>Ga0163144_10001074_pt1 | contig 64712 bp, 56 predicted proteins | sample OliLak19BULKMAT1_FD_123175 | JGI IMG/M metagenome (GOLD analysis project Ga0163144, IMG submission 123175) | Freshwater microbial mat bacterial communities from Lake Vanda, McMurdo Dry Valleys, Antarctica - Oligotrophic Lake LV.19.BULKMAT1 | ecosystem: Environmental > Aquatic > Freshwater >...
CCCGGCAGGGTCATGCTCCAAGGATTGAGGTATTCGTCGATGGCTTCCTTGGTGATCTTTCTTCCGCCGATGTCCATCTGGCCCACCACGGTTTCGTACGCGAGCTGGCGAACCGTCTTCCCTTGTTTGAAGGCGTCCTTGGCGAGGGCTGCGCTGGCGTCGTAGCCGATGACGGGGACCAGGCTCGTGCACATCGCGAGCGAACCCTCGATGAGGCTCTTGCAGCGTTCGACGTCGGGCCTGAGGCCGTCCAGCAGGTTCGTAGTGAACATGTCGCACCCGTTTGCAAGGAGGCGGATGCTGTCGAGCAGGGCGGCGGCCATCACCGGCATGGCGACGTTGAGGTCGAGCAGGCTGCCGATGCCGCCCATGCCTCCGGCCGTCACCGTGGCGTCGTTACCGATCACCTGACAGCAGACCATGATCAACGCCTCGCAGATCACGGGGTTCACCTTCCCTGGCATGATGGACGAACCCGGTTGCACGGCGGGGATGATGAGTTCCCCTAAGCCGCACCGCGGGCCGCTGCCAAGCCAGCGGATGTCGTTGGCGATCTTGCTCAGGCTCACCGCGATGGTCTTGAGCAGACCGGACGCCTCGACGAAGGCGTCCTTGGCGTGCTGGGCCTCGAAATGGTTGGCGGCCTCCCGGAAGTGAATGCCGGTCGCCTTCGTGAGTTCCGCCGCGACCATGCTCCCGAACTTTTCATGGCAGTTGATGCCGGTGCCGACCGCGGTGCCTCCGATCGCGAGCTCGCCCAGGGCGTGCAGCGCGTGATGCAGACGCTCCTGGGCATGCCGCATCTGCGAGGCGTAGCCGCTGAACTCTTGCCCCAGCCGAATGGGCGTTGCGTCCTGCAGATGGGTCCGACCGATTTTGACGATCGTGTCCCATTCCTTGGCCTGCGAGTCAAGTTTTTCGGCCATCGCCGTGGCCGCGGGGAGCAGTTCGTGCTGGATCATGACCGCCGCGGCGATGTGCATGGCCGTTGGGAAAGTGTCGTTGCTCGACTGGCTCATGTTGACGTGGTCGTTGGGGTGAACGCCGCCCGCCGCGAGGTAGGCCTTATCCTTCGAGGAGCCGATCGGTGCGTTGCGGCGGAGGCAGATGATGTTGGCGATCACCTCGTTGGCGTTCATATTGGTGGAGGTGCCGCTGCCGGTCTGAAAGGTATCGACCGGGAAGTGGAACGCAATGGGGTCGTGAACGTCGGCGTTGCGGAACGCGGTGAGCCCATCCTTGATTTCGTTGCAGGCCGCCGTGATGGCCTCCGCGCGAGGTATATCGAGGCGGCCGAGTTTGAGGTTGGCGGTGGCGCAGGCCGACTTGAGCAGGGCGTAGGCGCGGATGACCGCCGCCGGGACGGGCCGGCCCGAAACCGGGAAGTTGAGGACGGCCCGCTGGGTGGACGCCCCATAGAGGGCGGCGACCGGAACCTGCATTTCGCCCATGGTGTCTTTTTCGAGCCGTGTGGCGGAGGCGTGTGACCTCGCCGCCGGCACGGCGGAGGGGCCGGGGCCTTTCGACGAAGCGGACGGCTCGGTGACTGCGGGTGGAACCGTCTTGGAGGGGACTTTGGGCATACCGACAGTTTAGGAAGTTAGGCGGCCGGATGTGGAAAGCCATGCAAGCGGATCACCCCCCATCCCGCCCGCGTCCTACTCGAAGGAGACCGCATCACCCGGCGGTCGTGCCCCCCTCGGTGCCCGCTCCCGGAGCCACCGGAACTCGGGCGACCGCATCGCGAGGGACAGAGTGCTGTACAGCACCGCACCCACGAATACGCAGGCGGTCAGACGTGCGGCCGTGCCGATCCACGTTTCGGGGACGGGGAGCCAACGGGCGACCGCCCACACGCCCAATCCCATGACCGCCGAAACGAGGATCGTTCGCAGACCCGCGGCCGCGGTCTCGCGGTCGACCAGCGGGGCAGCGATCAAGCGGGCACAAAGCACGAAGAGGACACCACACTGAACGGTCGCCGAGATCGCGGTCGCCCAGGCGAGCCCGGCCTCGCGCAGCGGCCATATCAGGACGAAGTTCAGCGTGAGGTTGAGAACGACCATGCCGATCGCGACCCGCATGGGAGTGGTGGTGTCGCCCTTGGCGTAGAACGCGCGCGAGAACACGTGATTCAGCGAATATGCCCACACCGCCGGCGCAAAGCCCGCGAGCGCGGCGGCCATGCGTACCAATTGGGGTTCCGTGAACCCTTCCCACGCGGCCACGGACGTTTCCACGGCGGCAGCCGACTCGGCGGCACGTTCACTTCCGCCGAAGATGGTTCGGATCAGGTCATGCCGCACAATGAACAGCCCGATGCTCGCGGGAAGCCCGATGAAGAGTGAAAGCCGCAGCCCGCGTCGGAGGCCCAGCAGAAACGCCGCGGGGTCGGAGGCGGTGCGAGAGAGGAGCGGGAACACCGCCGTTGCGACCGCGATGCCGAAGACCCCCAAGGGGAACTGGTAGATTGTCTGGGCGTACGAAATCACCGCGTTCGACGATTCATCGAGCGTGACCGCGCGGCCGAACATGGTGGGGCCGATGTACGTCGGCCACATGGCGATCAGCGTGTCGATCATGGTGTTGAGTTGCAGCGTGCCCAGGCCAATGACCACCGGGACGAACCGGCGCAGCACGGTGCGACCGCTGGAACCCGCCGCGCGAAAGGCCCGCGTCCACCGAACCCGGCCCCGCAGGGCCCAGAGGCACCAGACGATCTGCAGCCCGCTGGCCCCGACCGCCGCCCAGCCAACCGCGTATGTGCTGGACTCCGCGCCGACATGGAGGCCGATGCAGAGCAGCGCGGCCGCGATCTGGGCAAGGTTCAGCACGACCGGCGCGGCGGCCGGCGGGCCGAACTTGCCATGAACTTGGAGCACGCCGCTGAGGATCGCCGTGAGGCATACCGCCGGCATCATCGGCAGCATCACCATCACCAGTTTCAACGACAACTCGCGTTCCGGATCGTTGCCGACGGTGATAATCGCGAGCAGCACGATCTCGAGCAGCAGCACGAGGGCCCCGGTAACCAGGCATAGCGCGTACACCACCATCGAGGCCAGTGCCTGGGCCGCGGAAGGATCGGACTTCAGAACACGGGTGTATTCGGGCAAGAACGCCGCGGAGAGTGCTCCTTCGCCGAAGAGCCGGCGGAACAGGTTCGGGGCCGCGTAGGCGGCGCGGAAGGATGAACCGAGCAGGCCACCGCCGAAGATTCGGGCGGTGATAATGTCGCGGGCCAGCCCGGAGAAGCGGGACAGCAGGGTGAGGCCCGAGATCACGCGGACGGCGGCGGCCAGCGCGTGCGATGGCTCCGCGCTGTGGGAAGCGGCGGGCGCGGATGTCGCCTCCGTGCCGCCCGCAAGCCCGGTGTCGTTGGGGGCGTCGTGGGGCGTGGAAGGCTTCACGTTTCCGCGGAGGCCGCCGTGGGGTACGTGTGCGGTCGACCGCGGGATCTCCCCAGCGCTGCGCGTCGGGCGATCAACAGTGCCGCCACCGCGATGCCGATTCCCGCGATGTTGGCCGCCAGATCATCGATCCCCACCGCGCGATTGATGCCGGGAATCCCCTGCGTCAGTTCGTCAAAGACCGCGTAGACGATCGCGATTCCCGCCGTCCAACGGGTGTTCCGCCCGGAGAGCAGCGGGCCGGCCGGTCGGCAAACGGCCAGCAGCAGGGTCCAAAGGAAGAAGACGATGAGATGGATCAGCAGATCCGGACGCGGCACGCCGATCGCGATCGAAAGACGGGGCCAGTGCGTGAGCGCGAAAATAGTGCCCACGTAGCCGCCGAAGACGAACCACGCGAACGGCTCCCCCTTGCGGCGTGAAAGGTCGATCACGCTCTCACCACGGGGGCGGGGGCGGGCGTTGGCACGGGAGACGGTGAAGGCGTGTTGCCCGGGAGAACCTCAACCTCCACTCCCGCGCGTTTCCCGAGCATGGTGTCCCACTCCGCCAGCATGGTGTTGGCGAGTTCGGAATAGTCTTCGGCCCCCGGGGCCCACGAGGCGTACTCGAAGATCGTCTGGCCGAAGGAGGGAGCCTCGGCGAGTTTAATATTGCGGCGGATGGCGGGCCGCAGCACCCGCGCGAAGCGCCACGGCCCCGGCGCGGCCCGGGCCTGCTCGAAGAACTGCTCCAGGTCGCGAACGACTTCGCGGCTGTGCGATGACGCATTGTCGTGCATGCAGAGGACGACCCCCGAGACCTTCAGCCTGGGGTTGACCGCGTGGCTGACGAGTCGGACGGTCTCGAGCAACTTGCCGACGCCTTGAAGGGCAAGGAAGTGGGCCTGCATCGGGATGATGACCTCGCGAGCCGCGGCCAGCCCGTTGAGTGTCAAGAGACCCAGCGAAGGCGGGCAATCCATCAGCACAAACTCGTAATCGCTCCCGACTACCGCGAGGGCCCTTTCCAGCCGCTTCTGCCGATCCGGGGCGGCCCCCAGTTCGATCTCGGCGGCGGCGAGATCGGTCTGCGCGGGCAGGAGGTCCAGATGTTCGCTGCGGGCGATGATGGCACGGCGTGGATCAAAGGACGGGTCGAGCAGGACGTCGTAAACCGAGCGTTCGACGGTGTTCGGATCAACCCCCAGCGCGAGTGTGGCGTGCGACTGCGGGTCAAGGTCGATCACCAGTGTTTTGCGGCCGGCGCGGGCGAAAGCCGCGGCGAGATTGACCGTGGTGGTCGTCTTGCCGACGCCCCCCTTCTGGTTCATCAGGGCGATCAATCGGACGGGCTTGGGCATATGGGTGAGAGTGTAACCCGCGCTTCCCACCACGCGGCGGGACGAAATTCAGGAGTCGGCGGGCGCAGGGGCGGTGCCGAGAGGGGTTGACGGTTCCGCTGGCGAAGGCGCAGCGCCAAACCGTGCGGCCGCGGCGCGCGTGTCTCGACGCTGCGGAGCGGCGGTGACGGTGACGGATTCGGCGCGGGCGGGCGAGGGAACTGGAGCATCGAACCCGGCGGCCTGCTCCTCGATGACCTTCCTGCGGGCGATCTTGATAGCGGTGACGCCGATATAGGCCGCGAGGATGAGGGCGATGACATAGGTGATGCGGGCCCGGCCGATGCTGATCCCGACCCCCAGCACCGCGAACGCGGCGGCCATGCCGTAGAGCGCCAAGACCGCGCCCTTGACACCCAGCGACCGCTTCAGCATGTGATGGAGGTGGTTGCTGTCGGCCGCCGAGATGCTCTTGCCCTCCATCTTTCGGCGGACGATCGCGAGCGCGGTGTCCATGATGGGCACGGCGTAGATGACCAGCCCCGCCACCACCAACTGCGTCTTGCCCGTATCGCCCAGCATGAGGATGATGACGCACGTCGTGAAGCCCAGCAGCAGCGAGCCGGCATCCCCTAGAAAAATGGTCGCGGGGTTGAAATTATGCGGCAGGAAGCCCAGACACGCCCCCAGCAAGGAAAGGCACAGGACGATGCGCTGGGAATCGCGCGGGCCGTCGTCGGTGAGGGCCAAGGCGAGCGCGATCACGAGCAGCCCCGCCGCCGAGATGGCGTTGGTGCCGCTCAAAAGCCCGTCGAGCCCGTCGATGAGGTTGGACGCGTTGCACAGGCCCAGCACGCTGATGGCGATGAGCGCGGTGCCGATCCAATAGATGAGGTCGATGGGGACGGAATCGGCCCCCATGATCGATCCCGGCAGCGGGATCCGCAGAAGGATCGTCTGGACACCCTCGTAGAGCGTGGTCTCGGCCCCAAGACTCTTGGCGATCGGCACAAGAATTCCCGAGGCGAGTTTGACGCCGACGTTATCGACGGCCAGCGCCGCAGCGGCGATCAACTGTCCGCCGATCTTGACCCGCGGGCTGATACCTATGACGTCGTCGATGAGGCCCGTGAACATGATGAGCGTCATGCCCAACAGGATCGAGACCGGAACCGGCTCGTGCGTGAGGCCGTCCACGAGGTGAGTCGAGGAGTGAAACTCGACCAAGCCGGGGATCTTCGTGGCCAGGTACGAATAGACGATCCCGGCCATCAGCCCGATGAAAACCGCGACGCCGCCCATGTAGGCGATGGGCATGCGATGCACCTTGCGGGGGTCGCTGGGGCGATCGATCACGCCGTTCTTCACGGCCAACCGCCGCATAATCGGTGTCGCCACGAGCGCCATCAAGAAGGCGACCACAAACACGCCGGCGTACCCCTGAAGAAGGGACGACTTGTCAACGATCGTGGTGCCCTCCATGCCAGCCGCTTTCGCGAGCGAGCCGGCCTTCGCCGAGAGAGCCGCGATCTCCTCCTGCATCGCCACGATTTGCGCAGCAACCTCGGGCTCGACGTTCGGGACGCTCGGGGCGGAGGATTGGAAGTCTTGGAAGTTCATGCTTGAGAGCGCGCTAGATAGACGATGGGCCGACCGCCGACGGGATGCCCCGGAGGCTCTCGGCGAGATCCATGATTGTTCGTCTCATTTCGATGCCGGGATTGAAACCGGTTACTTCGCGGATGCGGGTGAGGTCCGGACGCCGTTGGGCCAGGTCCTCAAAGCCTGATCCATAGATCGCTTCATGGGGGATGAAACGAATCTTCGAAGACGAGTTCAGCGTCGTGACGACGAGTTCGGCAAGGTCGGCGATCGTGATGGCTACATCGGCCCCGACGTTGAACACCCGCCCCACGCAGGCGGGAGTCGCCAGCATCCGGGGGAGGATCGCGGCGACGTCCCGCACGTCGCAGAAACACCGCGATTGGCGACCGTCGCCGTACACCCCGAGCGGGCGTCCGTGCAGCGCCGCCTCGACAAATCTCGGAAGCACCATGCCGTAGTCACCGACTTGGCGGGGCCCCACGGTGTTGAAGAACCGCGCCACGGTAACCGGGAGACCACTCTGAGCGTGATAGGCGAGGCCCAGGTGCTCATCGATGGCTTTGGAGCAGGCATACGACCAGCGGGTGACGGTCGTGGGGCCGAAGAGTGAGTCGTCGTCTTCGCGGAATGGAGATTTCGGCGACTTGCCGTAGACCTCCGAACTCGACGCCAGGAGCGTCCGGGGGAAGCGTGCGGGGGCCAAACCCGACGACGACGACTGGCGCGCGGCGAAGCGCAGCAGCGCTGAAGTCTGCTCGATATTGGTTTCAATGGAGCGGATCGGCTCCCGGATGACCAGCGACACCCCGACCGCCGCCGCGAGATGATAGATTTCGTCGAAATGTTCCGAACGTTCGAACGCGGCGAGAGCCTCGCCCAGATCGGCCTTGATGAAACTCAGTCCGGGGTGGGCGTCGGGTAGGTTCTCGCGTCTGCCGGTCGAGAGGTTATCGACCACCGTAACGGCGTCGCCCCGCGCGAGCAGGAGATCTGTCAGGTGCGAGCCAATGAACCCGGCCCCGCCGGTCACCAGGACGCGCCGGGTTGTGGCGGGGTCGATCATGCCTGGTGCACCGGGGCGACGGTCTTCATGCTTGGTTCTGGTATTCCTGGGCGGCCTTGAAGTTACCCTTCAAGTAGCCCCCGGCGGAGGCCTTGACGGAGTTCACGATAACCCCCAAGAACTCACCCTTCATATCGCTGAGTTCGTTGCGGACGCGGGCGACAAGGCCACGTTTTTCGCCGAAGGCCTTGACGACCAGGATTGCGGCGTCGCAACGGTGAGCCAGCGAGGTGCCGTCACCGGCGACAATCGCGGGAGGGGCGTCGAGGAGTACAAGGTCATAACGGGTCTTGGCCTCCGCCAAGAACGTCGAGACCGCTTCGTTGCTCAGCCGTTCCGGGATGCGGGCGTCCTTAGTCCCGGCGGTGAGGACCCAGAGATTGGGCGTCGAAGTCGATTGCACGGCATCAGCCAAGGCGACCGTGCCCGCCAGCACGTCGGCGAGGCCCGGCGACTCTTGCAGGCCGAAGACCCGGTGGATGCCGGGCCGACGGAGGTTGGCGTCGGCGACGAGCACTCGCTTTTCGGTCGCGGCAAAGGCCAGCCCGAGATTCGCGACGGTGGCGGTTGCGCCCGAGCCCGGTATTCCGGACATGACAACCAGCGACTTGTGAGCGCCGCCCTCAAGCCGCTTGGTGATGGCGTACCGAATCTGGCGATAGCTCTCGGCGACAGCGCCCTTGGGCCGGTCCCGGAACGCCGTCTCGACCGTGCCTTGACCGGCGGGATCCTGCGACGCATCGGGAACCCAACCGATAAGACGGGTGCGCGGGATAACGCCGATGTCGGCGGGGCCTTTCACCCGCTGATCGAGTAATTCCCGGAGGAGCACCGACCCGCCCACCAAACCGACGACCACGATCACGCCAAGGGGGAGCATGAACGTCAGTTTCGGAAACGACATCTCGGAGGGGGGGCGCTCGTGCTGCACGATGATCACGCGGTTGGCGTTGTCCAGTTCGTCCAGCATCTTGACTTCTTCGAGTTTGCTGGTGGCCTCCGACTTGGCGGTCAGCGCGTTGTTCACCTGCTGATCGATATCGTTAAGTGATTTCTCGATTTTGGTGAGGTCCGTGCGGCGGATCGTCAACTCCGACTTGGTCTGGTTCAGGCGTGATTCCTGGGCCTGCCGCTGCCCGATGGCGTTCCGGATCGAATCGAGCTGGGTGCTGAACTTTTCCTCGAGGAGCGACTGGCGTGTCTCGTTCAGCGTGACGTTCGCCCCGTCGATCTGCTCTTGCAGCGACTGCATGAAGCGGTGCTCCGGGGTGAACTCCGCGCGGAAGGCCTGCTGCTGCTGCTCGAGGCTCGAGATGCGCTGCTTGACTTCACGGACCAGCGGGTCGTTCTCGACCTCGCCCTTGAGTTCGTCCGTGTAGGTGATGCCGCCGGGCTTCAGGAACTCTGACTCCATCTGCTCCTTCTGCTTTGTGAGCGCCTGGATGGCCAAGCCGACGTTCAGGAGTTCATCCACCACGCCCCCCAGTTCCTGGCTGGTCGCGTCGACGCGGTCGTTGAGCGATTCGACCTTGTTCGTGCTGATGATGTTCTGGCGGTTCTGCTCCAGCCGGGCGATCTCGTTCTCGATATTCGTGAGGTTGGCCCGCAGCGACTTGGTCATCGAGTTCCGCTTGTTGGTGTTCTGCTCGTCCAGAACCTCCTTGTACTTTTCCTTCACCAGTTTGACCAGGTCGTTCGCCTCGTAGCGATCGGTTGAAGACGCCGTCAGTTCGATCAAGACGGTCTGGGAAACCACCCGAGCACCGACGGTCTTACGGAGTTTCTTGAGCGCCCCCTCCTGATTGAAACTGCCGTCGGGCATCATGAACGGGGCCGACCATTTCTTGATCTTCTTGATCTCGGGATCGACGAGCACGCGGCTGAGCACCGTGTCGGACGTCATCTGCCGGGCCTCCGTGCCCATGAACCGTGCGATCTCGACGTCCTGGAAGCCCGCCGCTCCCTCGACGCCAGCGCTCATCACCGGCGCCGAGCACTGGAAGAGCACACTCGACCGGAACACCGGGTTGACCTTGGCCAACACCATGTTGCCGATGAACCCGAGCGCCGCCCCCACCACCACCGCCGCGGCGAGGAGCCACTTGTACTTGCTCAACAACTTGATCGGGTCGAGTGCGCCGATGCCGGCGGAAGTCACCGGGCCACCCGACGCGGCGGAAGGCCCCATTGCCACAGGACCGCCCCTGGGCTGCAGGCTAAGGCCGGAGGATGCTGACGAAGCCGTACTCATAAAAACACTTCCCTTTTACTGTCCCGCGAATCACCTGACCGATCGGACACGACCCCGGGGAATCACCCCTAGCAGCCCGACCGACCAAACCCAATCGGGGCGCGGTTCACCGCCATCCGTACGTCTACTTCGGCCCGATACGTACCCGTAATTTCCACTAAACGTCCGAAAAGTACCCGCTCCCGTCATTTCGAGGAAACCAGAGCGCGCACCGCAGCAAACTCGGCCTTGACCTCCGCAGAAATAGCATCGGCATAGTCGGCGAAAAGCGAGTCGAGAACCTTCAGGAGTCCGTCCGCTTCTGCGGTCTGGGTCGTCTCATGGAAAAGCCGCAACAAGTGCGTCCCCACCGTCGCCTTGGACTGGCCGGTGTCGCCCAACAACCAGGCACGGCGGAGCGTGGCGATCGCTTCCTCCTTCTTCCCGACACCAGCCTGGGCCAAGCCCAAGGTGTCGAGGATGTCCGCCGAGTTGGCGATCCCCGCCGCGGCTTTCTCGGCCAGCGGCAGCGCGTCGGCCGGACGCCCAAGGAACTTGAGGTACACATAGGCGAGGTTGTTCGTGCTCTCGAAGTCCTGAGGGAGATTGGCGATCGCCGCCTCCCACACCGCCGCAGCCTCGGCGTGCTTCCCGGCGGCGAAGAGCGTGTTGCCACGCTGGCGGTACGAAAGTTGCTTCACGGGACCGATGGGGGTTTTTTCGATCAGGTCGGCCAGGATCACCATGCCGTCTTCGGTGGTTTCGGGCGTGGACGTATATACACCGGCCTTGAAGAACCGCATCCAGTCCGCGGCCACGCCCGCTTCGGCAACGGCATCGAGGAACTTAGTGATTTTCGGCCCGTCGCTCTGGAGCCGTTGCACGTCACCGAACCACGCGAGCATCAACTGCGGGTTGTTGCCGTCTAGGATCTTCACCGCCGCGATCGCGAAACGGTCGGCCTCGGGCAGGCGCCCTTGAGAGCTGCGGACCCGGGCGTACGCCATCAGGAATCCGGGGGTCTTGGTGACCCGCGCTTCCAGCTGCCCCAGAACTTTCTCGGCCAGGGCCAGGTCGGGCGGTGTCAGGTTGAGAAGGCTCTCCAAGTATCGCTGCGCTACGCCGTCCTGCTGGTCAAGTTCGAAGGCCGCCCCGTGGAAGCGGGCGGCGGCCGGCCACTGCGAATATCGACCAAAGAGGTCGCCGAATATTCTCAGCAGGGTCACGTCCCGGGGACGCGACTTGATCACCTCTGCGGCCACCGAGCCGGCTTCGTCGAACTTCTGCCTCCTGATCAGGTCTGCCACCAGCCCCAACACCAGCTCGTCGTTGTCGGGCGCCAGCGTCACTGCGGAGCGGAGGTCGGCCAAGGCTGCGGATTCGTCGTTCAGTGCGACATAGGCGGCGGCCCGCAGCCGCAGGGCCTGCCAATTGTCGGGCCTGAGACGGATCGCTGCGGAAAAGTCGGCGAGCGCGTCCCGGGCCCGCTTCGGATCATTCAGCAGGTACTGCCCACGCTTGATAAAGACGCTGGGTTCGTTCTGGAAGCGTGACACCGCCGAATCCAGCATCGTGCGGGCCGCGCGGTCGTCACCCTGCCCGGCCTTGGATTCGGCGAGCAGCAACAGCGTCACGACGTCGGGCTCTTTCCCTGCCGAGACCGCGTTGAGTTCTGCTTCGGCTTCTACGAACTTTGCTTCGCGATTCAGCGACTCGGCGAGCCGTTTGCGGTAGGCCCCGCTTTCGTCAGAACCCGCGGCGACCACCCGCCGGGCCGACTCGCCCGCAGGGGCGAAATCACCGGCGAAAAAGTGCAGGTCCGAGAGCGCCCGGTCGGCTTCCACGGCCTTCGGATCCTGTTTGCTACGGGCCCGCTCGAGCACGGCAACCGCCTCCTCCACAAACCCGCGATCGGCCATGAACCCCGCGTACGCGAGATACGGACCGACCCCCGGTGGGGCATCGCCCAATGGCTTGTCGAGCAGACCCTCGAAGACCGCCTTGGCTTCGTCGCGCCGATTCTGCGTCCAGAACCACAACGCGTCCAGCCCGGCGGCGTCCACGCCATCCCGTGCCGCGCGGGCCTTTTCGATCAGCCCCTTTGCCTCTTCGTACTGCTTGCTTTCCACGAGTAAGGCGGCGAGTTCCAACGTGTTTCGCCGGTTGTCGGGCGAACTCTTGACGAGCCGACGACGCCGCTCGATCGCCGCCGCCTTATTGCCGTGCCGGGCTTCCAGCGCGAGGTACTGATCGGTAAAGTTAGTATCTCCACCCGCGTACCGCTCGAACTCTTTGGCGGTGTTCAGAGCCTCCGCCCCGTTGCCCGTGGCCACCAGCGTCTGGATGAGGTCATTGATCGTGGGAACGTCACTGGGGCGGAGGGTCACCGCTTCACGGAAACTCTTCAACGCGTCCGTGCCCCGCCCGGCGGAGTTTTGAACCCGGCCCAGCAGCCGCCACAACTCCGGGCTCGCTCCGCCCTTGCTGATGGCCTGCTCAAGCACCGCGACCGCCTCGGCGGATTGCCCCCGCGCCGCCATCAGGCGAGCACGGAACGACGCCCCGGCGGCGTTGTCCAGATTCCTGGCCACGGCCCGATCCGTCACTGCCGCGGCCGTCGCGAAATCCTTGGTCTCCAGCGACCGCATGAACTGCAGTTCGATCACGCGCGGGTCTTCCGGACCCGCCGCAACCGCCTTGTTCAGTTGCTCGACGGCCGCCTCGCGGCGGCCGTGCGTTTGATAGAGTTGGTAAAGTTGTATGGACCGCTCGAGGTCGTTGAGCCGCGAATCGGCCGCGATGAGGGCCTCGCCCTGGGCCACAAGATCGGGGTTGTTGATAATGATCAGATAGTTCTTCAGCACCTCGGAATTCGGGTGTGCTCTGAGCGACTCCTCGACCACCCGCCGGGCTTCCTCCCGCCGATTCATGCGGACGTTCTGGATGGCCCGTATCTGGGCGATACGGGCGTCCTCCGGGAACTGGGCCGCCTTGGCATCGATCAGCGCGATCACCTTCTCGTCGCGCTGCGGGTCGCCCGTATCGGCCAGACCCTTGTCGAGCCGGTCGATCTCCATAATTGCGGTCACCACCGGGTCGTCGCTCGTGGTCTGCACGCCGGTGAGAAGGTTGAGCCGGTCGCGGAGTTCAACCGCTGGCTCGAATGTCGGGAGGATCTTGAGTACCGACTCGACGAGCTCCTGGGCCCGGGCGTTGTTGCTCAGGCTGGCCTCGAGCCTCGCGAGCGCGATGATCGCCCGCAGGTCGCTGGGCCGGATGCGGAGCAGTTCCTCGAGCGCCCGCTTGCTGGCGCCGGGTTCCCGCACCTTCTCCGAAATGACGGCCTTCAGCCATAGCGCATCGGGGTTGCGGTTCTTCACCTTCCCGTTGTACTGGTCGATGGCCCTGTTGGCCTCGGCGTACTTCTGATCGACATACCCCAGATACGCGGAAACCAAGGCGATCTGCGGGGATTCCGGGTCGTCGATCTTCTTCAGCCGCTCGAACCGCTCACGGGCGAATGTGATCGCATCCGACTTTTCCTTCTCGTCCTTGATCTGCTCCCAGTTCTTGACGCCCCAGAGCGCCTGGAGGAACACCGCGCGGTTCTTCCGCTCAAAGAGTTGCAGCCCGTCCAGAGAGATCGGCTTGGGTTTGGAGTCGATGATGGTTTGCACGGCCGCGATGGCGTCGGCGAACTGCAGCCGCTCCGAGAGGATGTCCGCACGCATCAGCAGCAGATCGCTGTTCTCGGGGGTCTTCTCAAGACCGACGCGGAGCACCTCCTCGGTCCGGGCCGCCTGCGATGCCGGGTCGATGATCTGCTCGAGTTGCCTGAGCCGAAGAATCTGTGGAAGCCGCGGGCCATCCGGCAGAGCTTTCAGCGCGGCGGCGGCGGCGTCCAGTTGCGGACGGGCCACTTCGCGAGCCGCCGTCACCGCCGCGGCGACCGTCGACTGATCAGCGGCCGGCCCCCCCCTCACCCGTGCCTCGGCGGCCGAGTACTCCCGCCGCATTTCCGCCAGCACGACCATCGGATGCCCGGGGGTTGCGGCCCCCGCGGCGTTGATCGCCGCCTGGGCCTTCGCGCTGTACTCGACGATGTCGGCGGCCTGAGTCACCGCGTCCATCCGCGACCGCTGAATTTCGTACCACGCCTCAAGCCCGACGGCGGAATCCACGTCGGTCGGGTCGGCCGCCAATGCGGCGATCAGATCGTCTCGACCCTGATCAGCAATCGCTGCTTTGAGATCGGGGGTGCCGGCCAAAATCTGCACAATCGCCAACCCCCGGAAGCGTCGGAGGGTGTTCCATTTACCGTCCTTGGGCTCGTTCTGATAAAAAACCAGAAACGTCTCGGTCTCGCGGATGACGTTGTCGAGCGAGGCGCGGTTGCCGTCCTCCGCTTCCAACTGCGCACGGAGGATCTCGAGATACTCGCGCTGAGCCTCCACATTCGTGGTTTGGACCGTCGCCACCTGCCGGGTGGCGAGGACGTAATTGCGGTATGACTCCGAGAAGCGGGTGATATCTTCCGGGGCGTACTCGGCGAGAGCACCCCGCCATTTGTTGATGAAGCCGACGTTCGTCTGCTCTTTATTGACCGCCTTCGAGTAAAACTCGGCGGCCATTCGCGGGCTGCCGTTGGCCAATTCAGAATCGCCCTTGGCGACGAGGTCCGCCGCGCTGTTCTTCCCGAATACCGCCAGGGCGGCCCCGACAAGCCCGACGAGGCCGATCAGCCCCGCGCACAGGAGGACGATGAACTTGATGTTGACCTTCGATGCCATCGCGGGAGACTCCTGTCGGAAAAAAACGGTCACCACCCGCTTGTGGCGGTGCCGCAGATAGGTTGATCATTCAATCGGCGAACCGGACAGGCTCTTCATGGGGTTGTCCGCGGGATAGGCACCCGATTCGACCTGCACCCAGTCCGGCACACAGAGCATGATGTCGGGAAAGAGTTCGTCCAGCAGTTGCGTCGCCACGTCCGCGAGTTCCTCGCCCGACTCCATCCCCTCACCGGTGAATTGCACCTTCAGGTAGTAGGCGTAGAAATCGTCGAGATTGAACGCCAGCAGCCGAACGCCCTCGGCCCGCGAAACCGTGCCGCCGTTCGCGATGAAAAAGTAGCCGGAGTACAGCGGGTCGCCATCGGCCCGCAAAAACTTCATGGTCCGCATGCGGATATCCGCGGGGGACCTGGGAAGCCGTGGGTACAGCCCGACCTTGGAGCTGTATTCCGAGAGGCGGGTTTTATAGAAGACGGTTCCCGAGGACGAGGGGTCGTGACGCGCGAGGACGTTCGGCGGGACGTCCTCGTCAACGGACCAGCGCGAGCGATCCAGCATGAGCGGCAGGTCGCCCACCACCTCGCCGATCTCCATGCCCGCCCCCACGAAGCAGCGGTCGGGCACATGCGGAACGGTGTCGATCATGCCCGTGTAATACGCGCAGTGAAGCATGACCCGCACGTGGGGCGCGTCTTTCCGCGCGTACGTTCGTGTCAGATAATTCTCCGTGCCCAGCACCTCCAGCACTTCCGCGGATTCGGCCCGGTCAATGCCCAGTTGAACCCACGAGGCCGTCTCTTTCGGTATCGACAGCAGCGTGAGGCTGGTTTCCGGCTGGATGGGCCGCTTCTGAAGATATATCTTGAAATATGCGATCGACGCGGACACGCTCGCCGCGGCGGTGAGCATCAGGGCCGCAGCGACAACGATGGCGGCGGCCCGGCTCCGAGGCTCGCCGTTGGGAAGTGGCGGACCCGTTCGCCCGAGCTTGGCCGGGGCGGGCACGGTGGTGGATTCTCCCGCCGCGGCGCTGTCCACCACCACCTTGTTCAAAATCCACACGACCGACAGGAACAACGCGAGCCCCGGCACCAGGAGGAGTGTGCCGATAAGCATGTGCGCATCGCCCTTGGCGAGATCCGCGGAATACAGCGATGCGATCCCCAAAACCGTGACACGGACGACGTTCATAAAGATCGCGACCGGGGCCGCCATCAGCAGGAGCGCCACCCGCTGCCACCAGTGCTTGCACGCGAAGATCGCCACCGCGGCCCCGAGCGCGAAAAACGCGACCACCATCCGCATGCCCGAGCACGCGTCCGCCACATTCAGCGGGATCGGAACGCCCTTGTAGATGATTTCAATGATGTTGCCCTCGACCGTGATCGCGTACCCCCAGATCGGAGCCAGGAGTGTGAGGGCAACCCCGGCACCCGCCGACGCAAAAAGTTTGAGCTGGAAAGTAATGAGGTTCATCACCTGCTCGGGCAGGGTGATGGCAAAGAGCAAATACGCGATGGCCACGAATGAAAGCCGGAAGACCTCGGGCCCCAGCAGCAGAATCACCAGGCCGGCCAGTGTGAGGATGAGCGCGAGGCCCTGTCCCAGATGGTTCGACACCCCGACCAGGAAGAAAAAGTACGAGCCGATGCCGCACAGCATGACCGACAGTCCCGGCCAGAACACCGCGCGGGGGGCCGCACGCAACTCGTCACGTTTCAACCACAACATATAGCCGCTTATCAGCGGGATGATGTAGGCGTGGCCCCAGTCCTCCATCTGACCGCGACTGAAGCGGTCCTGCTGGAGAAACCAACGGAAGAACAAGGCGACGAACGCCAGTACCACCACCGCCGCCGCCGCAACGAGCCTCCACGGCACCGGCGACGCTGTTTTCACAGCGCCGTTTCGCATCGTTCCCGTGGTCGCCACACTCGACAATCCCGTTCCTCCTGATCGTTCGCTTCCCGCTCGCCCGCGCCGCTCACGGCCCGCCCGCGTGGGAACTCAGTTATTGTTGTTCGTCGTCCCCGGCGGCACGCCGAACACGTCGTTGCCGAAGTTCCGATCAACGATAAATCCGTACCCGTAACTGGCCCGGAATCCGCCGCGAATCACGGCCAAGGGCAACGCCCAGAAATTAGTTCCGACGTTGACGATGTCGTTGGGTTTCAAGTACACGTCCGGCTGCGTCTGTTCCTTGATCGCACGGCCGTCCAGCCGGAGCGTCGCCTGCCGGTCCTTCCCGACCATGCGGGTCAGATCGATCCGCTCCGGGATGGCCAGCGAACTCAGGCCACCGGCGGACGTCAACGCCCGAAGAAGCGTCAACGTCCCGTCGGCCGGAATCTGATAGGTCCCGGGCCGCTGGACCTGGCCTTCGACATATACCAGACCCGTTGCAGCCGCCGGCACCCGCACGATATCGCCGGGGCGGATCACGATGTTCAGCGTCTGCTTGCCCGCCAAAAGTTGCTTCAGCGGGATGCGGATCACTCGCTGCGTCACCAGTTCTTCACCGGTTTCAGCCGCCCGCTCCATCTGCTTGCGTCCGCCCGCCACCTCCACCCACTGATCGTTGATAAACACCCAGTTCGTGCCACCATCACCGGCCTTGTACGGCACATTCCCGCCGTCCACGAGGTCTACCACAGGCACCCGCCCCTCGGGTTGTGCACCGAACATTCCCTGGCTACCGGGGTTCGTCGGAGCCGCCGGAGGTTCAGCCTGCGGACTCGGGGCCGCGTCCGGCCGCCGCGGCTGCTCCGGCGCGATCTCATCGATCAAATCAATCAATTCGGCCCCGGTCGGCTGGTTCGGCTGCCCGCTACCCGCGCCGTTCCGCGTTCCCGAACCGGAACGTTGGGTCGGTGTGGCCGTGGGCAACGGCGTATCGCCCGAGAGCGGGCCCCCGCCGATCACCTCCGAAAGCGCTGCCTGACGAATGATGTAGATTTCCTCGATCGATTCGTCGAAGTTTCCCCCTGCCGTGATCGCTTCCAAAAGCCGGTAATCGGCCTTAGGTATGTAATACGGACCCGGCTGCGCCACCGCGCCGATGATGTTGAAGACCTGGCTCCGCTGTGAAATTCCCACCACCGAAACCAATGGATCGCTCACCACCCGCCGCGTCGCATCCTCGATCACCGCTCGCGCCGCCTCGGTCGTCAGTCCCAACACGGTCAATCGACCCAACTGCGGGATCTCGATCGTTCCCTTGGGATCGACAATCACCGTGTATTCTTCCGGTCGGTTCGGTTCCACGATGTCGTAAATGGTCACCCGCAGTTCATCGCCCGGAATCAGGCGGTATGTCCGCGGCTGGGCGACCAGGTCGTCCGCGGTCGGATCGCTGAACTCCACGAACTCACCCGTCTCATCCTCGATGCTCGATATGCGTTCCAAAATCGGCATGATGGTCGGCGTGTGTTCCCAGCGGCCCGTAACGCTCGGGTCCAGAAACGAATCCACTTCGCATCCAGAAAGAGAACCCAACGTGCCCGCCGCGGCGACCAGCACGGCCAGCGCCGCGCGACGCGACCGGGCACCCGACGTCTGCTCTTTCTTTGGCTGCGACACACTGGCTCCTTTTGAGGGCGATGGGACGCTTTTCCAGAGTCGCCCCGTTCAATCTGGTTATCGGTCTGAACATCCACCAAGTGAAACCGCTAAAGCCTTTTGCAAGGTCGAATAACTCCCCTCGCCGCCGAGAGGACCGGAAGCATAGTTTCCGGACGGTCAGGATCGACCCGTGGCCACCATGAAGTTCAGCGCCGGCACCCATTTTCCCTTTCGCGAAACCCTTGGTGATCGGGACCGACTTCTTGGGTGCCAGATATTGCGCTGGTCCTTCACCTTCCTCCGACGCCCCGTACGATATCACGGCAGAAAAGTTTGATCCGGAGTGAATTTGCCATGTTGGGTCAGGAAGATGCGCCATCAAGGCCCGAGGTACCAACCGCAACTCCCGGCGGGGTGGGGCTGGCGCGCACGCTCGCCCGTCATCCGCGCCCGTTAGGGGGCGATCCCCTTCGCCGCGCCGACCTCCCTCTGGTCAGCCTCACCGACCAAGTCCTGAACAACGCCGGCGGTAACGTCGATCAACTGGCGCCCAAGAGAAAGCCTGCTTGGCTCCGCGCCAAGGTTCCTGGCGGGGCCGGATATGCCCGTCTCAAGGGCATCATGGATGAGCACCGCCTCCACACCGTGTGCGAAGAAGCCAATTGCCCCAACATGGGCGAGTGCTGGTCGCGCGGCGTCGCCACCATCATGATACTGGGAGACACCTGCACCCGGGCGTGCGGTTTCTGCAATGTCAAGACCGGCCGACCCAACTCCCTCGATAAAGACGAGCCGCGCCGCGTCGCCGAATCCCTCGCCCTCATGGGCCTCCGGCACGTCGTGATCACCAGTGTCAATCGCGACGAACTCGCCGACGGGGGAGCCGGCATCTGGGCCGAAACCATCGTGCGGACCCGCGAGGCCTGCCCCACCATGTCCATCGAGGTGCTCATCCCGGACTTCGAGGGCAACTGGCCCGCCCTCCAGATGGTCATCGATGCCCGTCCGCACATCATCAATCACAACCTCGAGACCGTCCGCCGCATGTACCCGGCCGTGCGGCCCAGCGCCAAGTTCGACCGCTCCTGCGAATTGCTCCGCCGCGTCAAAGAACAGGGCGGAGTGGCCAAAACCGGCATCATGGTGGGCATCGGCGAAAAGGACGACGAAGTGCTGATGATGATGGATGACGTGCAGCGGCTGACCCGCGTCGAACGGCACGGCGTGATCGGGGCGTGCGATATTCTGACGATCGGCCAGTATTTGCAGCCCACCCGCAACCACCTTCCCATCGACCGCTGGGTCTCGCCCGATCAGTTCGACGCTTTCAAGCGAGAAGGCCTCGCCCGCGGCTTCCGGGTCGTCGAAAGCGGCCCCCTCGTGCGGAGCAGCTACCACGCCGATCATCAGGCCGATGAACTGACGGATATCTTGGCCAGCCGCTGACGACTGGCCCCTTGCCCGCCGTTCAATGCCCCTGGCACGCATCCTGGGCGGCGTCGAAGCCATCCGCTCATGCGCACCGCTTACAGTCCCCAATACACTAGTCCCATGCGATTCCTCGCCCTCCTCACGCTTTTCCCCGCTCTCACGCATGGTCAGACGCTCACTCCTGATCGCTTCACCACCACGCCCACCACGCCGATCGCGCTTTCCTACCCCTCCTCCGCCGCTTCCACCTTCCCCGCAGCGCCATCGTGGTTCTTCATCCGTCTCGCGGGTACCCAAGAAAACCGCGACGCCAGCAACACGCCTGCGGCCACGCGCGACGGCACGCTCAGCCTCACACTCCCCCTCGCCGGCGTCGCCCTTATGGGCCTCGACCTCGCGCCACAAACTTCCCAGTGGACGCTCGACGTCCTCCATGCCTTCGCCCTGTCCACGGGCCACGCCGACCTCTGCCCCACCGCCGCGGCCACGGTCGAGCACCGCATCAGCGCGGCCACCCTTGTTCGGGTCACCACCGATTCCGGCGAAGCCCGACCCGACGCCACAGCCACCAGCAAATCCGGCCTCGCCGCCGAGATCCGCCCGCTCATGGACCCCACGACCCTCGGCGTCGGCAGCGATCTGCCGCTCCGCCTTTATGTAGACGGCGAAGCCGTCGCCGATGCCCGCATCACCGCTTCACACGCCGCTACCGCCACCACCCGCTCCGCATCAACCGACGCCAGAGGCATCGCCTCGATCCGCATCGACCACCCCGGCCCCTGGACGCTCGAGTTTCACACCTTGACCCCGCTCACGGATCCAGCCGACCCCCACCCCCGATGGCGGGCCGCATCCGCTTCCCTCACGTTCTCCGCCCCGGTCGCTCTGCCGCCAGCCGACGCCGCTCCCCAAGGAGCCACGCCATGACGCCTTCCTGCCGTCCCATTCGCGCCATGCTGGGCTTTATCTGTGCTTTGCCATCTGCGATCTGTGCTCTGGCCTCCGCCCAAACTTGGGCAGAACTAGGCCCCGCCCCCATCTCCAACGCCTCCGACACCGGCCGCGTTTCCGCCATCGTCTGCCACCCCACCGATCCCAATCTCTACTACGCCGGCGGTGCCGACGGCGGCGTTTGGCGCACCACCGACGGTCGCAGCACGTGGGCCCCGCTCACCGACCACATGGCCTCGACCGCGATCGGTGCGCTCGCTCTCGACCCGACAAACCCGAACATCATCTACGCGGGCACCGGCGAGGCCAACTTCGCCAATCACAGCCGCTATGGCCTGGGCATCTTCAAATCCATCGACGCCGGCACCACGTGGACCCATCTCGCCGAATCCACCTTCGCCGGACGCTGCATCTCCAAAATCATCGTCGATCCCGCCTCGCCCAACCGCGTCTTCGCCGCCGTGACCATCGCCGGTGGCTTCCCCTCGCTGGCCGCGGCGAAAAATCACCCCCAAGCCGCCGGCCCGGTCGGCCTCTTCCGTTCGCTCGACGCCGGCGTCACTTGGACACTCCTGAGCAGCGGCCTGCCCGCCCTTTCAGCGACCGATCTGGTGCTCAACCCGGCCACCAACACGCTCTACGTCGCGATCGGCCACCTATTCGGGAACCCCGCCAACGGGGTGTATCGCGCTCCGATGGCCAGCGGCCCAATGAACTTCACACGGCTGGCAGGCGCGTTCCCGACCGCAGACGTCGGCCGCGTAGCGCTCGCGATAGCGCCCACCGCGCCGTCGCGAATGTACGCCTTCATCGCCCGTCCTTCCGACCCCTCGGGCGGCGGGGCCTCGACCCTGGGCCTCTACCGCTCCGACGATTCCGGAACCACTTGGACCCTCGCCACTGCTGAATCCTCACAATCCACCTATGGGTGGTATCTGAACACCGTCTCGGTTCCGCCCTCCAACCCCGACGCCGTCCTCTACGGCGGCCTCAACCTCTTCCGCTCGCTTGACCTGGGCGTCACCCGCTCAGTCGTGACCCCGCCTCATGTCGATATGCACGCCATCACCTGGGACGCCTCCGGTCGACTCGTCGTCGGTGACGACGGCGGCGTGCATCGTTCCACCAACCTCGGAACTTCCTGGACGTCGCTCAACCTCGGCCTCGGCACCGTCCAGTTCTACGCGGGTGTCTCAACCCACCCGACCGACGATCTCCGCTTCCTCGGCGGGACGCAAGATAATGGTTCCAACCTCCGGTCCACGCCAACACGGGTCTGGACGCGCATCACCGGCGGCGACGGCGGCTGGACCCAGTGGGATCAATCCAATCCGCTCCGATTTTTTACCGAATCGCAGGGCACCGGCAACCTCAACCGCACCCTCGATGGCGGCATGACCTTCACCGCCGCCCGCGCGGGGATCGTCAACTCCGACCGCAATTGCTTCCTCCCGCCCTATCTCATCGACCCCCTCAACCCCTCCCGCATGCTCTACGCCACACACCGCATCTACCAATCGCTCAATGGCGCTGACACCTGGTCCCCGATTTCCCCCGACCTCACGCTCGGCGCCGGCGCGATCCGCGCCCTCGCCATGAGTCCGGTCGACCCCCTCACGGTGTATGCCGCTACCACCGATGGCCGTCTCTTGGTTTCCATCGACGGCGGCTTCACCTTTACGCTCCGACTTTCTGATGCACGCGGCTGGCCCCGCGTCACCCGCGAAATTTCCGCCGACCCGCGCCGACCCGGCACCGCCTACCTCGCCGGAGCAACCTTCGGCGCACCCCATGTCCGCCGCACCACCGACCGCGGGATCACCTGGCAAACCCTGGACGGCGATCTCCCGGACCTCCCCGTCAACGTCGTCGTCGCCGACCCCCGCTGCACCCCGCCCACCCTCTTCGCCGGCACCGATGCGGGCCTCTATCACTCCCGCAACGACGGCCTCACCTGGACCCCGTTCGGCGGCGGCCTCCCCAACGCCTGCATCATCGACATCATCGTCGAACCATCGCGCAGCCGGCTCGTCGCCGCCACCCAGGGCCGGGGCGTCTGGACCGTCCCACTTCTGGCCTGCACCGGCGACCGCGACTGTGACAACGACGCCGATTCCGACGACATCACGCTCTTCTTCACGGCGTGGGACGCGGGGAGCACCAGCGCCGACGCCGATTCCGACGGCGATACCGACTCCGACGACATCATCGCTTTCTTCACCTCGTGGGAGTCCGGATGCTGAGCTATCACCACCCCGAACTCTCCGACGAGCCGGTCGCGACGCAGTTGGTCCGCAACGCCGCGTCAACGGCAGACGAGTCCCACTGACCCTCCCGGTGTTCGCGGAAACTCGGGCCCGCCCGACGAACGCTCGTGGAGGCGTACGGTTGTGTGCCATGACTTTTCACCTCCGCGCCCATCTCGGCGGTCGCGTTCTGATCCCCGACCAGCCGGTGCACCTCCCGCTGAATCAGCCCCCCCGAGATCGCGGTGAGCGCGCCCGATCCTGCCGCTCACGGCGTAACGCCCAGCGATCCACGGTCTGACTCCCCTCAAAAATCATCGTCGTCGCCACCCTCGAACAACGTAGTTTGTACAAACCCTTTCCCCGAATACCCTCCCACCTCTCCATGACGACCCCCACCCGCGAATCCATCCCGTCGGTTACACCCGCCCTTTCCATCTCCAACCTCCAGTTCTCATACCCGAGCTCCACCTCCCTCACCATCGACATCCGCGTACTCCAACTGGCTCCCGCCGAGCAGGTGCTCCTGACCGGCGGTTCCGGTCGCGGCAAGAGCACCCTCCTGCAACTCATCGCCGGCCTCATGGACCCAGCGTCCGGGACGGTCAACGTCGACGGCACGGATATTCACTCCATTTTCAACGCCACCCGCGACCGGTTCCGGGGCCAACGCATCGGCATGATCTTCCAGACGTTCAACCTGCTCCTGGGGTTCTCGGCCCGCGAAAACGTAATGGCCGCCCTCATGTTCGCCGGGAAGTCCCCCGCCGAGCAACGCACCCGCGCCGCCGCACTTCTCGACACGCTCGCCATCGAAGGCATCGACCGCCCGGTCGACGATCTCTCGGTCGGTCAGCAGCAGCGAGTCGCAGTGGCCCGGGCCGTCGCGTGTTCGCCCACGCTCGTCCTCGCCGATGAACCCACCGCCAGCCTCGACCCCGCCAACGCCGCCAACGCCATGGAACTCATTCAGTCGGTCTGCCATTCTTGCAACGCCGCGCTTCTGTGTGTGAGCCACGACCCCGCCATGACCGCCCGGTTCCGCCGCGTCGAATCCCTCGCCGCTCTCTCCGGCCAGGCACCGCCCACAACCGCGGGAGCGGCCCGATGAGCGACTTCACCATCATCTTCCGCAGCCTCACCTCGCGCCTCTTCTCGACCGTCACGACCGTCGCCACCGTCGCCGTCGCCGTCGCCCTCATGCTCGTCCTTCTCACCATGCGCGAAGCGGGTAAAAAGGCCTTCGAGCGTGGTAGCGGCGACATGCACTTCCTCGTCTCCGCCGACGCCTCCCCCTTGGTTTCGGTCCTCAACGGCATCTTTTACGCCAACCCCCCCCGACGCCCGCTCACTTGGGAACGCTACCAACAACTCCAACGCGCCTTTCCTTGGACGTACGCCATCCCGACACAACTTGGCGATAGTTACCTCGGCCTCCCGGTGATGGCCACTTCAACGGAGTTCTTCACGCGGTTCCAGCCCAACCCGGGCGAGCCGTGGTCCTTCGCGTCCGGCCGCGCGTTTGAGAAGTCCTTCGAGGTGGTCGTCGGTTCTTCCGCGGCGGCTTCCTCCGGTCTCAACATCGGCGACGTCGTCTATCTCACCCACGGCATCGCGCAGAGCCGCCAATTGGGCGACGCCTCCGCCAACGAGGCCTTGCACGTTCACCGCGACTTTGCCTACACCATCGTCGGCATCCTCGCCCCCACCGGTGGCAGCCACGACCGGGCCCTCTTTACCGATGTCGCCAGCACCTGGATCATCCACGCCCACGACGTCCGCAAGAAGGCCGATCCCGCCATCACCACAACCACCGAGGCCGACCTCACCGACTCGGATCGGAAGATCACCGGCGTTTACCTCAAACTGATCGCCCCGCCCGGGTCTTCCATCCCCACGAACTTCCAGCAGGTCTTCGACATGCTCCGCCGCGATTCCAGTATCACGGTGGCCCAGCCCGGACAGGAGATCGCCACCCTGTTCAAAATCGTCAGCAACATCGACCGGCTGTTTATCGCGGTTGCCGCCGTCGTCATGCTCAGCAGCGGAATCTCGATCATGCTCGCCCTCTACAACTCGATGGAGCAACGCCGTCGGCAGATCGCGGTGCTCCGCGTCCTGGGGGCCAGCCGCGGCCGCGTCTTCGGCCTCATCGCCGCCGAGTCGATCATCATCGGGCTCGTGGGTGCGCTCGCGGGTACCGTCCTCAGCATCGCGGGCGGCTTCATCGCCGCCTCCGCCCTGCGTGATCGCCTCGGCCTGGTCATCGAGCCCGATCTCAATCCCCGGTCCATCGTCGCCGTTCTGTTGGCTTCCATCGTTCTCGCCGCGCTCGCCGGAGTCATCCCCGCGCTCGTCGCGTACCGGGCTTCGGTCTCCCGAGGCCTCCGACCCCTGGGATAAATCGCACGCGAATGGCGGCGGCCTCCAGCCGCTTTGGTTTGGGCGGCTTCCAGCGGCGATCCGCTCTACAGTTCGATTCGTGTTGAAGGACATCACACCATGAAAGCCTTTTGGATCCTGATCGCGCTCCTCACGCTGGCCGGAGCCGCATACCTCCTCCTGGGCTCGGAAGACACCTTTCGACCCCGCATCGCGCCCGCGCCTGTCCGTGCCGCGGTTGCCCCCCTGCCAACCGCCGCGTCACGTCCATCCGCACCCCCGGCGACGACGAATGGATCGCTCGGGGCTGATCCTGCCACGACCGTTGCCGGCGGAATAGTCACCGACGGCGCGGATCAACTCCTGGAGCAACTGGGCGTCGAACTCGGAGACGCATCCGAAGACCAGGGCTATGTCGAACCCCGCGCCGCCGATGCCGACGGCGCTCCGCCCGTGCCGCCCGAAACCACCGCGGCAAAGCCCACCGAGGCCGCGGAAGGTGGCTACGAAGTCGCACCCGGCGAAATCGTCAAGAACGACGACGGCTCACTCCTCATCGACGGTCGATTCTCGGTGAAGGGCGACGGCTCCGAAACGTCCCCCTACGAAGTGCCCTGGGAACTCATCACGAGCGCCGAAGAAACCTACGAGCCGCGGGCCTCCAAGACCCGTATCCCGCAGCGTGTCGCCATGCTCGATGGCAAGCGAGTCCGAATCACCGGGTACATCGCCTTTCCGATGTATGTGCAAGACCCTAAAGAACTGCTCGCGATGCTCAACCAGTGGGACGGCTGCTGCATCGGCGTGCCCCCCACGCCCTACGACGCCATCGAAGTCCAACTCAAAGGGGCGGTGGACGACCGCGCACGGCTGGCCACCTCCGGCTCCATCGAGGGCCGCTTCCAGGTCAAGCCCTATGTCGTCGGCGACTGGCTTGTCGGTCTTTACGTCATGGACGAGGGCGTCATCACTCCGAAAGAGTTCGGCGGCTTCGGAAGTTGAGTGCGGCCCGCTTAGGCGGGCCGAATCGCCACCCGCCAATCATTCAGTTTGCCGATGTCCTGAGCGTCCCGATCCGAGGCGAATAACTTCCACGCCCCGGCGATCGTCTGCCCCGCCAGCGTCGCGAGTTCGGGCTTTGTCGCCGGGGTGTAGGTTTTCACGAGGTTGTCACCGGAACTTCCCGACCGGTCGTGCAGGATGACCTCGGTCCCAGCCGGGCTCCGCAGGCCGACCCGGAGGTCCCCGATATACGAGTGAGAGATGTTCACCGACACTTCCACCCGTCCCACGGTCCCGCCCGCGTTCGTCACGAGCGCCCGCTCGACCCCCGACGCGTTGTTGTCCGGGATTTGCACCCCCGGAGCCTCCGCGAGCACCACTTCGCCGGGCGCCTGCCCCGTCGTTGCAAACTCCAACGCCCATTTGTTCAGAACCCCCGTATCCGCCGGCGCCAAATCCTGCACCGTCAGCCGCCACGGGCCCGTCACGCCCCGACCCCGCAACGAGGCCAGCGCCGGCAGGTCCGCCTCCAGAATCGTCCGCTTGATGTTGTCCGCCGACCCGCCCTGGTTCCTCGGTTGCAGGACGATCGACGCCCCCCAAGGCGTCATCAGCGTGGCCTGCAGGTCCCCCCGGTAGGTGTGCGTGATGTCGAGAATCACGGCCACGCTCCCGATGGTCGCCGACTCGGTGAACGTGATCGTGTCGCTGATGCCCGCGGCCTGATTGTCCGGTATCGCCGCCGCGGGGCTTGATTCGCGCCGCAAGGCCTGCGGGTTCGCGACGTGTGAGTGCAACCGGGTCTTGAACGTCACCGAGGAGCCCGGCGTCGAAATCTCGTGGACGTCCAGATGCGACGACGTTCCGTTCCACCACCTGCTGCCGGGCGCGGTGCCATCCGCGAACCTCTTGTTCGTCCGGCCGTAGAGGTCCGTCGCATCCCCCATGTGGTTCCGCGACGTTTCGAGGTGATAGTTCCCGTCCGCCTGGACCAGCGAAAGTTCGTAGTGCTTCTCAGGAGTCCGGTGCTCGTTGCTGTTGTCGCCGTCTTCATCGACATGCCAGATCGCGAGCCCCTCGTCAGGGAGCGCGGCATCGCGCCCGGCCCGTGCGCGATTCTCCAGCAGAAAGTACTCGCGGCCGCTCTTCACGTGGATCGCGAAGTCGTTCGTCCCCGCGGGAAGTGTGATGGTCTGGTCGTGACCGATAGGACTCACGGTGTTTGCCCACCCCGACTTGCGCTTGAGGTACGCCGAGATGTGCGGAGGATTCTTCTCGTCGGCGTTATTGCCGGCGCACATCAGGCAGAACGCCCCCACCCCGCTGGACTCGTACCCGTAGTCGTAGAGGTCGGGGTAGTCGCACAACATGTGGCCGTTTTCATGGCAGAATGTGCCGAGCGTCAGTTCGTTGCTCATGTCGGTGAACTGGTAATCAAAGGCCCGTCTGCCCGCCATCAGTTGCACGGGCGTCTGCAAGTGCCACGCGTGCGGCCACAACCCCTTGCCCCAGTTGTTCACCACCCGGCCGGCGTAGTACACGTTCATCGCGTAGACGTACCCCTCGTCATCCACCGTCAGGCCGGAGAAATCAAAGTTGTTCGCCTTCCAATGATTCAACGCCTCCACGATCAATTCACGCGCCCGCACGCCGTCCGCGATGTTCGGATTCGTGTAATACGTCTTCGGATGTTGAGCCCGGTAATAGGGCGTCACGATGTTCGTGTATCGGCATCGGTTGATCGAGTTCGCCCGGAAGAAGTCGTTGACCGACCCGCTGTTTCCGAAACCAGTGTACCCGGGCGTGTTGCAAAAATCAGTCACCTGCGCTGGCGTGATCACCCCGACCTCGTCGGAAAAATCAATCAACAGGCATAACCCGACAAAGTCGCCCACGGTATCGCGGCGGGGCGGGGCGAACACGGCCCCGTCCGCCGCAAACGCCATCCGTGCCATGGTCCGCTGCTCGGCCCGCCTTTGGTCGCACCTCCGGCCCCCCATCCGCCGCGCCCCTTCTTCGCCGCTGGCCCGCGCCGCCTGCGGATCAATCCGAATCCCGGGCCGCACCGTCGCCCGCGCCCCCGCAGTGTTCGCGGCTGCCACCCCCGCCGGTTCCAGCCGGCTCCCGTCGTCCGACACTCGCGCGATCTCGTAGAAGTCAGTGTCCGGATTTTTCACCAATGTGAACCCGTCCAACGTCTCAAAGACCGCGTAATGCTGGTCCCCCGTGCCGCGAACCTCCAGCGTGGAGCCGTCGGGTTGGGTGAACGTAAATTGCTTGTTGCGGAACGGTGTGGCCATGACGAGGTTCCTGTGTGAAAGCGCCGGCGGATGTGCAGGCCGTCGCGACGACAGAACGCAGCGCCCGCTATCACAGAAAGAGTCGCGCGCACGCCGTCGGCGCGATTACGTCACTTCCTCCATCAACATTTTTTCGAGTTCAGCTTCGGACGAAAATCGGGCCGGAAACCGGCGTTCACTGCCCCGGGCGCGGAACGTGCTGATCGATCAAAATCGGGTTCCCGTCGGGGTCAAGGATCATCATGAACGCCGGGCCGGTCGAAGCCTCGTCGGCCGACGCGGTCGGCGACAGACCCCGACTCTTGAGCGTCCGCTGAATGGTTCGCACATCTTCAAAGGCGGGCAAGGTGTTGCCGGAACGATCCCAGCCCGGATTGAAGGTCAAACTGTTCTTCTCGAACATTCCCTGAAAAAGCCCGATCGTGCTGGTCTCGTTCTGGAGGATCACGTAGTTCATCGCCGGATCGCCGCTCACCATGCGGAACCCGAGTTTCTCGTAGAAGGCGCGCGATGCACCTAGGTCCTTGACGGCAAGGCTGACCGAAAAGTTACCGAGTTGCATCGATGCGTCTCCTGACGATCGAAGGGATGTTGCTTGGTTTGCTCGGAGATTCGGCGAGCCGGGTGTGCCGGTCGAGCCGCAGCCCGCAAGGACACCCACCAGAACGCTCACGCAAACGGGACAGATAATTGAACGCAAGGATGCACTCCATATCCGAGACGGTCACCGCTCAGCCCCACTGAAACCCGCTCACTCAGCCTCTTCCGCTTCCGCCTCTTCGGCCTTCTCCGACCGCCCAAAGATGGCGCTCCCCACCCGAACGATGTTGGCCCCTTCGGCGATCGCTACCTCAAAGTCATCCGACATCCCCATCGAGAGAATGTTGAACCGCGCCGGATCGGTTACCCCCGACCGCTTGATCTCCTCAAAGATCTCCCGACACCGTTGGAACGCCCCGCGGGCATCTCCGGGTTTCTCACCGGGCGCGGCCATCGTCATCACCCCCCGCAGCCGGACATTGATCATGCTCTCCAACTGCTCGGCCATTGGGATCGCCGCGGGCACCGGGCAACCAAACTTGGATTCCTCGCCGGAACAATTAATCTGGAGCAGGACTTCAATCACATGGTCTCGTCTGAGCGAGAGTTGCTGCAGTTCCTCGGCGAGCCGCAGTGAATCCACCGAGTGGATCAGCCGGACGAAGTCGGCGACCTTGCGGGCCTTGTTCCGCTGCAGGTGCCCGATCATGTGCCACCGCACGCCCCCGCCCCCCGAACTCGAGCCGGCCACCGGCGGCAGTTTGATATCCGCACCGGCACCGAAGAGCGTCTGCTGATCCGGGTCGGTGAGTTTTCGGGCGCTCGGCAACAGCCGCTGACGCGACAGCAGCTCGTCAACCATGCTCGCCCGCTGAACCAGTTGCTGGGCGCGGTTCTCACCAAAGTCGCGATGGCCCAGTTGCAGGAGCGCGCGGATCTGATCGGGCTCCGCCGCCTTGGTCACGGCCACAAGAATCACGTCGGATGCCGATCGACCGGCCCGCCGGGCCGCAGCCCCGACCCGATCACAGACCGATGCATAACGGGCTTCGAGACTTTCCGAAGCGGAAACTTCGGCTGCGGACATGGGCGACACTCCAGACCGGGGCGAGCGCCCCCTTCAGATTCACGCTGTCAGTCGATTCCCTCCGACTGTTCGCCGACCGCGTGGTTATACAATACCTTACATTCGGGCCACGTCCAACTCCCGGCAACTCCTCTGTGGATAAGTTACCCCTTCGATCCGCCAATCTGAGGTATTCCCCCTATGAAGAACGCATCCCTCACGCCCCGCGCCCACCTCATCGAGGTGGGCAGCACCGCCCCGGATTTCACACTGGGTACCCAGGACAGGGCCGACTGGAAACTTTCCGAGCATCTCAGGCGCGGCGACGTTGTCCTCTCTTTCGTTCCATTCGCCTTTACCGGTACCTGTTCCACCGAAATGAAGTGCATCAGCGACGACGTCGCTTCCTGGACCAAAAAAAGCGCCGCGGTCGTCGGCATCTCCTGCGACAGTGCCTTCGCGAATAAAGCCTGGGCCGAGAAGGAACATTACACCCACACCCTGCTTTCCGACACCTTCCGAGATGTCTGTAAGGCCTATGGCCTCTACTGGGCCGACCTCAACGTGGCCAACCGTGGCACGGTCGTGATCGGCGGCTCGGAATCGGGAATCGGAAGCGTAAAATTTGCGCAGTCGCGCCCGCCCTCCCAAGCCATGGACTGGAAAACACTCCTCGCCGCCCTCTGACCGCCGCTTTAACCTGAACCCTCGCGCAGGAGCCCCTTGTTGGTCAACACCCCGCTCGTTCTCATCATCCGTGACGGCTGGGGCACCAACCCGCACCCCTCGCACGATCCCTTCAACGCTGTCACACTCGCGGCAACCCCCGTCGCCGATCGGCTCTCAGCGTCCTATCCATGGACCCTCATCAAAACCAGCGGTGAGGACGTCGGCATCCCCGACGGCACCATGGGCAATAGCGAGGTAGGCCATCAGAACATCGGAGCGGGCCGCATCGTCGATCAGGAATCGGTCGCCATCACCAAGGCCTGCCGGGCCGGCCTCGAGCACAACGCGGTCATCGCGGACGCCGTCAATCACGCGATCCGCGGGGCGGGCGCCGTCCACCTCATGGGCATCAACTCCGACGCCGGCGTTCACGGCATGCTTGAGCACCTCTACGCCGCGCTCCGTGCCTGCGCCGCCCTGGGTGCCAAGAAGGTGTACGTCCACCTATTCACAGACGGACGCGACACCGGCCCCTTCAGCGGGCTCGAATACTGCCGGCAGGTTGAGGCCGCCTGCCACTCGATAGGCGTCGGCCGGGTCGCCACGATCGTCGGTCGCTACTACGCGATGGACCGCGATTTTCGCTGGGAACGGGTCGCCCGGGCCTTCTCCGCACTCACCGGAAACCAAGCCGCCGAACGGGCCGTCAAATCATCCGCCTCGGCCCGGGCGGCGATCCAGGCGTATTACGACGCCCCCACCAACGACAGCCAGAAAGGCGACGAGTTCATCGAGCCCTGCATGATCGGCGCGAACCCCGCCGAGATCGCCGAATCCCGCATCGGTGACGGCGATTCCGTCATTTTTTACAACTACCGGGGCGACCGCCCGCGGGAGATCTCCTACGCCTTCGTCTATCCCGAATCTCTCTGGACCACCGTCAAACCGTCCGCCGATTCCGGCCTCAAAGGGTTCGACCGCGGCCCCCTGCTCGACGTCCGCTTCGTCACCCTCACCACCTATGAAGAGTCGCTTTCGGCCTTCGTCCGCGTCGCGTTCCCGCGCCCGCCCCGCATGGCGTCGATCGCCGGCGAGTGGCTCGCCTCGCACCAGCTCACCCAGTTCCGATCCGCCGAAACCGAAAAATACCCGCACGTCACCTTCTTCTTCAATGACTACCGCGAGCCCCCGTTCGTCGGAGAGCACCGTCAGAATCCACCTTCCCCCCTCGTCGCCACCTACGACCTCAAGCCGGAGATGTCCGCCGAAGCGGTCTGCCGCTGCGTGCTCGACCGCCTCGCCGCGCCCGATTGCGAACCCGTGATCGTCGTCAATTTCGCCAACGCCGACATGGTCGGCCACACCGGCGTTCTGGCCGCGGCCATCAAAGCCTGCGAAGTCGTGGACGAATGCGTGGGCCGGATTGTCGACGCGACGCTCGCGCGGGGCGGCTCTCTCATCGTCACCGCCGACCACGGCAACGCCGAACAAATGTGGGATCCCGCCTCAAACGCCCCGCACACCGCGCACACCACGTTCGACGTCCCGCTCATTATCGTGGGTTCCGCCTTCCAGAGTCGTCAACTCCGCGGCGATCGGGAGACCGCGGGCTGGTTCGATCCCGGCGTCCGATTGCAGCGCGGCCGCCTCGCCGACATCATGCCGACGGCATTCGCGATGATGGGACTGCCGCAGCCGCCGGAAATGACCGGAACCTCGCTCCTCCGGTGAGCGACCATGGGACGGTCTCTCGACGCGCTTACTTGCTGATATCCGGCTGGCGCGTGGGCGGGCGGCGATTATCGGGGTCCGCGTTCGTCGGGCCGGTCCGCGTGATGTCGGCCGCATCGGCGGGAAGGTAGTCGGTGTTGCCGCGGGCCTTGGCAAGGAAGATCTCGACACGCCGGTTCTGAGGCGTGTTGCCCGAGCCGGAGTTCTGGACGGTCGGGTGATGTTCACCCCAGCCCGCGGCCATCAGCCGGCCCGGCTGAACGCCCATATTCGCGAGTTCATTGATCACGGCGATCGAGCGGTGAACCGAAAGGTGCCGGTTAGTGGCGTGCCGCTTGGCGGTGCCGCTGCTGATCCGCTGGCTGTCGGTGTGCCCCTCGATGACTACTTCGTAGGCGGTCGCCGACGAGGAGTTCAGGATCTGAGCCAAGGCCCGCAACGCTGCCGCCGCCTCGGATTTCACCACATCCGATCCCGAATCGAACGTCAGGTCCGAGGCGAACCGCAGCATGCCCCGCGCCGAGTCGTACCGGATGAGGTCCGGGTACTGATCCGCAAGCGCCTTCAGCGCGGCGTCCGTATCCGCATCCACCGGCCCGAACGAAAGACCCGCGAGCCGGCCTTCCAGGTTCTTGTAGTCCGCCAAGGCTTGGTCGCGCTGACGGGTCAGTTCGGCGAGCTGTTTTTCGAGCGACGACATCGCGCCCTCGCCGGAGCCGAGGCGTGAACGGAGCAGATCAAGGGAGTTCTTGAACTCGTCACGCTCCCGCGTCAGTTCGGCGTTGCGGTTCTTGAGCGCGGCATTTGTTTCGTACAGGTTGTCGTATTCACCTTGGCCCACGCAACCGGTGAGCCCGGTGGCGCAGAGGAGAAAACCCAAACCCATCGCCCGACCCAACGCTCCGACCCGAGTGCGAGATGCCATAGGAAAACGCTCCTTCAACCACTATCCGACGACCCTTGAAATTAGCCCGCATCCGCCGATGGGGTGAAAGCCCGCCGGTCGGAAGGTATTCCGGCCGATGGCGAGGACGCCGATCACGAGGACGCCGATCGCGAGGATGGTAGTCCGATGGCCCTTGGAAGCCCGCCGAGCGCGGCGACTCCAATTATCGGCATCCCCCGGCCCGCCGATCGAAAAAAGGGCGACCCCTTTGGGCCGCCCTTCATGAATGTTGTCGAATTATCTCAGCGTGCGGCCATCGGGCCCGCTTCCGCTTCGGGCGTCACCACCGGGGTGGGCGCCGAAAGGTCGTACGGCGTGATCTCAATGATCTTCGGCCGCGCCTTCGGAGCGAAATTGCTCGGAGAGATAGGTGAGGTCGGCGTGAACGCCCGTGTCGCATCGATCTCAAACTTCGCACGATCCTCGTAGTTGAGCGTGCTGGTGGCCGTCCCCAAGGCTTCCAACTTGGCCTCCTGCTTGGCCCGGATGTCGGCAAACTTGCCCGCCAACTGGTCGAGGCTGTGGGCCCCGTAGCGGGATTGTTCATCGATCGTCCGCTGACGCTTCGCCATCACCTCGATCAGCCGCTCGTTGCGAGCAATCGAATCAACCTGACGGTCCATGCTCCATATCTGGGCCTGATACTCCGTGTGCTCGGTCTCCAACTGCGAGAGCAACTCCGTCAGCCGGGTTTCCTGCTGCGAGAGGTACCCCAAGTCGCGCTCAATATCCGTCGCCCGCCCGTTGTACGCGGTATGCACCTGCTGGATGCGGTTGGCCTTGCCGTACGCATCCTTGAGGTCCACCGGCTCGCCGCTGAAAACCACCCGAACGATCGAGTCCGGCCCGTGGACCGCCTGGCTGGCCTCCGCCTTTGCGATCATCCCCTGCATCTGGTTGAGGTCATCACCCGCCAGCGAAACCACGCGGTGGCTGACTTCCAGTTCACGCTTCAGGTCGGCGGTCTGCTGCTGGAGTTCCGACAGGTCGCCGCGAACCTCGGCGATCCGCTCCGGATACTCGGCCTCCAAGGCCCGCATCTGGGCACGCAGGGCGATGGGGTCATCAATGGCCAGATCGATGGCGTTGTTGATCGTGCCGCGGCACTGATCGACCAACGCCCCGGCCCGATCGGGACCGGCGATGACGACGCCCGCACCGCCCACCAAACCCGCAATCACGGCATACCGAACGACGTTTTTCATAATCTCCATGACTTCGCACCTTTCCCGCAAATTGCCCCATCGGCGGAAATGCCGTCTTTGGCGGGGCCAGGCCTCCTTGGAGCCGCCGCGGCATCCGGCCGGACGGGCGAGGGGCATTGATTTCAGTGCGTTATTGGGAAGGGGGAAAGGCGGATTTCACCGGTCGGCCACCAAATTTTCCACCGAATCCCGGTACGTTTCGAGGCGGGGTGCCGGTTCCCGGACGCTCTGGACACCTCGCCCAACGAGAGGGCCCGATCGCCGCGCCGCAGGTGCCACGGCACCTCCGGGTGATGCCTTTTCGACTCCCGATGCCCGATGCCCAATGCCCGATGCCTTCTCCCCGCACCCGCCGCAGTGTCCAGCGCATAAAGACTCTGGAACAATCGCCTTAGCCCGCGACTGGGCGGTGTAATGTTCCCCGCCATGGAGTCCGACCAGACGGTCATCCTCAAACGGACCACGGCCGACGTCAAGTCGGGGGAGGCCATGTGCGGCCCCGCGCAACCCGTCGAGATCCCCCGACAATTGGGCTCGGTTCGTCTTCTTCGGCAGATCGGCCAAGGCGGCATGGGCGTCGTCTGGCTCGGCCGTCACGAACTGCTGAACCGCGAGGTTGCCGTCAAGTTTCTGCTCAACCTGGTGGCGGATGAGGACGACCCCGGGTTCGCTGCCCTCCTGGAAGGTGCCCGGGCCGCCGCCGCGCTGCGCCACGAGGGTCTGAACGCCGTCCTCCACGCCGACGTGGTCGATCGCGTGCCGTTCCTGGTGATGGAGTACGTCGAAGGACCGACGGTTTCACAGGTCTTGCAGCGCTTCGGGAAACTCTCTCCGTGCGTGGTGCGGCTGTTGTTGGAGGCGACCTGCGCGGCAGTGGGCGAATTGCACGATCAGAACGTGATCCACCGCGACATCAAGCCCTCCAACATCCTGCTGTCACAGGACGGCAAGCCCGTCCTCACCGACTTTGGTCTGGCCTGCTGGCGAAGTTCCACGAGCCTCGGAACCACCGTGAAGGGCGTGGCCGGGACGCCCGCCTACATGGCCCCCGAGATGTTCGAAAAGACCGTCTCGCCCCGGAGCGATGTTTACGCGATCGGGGCGATGGCCTTCGAGATGTTGATCGGCGAAGTCCCGTTCGAGGGATCTCTGGAGGCGATCGAGAAAGCTCACCGCGAACAGGCCCTTCCCCCCGAGGCCCTGGCCTCGCTCAACTCGGAACTTGCGCAGCTGATCGAGCGGTCGATGCACAAGAACCCGATGTTCCGCTACAAGAGTGCCCGGCACATGCTGCGGGCCGTCGAAGAAGTCTTCGCCGGAATGGATCAGGCCCATGTCGGTTCATCCAGGGGCAAGCCGGAACTCGCCTCGATCATCAGCCGCGCGTTCAAGGGGTGTGACGACGGATCGCTCGCCGGCTCCGCCGCTGACATGCGGGGAACCTACTACGACCGCCTCGGGACGCTGGTGAACTCCCGCAAAAAGCCGACCACGAACCCCGGCGCCTCCGACGACGAACTCCTGCAACGAATCTCCCAGGACACGCCGTGCGTCCGCTGCGGGAGCAATCTGAAAGGCGAACCCGTCACCGGCCGCTGCCCGAATTGTTTGCTCCTGGTGAAACTTACCCTGAATCCGGAGGCCGGCGCGGCTTCCGGCGGCACCTGGAAACGTACCCAAAGCCGGCCTGAAGCAGCGTGCGAACCGGAGACGGCGACCGCCCCAGCGGCCGGAGTGGAACCGTCGGTGCATGCTCTCCAATCCCGCCTTGTCCCAACTCAACCTCCCGCCCCGGCTCCCTTGGCCGGGGGACCCAAAGCGGAAAGTTGGAAGGGGTCGATCAAACGATTGTGGAACGACCTGCTGGGGCGGTAAGTAAGGAAGGGAAATGGAATTGACGGAATTCCCTACACTTTACTGTACTTTGGGATGTGGGGAGCTTGGCACCTTGGAATGATGGATGGGTACTACGAAGGGTCGCCGTCAAGTCGCGTTTTCACGACGCCGCACAGGCGCGATTCGTTGGACGTGCTCTGGACTTCGTTCCACCTGCCTTGCGCATTTATCGCGGACCCGTTGCACTGGGCTTCGGAAACGCGAGTGGTCGGGGTGTCGCAACTGCGGGGCACGCGTCCAGACGAGGTGCTGTTTCCTTCGCAAAAAGCGATGTTGCTCAACTACGATCTCCTGATGTTGAACGCAGATATCGAGCAGGTTTTTCGAGGGACGCGCGCGCAAGGCGCGTTCGCAGACGGTCATGCCGCCATCCGGCAGACGCGCGGCTCGGGCGTAGGCCCGGAGATGGGCGATGGAGGGCCGCCGGGCTCGTACGACCACTACGCCGGGTTTCCCCCTTGGCAGCACACGCATCAGGGTGTCCGCGGACGCGACGTTCCCTGACCCCGCGGAGTGGAAGGCGTCCGCGAAGAGATTCTGGAATTCCTTTTCAGGGTGCCGGATGTTTCGCGGTCGGACACGATCGCAACCCTGATATGACCCACAGGTGGATTCCGGGCGGCACCATGCGAACCCTTTGGGTCTGGACATCCTGAATCCCAACACCCCTGATCTTGGCCATGAAGCGCCACCGCCGCTGGCTCCGCGCACTCCGGAGTCGGAAGCGACGAGCCCGGAGGGGCTAGCGCCGAATGGGGACAATGAACCCACGGAGCCCAAGAACGAGTTCCCCGCGACGCCGACCCCGCTGATCCCCGGTATGCCCGTTCCGGCCGGCCAACTCGTGCCGCGGATGATGCCCGCTCCCAAGCCGCCGCTCTTGCGGCCCCGCAAGGTGCGGGGCGGTGTGCGGCTGGGGCGGGAAGTAACCGAACTCAGCGGCTGGGCAGCCCAGCGTTGGCTCCGGATTGTCGAAGCTGCGGCGTCCGGCGAAATCCTGAAAGAATCCCTGACCGCCTACGCCGAAGCCGGTCAAACTCGTCGAATCGCCTACCTGCCGGGTCGGATCGAAGCGGCGGTCCAAGGCCGTGCCGACCGGGCATATACCACGATGCTCCGCGTCGTCCCGTTCTCGCCCGAGCATTGGGATCGCGTCGTCGAAGGCCTTTCGGAAGGTGCGGTCTACGCCGCGAAATTGCTGGCGGGCGAGATGCCCAGCAACATCGAAGACGTCTTCGCGCCGCTGGGCCTTCGCCTGTTTCCGATGGATGCTTCCGATGTCAGCGTCAGTTGCTCGTGTGTGGATTTCCGAGACAAGGAAGCGGCCAACGCGAAGGCCGAAGGCGAACCCAAGCCCGAGTTTTGGTGCAAGCACATCGTGTGTGTGGCGTATCTCTTCGCCGAACGCCTGAGTGTCGAGCCCTTCCTGATGTTCGCGCTGCGGGGCGTCGAAGGCCAGGACATGCTCGATCGGCTGCGCCAGCGCCGGGCCGTGACGGGGGCTGCGCTGGGCGCCACGCCGGTGTACAAGCAGCGTGTGCCGGGCGTTTCCGACCGCGAACCCAAACCCTTCGAGGCGGATTTGGACCACTTCTGGCACGCCGGCGTCGACCTCACGCAGATCGACATGCCCATCGAGCCGCCCGCCGTCAGCCACCCGCTCCTGCGTCGCTTGGGGCCCAGCCCCTTCCTCGCCGCCGCGTTCCCGCTCGTCGGATTGCTCGCCAGCTGCTACGAAGCCATCAGCGAAGACGCCCTCCGAGGCGAGCCGCCGAGCGAGGTGCCGGATGAAGATGCGCCCCCCGGCGATTGACGCCGGGGCGATTCTTCAAATGACTTCGCGTGACTTCCTCGTCACGTCCCTCATCGGCTAGAAATTGAAGACCGACTCGAACACGCGGGTCAGCAGTCCTTTGGTGGCGGCGGCCTTGATCTCGCCCTCGTTCTTTACGATCAGCGTCATGTCCGCGAGTTGAGACGAGAGGACGGTGTTGCTGTCGGTGACGTCTTCCCGCCGGCACTCGCCCGCGAGCACCAACGACTGGACCTCCTCGTCCTTGGCGATGGTGCGTTTGGCCTCCAGCACCAAAACACCGTTGGGTTTGACGTCGATGATCGTTGCGGTGATGCGGTCGGTGAAGCGGTCGGAACGCTCGTACTTTCCGTCGCCCTTGAACTTGGGGTTGGCCGAGAGGTCAACGCCCGTGAGGGGTGAGCCTTCGTCGGTTTCCGCGATCAGTTCGAGCAACTGGCTGACGCTCGGCAACTGCTTCAGGCCCGCCTTAATCTTGACGTCCTTCTTGGTGTCCAACTTTGAGGTGGCGGTCTGCTTGCTCAGTTCGGAGATGATGATCGTGACCTTGTCATGAAGCGCGTAGGTTCGCGGCTTGGGCGATTCAACCAGTGTGAGGCTGTAGCCGCGCAACGCGGCCTTCGGGTCGGGCTCGCCGGCCGCATTCACCACGGGCTCCGGCGGTCGGCGCAGCAAACTCTGCGCTCCCGCAGTGGCCGCCCACGCCGCGCCCGCAACCGCGACGGCCACTGCCCCGCCCATCCGTGTTCTCGTGGATCTCATGTCTTCTCCTCCCGGAAATCTCCGCCTATCGCCCCGCGACTTCCATGACGGCCCGTTCCGGCCCCGACACTCTGGCCGCGAACGACCGCTTGCCGCTCAGCGATTGGAACTGAACGACTTCGTCCTCGCAGGCGTGGGCGAGTGCCCGGGCCCGCAGTTGGATGATCAAGCCCCCGCTCACGCAATCCACCATGCAGACGTCGCCCTTGCTGACGACGCGGCGGGCTTGCACGTGCCGCTCCTCCACGACTTGGCCCTCGCCGATGCGGGTGCGCGCGGCCTTGCCCACGATTGATTCGATCGGCACCACCGCGATCGAGGGCGGCAGCCAGTCCGGGTTGGTCACCAGCATCGCTCCGATCACGATTTCACCTTTCGCGATCGTCGCGCCGGCCCGGGTTACCGATCTTCGGATGCTCGGGGTGGTTCGCACTGTCGCGCTGGCGGCGAGTCGGTCACCGTCGAAGATGCGGACCTGTACGGGAACCCGATCCCCGGTTCCGCCGAGATCGATCGCCACGACCCGACCGATAACGACCTCCGCGAGAATGGCCGGAGCCGTGTCGTCAAACTTGAGTCGGAGGTTGTCCTCTGAAACACCGTACACCTCGGCGAGTTTGGCGCGGATCCGTCCCCGCACCGAGTCGCCGTCGGAGACTGGCATGGCCGACGTCTCGGGGGCTTGCCGCGGGCTCGGTTCCGGCGCCGTGGCGGGTTGGAACACAAGTTTGCAGGCCTGCCCCGAGATCGCGAAGCGGCCGGCGTTCACCCCCGGCGCTTTCTCGACTAGTTCCCTGATCCGCCCCACCCCGATCACCAGGCCGTCAACGAACAGAGCCTGCGGCACGACGACCACCGACGAAAGCGTGTCCGCACCAACGCCCTCCACCACGGCGACCATGCCCAAGGTGATGTCCGCCTTGGTTTCGACGGCCAGACGCGGGCGGAGCGTGATAGTGCCTTGCCCGCTCGCCGAAGAGACGACGAGAACCATGGCCCACATACCGAGAATAACCGAACGCATCATTTGGACCTCAGGAGTTCACGGATCACCGATCACGCTCCGATCACCGACGCAACTGGGCGATTGACCGCAGCGACTCGTCCGCCGCGCGGATCGTCTGGCTGTTCATCTCGAAGGCGCGTTGCGTTCGGATCAGATCGATCAGTTCTCGCGTCGGATCAACGTTCGACGACTCCAGAAACCCACCCAGGAGGGAGCCTCGGTTGTCTTCGCCCGGGTTTCCGGTGTTGGGCGGCCCCGAGGCTTCGGTTTCCACATAAAGATTCTCCCCAACCTGCTTCAGGCCGGTTGAGTTGATGAACGTGGCCACGAGAATCTGGCCGGCCTCCTGCTGCTCGGGGTTGCCGGCCTCGGTGTACAGCACGCGCCCGTCGGGGCCGATGGTGACCGATTCGGCGGTATCGGGTATGGTGATGCCCTCGATCCGCCGGCCTTGGTCATTGCCCAGCACGAGTTCGCCGTCGGCGTTCATCGTGAAGTTGCCGGCCCGGGTGTAGGCCTTACCGCCGTTGCCGAGTTGGTCCTCCACCTGCACCTCGAAGAACCCGTCGCCGTCGATCATCGCATCCAGCGGCCGATCCGTCAGTTGCGGCGCTCCTTGCTGAAAATCTAACTGGGTGCCCGCGACCTTGACCCCCAGGCCCACATACACCCCCATCGGGCGCTGATCCTCGTTGGCGTTCAGGGTGCCCGACTGCGCCTTCTCGATGTAAAGCAGATCCTGGAAGTTCACCCGGCTCGTCTTGAAGCCCTGCGTGTTGATGTTGGCGAGGTTGTTCGCGGTGACATCGAGAGCGGTGTTGAGTGCCGAGAGCCCGGAGGCAGCGGAATGCAGTGCATTGATGGCCATGTGGTCACAAACTCCTGTGGTCTGGTTTTACGCCGAGGGGCGCCCCAACCCGTTGATCGCGCGGTCCAGAAGCCGGTCGTGCTGCTGGATCATCGAAGCATTCAGGTCAACGTCGCGGGAGGCGCTCGTCACTTCCATGAGCACCCGGACTTCATCGACGGACGAATCCTCGACGTGCCGCTGCCGGAGCATACCGCTGGCCGGTTTTCTCGAAGCGAGTGCGTCCGACGATGCGGCGAAGAGGCTGTGGCCTTGCTTGGAGAGCGCCCGCTTGTCCGCGACCTCCACGAACTGGAGTTGGGCCACGACCGCGCCGCCTTGCCGCACCACACCCGCGGCATCGATATCCACCGATACCCCGTCGCGGAGCACGATCGGCCGGTTCTGCGTGTCGAGCACCGGCAACCCGGAACTGCCCATCACCAGTCGCCCCGTGCGGTCCCGCGTCAGACGCCCGTCTCGCGTCAGGCGAACCCGGTCCCCCGCTTCGCTGTGTTCTTCGCGGACCGCCAAAAATCCCGGCCCCTCGATCGCCAAGTCGAGCGCGTTCCCCGTGGCCTTCAGCGAACCCTGCGAAAAGTTCACTAAGTTGGCATTCAGCACTGCACCGCCACCCAGTCGCCGCAGCAAGGCGTTGGAGGGCAGGTGCCCGACGCCGTCTTCGGCGATCACGTCAAGACGCGGGCGGGTCGTCGGTAAGTCCGGTTTATACCCGACGGAATCCATGTTCGCCAGGTTGTTGGCGTAGACGTCCTGACGGTACATCGCCGTCATCAACCCGGAAGCGGCGATCTGGATTCCGTACGACACGTCGATTGCTCCAGTTGAATCCGGCGCGTGTCGCCGTTCATTCAATCCTGAAGCCTTCACAAGCAGCGTGCCACGTTTTCGCGACGCGAAGTTTGCGCCTTACGCCCTATCGACTTCCGCACGACCCTTTGCTCTTTCCGCACGGACAACACCCATCCGAGTTGCTGCGCAGAAGGTCGGTGCCCGCCCGGCTGCTCCCGCTCCCGGAACCGCCGGTAGCAAAGGTGGAGGCAACACGGGTGAATGTGCGGCCCCGGCCCTCAGGATCGACCACCGGCCCGTCGGCCTCCGCACTCGGCCGGATCAGTTCCACCAGCGCTCCGTCGGTAGGGCACCGATACTCGTAGATGGGCATTTTCTTTGATCCTCTCGGCACCCTCGGGCCCGCCGCGCAACTTTCGTCCGAAACCCCTCATGGGCGAGCTGTCTCTTAGCGCGGCGTCGCCGCCGGCGCGGGGGCCTTTGGAAGGGCTGGCTGCTCGCCGAAGGGCAGGGCATCCACCAACTTGGCAGAAACAATCCGGGGGGGCGACTGCGGTCTGCTCATCTCGCCCGACCCATTATCCACCACCGGTGTTGCCGCAATCTTCGTGAGGGCGTCTTGGCCGTCGATAAGTTCCGCGAACGAGCAATAGCCACCATCCAGGAACTTGGTGCCTTCGCGGCTGAGACAGATGAAGACCTGCGAGCCGGCGCTGTTGGGGTCGTTGCTGCGGGCCATCGAAAGCACGCCGAAATCGTGCGGGAGGGTGCTGTTTTCGAGGTCAATGGAGAAGCCGGGGCCGCCCGAACCAGTGCCCATGGGGTCACCCACCTGAACCATAAACGGAGGCCGTCCGGCCTGAGAACCCATGATGCGGTGGAAGATAATGTCGGTGTAGAAGCCGCCACCGGCCAAACCCATGAAATTCCACGCGGTGTTGGGCGCCTGATCGGGCCGCATCCGGAAGGTCATCGGGCCCTCGCTGGTTTCGATGCGGACGTTTTTCTCCACATACGCCCTGAGCCCGTTGTAAGAACGGCCTGTTGGCGCAAAGGCGGGACGACCGGAATTTGGATCCTTGAACGCCGGATTCCCGTCAAGCAACGGCTGGAGAACGACCGGCGGGCCGATCTTTTTCTCGCCGACGATCAACTGGGCGTACGCAACTTTGGCGGATTTTTGTTCCCAAAACTTCGGAAAGAGCATCGCCAGATTGGCGCCGCCCGGCACAACCGGGGCCGTTTCGGTGGGTTCCGCCGAGCCGGGGGCGAAGAGCCCGATCGTGGCCTCACCCTTGGTGTCGGCGGGCACCGCGACCTGCACGGGTATCGACCGGCCGACCCCGTAATAGGTGCGGTCGGGCGTGAGTTGGGCCAAGGAGGGCGCAACTGTCAGGATCATCACAAAAAAGGCGGGGAACAGGGCTCGGACCATGAATTATCACTCCAAGAGGCCCCCACAGCGGGGCGGCGTTGGAGTGTAGACCCCGGGCGGCGAAATGAAGTTCCCGAGGATTACCTCATTCCGGGATCAGCGATTGGTGTTGGCGTTGGCGTTGGCGCTCGCATCGAAGAGCAGCCAAGTGCTATTGACGCTGCGGGCCACGGCGGATTCTTTCGTATCCGCCATGTTGTCGGCGAGCCGACCAGCGGGGTCCGAATACCAGTGCACCGTGAGGTCGGCGCGGAAGAAATTAACTCCCACCTTGTGGTTGTAGTCGCTTTTGATCCGCATTCCATCCGCCAAAAGGGAGGATTGGGCGGGGTTGATCAGGTAGAGATTAAAGGTGATCGGACCGGCTTCACCCAACTCTCCACCGCCCGTCGGACCGGCACCGCGGAAGTGATAGTTGGAGACAATCTCGGAGACGGGATTGTGCCACGATTGGGCGAACGTTCCGTACCGGTTGTCGCCGGTGTGTGAAGGACAATAGAACAATTTGGGGGGCGGGAGATACTGAGCGGAGTGCAGGATACCCAACCCATCCCAGCCACCCAAACTGGCGTCGGCGCGAGCGGAATCGAGCCGAAGGGTCAGCATGTGCTGAGGCTCCGGGTCGGCACGCCCCGGTCCCAAGGGGGGCAAGAAAACGCTGGGAGGAAGACGCCCGCCGTGCGCGTCGGCGTACATCACCAAACCAAGGCCGATCTGCCGGATGTTTGATTGACAGACGACCCGTCGGGCCGCTTCGTGTACCTTGCCCAAACTGGGGAGCAGAAGGCCGATAAGCACGGCGATGACGGTGGTGGTCACAAGAACGTCGAGTAATGAGAACCCGCGACGGGGAGTGGCACCCCGTGCTGATCGGCACCCGATCTGCTGAACCCTCAACTCTGGCACCGACACCCCTTCGGAACAAACGGCCCCATCGACGAACTTCCCATACCATACCAGTTTCTCGCAAGTTGAGCAAGGGGTAAAAACCCGAATCGAACCGAAATCTACTAGAGTTTTCACTTGTAACCCCAACACAATTTTGCAAGAAACGGCCCCCGACAGAGGATCTTGGGCGCGTTGCCGCCGTATAGCAGCTTGCCCGCGGTGAAGTCCGTTTCATGGATTTTCTCGGCGGGGGTTTAGACGGAAAACGAGCCTGAAGGCCTCAGAATGGGATTCGGGTTCCAAATGGTAGAATTCAAATGCGGGCAACTCTGAAGAGGCCCGTATGTTCTGGTGGTTTCCCGAAGTCTGTTCTCCGGGGGAGTGGGTGGAAATCAGTGCTTCAGATGAGCGGGTAATTCGGAGATGGCCGCGCGCGAGAACAAGCCCGAAAGCCGAGGTCAGATCGACTTGGATCTGATGCGCCGGGTGAGCCGGAACGAAGAGCCCGCGATTATCGATTTGTACGAACGTTTCGGCTCCTTGGTGTTCCGGATGGCCCTCCAAGCCTTACCGGGGCGGGCGGAAGCGGAAGACGCGGTTCAGGAAGTTTTCGTCCGCTTGTGGCGGACGGCGGAAAAGTACGACCCGGAGCGGTCGGCGTTGGTGACTTGGGTCATGCTTATTTCGCGGCGTTACTTGGTAGACAAGTTGCGGCGGAACAAGGCCAGGATCAAGCCGACATCGCTGGATCAGCCGCAGGTACCGACGATTCAGGCGGACGACGAAGAGTCGCCCAAATTGGAACAGACTGAGAAACTAGCCGGACTCATGCAACGGATTTCGGGTTTGCCAGTACTTCAACAGACGGTGATCAAGGGTGCCTACCTCAGAGGTCAGACCCTCCGTCAAATTTCGGATGAAACCGGAAAGCCTCTCGGGACGATCAAGTCAGCCCTCAGTCGAGCGCTGGTGAAACTCAGGGAAAGGACCGGCGAGGAGTTAGCCTTATGACCTTCAAAGAACTGATAGAAAATGCCCACCTGGACGCTTTGGGTCTTCTCGAGGCCGATGAAGAGGTGGCCTTCGATGCCGCCTTTTATGCTGCGTCGCCCCATGTGCGTGCCCAAGTCCGCAGCGAGCAGGCCCGTTGGTCTCGGATGGATGCGACGCTTCCCCAGATGAATCCGGGCGATTTCGAGCCGGGCCCCCACCTCCGCGAGATGGTGCTGGAACGGATCCGCGAGGCCATCAGTGCCGATCAGGGTCGGCTGACCACGTTGGCCTCCGGGCGTCGGGCTTGGCACCGCACGGGCATGATCGCGCTCGCGACCGCCGCGCTCGCGTTCGGTGCGGCGTTCTTCACTGTCAGCAGTCAGAACCGCCGCATGGCCTCCGACTTCCAGAAGAACCGTGAACTCGAAGGCCCGCTGATGTTGCTGCGGAACGGTCAGGTGACCAAAGACATGCTCGCGAGCGCGGAAACCGTGCGGATCGCGTTCTCGCCCGTGGATGAAACGTTTCGGGGCGAAGCGTGCCTGTGGGTTCATCCGAAATGGGAGGGCGAGGCGAGGTTGATTTTTAGCGGGATCCCCTTGCAAGAAGGCCACACCCTGCGGCTCGCGATCGTTGATGCGACCAACAAAGTGGTACGAGAATTGACCACTTCGTTCGCAAGTGATGGCTCGCTGGCCTTGGAATCCGTGGACGTGACGAGCGTCGCCGCGGGCGTCAGGATCGCGATTATCGACGTCGCCTCTGGTCAGTCGGTGTCGTCGGGCGTGGCGGTTCTGAGTGCTGCGTTCGTTCGGGCGTGAGCGTTCAGCCGTCAGGTTCGCGCGAATGGTATGACAGCCCCCGATTCTCGGGGGTTGTTTTATTTACCCGCGGCGTTCAACCCCGACGCGACGGATTGATCCACCGGGCCTCTTCGAGCGTCATCGCAACCTGCTCGTCCTGCTCGAACTCCGACTTGGCCCGGCTCAGACGCCGCCACAATCCCAACGTCGCGCCCAAGGAGATCGCAGCCCCCGCCCCCAGTATGCCGAGCGCGTAGAACGTGCGAACGTTGTCGATGGGGGTGTCGCCGGCCTCGGCCTCGCGAGAAATCCGGGTCGCCCCGCCGTCGATGCGGCGCTGTTGCGAACCGTTCGCGAAGCTCGCGAGGGCCGCGGAGAAGGTATCGAGGGTCCGGGCGGTTCGATCCGCCCCCTCACCCGAAAGCCGTACCCGTAATTCGCCGTCGGCCAGCGACTCGGTCCTCACGGAAGCGGTGACGAGTTCGCTGATCGCCGCGGGAGTCGCAAGTTCGGTAGAACCGTGGCGTTTGAAGCGTTCCGCAGCTGCTTCGTGGAACATCGGGTCTCGTATCAGAGATTCGTGGTAGCGCTGCCATTCGGCCCGTTCCGCAGGGTTGAGATCCCGGCCGCGTCCTTCGGCCACGAGGATCGACTCGGCCATGAATCGAGCCGGCGCGACTTCGCGGGCGATCGCCCAAGCCAAGCCGGCCAGCAGCGAGAACCCGAGCACTCCGCAGAAGACCGAAATGACCGCCCGGCCGCCCGCGTGCCTGCGCTGAGACTTTCGATCTGCTTCCAGAACGCGGTCGCGGATCGCCGCAAGGTCCGCCCGGTGGCTTAAAACCTGCTCGCACTGCTCGAACCGCTTCGACAGGCCCTCGCTGGCCTTGCGCACCTTGAGAGCGTGGGCCCGAACCATGTCGCGGTATTTCCGCAATCGGTCCGGGCGGCCCGCCGACCAAGCCGGAGCGGATACTCCCGCTGCCGACTCGCCGGCCGGTGACGTTTGTCCGGCGAACGCGATCCGCGCGACGAGGGTTTCCTCCGACTCCCGGGACTCCGCCAGCCGCGCCCTAAGAGTCTCGATCGCCGCGGCCAGGCGTTCTACATCCACGGCGAGCGACGACTCGGCCAAGGTCGCCCGGACGCATTCGGCCCGCTCGGCGGCCAACAGCGATTCATACTCTTGAAACACCTCGGCCGTACGGGTTTTCAAGACGTCCGAGTCGGCGCGTGCCTCGCTGAGGGCATGGGCGGACTGCGTCGCCGCGGTTGCAAGTTCAGACTGCTGGAGTTCGGCTTCGCGGAGGGTCCTCTCCCGGAGGTCGAGAGCGGACTGGCGAGCGGCGCACTCGGAGCGCGACCGGCGGAGTAACTCTGACTCACCGGCGATGTCGGCTTGCAAGCCTTCGAGTTCAGAGGCCCGGGCCAAGGCCGAGCGTTCCGCGGCCCGTGCGGCTTCGGCCTGGGCGTTCGAGGCTTCCTCGAGGCGCTTCTGGCGAGCGATCAGTTCGCCCTGCCGACGCTCGATCGCAGCGCGATCACGCTCGATCTCGGCCTGGAGCTCCTCGGCACGAAGTGCCCGTTCTCCCAGTTCGGTGTCGCGTTTTCGTGAGCCGATCTCCCATTCGCGACGGGCTTGTTCGAGAGCCGTGGTCTGAGCGGTCAGCTCCTGAGTTGATCGGTCCAGATCGCTCCGCGTCCGCTGGTTCTCCGCTTCGAGAGACGCGAGTTCGGCCCGTTGCGAATCGAGTTCGGCGCGGGCCGCTTCACAATCCGCCCGGCTCTGGGCGATCTCGGAACGCGCCTGGGCCGCGTCCGCTTCGGCCTGGGCCGCGCGTTCCTGAATCTCGATTCGCCCCGCCTCCACCCGCGTGGCGAGATTTTCCAGCTCCACTCGGCGGAGATCGATCGCGCCCTGCTGGCCCGCGAGGTCGCTCTCGCGGACGGCCAAGCGTTCCTGGATCGCCTGCCGTTCGAGGTAGAGCGCCTTCAGGCTGGTCAGCCCGGTTTCAAATTCGGCTAAGACCTGCATGACGTCCGCAGCGCCACCAGGGGAGGCCACGGGCGGCGCCGCCGAAGACGGATGGTCTGTGGTTTCGCCCTGTACGCTCATCTCCGTAACGCTCCGATAACGCCCTCTTTAGTGACCGTGCGGTCTTTCGGAAAGGCGCTTGCCGGACAGATATCGGCCCAAGGAAAGTATCTCTGAACCGGAAGCGGCGGAACGTCGTAAGATGAGCCCTTGTCCGGGCGGTTTGAACGGTCGATGATCCGTTCCGATCGAGCTCGGCGGTATCGTGCTCAGATTGTTCACAAAAGGAGACTTGTCATATGAAGTGCGCCGGATCATGCGGTCTTTTCAAGAGCTTCGCGTCGGTGGGCGGGCTCATGGTCGCGGGGCTGGGCGGTTACAACGCCATCACAACCGGGTGCGTGTTCGGCACGTGTGATGCGGACGCTTCCCTCCGATCGAGCCTCGTTCCGGCTTCAGACGTGCTGCGGGGCGGCGGCTGCTGCGGGCTTTCTGAGTTGGAAGCCTGCTCCGAAGCGCCTTGCGAGACCGAAGCAACGGACATCGCTGCGGCTGCCGAGATCGGGTCGGAGACGCTGGACACTGTGGTTCCCGCCGCTGGTGAATCCGTCGATGCCGCGCCTACGGGCGGCTGAGCAGTGCCCGTTCCCGAGTTTTTTCTCTTCAAGACCGAACCCATCGCGTTTTCTTACGCTGATCTGGTAAAGTCCGGGTCGTCTATTTGGGACGGGGTGTCCAACGCGGCAGCGCTGATTCATCTTCGCGCCGTGCGGCCGGATGACATGGTGTTTGTGTACCACACCGGAGATGAGAAATCCATCGTCGGAGTCGCCCGGGCAACGACCGAGCCGTTCGAAGATCCGAAACGACCCGGGCGAAATGCCCGCGGCGAACCCGAGTTCGCTGTGGTGACCTTGGAAGCCATCGGCGCGTTCACGCATCCGGTGACTCTCGGGCGGATCAAGGCGGACCCTCGCTTCAAAACGTTCCTGCTTGTGACACAATCGAGACTCAGCGTCATGCCCGTGCTAGCGCCGGTGGCGGCGGTATTGGCGGCGTGGGGCAAGGGCGGCGTATGAGTTTAATAACCATATCAATCGCCCGTTCTATTTGGGCGCGAGGATCGCGAGTCCGTCGGCCCAAGCGGGTCCGCTGAAAACCTACGCACGGGCGGCTGGAACTTTCGACGGGATCGGACGAGGGAGCGGCTGCGGACTAGGTATGAGGACGAACACTCAATTTGGCATAATCCGCGCGAGAAACTTGCAAATAATAGAGCGAAACCAGAATATCGTGTATCCGTGTTCAGGGAATGCCGGTATCATCCCGATCCAGCAAGGGGATGTTTCAGGGAGCCCGAACCATGAACCGCCTGTTGATCCTTCGCGTTCCAATCGCGGCCCTCTCGTTTTCGTTTGCAGCAGCGGCCCAGCCTGTCGTGGCACCGCCTCCGGTCGTCGTTTGCGATCCGATCGACTACCCGCCGCAATCTCCACCGAACGGCGGATGCGAATGGGTCTATGGAGGCAACGGCACGGTCGTTTCTTTTCGCGAAGTGATCGTGCGCGACAACACCCGGCTGATCAAAACGAATTGGCAGATGATTCCGCACTGTGGATGCGGGTGGTACCCGATCCCGCAGCCCTGCCCGCCCTGCTTGCCGACCACGATCACCAACACGTCGGTTGAGAGTGTGTCGTGGTCGGTTTCAAGCTCTCAATCGCTTGAGTCCGGTCTGGCCCTCAAGTTTGCGCTCTTCGCCGAGTTGGGGGTCAACATGGAGTTCACAGAAGCCCAGTCGCAGTCGCTCAGCGGGAGCGCATCGGTGACGACCACCCAGCAATTGGGTGTGCAGCCGTTGCTCTGTTTCAACCGACACTACCGCTTTGTCTCGCAGCGCCGGACCATCACCATGAATCGGTACCGCGATTGGGAATACGCGTGGGTCGAATATTGCCCCGACCCGGGGCGATTCACCACGACCCTGTGTTCAGAAGTCGTCCGAGGAACCGCTACCTACCAATCTCCTCGCTTTGCTCAGTATGCTCCGCAGGAACCGCCTTGCGGCGGCGTGGTGGTGGGAAACCCGGACGAGTATGATGGGAGGCGTGAAACCCCATGCTGCCCCGATGTCTGCGAGCCGCCCCCGACCGGACACCCATGCTGCGGATGCGAGGTGACGCCATGAACAAATTGACTTCTGGAGGTATGATGCAACGACCTAACCGACGCTGGGCTCTACTGGTTCTGCCCTTGCTGATCGCCGCCACAACCGTGGCGGGTGTCGGGCTCGCAAGAATGACGCGGCCGGGTCAAGATCCTTCGGGCGGCCAATCGCCCACCGCGATTCCGGCACCGCGCTTGACGCGGACACCGAATCTACGCATCGAGGCATTTCGTCTGATCGAGGCCCGTCGCTTTGAGGAAGCAGAGATGCTCCTCCAATCGGTTGAGTCTGCCCCTCCCGACTTGATAGACGTCCCGGACGCCAAAAGACTCCGGGCGATGAGTTGGATTGCCCAAGGGTTTCCCGGCACCGCGGAGGCGGACCTGTTAGAGGCTCACGCGATCGTGGAAAAGATGGGGGGGTACACCTCTGCCCGACCGGGTTACTTCGCCACGATCGAACTCGACCTGGCGCAGCTCTATCTGAACCATCTTGACGACGGGCACGCTGCAGCGGAGCGTTATGGTTCCGTGTGGAAAGCCCGGGCCGTGATCAGCGCCCGAGATGCCCACATCGCGGCGACCCAGCGCGCGTTCGCGCTGGCCCGGGTGGGTAGGCAGGTCGAGGCCGAAGCCCAGGCCGTCGAACTCCTTGCTTTCCATGCCGGTGATACTCGCTTGGGAATGCCGGCGGCGGAAGCCTTGGCGTTTCACCTTTCCCGGACTTGGTGGTTCCGCGACTCGCGGAACCTCGTCGCGGAACAAGCCCTTCTCTATTCGCTGTGGTCAGACCCACACTTCGCGGATCAACCTCTCCGTATCGAAGTGGGCGTCACCCTCGCGGGGACGCTCCCGATTGGAACGCACGGCGCGGAACGGGCCGCGCTCGCGTCGGATGTGACCGCACTCCTGCGGGGTGTTGGGGCGCGTCCTGATCCGGCTCTCTTGTGGTCGGCGGAAGATAAAGCCCTCTGGCGCGATCAACTCTCGGTGCTGATTCGGGACACGGGCGGCGCTGGCGAGCGTGCAGCAATTGAAGCCGTTGGAACGGGCCGCGAATGAGCGGCCGCAGCGGCGGAGCGGCCGACCGTCGGCGGCCGGGGAACGCGTCTCCAATCACCTGTGGTTGTTACCCGGGTCCAGCCGTTCTCGAACCATCTCGCCGACAAAGTTGAGTGCCAAGAGCGTCGAGGCGAGCAGCCCGCACGGGAAGACCAGCAGCCACCAGTGCGACCGGTACGGATTCAGTTCACCCAGCCCTTCCGCGGCGAGGTTCCCCCAACTCGGCAGGGGGGGCTTCACGCCGATTCCTAGAAAACTCAGAAAACTTTCCTGAAGGATGGCCTGCGGCACGGCGAGGGTCGCGTAGACCACGATCGGGCCGGCCAGATTGGGAAGCAGGTGACGGAAGAAAATCCGACGGCGCGAGACCCCCACGACCCTTGCCGCGTCGATGAACGGGCGGGACTTCAGGCTCAGCACTTGGCCCCGGATGACGCGGGCCATGGTGAGCCAACTGACGGCACCGATGGCGACCACGAGAGTTCCCAGGTCGAACAGCATCCGAGTGTGCTCGCTCAACACCCGCGGCGGCTTGGCGGCGAACGCTGCGGCCTCCATCGTGTTCTTGCGCTCCGGGTGTTCCTCGAGCCAGCGGGAGATCTCTTCCGAGGATTGGACGCCGCTCGCTTCCCCGCGGACGGCCTCGCGAACCAACGCCGCGCGATCCCCATGGCGTGAAACGTACTCGGAGAGGACGCTGTCTCCGGCGACGGAGAGCAGGACAACCAGCAACACGTACGGCAGGCCGTACAAGATATCGACGATGCGCATCATGACCGCATCGGTAGCCCCCCCGGCATAGGCGGCGATGGCGCCGTAGAGGGTGCCCAGTGTGACGCTCAACCCGGCGGCGATGAACCCCACGAGGAGCGAAATCGCCCCTCCCGCGAGGCAACGCACCAGCACGCTGCGGCCCAGCAGATCAGAACCGAGCCAGAATTCGGGGACGCCGCCCATTCCGTCAAAGCGGGCGTGGGTAACAGCATCGGGCACGACCCAGAGCGGCGGAACGCGAGCTTCAACGGGAGAACCCGCGGCATACCGGGGCGTTAGAGCGACCGATTCGGGCTCGGACACGCGCCCGCACGAATACGGGAGGGTGAGCAAGCACAGAGCGACAAGGGCGGCCAAGAGTGCCGCGGAGATCCGACCGAGGGTGTGGCGGTGCGGCATTGCGGGGTGACGGTAGGAAAGCCCCACAACGCCTCCCGGCGGGAACCGGATGCGAAAAGCGACACACCGACATGGCGGGTCGTCCCGTCAGGGCGAGTTGGGATCAATCCCCAGGATTTTGAGGTTTCTTTGATTCGCCTTGAACGCGAAGTCGAACAGATCGCCGAGAACCGGGACCGTTCCGATGATCGCATCGACCACGACATTGCCGAGCATGCGCGCCACCTGAGCCTGAGTCGCCCCGAGTTTGTAACCTTCGTACACGATATAAAGAGAAACCGCGGTGGTGATGGCATCGCCCACGCCCGGGATGAGCCCGATGATGGGGTCGAGGCCCACTTTGGACTTGAGTCCCGGAATCTCGATCGAATTGTCCATGAGGCGGGCGACAAAGCGGAGACGGCGGAGACGCTGTTCGGCATCGGTCGCCGCGAACGTGAACGGTTCGCCTGCGGTCTCCCGAGCCCCGGCCCGGACGCGGACATTTTCTCTTTGCGGCGCGTCGCCGTTTGCTCCCATCGATCGCGTCATGTGTTCATCCTCAGACGGCCGCCTGAAAGGCGATCCAACGGTGACGTGAAGTCCGATTCATGATTCGGAAATCAGGTCCCACGGTTTCCGAACGGGGAATGCGGGGCGCTCGAATCCGCTGGCTTCCCAGGCTACTCTCAGCGACTCTTTGTGCCGGAGTGGCGGAATTGGCAGACGCGACGGACTCAAAATCCGTTACCCTTAAAAGTGTGTGGGTTCAAGTCCCTCCTCCGGCATTTCCTTGAAACGAAAGTTTGACGAACCCGTAGCCAGTGGCGACCGTGGTTCCCAGTTGTGCGCGTCCCGTCGGCCTTAGGTTCGACTGTGGGCGCCGCCCCGGAGACTCTTGGCATGAATAACGACTCGTTCCCTGCCGACACTACGCCCGAACTCCCGGCGATCCCTCCGGCGTGGCCCAAGGTCATCGGCATCATCAGTATCGTGTGGGGAAGTATCGGGTTGGTCTGCGGCGGATGCGGGATCGCCAGCCCGGTCTTCATGGGCATGATGCTGCAGGGACAAGGTGAACTCCCGCCGTCGCTGAGTCCGACCCTGACGCAGATGGCGCTGATGGCGTTTGGCCTGCTCCTCGCAATCTTGTTAATCGTGGCGGGTGTGACGACAATGAACCGCAAACCCGCTGGTTTCATAATGCATATTGGATACGCGGTTGTTTCCATCCCGGTCACTCTGCTGGGGCTCTATTTTTCGTGGAAGCAGCAGGCTGAACTGGCCCAGTGGGCGGTAGAGAACCCTGACAACATGATCGCCAAGTCGATGAGCGCCCCGGGGCAGAGCATCGGCCAGGTGGTCGGGCTGGTCTTTGTCGGCACACTCGGGCTGGCGTACCCGATTTTCATCTTGGTGTGGTTCGGCCTCATCAAGAAGCCGCGGGACATGGGGGTTGCAACGGCCTTTGTGTGAGACGGCTTTCGATCGGGCGGCTTGAATCGCGGATTCACACGGCGGATATAGTGGTGTCGAGTAGCGGGCGTAGTTCAGTGGTAGAACGTCGCGTTCCCAACGCGAAAGTCGAGGGTTCGAGCCCCTTCGCCCGCTTTCATGGGACTATCTTCAAGGCGAGTACAGCGGCGCCACTTCGCGCCTCAGGCCGCGTGAGCGATGACCGGGAGTTCCGTTCGGCCGCGGGCTTGGGCGTTCATCTTGAACCGCAACTCCGTCATGGCCCTTGCGAATATGCGATTGGCGGCTTCGTGCGTAATTCCGAGCCGGCGGGCCGCCTTGGCGAGCGGGAGGGCGGGCTCACCGTTGATCCCAAAGAACATCCGAATCAGGCGGGCCGATTTGGGATCAAGACCTTCGACGGCTTGCCCGAGGCGATCGGTTTCATTCCGATCGTCGTTGCGCGCGTCTGAACTTGCCTGCGCGGTGGTACCGCGATCGGGCAACTGAGCGTCAAAGGCGTCGGTGAGGGTGGCGTTGAGAATTTTTGCGGCATCGCAGGCGCGTTGGGCCGCCTCACCTTTGAGCCCCAAAGACACGGCGACTTCGGACGCGCTCGGGGTGCAGCCGGTAGCCGTCTGAAGGCCGCTCTGCTCCCGAATCCAGCGCCGGGCCGCGGTCCGCACCCGTCCGGGCATGGTGACTGCGGAAGCGGATCGGCCAAGGCTCGATCGCATGGCACCCTCTATGTGCTTGATGGCAAAGGTGGAAAACTTGATCCCCCGCGCTGGATCGAAGCGCTCGACCGCCCGGATTAATCCGACGCTGCCGTCCGCCACCAGATCGTCCATCTGGACCGATCGGCCAGCGAAGCGCTTGGCACAGGAAATGACAAGCGCAATATTTGCCTCGACGATCGCGTTGCGGCGTTCAGGAGTGGGGTCCGCCTGATAGTGGCGGAATTCTTCGGCGTTGTTGCGCTCGCGCGTTGGACGGGGCGACTCCCCTATCGCGGCGCGGGAGACACCGTCGACCGAGCCAGTGTGGCGAGCGAAGCGATTGAAATGCATCTGCATGCCTCTATCTTCGCAGGCTGGTCTCAGGTACTGATGAATGCCCAGTGAACTTCCGCTGATCCTGCAAAAAGAAATCGGCTTGGTGATGTCAATGCAATGAAAAAACCCGGCGCTGCATGCACGCCGGGTTAGGAAGCATTTGTTTCCAAAACAAAACGGTCGTTCATCCCACGCAGCCGCGGAACAGTAGAAAGAGGAGAATGAGCGGGATTGGCACTCCGAGCGCCCAGAGCAGAATTCCGCCACGGACCTTTCCCGAACGGGAGCCAAGCCGAGGGATGAGTGGAACAAGGGTTTTCATTGAGCGGATTCCTTGAGTAGGCTTGAGATGTCATCGACATCGGCTGAACATGCAGGGACGCGAATTTACTGTTTCAGGCGTTCGGCCCGGTCGCGCATGTCTCGCACCGTGTCATGGGCTTCTTTGATGCTGACATACTGCCGCGCGATGATCTGCGAGATTGAGTCACCCAGACCGTCCTCAAGTACTTCTTCGTAGCGATGCTTGATCGCGTCCTCGCCGCGTTCGGCCTCTGCCAAAATCGCGTATTCCTCGCCCCGTGCGATCTGTCCGCGCAAACCGAGCCACCATCGATGGAAGGTTCCCAGGGTGGTTCCGCTGGTGCTGGGGCGTTCCCCATTTGCGTAGACGATCGCCTGGAGTTCCTGGGCGAAGCGTGATCGGATGGCGCTGTGTTCTCTGAAAAGGCTCGACAGTTGGGGTTCGTCGAAGCGTTCGGCCGCCTCCTCAAAGCCCTTGGAACTGTCGATGTTGAGGTCGATGAGGTCGTCCAGTTTCCGGGTTGCTTCGTCGGAAATCACTGGGATTGAGTTTGACGTGGTCATATTGATGGTGCCTTCTCGCTCGTTGAATCGGTTATGGCCGCTCTCACAGTTTGATGGATGAGGCGCCGCCCTTGCGGAAGAGGCCCATCAATAAGGAGATGACGAAGAGGACAAGGAAAACGAAGAAAAGGATCTGGGCGATGCTCGATGCACCCGCGGCAATGTTGCCGAAGCCGAAGAGTGCAGCGACAACCGCGACGATGAAAAACACAAGGGCGTAATAGAGCATCAGAGACTCCTAAGAATTCTTTGCATCCGCGAGTTTCGAGGGTTCACACCATTTGAGGAAGGGATGAGCGTGTCAGTTCTTTGCGTCCTGTGCGGCGTCTTCGATCCCGTCGCCGGCCGCCTCAATATCGCGGCCAGCTCCCTCAACCGTGTTGCAAGCCGCCAAGCCGGTGAGCGCGCCAGCGGCGATAATCAGGGCCAAACGGCGGGCAAAGGCATCGGTGCACATGGGGGTCTTGAGATTCGTCACAGGAATTCCTCCGAAATGGGGCGTCTGTTGACGACGCCGTTTGAGATGTGTGTCAAGTTTCGTTCCTCGACATCTGTACTGTCGATGGGCAACCCCGCCGTACGATGAAGCCGGGCTAAATCACCGTTTATGGAAACGTGGGGGTATTCCCAGTAACTGGGAGTTTGAAACCAAAGGGGCGATCACGCCGTGCCGGAACTGGCACGCCATCCTGTCGGGGTCCGACTACGCCACGATGTCGTTCACCAATTCCAGCCCCTCGGTGAGCACGCGCGGGCCTTTTTCAGTGATCAGTACGTCGTGCTCATAATGAACGCTCATCGAGCCGTCCTTCATGTACACGGGCCACTCGTGACCCTTGGTGCGGGTTTCCGGGGCTCCCGCGGCGATCATCGGCTCGACCGCGACCAACGTTCCTGGCCGACACGCCGTGTGAACGTCCGACCACTCACCCGGGTGGGTGGGCACGGTGTTGCTGACGAAGGGCGCCGCGTGCAGTTCGCGGCCGTAGCCGTGGCCCCCAAAGCCCCGGATCAGATGAAATCCGCACTCGGATTCGACATGGCCCTGAACGGTCCGGGCCCAGGCGCCAAAGGTGTTTCCGGGTTTGAGTTCCAGCACGCCGCGGCGAAGGGACTCTTTGCCGCAGGCCATGAGCCGTTTCACTTCCGGCGTGGGCGCGCCGAAGGCGTAGGTCCAAGCGGCATCGCCTACCCAGCCCTGGTAGCGAACGCCGATGTCGACCTTGAGGATGTCACCTTGGCCCAGCGGAGCGAGATGGGAGGCCGCAGTCCCATGAACCACGCAGTGGTTCACACTGAGGCACGCGTGCGACGGGAACTTGGGGCTCTTCGGGATTTGGTACCCCAGAAAGCACGAGCGGCATTTGAGTTCTTCGAGGGTTTTCGCGACCCACAAATCGACCTGCGGCAGCGTGACGCCGGGGCGCAGCCACTTCGAGAGTCGCTGATGTACCTCCACCACCCGCTGGGCGGCGGCGTAAGCACTGTCGGCGTCGTCGGGCGAGATCGGTGGCGGTAAACCCATGAAGCGGAAAGTTTAGGTTCGGTTAAGACGAGTGTCCGCGACCGGCCCGCCCCGGCGTGCGAAACGCCCGCGATTTCATACCGACGCCGGATGCCAGATGGTTTTCATCTCGACGAACGGCTCGATCGACCACGGGTGTGTGCCGACGTCGCCGTCCGCCGGGTCATCGGTCACGATCACGACTCGTTTGAGATTTTCGGCAACGCCGCCACGAAGGAGCGCGGCGTCGGCCCCATCGACCCTCGCACAGATTCCGTCCACATCGCGGTGGGTCGCGATGTGCGGGATGAGTTCGCTGCGCAGGCCCGTGAGAATGTTGACAACCCCTCCCGGGAGATCGCTGGTGGCGAAGACTTCGCCCAAGACCGCCGCGGCGATCGGGTTATCCTGCGATGCCAACGCGATACAGGCGTTACCGGAACAGATCACCGGGGCCAGCAATGACACCAGCCCCAGCAGCGGGAACGAATCGCCGGCCACAACGGCGACCACGCCCGTCGGTTCCGGCACCGTAAAGTTGTAGTAGGGCCCTGTCACCGGGTTATTGCAGCCGAGCACCTGCGAGTATTTGTCGGCCCAGCCCGCGAAGACGACCAGGCGGTCGATCGACGCCTCCACTTCGGCCTCGGGCGAGAAGCGTTGGCCCGCACTTTTTGACGCGACCCGGCGGTCGGACTTTCGCGAGGGGGTTTCCGGAACGACCGCGCCGAGCGCGGCGGCCAGCTCGGGTCGCTTGCCTTCCATCATCTCGGCCATGCGGTACATCACTTGGCCGCGGTTGTACGCGCTCGCTCCCGCCCACTTGGGCTGCACCGAGCGGGCGGCTTCAACGCCATCCCGCAGGTCCTTGCGGGACGCTTGGCACAGATGGACCGTACCGCTCGTCGTCACGACGGGGAGGGTGCGACCGGATTCAGTCCTGGGGAACGAGCCCCCGATGAACAATTTGTAGGTCTTTTGGACATCCAAACGAGCCGTCATTCAGGAGCCCTTGTACGTGTGGAAGCCGTCGAAATGGGCAGACGGGGATTCGAACCCCGAACCCTTCGCATGTAAAGCGAATGCTCTAGCCGTTGAGCTATCCGCCCGGCTACGGACGGAGTTTACGCACCTCCGAGAATGCCGGAGTGAGCATCACTTTCTGGTCGGAGCCTGCACCCGCACCATCTTCGACTTTTTGGCGGGCGCCCGGCGCCGCTCCTGGCTGAGCGACGGGTAGGCGTCGTTGGGAAGACCGCTGAGCGCGACGGTCTTTCCAAGTCGGGCGGATTTGAGAACGGCCTCGATAATGGCGACGTCGATCATGCCTTCGGCACCGCCGGGTTCGGGGTTGCGTCCCGCCCGCACGCACTCTGAGAAGTATTCCAACTCCGGCGCGAATTGGTCTCGCTTGGCGAACGTGGTTTCCTTGGAATGCTTCCCGGCTTCGACGTTCAACCTCAACTCGCCCTGATACTCGAAGGCCGGGTCGAGCGTCAGGAGCCCTTTCGTTCCCACCAGCTGGTACCGCCCCGCATCGGCGGCCCCGAAACTGCAGGTGAACGCGGCCAAACGCTCGTCCGGGAACCGCATCGCCACACTCACCATCTCCCCCACTTCTCGGAACCGCTTGTCGCTTCCCGTGGCCTCCAGCGCGACAACTTCCACGGGGTTGGCTCGGAAGAGGTATCGGGCCGCATTGATGCAGTAGATCCCGATGTCGTAGAGGGGACCGCCGCCCATCTTGGATTGCAGGCGCGTGTTGCCTTCCTTGACCTGCATCGTGAAGACCGAAGAGAACGCCCGCAACTCGCCCAGTTTGCCGCTCTGCGCCCACTGCACCGCGGTCATGTTGGCCCGCTCGAAGTGGAGGCGATAGGCCGTCATCAGCCGCACGTTCCCACGTTCCGCGGCCAGAATCATGGCCTTGCAGTCGCGCACGGTCGTTGCCAGCGGCTTCTCGCAGAGCACATGAACGCCGGCGCGGGCCGCCAGCACGGCGTATTCCCGATGCATCGTGTTGGGCAAGGCGATGTAGACGGCCTCAAAGAGTCCTGACTCGCAGCCCGCCGCAAACTCTTCGTACCCCGCCGCGTGTTCGAGGCCATAGGCCGCCTTGAGCCGCTTCCGCTTGGCCTGATCGCCGCTGTAGAGTGCCACGAGGCGGGAATTGGGAGCGTTGGCGAAGGCCGGCATGACGGCGTTCTGCGCGATGTGACCGGCACCCAGAATCGCGTAGCGCACTGCGTCCCGCCCGCGAACGGTTGCACGGATGAGTTTGTCCGACGCCGACTTCGCACGCTTTGCCACTCATTGCTCCAAAAATATCGCCCCACATTGCACTCGCCGAATATCGAACCGGGGGCTCAAAGGCTGATGAAGCCCGAATGAACCGCCCCAGGGGTTCACCATCGATCCCCCGATGCTTGGCGGGCGGACGCGCGCAGGATTCTGATTCCCTATCGTCACGCCTAGTGCCAACTCCCCAAGAAAGAGCTCAACTTCAGGTTCAGTCCGAGCGCGTCGTCGTCGCCGCCGTTCGCCTTCCCGATTCCACCTTCGACCATCGCGATCCCTTCGGCGAGATCAAGGCTCTCGCCGAGCAGGCCGGAGCCACGGTCGTCGGTGAACTCTCGCAGCGCCTCGAACGCCCGGTCGGTGCCACCTACATGGGCTCCGGCAAGGTCGCCGAACTCAAAGGAATCTGCGAGGCGACGAACGCCGACACGATCATCTTCGACCACGATCTTTCGCCCAAGCAGATCAGCAACATCGAGAAGGAAACCGGCAAGAAGGTCGTGGACCGGTCCGAACTCATCCTCGACATTTTCGCAAGCCGCGCCAGCACCGTCGAGGCTCAACTCCAGGTTGAAATCGCCCAACTGGCGTATACCTACCCCCGCCTCAAGGCAATGTGGGACCACTTGGAACGCCTCGTGGGCCGCGGCGGTGTGGGCGGCATCGGTACCCGTGGCCCCGGTGAACAGCAACTCGAGATCGACCGACGCCTCGTCCAGAAACGCCGCCTCGCCCTCGAAGGTGAACTCGCGATCATTCAGGCCCGCAAACGGCGCGAAGTAGCCGCCCGCAAGCGGGAGCACTTCACGGTCGGCATCGTGGGCTACACCAACGCCGGCAAGAGCACGCTCTTCAACACGCTGACCGCCGGCGGGGCCTACGCCGACGACCGGCTGTTCGCCACGCTTGTCACGCGTACGCGCGACTGGGATCTGGGGGGCGGCCTCTCGGTGCTTCTCTCCGACACCGTCGGATTCGTGCGCGACATCCCCACCCACTTAGTGGCGTCCTTCAAGGCCACGCTGGAGGAGGCCACGCACGCCGACGTCCTCCTCATCATTCTGGATGTTTCCGATCCCGCCGCAGAGATCCAGTTCAAGACCGTCAACCGCGTCCTGGACGAACTCTTCGAAGAACTCGCGAAGAGCACCCACGATGAGGACCGCTTCTGGGAGCCGCCGCCCCGGGTCGTATTGCTGAACAAAGTAGACAAACTCAAGGACAACAGCGAGTTGCTGGTGTGGCAGAAGAAGTTGCCGGGGTCCATCGCCATCTCGGCCCTGCCGGATTCACAAAGCCGGCTGAGCATGGGCCACGATGAACTCGTGACGTTCGTTCGCACGGCGGCTCTTGGCGATATCGAAGAACTCGATGTAACGCTGCCGCTCTCAGATTCCAGGACGATCACGATCATCGAGAAGCAGGCCGAGGTTCTGGACCGCACTTACGACGGCCCCAACGTCACCCTCCGCGCCCGTATCGGCCGCCGGCAGTTGGCGAGATTGCGCTCGGCGGGGGCGCGCATCGAGGCGGCCACGACCGACGGGAAGAGGGTGCCGATCGAGAGTGCCCGCGAAGAAACCACCCGCCCGCGGTGGGCGACGAAGGACGTGTAAACCCTCGCTTCCCCAACGAGGACGGCCGGGGTTGGGGCTCCGCGCCCCTGAACCGCCCTCACACCACGCATGGGCCGACCTTCGCGAGCGGGTCGCCGCCGACTCAACCTGTTTCCGAGAACGATCTTCCGACGCGAAGGCGGCTCATCTTCTGCGGCACTCCCCGTGTCACGGGGCCGCTGTGATGCGTACCGCACGAGCCGGAGACTTTCTTTTGCATCGTTCCGCTCACGGATCGGGCTCTAAGTAATAGGGAGGGGGAGCCACTTGTGATCGACTGCTCATGTCGGCAAACAGGTTCCGGACTCAAACTTCCGAAAAAATTCGATGACGTCGTCGCTGTCAGTATCGCCGTCGAAGTCCGCATCGCCGCAGATTGAACCCGCTTCAAAGGCCGCGAAGAAGCCGGAGATGTCATCGCTGTCGAAGTCGGCATCGTGATCGAAGTCGGCAGCACAGCCGTTCGGGACGCGGAACGCGCAGCCGGAGACCTCCCTGCTCCAAAGAATCGCTTCCGTGCGGCCCCGATCCAAACTGTTGGCCCAACCGCAAACATTGAGCGTGACTCCTTCAGTCCATGCGCTCGACGCCTCGGAGTTTCCCCACGAACCGGGCAAAGTTAGGGAAAGATTCTCCCAGGATTCCGCAGTGCCGTTCCAGACGCTCGCAACCTTCCGTCCCGAAACAAGAATTGCGTAACCGGCCTGGTACTCTCCAGTGGTAGACAAGCCGACCGACTGGGTGGAACCGACCGGATGGAGACTCGTGCAAGAGTCCGCCGTGCCGCTCCTCAGGCACGCGCGAGCGGAACCACCGATCACCACAGAACCGAATTGCTGCGATTCGGCCGCACCGACGATCACCGAGTAGATGGCGTTTGACGGGTGCAAGTCAACCCATGTGTCTGCTGTTCCTGTCCAGATGCCGGCATGAAAGATTCCGGCAAAGTTAGCCAGTCCAGCCTGATACGTTTCGGTCATGGCGAAGACTTCGGAATGCGTGGAGCCCTCGGGGTGCAGGTCAACCCATGATTCTGGGGTGCCGCACCACAGCCCCGCGTGATGAACCCCAGTGAAAATCGCATAGCCTGACGACGCCAGTCTCACAAAAGCGCGGAATAAGGTGGAAATCTTCTACTCGCCCCCCGATACTCCCCCCCGGCGCGGCTTGTGCTGCCGGTTTCGCCACCTTAGCTCAGTGGTAGAGCGATGCTTTCGTAAAGCATAGGTCCGGGGTTCAAATCCCCGAGGTGGCTTTCCCCGTTCATGGCGAATCCGATCGCGCACCGCCGTGGCGGTTTTCCAAGAAGTCGAGCCTGCCGGGATGGTCGTCCGAGCATGTGAATGCAGCATCGGCCTCGTCGGTAGAACATCGGAATCTCCGCAGCATCGCAGCATCCCGCTTCATTGCCTGATGCCTCGTGTCCTGAGCAATTCGCCTCATTTTTCCTCCCCAAACTCCTTCAACCTGAACGCTTTCCGATGCCCCTCCACCGGCGTCCCGTCCGGCAGATGTCCCTTCATGTAGTCCATCGCCCAAGTGCTCTCGCCCGTTGCCTTCAACCGGTCGATGTTCCCCGAGCGCATCGCCGTGAAGGTGTAAAAATCCTGCTTCAACATCGGGTCCGAATCGATCGATGCAAACTCCGGCTCGACGGTCTCCAGCAAGGCCAGCGGGAACGGCACGATCTGGCAGATCGGCTCTCCCTGCTTGAAATACACCTCCACGTTCCGCCGCATGATCTTCCAATTCATGGTGAACGTGTACGGCGCCCAGTCCGTCTCGACAATCCCGTCCAACGCGTGGACGTTGTCCTTCACCAAGTTCGCCGGCCCCCGCGCCCACAGCCCGATCCCCGCATCGGTGCGAAAAAGCCACGGCAGGCTGAACGTCACGATCCCCTGACCGAAGTGGCTCTTGATATGTCCCTTCACCTTCCCCTCGCCCTCGGGGAAGTTCAGCGTCACCGCGTTCATGTCGTCCTTGCCGTTCCAGACCGCCGAAAAGTTCAGCGGACACCCCAACACCCATCCGCTCTGGTTCGCCATCACCAGCGGCAGGCAGCGGTACGCAAACTTCTCCCGGCTCGCATCCATCCAATCGCGCTTCCCCGACGCCGGCTTGATGCTCCACCCCTCCGTCGAACTGACTTTGAATGCCCGTAACTTCACGCCCATTTCGCCACCCCTCTTTCCCACGTTTCGCACCGGAATCCGACACCCGCCGCCCCCCCGCCCGCCTTTCCCAACCGTTCTCACATCTTTGTTCCGATTTTGTTCGGATTTCGGACCCCATTTGTCCCTTTGGATGCAACCAACCCTCCCCCGCTTCTGTACGATATGTGAAGAAGTAACGCGATCGCCGCGGCCGGTTCCAAGGGATGGCTCTCCGACGCGGGAACCCTCATCCCCTTCGGCGCATCAGACTTGTGCCTGCCGGGAGACACCCTACCGGCTTCGCTCTGCAGAAGGATTTCACATGAACAGCCTCTTTCCGCTGACCCTGACTGCCTTGACCCTCGCGTCGTCCGCCCTCGCCCAAGTTTCGTCCACTGCCACCGCCGAGGCACCGGTCGCCCGGGCCGAGACGACGGTCGTTCGTTCCACCGGCAACCCCTCGCGCGACACCCTCCGCAAACTCATGCGGCCCATGACGCTCACCTACACCGAGAACCGTCTTGAGGACGTCATCGCCTCGATCAAGGATGTCACCGATGCCGACATCGAGCCCATGTGGGCCGACGATCGCACCTCCGACGGGCTTGATAAGGAAGCCAAGATCACGCTCGACGTGAAGGGACGAACCGCGCTCGCGGTGCTTGAACAGGTGCTCGAACTCGCCGCCCGCGACGGCCTCGCCACCGGCGGCAACACGTGGCAGATGAGCGACTCAGGCTCCATCCAGATCGGGCCGCGCAACCGCCTGAACAAGTTCCGTTCCGTCGTCCTGTACTCGATCCAGGATCTCCTGACCGACGTCCCAAATTACATGAACGCTCCGGAGTTTGACCTGCAGACGGTCCTGCAATCCGGCCAAGGGGGCGGCGGACAGTCGCCGTTTCAAGAGAACGATGAAGAAGATACGGACCGGCGCACACAGGCCGAAAAAGGCCAGGAAATCATCGACATCCTCACGCAACTGGTCGAACCCGAGCAGTGGAGCGACAACGGCGGCGACGCCGCCAGCATCCGGTACTTCCAAGGCAGCCTCATCGTCAACGCCCCGGATTACATCCATCGCGGCCTCGTCGGCTACACCTATTGGCCGGCCAGCGCCACACGCGTCTCTATGACCAAGGGTCGCCGCTACGTCACGATTGGCTCACAGACCGCCACCAGCCAGATCGGCGGGATCGCCAAAGACCCGGTCATCATTCCGTTCCCCTGAAACCGCCGTCCCGACCGCGAACTCGCGACCCACTGCCGCCCGGATGGTGAAGTGCCTTCCACATCCGCACTGTGCGAGGGACGTTTTCCTTGACAGACGGACTCTCCCGGTTGTATCCTCCGTCAACCGGCCACCGCTGTGGGAACCGTGGTCCCAAAATTTCTGAGGTACCTTCCATGAAAATCGTCCGTGTTGCCGTCGCCACCTTGGCGCTCGCCTTCGTCGCCGTCGCGCTTTCCGCCTGCAACACCGTCGAGGGCGCAGGGGAAGACATCGAAAAGGGCGGCGAAGCACTTCAGCGAGCGGCTGACTGAATCATTTAGCCCGCACAGGACCGATAATTTCGCTTCCGCTCCGACGCTCAACGGTAACGCCACGATTGAGCGTTTTTCATTTGGAGCTCTCGG
>Ga0163144_10001075_pt1 | contig 64567 bp, 56 predicted proteins | sample OliLak19BULKMAT1_FD_123175 | JGI IMG/M metagenome (GOLD analysis project Ga0163144, IMG submission 123175) | Freshwater microbial mat bacterial communities from Lake Vanda, McMurdo Dry Valleys, Antarctica - Oligotrophic Lake LV.19.BULKMAT1 | ecosystem: Environmental > Aquatic > Freshwater >...
ACGTTAAGCCCATCTTCGATCGGGCGCCCTTTGATGTCGAGAACATGAGAATAAATGGTTTGTGCCATGTCGCGGTTCCACTGGTACTTGCGGAAACCGCGTGCAACCGGGGTCATCGTATTCGGGTCACCGAGGTTCCAGCCAACACTGATCCGCGTAATCCTGGCGTCACGTCACAGCTTTCCAGTCTTGTCTTGGCTCCCGCTACCAATATTTCGCTGTTCGGGTTCCAGGTGCCCCGCAACATCTAAAGATCAGAGCTTTGTCCCGTTGCGGCTCCTTCCTCATGCTGCGCCTCGATCCATTCGCGATGAATGTCCATTGTCCATTTGGGCTTTGAACAGATCCGTGACCGCGAGTTGTAGGAGGTCGCGCAAGGGCCCTGTTAGCATCTAGCAGCGCCGTGTAGTGGCTCATACGGTCAGTAGCCCATGCCCTGTTCCTACGCGTCTTTGGCCAGTTGGTCGAGGACCGCCTCGCGCTCACGGCCGATCTTCGCTCTATAAGCCAACACGTCTTCCATACGGACGCGGCCGTGCTTGCCAACCTTGCGGTGCGGCAGCACGTTGTCCTCAAGGAGCTTGATTAGAAACGGGCGCGAGACGTTCAGCACGTCTGCGGCCTCCACGGAGGTCAACTCCGCGTTTTCAAGGATAAGGCCCCGGCCCGCCGCCATCATACAGCGGCCTACGAGCCGACAACTCCAAGTGACAGTAGCCGCAAGGGCGGCACTCGGTGGAAGCATTCACGCCAAGATCGCCGGGGACCCTTGAATCCTGCCACGTTTTTCAAGCCATCCAATCCCTTGAAAATTTCATACCTGGAGCGGACGGATGTGTGGATTGGCAAAGTCGCAACTCCCGTCTGGTGGGGCGGGCTTTAGTCCGCGCGGAGATTTATCTCCGCCCATCGACCTCGCCCGGAATCTGCAAAATCTGAGAGCCTCCCCGAAGAATCCACCACTAAAGCTTCCTCACCCACACATTCCGGAACCGCATCTCCGTATGCGGAGCATTCTTGAACCCGCTATGATCCTGCAACAATAGCGGACCATCCCCGCATCCACGTCGGTTCTCGATGATCCGATGATGATCCTGCACAAGCACTCCATTGAGCATCACCGTGATCGTTCCATTCTCGATCACCGCGCCCGATTCATCGCACCGATGAGGATGAAAGATCATGTCGTAGCTCTGCCATTCCGCAGGCTTCCGCGCAGCGTTCACCAGCGGCGGAGCCTCGGTATACACGGCCCCCAGCGAACCATCCGCATACGTCGGATTCTCATAGGAATCGAGAATCTGCACCTCATAGCGGCTCTGCAAATACACGCCGCTATTGCCACGCAGTTGCCCCTTCATCGCCGGCATCCCCGGAGGCCTGAACTCAATATGCAGTTGGATTGCTCCGAACTTCTCTTTGCTCACCGCATCCTTTGCACCGGTCGCGCACACCATCTCTTTGCCATCCGCCGTGCATCCCGTCGGCGAGCCATCCGGCTTGAGCCAGGCGTCCACGCCAAGCACGATCGCATCCGACGGCGCGTCCGAGGCCGTGGACCCGGGCGCCACCGCTCGAGGCTGCGGCAACGGCGGACGCTTCTGCGCCTCCATAGCCAAAGGCAACAGCAAAAGCACCAAATACTTCATCCAGCCCTCCTCAATCGACAAAAGCGAACTCGTTCGAACTCAACAGCACTTGCGCCAATTGCACCCAAGTGCCCCCATCCGCCAGGAACCCGCGAGCCAATCCCGCCTCGCGATTCGTAGCCGCGCGCCCCAGCGCAATCGAATACATCCGCCCCACATCAGAACCCGCACGCGCAGCCAAAGCCTCAGACTGCTTACGCACAAAATCGCTATTCAAAAAGTACAGTTTCTGCAGCGGAACATTCGTCGACACGCGCTGCTCGCAAGTCACGCTGGCACTGGGGAAATCGAATAGCGACATCGTCTCATCCTGCCTGAACCGCCCAACCTTCGCATAGATCGTCCGCCGCGTCGTCTCCACAGCCGCCTTCGATTCCACTTCGAAACCTTTGGGATCCAAAGTCCCTGCGACAGCCAGCATTGAATCGCGCAACGCCTCCGCGTCGAGCCTGCGCCGATTCATCCGCCAGAAGTAGCGATTCTCACCGTCGATCTTTTCGTTTGCCTCATTGCGTTCCGACGAAGCTTGATAGCTCTGCGACAACACAATCTCGCGAATCAGCGTCTTCATCGAATACCCGGATTCACGGAACCGCCAGGCCAGGTAGTCCAGCAATTCCCGATTCCCAGGCGTATCGCCCACTGTTCCGAAATTGCTCGGCGTACGCACGATGCCCGATCCAAACAAGTGCATCCACACCCGATTCACCGCCGTGCGAATCGCCACCGGATGCACCGATACGGCCTGCGCCAACTGCAGGCGGCCACTGCCCTGATTCAAATCCAGCGGCTCCTTGAGATCTAGACCGGCATTCAACAACAACGGCAACTGTCGCGGAACCACTTCACCCAGCGCTTCAGGATTCCCGCGCAAATTCAGATTCAAATCCCACGCCTCGCCTTCCGCCATGCCGTGCAGAAAGGCATACTGTGGTCCGTTCTGCTCCTCGAGTCGCTTCTTTTCGGCGCGCAGAGAATCCACGTGCTTCTTCCACTCGCCAGTCAGGAACCGTTCGAGCGCATCGCCGTCAAACCGCAGCAGTGCCTCTTTCATGTTGAAGAAGCGATGCCAAAACTGAAACTTGTCGCGAGGCAAAGACTTCGACGGGACATCCGCTCCAGGATTGAAATCTTCAAAAGACTGATATCCGAACGGCAACACGATATGCCGCTGCTTCACCTTCGCCGCCGCGAACTTCGCCCGCAGCACGTTCTCGCGATTCTCGTCGTCGATGGACTTCTTTTCCACCACCACAGCCAATAGCGCCTCTTGCACGCGATCCGCAGCCGTACGCAGTTCCGCTTCCGGACCCTTTCGCTCCACCAAGTCGTGCCACTCGTTGAGAAACGTATGCTGCACATCGCGCTTCTTCAAATACTCTTGAAAGCGCTTCAACAACTCGGCGTCCACTTCAGCATCGGGCTTCACGGTGGCCATCAGATACCGTGCCACCTGCCGCGAAAACACTTGAGACAACTGCTCTGTCTGTTGATCGAGAAACTTTTGCAGGTCCTTCTCAATCTCCTTCACCCGCTTCTGCCTCGCATCCCATTCCGCAACCTTCGCGGCTTCCGCCAGCGGATACTCTTTGTAAGCCGCACTCGCAAACACGCCAGCCAGCCCGTAATAGTCCTTGATCGAAATGGGATCGTACTTGTGATCGTGACACCGAGCGCAGGCCACAGTGAGGCCCAACATGCCACGCCCAACCATGTCCACGCGGTCATGACGCTCATCGGCGCGAGCCTGCGGAGGCTGTGAAATGCTGTAATACCACGGCCCCAAGCCAAACAGCCCCAAGCCGCCCAGATACTGCTCCCGCGTATAACCGCGCTGCGGATCCAAAACATCGCCCGCGATCTGGGCTTGCAAAAACAAGTCGTAGGGCATGTCGCGATTCACCGCGCCGATCACCCAATCGCGATAGCGCCAAGCGTTGGCGTACTCTTTCGGAGCCGTCCCCGTATAGTCGTCTTCACCGAAACGCGCGACATCGAGCCAGTATCGCGCCCATCGCTCGCCGAACTCGCGCGATGCAAGAAGTCGATCGACAAACCGCGAGAGCGGCTCTTCCATGCTCACAGGCGGAAGCCCCGTCAAATCAAACGCAATCCGCCGACGAAGAGTCTGCTCATCCGCACGAGGATTCGCGCGCAACCGCTTCGTCGCAAGCACCCCGAGCATATTCGCATCCACGCCCATCCTCGCGGGCTTCGTCAAAGGTTGCAATGACCAAAGCTGCTGGCTGGCGGTTGAGAAGCGCGCACCTTGGTCGATCCATTCGGCCAGTGCCGTGATTTCGGAATCCTTCAGCTTCCCGCCAGGAGGCATCCGGAGCTTCGCATCCTCGTAGCGAATCGCCCGCAGCAACTTCTCTTTCGGAACTGGCTGCGAGCCATCCAAACGCAACCCTCCAGCCTGCATTTGCCCATGGCAGGCCAAACAGCGCGAAGCCAGTAGAGGCCGCACGCGGTCCTGATAAAGGTCAACGCCCTGAAACAACGAGATCGCCAATAGAAATTGCACGTGGGCCAAGTTTATCAAGTCCCATTGCACTGCCCATTGCACTGAAGGTCCCGTTACACTAGAAGGTTCACTCCCCAATGCACCAAACTCCCGCCGTCGTGGCGATCGACGGACCCGCCGGCTCGGGAAAGAGCACCATCTCACGCCGCGTCGCTGCACAACTCGGATACATCTACATCGACACCGGCGCGATGTACCGTTGTGTCGCCCTCGCCGCATTGACACGCAATATCGACGACATCGCGGCACTCGCCCGAGAAGTGCGCATCGCCTTCGGCCCGGAACAGCAGGTCTATCTCAATGGCGAGGACGTCAGCGCCGCCATCCGCGAGCCTCGTGTATCCGAAGCCGCATCCAAGGTCTCCGCAAATCCTGAAGTCCGCCGCGCCATGGTGGAAGAACAGCGCCGCATCGCTGCCGGAACCTCCATCGTGATGGAAGGCCGCGACATCGGCACCGTTGTCTTTCCCAACGCGCAAGTCAAGATGTTTCTCGATGCCGATCCGCTCGTGCGCGCCCGCCGCCGCGCCTCCGAACTCAACGCCAAGGGCATTGCCGCCGACGTCGACGACATCGCCCAGCAGATGAAAGAGCGCGACCATCGCGATGCAACACGTGAGGATTCGCCCATGGTTGCAGCGGCAGACGCGATCCACGTCGACACCTCAGAACTTTCTCTCGAACAGGTGGAAGAGGCCATCCTCAACATCGTTCGAAGCCGCACGCTATGCAAGGAAGGAAGCAGCAGTTGAAGGATTTGCTTGTCATGAAATTCGGTGGAACCAGCATGGGTTCCGCCGACCGGATGAAGATCGCCGCCAGGATCTCGCAAGATCAGCGCGCCACGCGTCCCGTTGTGGTCGTAGTGTCGGCAATGTCGAAAATCACCGACCTCCTGCTAGACTCCCTCCGCAAGGCCGAAGCGGGCGACGCGACCGATTTGCAGGCGAATCTCGCGACCTTGCGCATGCGCCACGAAGAGGCCTGTCGCGAACTGCTTCCCGATTTCAAACACGCTGAAGCGGAAGCCGGCATTGCCGAATTGCTCTCCGAATTCGATCGCATCACCCAAGGCGTCCTCATGCTGGGCGAACGCCCTCCGCGCGCCGTCGACGAAGCCATTGCGATCGGCGAACGCCTCTCAGCGTTGTTGCTCGCCGGATTTCTCGATTCCCAAGGCACGCCGGCAGCCGCCGTCAACGGTGCCGACGTCATCGCCACCGACGGCGTCTTCGGCAACGCGTCTCCTTTGATGGCGCTCACCCGCGAACGTTGCGATGCTAAGCTTCGGCCTATGCTCGAGAACGGCATCCTGCCTGTCGTGACGGGATTCAACGGATCCACTGCCGACGGCCGCCCCACCACCCTGGGACGCGGTGGTTCGGACTTCTCCGCCGCCATCCTCGCCGCCGCACTCGACGCCGCCGAACTCTGGATCTGGACCGATGTCGACGGCATCATGACCGCCGATCCGCGCCTCGTCACCGACGCCAAAGTCCTGCACGAAGTCACCTATGGCGAAGCTGCGGAACTTGCCTACAATGGCGCAAAGGTCCTGCATCCGCGCACGCTCGCACCTCTGGTCGAACGCCAGATCCCCGTGTGGAGCAAGAACAGTTTCAACCTCGCCGCGGCTGGAACCAAGATCGTCCCCTCGATCACCGAAGACTCGCACGGCCCGCGCGCGGTTACATCGATGAAGAACGTCGCGATGATCGCCATCGAACCGGTTGCGGGCGGCCTCAGCGGCACACGGCTCATGGCCCGCGCCGTCGGTGCGCTCGCTCGCGCCAATGCGGAAATCCTTGCGATTACCAGTTCCAGTTACCGGCAATCGTTTTGCTTCATCCTTCGTCAGGATGAGCTTCGCACAGCGATGGATCATCTCGAAGAAGGTCTCGCTCTCGAAATCACACACGGCTACTTGAAGCCAATCGACGTCGACGAGAACGTCGCACTCATCGCCGTTGTCGGCGAAGGTATGCGTGGATCGCAGGGCATGGCCGGACGCATCTTCACCGCGATTTCGCGCGAAAACGTCAATATTATCGCTATCGCGCAGGGTTCGAGCGAATCCACCATCGCCATAGTGGTTGCCCGCGATGGCATGGACAAGGCCGTCCGCGCGATTCACACCGAGTGCCGAATGGGGGCTTAACTTGCGCTTCCGCGTCAACGCAAAAGCGCGATGCCTCGAGGTCTCCCCGCAGATCGAGGATACCGACTGGGATCTCGTCTTCGACGCCATGCACCATCGCGAGATCACGCGCCTCAACGCAACGTCCATCACGGACGATGCGCTCCTGCGCTTGGCCAGGCGCTCCGACGTCACCGTGACCTCGCTCGACCTGTCCGGTTGGCATGGGCGCCTCACAAACAAAGGCCTTGCCGCCCTCACCGAGATGCCGCGACTCCGTGAGTTACAGCTCTGCTGGCAACTGCACATCACAGACGACGGACTCGCCTATCTCAGCGAATGCGGGCAGGTGGAAACCGTCAACGTGATGGGAACCAATACCGGTGGAAGCCCTTGCCGGAAAGCCTCCGCTGCGTAAGCTCAGCACCGGCAAACAAGTCTCGCGGAACCAGTTCATCTTCTACTCAATAGTCCCTTCGACGAAACAGGCGTCCGCCAGTTGAAAGGCCTCGAAGGTCTCTCAGGCCTCTCCTTCTTCTGGCACTGCGACGGCCTCACTGCAAACGCACTCGAACACCTGCCAAGGCTCGCTTTTCCGGGAATCGACGGCAAGCTCTGCGACGACGAAGCGATGCAGATCGTCGGGGGCAAAAACGCGGGAGGCAAAAACGCGGGAGGCAAAACCGCGGGAGACAAAGACGGGCTGCGCATGTTGCTCGCACAGGTGGCAGTAGCAACGGCAGCAGGCTATCGAAGCCTCAGCCAATCGCAAACCATCGAATTCATCTGGGGACGATTGCGCGAACTTCGACACGCAAGGCTTCCGCGCGCTCGCTGCGATGCCGGCGCTATGCGGTTTCGCGATCAGTTGCAAGAACGTCAACGATGACGCGCTGTCCAAGCTGCCTGACTTCCCGTCGCTCACCCAATTCATGCCGATGGACTTCACCGACGACGCCTTCCGTCACATCGGACGCTGCGCAAACCTTGAAAGCCTAGGGTGCATGTATTGCCGCGAAACCGGCGACGCCGCAACTGAGCATCTGGCCAGCCTGCAAGACCTTCATCACCGACCGCAGTCTTGCGATGCTCTCGCGCATGCACTCGCTCAAACCCATCGAACTTTCGGAATGCGCGGGCCTCACAGACAACGGCATCGAGAAACTCGCCACCCTGCCGCGGCTCAAAGAGATCACCATTCACGGATCCCCCGAAGTCACGCCAGCCGTCGAATCGATATTCGCGCCAAACGTCGCGGTGGACTATTTCCGCAACAATCCCCTGCAATAGCAAGAATCGGAGTGTTTGCCGGCGCTCCCCACGCGAGGGCGCGCCCAGACGAGTCTCTCATTCAGACAAGATTCGTTGTCAACGCAACGAAGACGGCGGCGCCAAATACGCCGTGCTCGATGGAGACCGCGACAAGCCGGGAACCCCCTTCAGTTACGCCTTCTCGATGCTCGACGGACTCTGGGTGAAAGCACATACACACACGCAACGAGCGCACGTCACGGTCGTTCGCGGAACGCTGCTACTTGGTTTCGGGAGGCGCATGGACGGACAGCATTTCATTGTCCGTGCCGGAGTGCCGCACTACGAAGGGACCGAGGGCGAGACGTTGATCATCGGCGCGGCACTCGGCGGATGGAAGACCCGCAACTTTGAATGATCACTTGCGCAGGTAAGCGTCGTCGCCAGTGATCCAATCCTGTCGCGGAGGCGAGAACAGATCGGTCGCGGTTGAATCCTCCATTGCTTCCGCGCTATGCGGAACATTGCTGGGAATCTGCAGCACTTCCCCGCCCTTTACCAAGATCTCCTGGCCGTCGATCTTGAACAGCAAGCTGCCGCTCTCGATGTAAGAAAGCTGCTCGTTCGGATGACTGTGCAACGGCACAATGCATCCCTTCTTGATGACCAACTTCGCGAGGGTCATCGTATCCGAGTGAATCACCTGACGGGTGAACAGCGGGCTCATCTCTTCTCGCGCGATCTCGTTCCACTGGTGTAGCTTCATTCGCTCTATCATAAAGGGTTAATGCCCGTACTCGTCAATGGTGAACGAATCGAAGATCAGGTGATCCGCGAAGAAGCGAGATCCATCCGTCCCAAGTTGGAAGAAGCGATGGCCGGTGAGGATCCCCTCACCGTCGAATCCCGCGTTAAGCAGTGGGCTCGCGAGAACGTCGTCGAACGGGCGCTGCTGCAACAAGCGGCTTGGGCCGACCCGGAACCCATTCCCGCCGAAGAGATCGAACGCAACATGGCGGAAATCCGCCCGGAGAACGGCGGCACCATCGCGCCCGGCAGTGAGGAACAGGTCAGCAAAGAGATCGAACTGCGTCTCCGCATCGATCGCCTGTTCGCACGCGTCTGCGCGAACCTCGCCGATCCGCGCAACAAAGATATCAGCGAGTTTTACCGTAAAAATAAAGATCAGTTCGTTCGCGGTGTGACCATCCACGCCGCACACATCGTCAAGAACGTGGACGAGAAGCAGGACGAAGCGGCCGCGCGCGCAGGCATCGAGGCCGCACTCGCCGAACTGCAAGCCAACGTCGACTTCGCCGAAGTCGCAGACAAGCAGTCCGATTGCCCGGGGCGCGGTGGCGACCTCGGCTGGTTCCCGATGGGGCAGATGGTCGATGAGTTCGACGCTGTCGCCTTTCGCCTGGAAGCTGGACAGACCTCGCCGATCTTCCGTACACCTTTCGGATTCCACATTGCAAAAGTGATTGAAAAGCAGCCCGAAGGGCCAATGCCGCTCGAAGACGTCAAAGACCGCATTGCCGAAGCGATCATGCAGGAGAAGCGCCAGAAGCTGATCGAACAGTATCTCGATCAGCTCTGGTCGGCGGCTCAGGTGGAGGACGTGAAGCAATGAAGCCCGAGTTCAAGCTCTTTGCCGATGCGGACGTGACGCATCCCTGTTGCGTGCCCAGCAAGCAGCGCGCTGTGGCGATTTCCACCTCGCGGAAAATGGCCGAAGAGCGCAAGCGTGCAACCCATGGGTCCACCGAAGGAATGGTGAAACTCGATGGCGGACTCTTCCTCATGGGCACCGACTACGAGCACGGATTCCCACAGGACGGCGAAGGACCGGTGCGCGAAGTGACCATCGATCCATTCTTCGTCGACCAGCATCCTGTCACGAACGACCAGTTCCGTGAGTTCATCGCCAAGTCCGGATACGTGACAGAAGCGGAACGCTTCGGATGGTCGTTCGTGTTCCAGGGCCACGTGAAAGACCACCTCGAAGTTGTCGATGAGCGCGTGCCCAATGTTCGCTGGTGGTGCAAAGTGACGGATGCCGATTGGAGGCATCCCGAAGGCCCGGGCACCGGGATCGAGCAACGGCACACACACCCCGTCGTGCAACTCTCGTGGAGCGATGCAGCGGCCTATGCGGAATGGGCGGGCAAGCGGTTGCCAACCGAAGCGGAATGGGAGTTCGCGGCGCGCGGAGGAGCGGAACAGAAACTGTTCTGGTGGGGCGATGACTTAACGCCCAACGGCAAGCATATGTGCAATGTTTGGCAGGGCCGCTTCCCCGAAGAGGATTCGGCCGAAGACGGCTTCGCCGCACCCGCGCCGGTGGATGCGTTTCCGGCCAACGCCTACGGACTGTACGCAGTCTCCGGCAACACCTGGGAATGGTGTGCGGATTGGTTTCACGCGAGCTATCATGTGACGGCAACGCGCGTGAATCCCGTTGGCCCCGGTTTCGGAACCGCGAAGGTGATGAAGGGCGGCTCCTATCTCTGCCACGTGTCCTACTGCAACCGCTATCGCCTCGCCGCGCGAACTTCAAACACGCCGGATTCGGCGACCACGAACATCGGCTTTCGTTGCGTCCGCGACGTAGCCTAACAGACCCGCAGCCGCTCCACCGCAGACTCACTCAACGCGGGCGCGGATACAATGGGATGCACAACCTTGCGGATGATCCGCTTGGTCAGGCCTTCGATTCGGGTCCACTCTTCCGCCGAGACCTCTGGCATCTTGGGGCGAAGCCGTTCCAATTCGCGGATCCGCATCTCTTCCCAGCCTGATTCCAACATGGCGATGGAACCGTGATATTTGCGCCTCGCGAAAGCCTTCAGCAACAACGTGAACTCGCGGTCGAACGCAGCTTCGGCTTTGTCGAGAATTCCCTGTGGCGCGCCCAGGTCTCCAGACAGCCGCAGGTCGTCGACGTCGATCAGACGAACTCCCGCAAGATCGCGTACTGCTGGATCGACACTGCGCGGCACGGCTAGATCAACGAGGGTGACCGGCGTTTCGCGGCCGTCGAACTCCTTCCGGCCTAGAATCATGTGTGGCGCTGCGGCAGCGCAGACAATCAGATCGAACGACGGCAGCAACGAGTAAATCTGCGAATAGTCGACTGGACATGCTTGCACGGTCGAACATAGATCCACCGCCTGCTGATAAGTGCGATTCGCGACATGGATCGTTGCCACGCCTCGGTTGCGAAGATGCCGAACGGTGAGCGCTGCCATCTTTCCCGCACCGATGACCAGTGTCCGCATACTCGGCGAGGTCAGCGCCAGATCCACCGCTGCATGCGCGGCACTCCTCGCTGCCGTCGAAAGACCGGATTCTTTGCGAACGCGCTTGGCCAGCCCCAACAGCCTCGGCATCAGGAACCGTAGTTCGGGACCCGCCGTCTCAGCCGCCTGCGCCGTCTCCCAGGCTTCACGCATCTGCCCCAGGATTTGCGGCTCGCCCAAGACCATCGACTCGAATCCGCACGCCACACGGCAGAGCCTGCGAACGGCCTCAACTCCTTCGAACGTCTGTGCGATCGGGGATCCACCGGGGAACAACGCCTCAAGCGAGGTACTACGCGAAACAACCCATTCCACACGGTTGCAAGTGGATAGCACCATCGCTTCCGGCGATCCAGTCGCGGTCAATCGAACCGGAACTTGCGACGCAGGAATCGCCCATCGCTCGCGCTCAGATAGAGCGCCGGAAAGATGATCGACGGTTACGACCTTGAGATGCATACGCAGCCTTATCGGTCAATCGCAGGGAGTCTTGAAAGTTCTGTCCGTTCCAGCCAGGCGAGGATCAGAACAAAGAGTGCCTCAATCGAGAGGTAGGCGTACCCGAGCAACGTTGCCGAGTGAAACGCCAGCACGCCGACGCATACCGCCGCCCAGACGAGGTTCGCAGCAATCAAGGCCTTCACCCCAATTGCAGGAATCACCGCCTTCAATGACAGGCTCACTGAGTAAGCCGCGTAGCCGAGGCTGATCCCCGCCATGGTGGCGAGCGTGCTCGCAGGAAGTCCGCTCCAGCCGACGATCCATTCCCGAACAAGCAACACGGCACAGCCTGACGCCAACGCCGCGAGCCCGTCGAATCGAATGAGCTTTCGCAGCGTCACTTGGTTTGGAAGAGCGACTTGGGGATCATCGCATGCGCCCCCTTGGTACCATCCACCAACTGCGTCAAGCGCAGATCGATTCCGACGCTCATGAGCATGTAGGCATCCTCGCGGCTGAGTCCTTTCACTGCGGCGAGATAGTCGACGGTCTCCTCAGCAGCGATGCGAATTGCCTTATTGATCTCCGGATCCAGACCCATCGCGATGAAATGCGTCGCGGTCTCGGCTCGCGGCCACTTCAGCTTCATATCCTTTCGAACGGTGAAGCGAAAGACCCCGGTCAACGAAGTCTCAAGCCCGGTCTGGTCGGCCTCGCCGTCGGCTTGCGCGGCGTGGCCGTCGCCCACTTGGAAGAGCGCGCCTTCGGCATGAATCGGGATGTACAGCTTCGCCCCGGCAACCAGTTCCTTGTTGTCCAAGTTGCCCGCATGGATGCCCGGAGGCGAACTGCCGATACGCCCCGCACTCACGGGAGGCGCGACGCCCATGCTGCCGAAGAAGGGCCTCAGCGGGACTTCCACTCCCGGCGCAAACGGCGCGACGTTGCGCTTGCGATCGAGCGGAATGATGCGGCGCTTGCGGTCCGCGGGCCGATCGGCGAAGAGGTCGGCGAGCACACCGTTCGAACCCATGCCGTTGTAGGCATAGTCGAGGTTCATGCGAACATCGCGGATCTCGACCTCCAGTACATCGCCCGGCATGGCACCTTCGACGTGGACAGGCCCGGTCAGGAAGTGGCCGCGGGCCTTCGGATCCTTGGCGGAGATCGCGTAGCGGGCGGCTTCGATCTTGTCTTTGGGAACGCCGGCAGCCTCGAACATTTCGGGTTGACCGACGCCCAGGGTTTCGATGGTGACCGTGTCGCCGCTGCGGATGCGCAGCGCAGGCGGGGTTGCGGCATCGTAGTATCCGACGATGACGGTGGATGGAGTGGCCTTCAGCGTGTGGTCTGCGGCCGCGAAGGACAGGAACAAGAGCCAGGTCATGTCCTATTATCAGGTCATGATTGCGTTTGCGCTGGGAATACTGCTCGCCGCTGACCGGATGCCACTGCCCGAGGATGGCAGGTTCGAGGCGCGCCCTGGAAAGAACGTCCGTGTGCTGGTGGATCGCCCCGCGGAGATCCGTGTCAACGGACTCTACGCCGGCGAGACCAAGAGCGAACTCGACATCACCGGATTTTTGCGTGCAGGTCTAAACGAAGTGAAGACTACCGTCAAGGCAACGCTGGTCTTTAGTCGTCCTGTGTATCTGCAATCCGCCGTATCCGACGGTTCGACGCTGCGCGTCGCGGTGGTCAACACTACCGGGCACACGATGCAGGTTGAGTTGGACAGCCTGCATCAGTCCACCGTATCGCCCGGAACCTCTCGTGAGATCACCGTGCCTGCGACGCAACGAACAACTGTGGGCATCCGGGCGACATCGGACGGCCTCGACCTAACCTACGAGGACGATTTGCTCATCACTCGAGGCGAAGCATCCTCGCGCTTCGACTTGGGCAGCAGGCTGATAGCGATGGCGCCGACGATGGACAGGACAAAGATCGCCTGCATTGCAAAGGCGTAGTTGCCGTAGTTGTCGCGCAGCCAGCCGATGGCATACGGTGCCCAGGCTTGGCCCAGCGTATCCGCGGGCAAGATCACGCCCATCGCGCGGGCAAGCGACGTCACGCCGAACTGCTCGGCAGCCATCAATGGGATCAGCATGTAATCCGCGCCCATGCCAAAACCGAACAGGATCGCAAACAGGTACATATACTCCGGCTGCGCGGGAGTCACGAGGTTGATCAGCGGGATTGTTCCAGCAACCAGAAAGTAGGTGACCATCATGACGTACTTTTTGTTGAAGCGGTCAGCCAGATAGCCCATCACGATGCGTCCTGCGATGCTTGAGAACGAGATACAGAGCAGGGCGTTGCCGAAGAAGTTATCAAGCACTGCCTGCTGCGTAAAGCCATTTTCCTTGAAGACGAACTTCATATGCTGGTTGATCGATCCGATGGATCCGATGGAACATAAGCTGCCGAGCGCGAGCAGCCAGAAGGCAGGCTGGCTCACCAGGAATGAGATACTCTTGGGCGGTTCCGCGAGGTTCTCGGATGGCTGAGCTTCACCGTCCTGGAACAGGCCCATATCGCTGGGTTTGTCCTTCAATAGGAACATTGCCAGCGGCCAAATCAAGAGGCACAGGCCACCGAAGACCAGCAGCGCTGTCTGGTATCCGAAGGCCTTCGTGAGAGGCGCGGCAATGAATTTGGCGGAGATACCGCCGAACACGCCAACACCCAAGTAAACGATCGCCATAGCCTTGCCGCGGTTGCGTTTAAACCAGTTGGCGACAATCACCTGATGCACGATCGGGCCAGAGAAGATGTATCCAATCAAGTACAGGACCCACGCGCCATAGTACATCCAGAGTGCGCCCGTCATATTGGCGAAGACGACAAAAGCCGCGCAGGTGAAGCCCGCGCCAATCATGAGCATCTTGCGAGGCGAGAAGCGATGCACCAACATCGGGCCAGCCCAGAGGGTCAGCGTCACGCCCCACGGAAAGCCAGAGGTGATCTCCGATCGCTTCCAGCCGAAAGCCTTTTCATAGTAGTCGTAGAAGAACGGTCCGCCGTAGTAAGGAATCCCGACAGCCAAGCCGAAGGTGAAGAAGGCGATGATGGCGATCGTCCACCCGTAAAAGCGCGAATTCTGCATTCTGTTTGTTATACCAGTTCGGCGGAGCTCAATGCGAAGCCCCAGGCATTTCGGCTTGGGGCTGTTGCGATCCACCTGTTCGGATTAGAAGTAGAACTTCGCTCCCAAGACCACGCGGCGAGCATCGAGCGAGGACGTATACTGTCCGAACGTGCCGCTCACCTGGCGATTCTGCGCGTCGAAACGGGCTGTTGTATCGACGTTTGCAAAGTTGGTGTGGTTGAGCAAGTTGTAGAACTCGAAGCGCAACTGCAGGCGCTTGACCTCAGACTTGCCGAAGGGAATGTTCTTGATGATCGTCGCGTCCCAGACAGCGAGTCCGGGTCCACGGAGAACATCTTTCGGGGCGTTGCCGATGCCGAATTCCGCGCGGGTGGGCGGAGCAAAGGCAGCGGTATCGAAGTGGCGAGTAGGAGTGCGTTCACTCTTGGGCAGAATCGGATTCGAGATCAGATTGATACGGCTGTCGATACCCGCACCCGAAGCGCCCACAAGATCGGCTCCCGAAACCAACGAGTAGCCGATGCCGAGCGGAGCGCCGCTGGTGAAGCTGGTCAAACCCGAGATCTGCCAGTTGTCCGCCACGGCTTTGACCACTCTGTTGTTCATGTACTTCGAAAGCTTTGGGATGTCGTAGAGGTAGTTCATCACAAAGTTGTGGGTACGGTCGAAGCTGGCTTTGCCGTAGTTGCGGACGCGGTAGTTGAGATACGGATTGACCGCCTCATTGTTGCCGTTGACGATGGTCAGCGCCTTGGACCACGTCCAAGCAACTCCGAACTGGAAGCCCTTGCTGAAGCGCTTGTTCATCTGCGTCTGCAACGAGTGATAGTTGGAGGTTCCGGCGAGTTCGATGTACTGAATGTCGCCGTAGCCGGGCAGCGGGCGAAGGAAGTTATCCGGCAGAGGATTTCCGGTTGTCGCATCGATGCTGCTGGCGAGGAAGCGCGTGCCGTAAGGAAGCGCATTGAAACTGCGGCGCTGCATGAGGTGGCGACCAACGTTGCCGACATAGGCAACGTCGAAGACGGTACCGAAGCCAACGTTCTGCTGGATGCCGAAGCTCCAGTTGTAAACTGTTGGCGGCTGGAAGTCTCGCTGGATTGAGGTCACGTTGGGCGGACTGATGCGGAACGGGCTGCTCAACAGATCGGCGATGGTTGTATTGAAGGCCGTGCGGGTGATGGTGTTGGGCGGCAGTTCGCGGTGGATGAGAACCTGATCGTCGTTGAAGCGATCGTAGAAGATGCCCACGCCACCGCGGATGGCGGTCTTTCCATTTCCAAAGACATCCCAAGCGAAACCAAGCCGGGGCGCAACCTGGATCGGCGGTCGGTTCTGGATATTTTCGTTGTAGACGGTCATGCCTTGGAAGGGTGCCACGCCCGAGGCGAACTGGCCGATAGAGGCTGGCGAGACTTCAAGGCCCGTCACCGGATCGCGTCCTACACGTGCCCCCGCCGAGTTGCGGAAGGGAGTGATGAGCGCAGGCTGTTTAGTGCGATCGTAGGTTCCAAAGTCGAAGGCTGCGAGTTGATCGCCCGCGCTGGAGGTCGGCTGAATGATGTAAAAGCGCACGCCCGCGTCGATGGTGAAGCGGCGAGTGACTTTCCAGGTGTCCTGCACAAACCACTCGATGTTGAAGTAACGCGCATGGCCATCGGGCTTGTTGTTGGCTTCGGTGTAGCTTTGCACGCTGCCGAGCAAAGCGTTCGAGTAGGCGAAGTTGGAGTCGAACGGATTGTTCACATCGCGGTTGAAGTTGAACGTGCCGTTGAAGGCCGAGCCACGAGCCGCGTTGCGGGTTGTCTTTTCGATATAGATGCCGGTCTTGATGTTGTGCGAATTCCAGATCTTCGACAGATTGTCGGACCAGTTCCAGATGTTGTTGGTGCCGAAGAAAGGGAAGCGCTGCTCGATGTTGAGAACGCCGGTGTTGGGCACGCCGCCGAAATTCGCCTGCGGAATCAGGTTCCGGGCATTCGCCGATGGGAAGAATTGAGGGAGATTCGGAGTGACCTTGGCCCGATTGTTGCGGTCGAGTCCCTCTTGGGTGAGCGGATCGACGGTCTGCTTGGCGCGATTCACGCCAAAGGTGAATTCGTTCACGAGTGTCGGCGTAAACGTGTGGATCAAAGTCGAAACCATTCCGACCGAACGGATCTGATAGTTGATCGGAAGCTGTGCCCAGCTTGACGAGGCGAGCACGAAGTCGAAGTCGCCTTTGTAGGCTTCATAGTCTTGAATGCCGCGCCAGTAGAAGAGGGTTTTGGGTCCGAGGTTGTAGTCGACGCGAAGGATGGAATCGCGGCGGGGCTGTGTGATCGGGGCCTGGATCAGCGAATTGAAATTGAATGTCGGATCGACCGCGTTGGGGAGCGGGAAGACATTGAGCAGAGCCTGTCCGTTTTTGTCGATGCGGCTGGTGGGGACGATGTTGCCCGCGAACGGCACGCGGTTGTTCAGCGGATCCCAGATAGGGATGAGCGCGCGGTTGGTGTCGAAGGTCTGCGAGAAATCGCCTTGGCGCTGCTGCGCAGTGGGGAAGGTGCGGCGCTGCAACGAGGACGGATAGCGGCGCGGCAGGAATTCCTGGCTCCAGAAGAAGAACAGTTTGTCGCGATTCTTGTTGAGCTTGCCCATGGGGACGGGTCCGCCGATGAAGTAACCGGGATAGTTGAAGCGATACTGAGGACGTCGAAGGCCGTCGCGATTGCGGAAGAATTCATTGGCGTTGAGCGCCTCATTGCGAATGAAGTAGTAAGCGCCACCGTGGAAGTCTTTGGTTCCACTCTTGATGACGGTGTTGATGGTACCGCCGGAAGAGCGCCCGTATTCGGCCTGATAGTTGGTGAGCAACACTTTCACTTCGGCGACGGCGTCGACGGAGGGGGCAAGATAAGGCCCACCCATGGATCCGGTATCGAGCGACGAGATGCCGTCGAGCGTGAGGTTGATGGTGCCCTGGCGATTGCCGTTGATGGTGATGCCGCCGAGATTGTTCCAACCGGGAGCGTTGCGATTGGCCGTGTCGATGACACCGGGCAGAAGTTTGACGAGTCCGAGATAGTCGCGGCCCTTCAGAGGAACGTTCTGGGTTTGTTCCAAAGTAATGAGGCCGCTGCGTTCCGCGGATTGAGTTTGCAGACGGGCGGTTTCGGCAGTGACTTCGATGGTTTGTGTGAGGTCACCGAGTTGGAGATCGATGCGCTTGAGCGCGACACGCTCGGTCGAGCTGAGGACGATATCGGTCTGTTCGTAACGCTTGAATCCCTTTGACGAGACGGCGATTTTGTACGTGGACGGAAGCAGTTGAGTGAAGACGAAGTCGCCGCTGGCGTCGGCCTGGACGTTGCGTGCTTGCTTGGTGGAAACGTTGGTGAGAAGGACTTCGGCTCCGGCAACGGGAGCTCCGGATTGATCGGTGACGTTGCCCGAAATCGATCCGGTAAGACCTTGCCCATACAGATGAAGTGAACTAAGCAGTAGAGCCGAGACGAGAGCGGCGCTACGGGTGACATGGTTCGTGCGTATCATTTTGCCCCTTAATTTAAGTTGGCTTGTGACCAACGGGTTTGCAATATTATATCAGCCTTGCAAATCCATCGAAACAGGGGCGCGGATCGAGATCAACTTCACCATGTCGCGAGGATAACTCAAAGCTCGCCCCTTGGGGAATTACTTGGTGATGCCGGCCTTCTTGAAGTCGCCGGCTTTAATAAGGCTAAGGCCTTCTACGCTCAAAACCTTTCGGAACGCGGTGTTGACATCGTGCAGAGTGAGGGCTTCCACCTTCTTTTCCATGTTGGCCTGGAAGGCGAAGGTGCGTCCGTGGAACTCGTTTGCGCCGAGTCCGCCCATGAGTCCGGCGTCTTGTGAACGGCCGACCGCCCGCTGTTGGAGCCAAGCTTTTTTTGCGGCTTCGAGTTCGGCCGGCAGGAAGCCGTCTTTCAAGACCTTTTCGATCTCTTCTTTATAAGCGGCTTCGAGCTTGACGATGTTCTGCGGCGCTAGGATTGCGAAAGTCATGAACATGCCGTCGTCGTCGCGAGCGCTGGCGGTCATCTGCGACTGAACGCCGTAGCTGAAGCCTTCTTTCTGACGGAGACGTTCCATGAGGCGGGAAGCGTTGGATCCACCGAACATGAAATTCGCGATGACGATCGAAGGATAGTCGGGGTCTTCATCCGACATGCGGAAGCGCGAGCCGGCAAGGAAGAGGGCATTCGCTTTGTCAGGCGTCTCGATAACCTTGGTCTCCGGTTCGATTTTGGCATAACCACGGGTCATGCGGACATAAGGAGTGGTGCTCTTCCACGCACCGAAGAGATCTTTGGCAAGAGCCTCGACTCGAACGGGATCGAAGTCGCCGACAACTACGATATCGCCATAGGTTGCGCCGTAGAACTCTTTGTAGAAGGCCTTCACGTCTTCGAGTTTGACGGCCTTCGCATCGGCGGTCATCTGATCGAAGGTGCGATTTTCGCGCGGGTCGCCATCTTTGGCGGGATAGATCTGGCGTTGCAGTTCCTGAAGGCCGATACCTTGCGGGTCGCGGCGTCCGGCATCGATGGAAGCAATCGTACGCTGGCGAATCTGTTCGAGTTCGGTGTCGGGGAACGAGGGTTCGCGGAGCACTTCGGCGGCGAGCTTCATCGCTTCCACGAGATGTTCCTTGACGGTCTCGAGCGAAGCCTGCACGCCCGCCCCGCCTCCGCCGACGTTGAGTTGTGTCTTGATTTTGCTCAACTCATCGTCAATCTGTTGGCGAGTGCGCTTGACGGTTCCCTTCATGAGCATCTGGGAGGTGAACTGGGGGATCGCGCCTTTGCCCCAAAGGGACTTTTCGGTTCCCATGCGCAACATGATCTGTGCGCGGACGCCGCCGCCACGATTCTGTTTTGCCAGCATCACGAGCTTCATGCCGTTGGGCAGGGTGACGCGCTTGGTGCGGGCGTCGATGTTGGCGGGCGAGGGATCGAAGGCTTCGCCCTTGGCGACATCCGCCTGGCCTTTGTAATCTTTCAAAATCGCTGAAACATCGGGAGCCTTGGGGATCTCGGAACGGTCGGGTTTCTCGGTGGGAATGAACTGGCCGACGGTGCGGTTGCTTTCCTTGAAGTAGGTCTTGGCGGCGCGCTGCACATCTTCGAGCTTGGTGTTCTTGAGGCGGTCGCGATCGACGAAGATCATGCGCCAGTCGCCCATCGAAGCGTACTCGCTGAGGCTGATGCCGACCTGATCGGTTTTGGTGAGAGCCAGTTCAAGATCTTTGATCATCTTGGAACGGGCGCGTTCGACCTCTTCTTTGGTCGGCGGCTCTTTGCCGATGCCTTCGATGACACGCAACATTGTGGTGCGGGCTTCGTCCAGGTTCTGATCTTTGGTGAGTTGCGCGAAGAACATGACTACGCCCGGGTCGGCGGTCTGGAACTCGAATCCGCTGACGCTGGCGGCCTTCTTGTTGTCGACGAGGGCCTTGTAGAGGCGGCCGGACGGTGTATCCGAGAGGATCGTGCTAAGAATCTGCACAGCCGAGAAATCGGCGTGAGTTCCGGGTGGCACGTGATAGACGGTAGAGACGAGTTGGATGTCTCCGACGCGGCGGACGTTCACTTGTCGGTCGCCATCCTGGATTGGCTCTTCGGTGTAGATCTTCTGCAGCTTGCGGGCGGGTTTGGGGATCTTGGCGAAACTATCCGCGATCCAATTGAGTGCCTTGGTCTCGTCGAACTTGCCGGCGACGACGAGCATGGCGTTGTCGGGCTGATAGTATTTGCGATAGAACGCCTGCAGATTCTCGATCGGCACGTTTTCAATGTCGCTGCGCGCGCCGATGGTGGTCTTGCCGTAGTTGTGCCATTCGAAGGCCGCGGACATGGCGCGTTGCATCACGATGCGCATGGGGCTGTTTTCGCCCATCTCGAATTCGTTGCGGACGACGGTCATCTCGCTATCGAGATCCTTTTTGGCGATGAGCGAATTGACCATGCGATCGGCTTCCATACGGAGGGTCCATTCGAGGTTTTCGTCGGTGGCAGACATGGTTTCGAAGTAGTTGGTGCGGTCTAGCCAGGTGGTGCCGTTGAACTGGGCACCATGATCCTGCAGGGCCTTCCAGATGTTCTTGTTCGTTGGCGTTCCTTTGAAGACCATGTGTTCCAAGAGGTGAGCCATGCCGGATTCACCGTAGTTTTCGTGCTTGGATCCGACCATGTAGGTGACGTTGACCGTGACCTTGGGGCTGGATGCATCGGGGATCAAGAGGACGATCATGCCGTTGTCGAGCCGGTATTCCGTGATGCCCTCGACGATGGTGATCTTCTTGATCGGGGACGCGGCTGGTTGGGCCAGGGAAAGGCAAGCAACAGCCAAGGTCGCGAGGACCAATTTGTGAAACTTCATAGAGAAAGAACCTCAGCTACTTCCGGGACGATTTAATCGCAGTATAGCAACGCACCTTTTAGACGGGCGGAGCGACTGCCTGGTTGTAGAAAAGAATGCGTTGGCAGTTTTCGCAGTAGCGAACGTCTTTAGCGAACTTGAGTTCCTGGTAGAACTGCGGACGCAAGGCGAGGCGGCAGCCGGTGCAACTGCCGTCAATGGCTTCGCAGACGACATTGACACCTACCTTTTTCTTGACGTACTCGTAGGCTTTGTAGACAGAGGGAGAGATCTTCTTGACGAGGTCTTCGCGCTGGGCTTTGGCGTCGGCGATGGCCTTCTGATCCGTGGCTGCGCGTTCGCGGGCTTTGACCTTTTGTCCTTCGACGTGCTTGCGCTCGACAGCGAGTTCGGCCTCGGACTTCTTGACGGCAGATTCCAGGGTTTCCGCCGATTCCATGAGTTCCAGGATGTGGTCTTCACTCCTTGAGATCACTTCGGTGAAGTGGTTGATTTCTTTCTGGAAGGCCTGATATTGCTCGTTGGTCTTGGCGCTCGTCATCTGATCTTTCAGCTTCGAGATCTTGGCCTGCGAGTCAGCGACGGTGCCTTCGAGGGTCTTGCGTTCTTTAGAGTTGACAGCGAGGGCGGCCTTGTCGGCGTCGAGTTGTTTCTGATGGGAGTCGAGTTTCTTCTCGATATCGCCTATGTAGCGAGGGAGTGCCGCAATCTCTTTTTCGAGTGTCACGATCTTTTGATCGATGACTTGGATTCGCGAAGCGCACTCAATATCGGGAGACATGCTGGTGTGACAAGCGTACCATTCGAGGGCGGGAGACAGGGCTTGGCTTGTCAGACGCACTTTGGGCTTGGCGACGAGAGTTTCGAAACCTTGTGGCATGGAATCAGGCCGCGAGACGGGGATCGAGTTGGTCATTGGAGTCCGTTTCCTTGCGGTTTTCGAGTTTCATGGTGGAACTGGCTGGGTAGGTGGCTCCGACAGAGGCGGGTTCAGCGGGTTCAGGGGTGGAATCGGTTCGTTCCGTAGTTTCGACGATTTCGGCCTTTTCTTGGGCTGTTTTCTGCATTTGACCGAAGCGGTTGCCCTGGAGGAGGCAGAGATCGCGCATGGCTTTCTGGTAGGCGCGGTCGGCTGCGGTGAGGTGGCGGGCGATGGCATCCCACGCTCCGTCACCGTGGCGTTTGTCGAAGGCGAGGGCGACGCGGAGTAAGCCAACGTTCGGTTCCAGGTATTTCTTCGATACTTCTTCAGCCATTTTTTCGATTTTGAGATTGAGAATCGTTGTTTCGATGGAAATCGCGCGATTGCGGCGCCAAGTGGAGTCGAGGAGGCGATCTACGATGTCGCGTTCGAGGCGGTCGATGGGACAGAAGCGTTCGAGGTAGTCTGTGCGGAGTTGATCGAATTCGGCTTGTGATTCCCAGTGGAAGACGACTGCGGAGGTGGCGTAGAGTCCGTGGGAGGTGGCGTTCTTGGAGGAGGCGGATTTGCCTTCGGCGGTGCGGGGTCCGGTGGATAGGGCTGCGTTCGCTTTATTGGCGGCGGCCTGTTTCCGGGATGTTTCGTTCATTGAGTGTGCTCCTGTTCAGAAATGGAAACGCCCGGAGGATTTAAATCCGCCGGGCGTTCGCTTCTGACTTATTGGTAGCAGAGAGGGGTCGCCGTTACCAAAACCGGATGGCGTAACTTCCTTGGAAGTCATTGAAGGGACGAGAGATACAAATATTTTTCGGGTGCGTGAACGGGTGGTTTGGGTTTATGACAACTTGCCTTCATTTTCGAGTTGACATCAGGACTCTTTCCGCACGTCATTAGGCTGTAATGCGAAGTACCCCCCGCCCCGGCAAGCCTTCTTTCATAACAATCCATCTGTGCAGTTTGTTTCTATTGGGATTTGAAATCCGAGGCCTTGCGCAGATGCGCAGAGTCTGGCACAAGGCAATGTAGAGTTACCACCCGAAAGATCGGGAGAGATCGATGGCAAGATCACGCATCCGATCGCAAAAACCCACGTACTCCCGCTGGTGCGAGTTGTTGGCATCGGAACCCGTCCCTATACGAGCCGTGAGTTCGCGGCGAGTGGGGATGGAGGCTTTCAGATCACAGGGTTGCCGCCTGGGGACTACGTCATTTGCGCGCGTATGCCCAACCGCGACGTGGTCGATCCATGCTTCTGGGGCGTTGAGTCGATGACGAAGGTGGTTCGAAACCCGAGCCGACAGAAGTCCACCAATAACAATCTGACTTTAGAGAGAGGCCGACGACTTGACGTCAGAGTAAGGGATCCACAGCGAGTGCTGGGCGAGAAGTCCAGTGGCAACGGTGGCCGACAATCTATGCAACTGATCCTCACTGGACCTCCGTGGAGCCGGCCTGTCATCGTCCAATCCACGCGACCGGAGGCAGATGGTCAAGGCTACGATCGCCGATTCCAGCTTCAGGCAGGGTTCGGACGAAGTGGCAGGGACATCTTTGAAGAAAGGCGTCTGGCCTCGCTGGATTCACGATAAGTTCATGCCGAAGGCGCCGATGGAGGATACCAATACAATGCCCGCGGCCAGCTATGAGGAGAGTGCGTCCGCCTTGGCTCCAGGAAGTTAATTGACGTTGGTCTCCGACGGCGTCGTGGAAGCAGAGAACGCCCAGCGCGAACTCTTCGGTTTCGACCGAACGCGGGAGATCTCGACGAAGTCCGCGGCAGAGATCGCGGAGGCGGCCAAGGCCTGGGGCCAGAATGACGACATCACGGTAGTCACCGTGCGGAGGGATGAGTGAGGAGATTAGAAACCGGCAAGCAGATCCGAAACGGCAGCCGAGAAGCCTGGCAGCATGGGTATCGAGCGTATCGGCCACCCGAAGCAAGCGAATTCCGGTAGGCGTTTGGATGAAGACTTCGCCGTTTTCGTGGTCGAATTGCCAAACTTCCAGGCTGCCCGCAGCGAGGTACTCGAGCGTCTTGGCGTGGACGTCAACCGCGCTTTCAGAAGGGGAGATCACTTCGACGGCGATATCGGGGGCGCAGGGTAAAGGGATCTTCTTGCGATCGACACCAGCGGGCCGGTCGAGGAGAAAAACGGAAACATCTGGCCGGCGGACCGTTCCGGGAGCGGTGAGGCAATCCACTTCGCCGAAGGCCACCCCGATCGGGCGTTGCGCGAAATGAATTCTCAACTGAAACTCGAGTGTAAGGCTCGAAGCTTCGCAGAGTATTATGACGCGTTCCCCTGCGACTATTGGGACATCAGCCAATCCCAACGCTTGCCCGCTTGCTCTTTGATTGACTCGATGTCGCGCTCCAACAGCAGTCGCGCGGCGACGAGGTTGCGGGCGGCGGCTTCGATGCGCGCGACGTAGTCGTCTTTGCCTTTGTAGCGCTCTTCGATCGACAATCGCGGGTCGCCGGACTGTTCGCGATCCGCCTTGGTTTTGGCAAATGGCAGGAACGAGCCGACCATGTTGTAAAGCGTGCCTTCAGCGCCGATCTGCGCGTCGCGGAAGTTCCAACCGGTATAGGATCCGAGGGGCACCTGCTGCTCAGGGCTGCGCACGCCTGAGGTCTCGTTTCCGTCGCGATCCACTTGCGCGATGAGCGTGGGGAAGGCCGCGCCAACCTTGGGAGGCTCATTGACAACGATTCCCCTGGTGGCGAACTCGGATCCGTAATCGACATGGTACGCGGGTTGCGTGGCTTTAGGTTTGAGCACGCCTGGCACCGAGGGAAACTGCAATGCTTTGGCGGAGACAAGTTGATCCTTGTCGATGCGCGGATAGGCGGAGGCTGGCGGTTCGACCTCATTGGTGACCCATTCGTTGAGCGCTGCGAGCAAGCCGCGCATGGGCCAGCGATAGTCCATCGGATTCGCGATGTTCCGCGTATTGTTGCGCGCGGGCTTGGCGTTGGCACCATGCTGTGTACCGGCGAGCAAGAAGGCTCGTGAGTCGGTATTCAAAGGCGCATCCTGCTTGCCATCGGGGCTGGTGTGGATGAGCGAAGCGGCGCGTCCCCAGTATTCGTAGGATCCGTTGGTGTAGAAGATCCTGGGCACGACTTTGGCTTCGATGGCTTTGTCGAGCAGACCTTCGTTGTGTCCATTGTCGGCTTGCGGCAGATCGGTGAAGGGATAGAGATCGGTTGGGTAGAAGAAGTTGAGGTGCGGATGCCCGTCGCGCGAGGGCTGTCCGAAGCGGTGGTTGAAGCTTCCCCGCCCTGCTCCGGCAACGTGAGGCCAGACGCCGTCGAAGACTTTGCGTCCCTTCTCGTCGGCGTTGAAGCCGTAGAAGAGATAGGCGCGCAGAAAGCGTCCGCTTTGTGAGGTTCCGAAGCCGATGGCGCGCTTCATGAAGCGGCTCTCGTTGTTGAAGAGCATCGATTCACCGCCGTATTTAAAGAACGAAATGAGATCGCGAATCGCGGTGGGTCCGAGGCCAATGATCCAAGGATCTTTGGATGTGTAGACGAGTTCGTAGATACGTCCTGGTTCGAAGCCGGAATCGAGCACGATATTGTCTTCAGCGATCCGCCAGCTTTTGCGGGCGATCGTAGTCTTTTTGCCCATAGCACCATCGCGTACGGTGAGTTGCAGCTTGGGATCCTCTGGATTTTCGACCGCGTAAGGGATGTGATTGCGATCGCCCAGCGGCGCACTGGAGGCTTTCCTGTCGACGATGATCTCGCTGCGGACGAGTCCTTGGATGCCTTTGGCGACAGGAGCGTACAGGCGGAGTCCGTTCGCGGCGCGTGGGATGTCAGGTTGCCAGCCGCACCAAATGAGCGTGTAGCCCTGCTGCATGAGATAGCCGTCGCCGACGGCGGTGGATCCCTGGCCGAAATTGAACATACTCAGGGCGCCTTGGCCTCCACGATTGGGCACCTCGAAGAGAATCGTGCCGTTGCTCAGCTTGGAATCGCGCGGCTTGAGGACGACGATGTCCGCGGAGAATTCGACGAGTCCTTGGGCGTTGACCGGAGCGAGATCGATGTCGGCGACGATGCGGTTCGCGGATGCTTTGGGATCGATGGCGAAGTTGGCCTTGGCGGTGTAGCGCTCGTAGGGGCCGGCGGACCCGAAGCTCTTGCCTTCGGCGAAATCGATGCGTTCACCGACGTGGATTTGGGTGACTGCGGCACTGGCTATCGTGAGGGAGCCGAGAAGGCAGAGCAGACGCGGGGACATGATCCACATTATCCGACAGATCGAGTTGGTACTGGGACTGACACAGTACTCTCTAGGGCAAAGGTACGTTGGCTGAAGGACAATCGAAGTGTTCAATGGACGTATGTTGGCTTTCACCACCGTTGCCGCACTCGTGGCGTCCCCGCTGCTTTCGCTTTCTTCCGTGCCAGATCCGACGAGTTTTCTAGCGATTGGACTTGGATTGGCAGCTATAGGCGTTTATGGCACACGGCGGGCGACGAGTGATCGAACTTCTTCTGGCCGCAAATAGAGTCTATTGACGGCTCAGGGCTTTGCCTTCGAGGACCCCGGTGTATTTTCCATCGTCGATGGCAGCGCGGCCGTTGACAAAGACCCAGCGCATTCCTTCCGCGAGCTTTTCAGGTTCTTCATAGGTCGCCGTGTCTTTCACCTTGGCGGGATCGAAGACGATCACATCCGCAAATGCACCTTGCACGATGCGCCCGCGATCCTTGATCTGGAAGGTGTCCGCAGTCAATCCGCTGGACCGGTGGATTGCAATGTGGAGCGGAACTACCTTGCGATCCAGAACATAGTGGCGAATCTTGCGCGGGAATGTGCCGTACTTGCGTGGGTGCCCGAAGGATCCGTCGGAACAGGTCATCACCCAATCCTCTTTCATGAACGCTTCGATGTCGTCTTCGGACATGTTGAACGAAGCGACACCGCTGCCGCCGTTGCGGATGATCTTGAGCGCGGCTTCGACCGGCGGCATGTTCCATAGTTTCGCGACTTCAGCGAGCCGCTTGTTGCGGACCGAGGCATCGCGCGGAGAGAGCAGGAGGAAGGATTCCGGGCCACCGCGGCGGCGCATGTTTTCCGCGGTTTCCTTGACGAGTTTTTCGCGCTGGGCTGGGTCGTCAAGACGTTCAATGAGCTTCGCCTGGCCGCCTTCTTGTGACCAAGGCGGGAGCAACGAGGCGTGCAGTGAAGATCCGGAAGCGGCGTAGGGATACTGGTCAGCCGTGATGCGGACGCCTTCCGCTCGGGCCTTACGGACGAGTTCGATCGCGGCTTTGCTTTGGCCCCAGACGTCCACGCCAAGCGCTTTGATATGCGACATGTGGACTCTGATGCCGCTCTCGCGGCCGATGCGAATGGTTTCGTTGATCGCGCCGAGGAGTCCGATGGAGTAGTTGCCTTCATCGCGCATGTGCGAATCGTAGATGCCGTTGTATTTGGCGGCGACCTTGGCGAGTTCGATGACTTCCTCTGTGGTTCCGAAGTTCTGAGGAGTGTAGAAGAGGCCGGTGGAGAGTCCGAAGGCGCCTTCGTCCATGGCCTTTTTGACGAGTCCTCGCATGGCGTCGAGTTGGGCGGGTGCGGGGGCTTTGGCGGACATGCCGAGGACTTCGCGGCGCACGGATCCATACCCGACGAGGAGGATGGCATTGGTTCCGATGCCTGAGGATCGCCATTTGTCGATGGCGGTTTTGACATTGAAGGGTCCTGCGCCGTCGTTGCCGGCGACTACGGTGGTGACGCCTTGGCGGAGGTAGTTTTCATTGGTTTTGCGTCGGGTGTCGGAGAGGTCTTCGAAGACGTGGGCGTGGGGATCGATGAAGCCGGGGCTGATGGTGAGTCCTTTGGCGTCGATGGTACGGGTGGGTTTGAGGTTGGCTTTGGCTGCGTCGCCGATGAAGACGATGCGGTCGGCTAGGATAGCGATGTCGGCTTTTTTGGGCGGGGTTCCGGATCCGTCGATGAGGGTGCCTCCTTGGATGAGGATGTCGACTGGTTGTTGCTGGGCGAGGGCGGACGCGGCAACGAGGAGGAGGCAGATCGTCATTATCCGAAGTCTACCCCGGTTTTGCAGAACGCGCCGCGCGATGCAGCAATGCCCTCAGTAGTTGCCCAAGTAGAAGAACCCGGACGTCAGGACCGGATTCTGCAAAGCGAGGTTTGTCAGGCGACGGGCCGCGGCGGCACCCTCTTCGTAAGCCCGATTCTCGGCTTCGATATCGTGGTCGACTGCCTGTTTGTTTGCGTGATAGTAAGCCAAGGCCGCGTGAACCTGTTCAATCGAAAGGTGCGGGCGGTTGGCAACGATCTGTTCGGGCGACTCTCCGAATTGATTGTCGAGGACGATCGCACGCACGGGTGTGCAGCTTCGGTGACTGTTCGCGCCATGGACCTCCGCCGAGTTGACGAACAAACTGTCGCTGGAGCAAGTCAAACGCACTGAGGACTCCAACGATTCGATCTGAGTTCTTGTCATCGACGACAACCAAAATCGGATTGTCCTCGAGTAGCAGAAGGGCATTGGCGATCTTACTCTGCCCGGTCACGGTAGCGACCTTCTGAAGGAGGTGTTTGATGACATATTTCTCGATCGCAACGGTGTAGACATTCAGTCCCTCGTAGCGCCCCGATAGATAGCAACCCAGGCGTTCGAAGGCTTGGATGAGTGCGTTGAAGTCTTCGGTGTCGCTCAGCTACAGATGGTTCGCGATCCACTTTGACCATCCTACGTCGTCCGCGCACTTTACTTCAAAACTGAATGCTCGCGATATGCTGGCCCTTTGGCAGGATTACTTGCGAGCCTGTCGACTTAAAGGCCACCCCGTCAAATTCGATGTCTTTGGGCGGGGAGGCAAAGCGGCAGTACGTCCGACTCGAACTCTCGTAGGCGAGTTCGACGATGTTGCCCGTTGTGGTTAGAGAGAGGATTCGAGCGCCGTTGCAGCCTTCGAGTAACGGCTGCGCGTTGCCAACCGCTGCGACTGCATGCCGACCCGCGGGGAGCCAGAGCGTTTCCGCATCGCGGAAGGGCCACGGTTGGCCGTCCACCGTCGCAGGACCCTTCCACGGAATCCCAACGCCGTCACGAGAGGTGATGGTCACCGTCTCACCGGACTGTTCAAAGCCCGTCACAACGGAGGCGGCGGAGCCAATCCACGGCTCATCTTCGCGCGAAATCGAACTTTCAAAATAGAGTGCAACCCGCGGAAAAGCGCCGGATGCCAGTTGCAGGAGTTGAAACAATTCGGTCCCGGTTTGTTGCTTCGTCGGATACACGTCCTGGTAACGTTCGACGATGTTGATGTCGATCGCAAGCTTGGCGGGACGCTTTGTCAAAGGCTTGTAGCGCGCGGCGATTTCCGGATAGCGCTTCGGGCCCTCATTCCATACGGTCGCGGGATCTTCAATCAAAAACGTCACGTCGCGTTGTTCGGCCACGGGCAGCAAGCCTTTGACATCGGCTCCGAGCAACGAGCGCATGCGGGTGTCGAACTGATCGTCGATATGAGTGACGACGAGATCGAGCCACGGCTTCGTCTTCCGCACGCTGGTGAGGACGTCGAGCCATTCGATCTGCTGCCTTCTCGCAAGCTCGACGCGGTATTCCAGGAACTCAGGGGTCGCGTAGGCTTTCAGCGGATCGGCACCCGAGCGCTTCTGGAATTCCGCTCGCACATCGTCATTCATCGGCGTAAAGCGGGCCGGATTTGCCGCGCCTTCGAGCGATTCGAAGTAGAGTTCGGCGAGGTTAACTCCATCCCAATCGTGATCGGAAAGCAGTTTTCGAACCCCTTGCGAGGCCGCGCTAAAGGCATCGCGATTGGTGAGGTTGATGAGCTTGCGCCAATCCAAGTGCGCATCCTGCAACAAAGCGGTTTTCTCGCGCCATTCGGGATGTTTGTTCCAGAAGCCTTCGCTGACGTGGGGAAGTTCGAGCCAGGCGTAAACGAGGATCCCTTCGCGATGACAGGCCTCGATGAGACGCGTCAGATACGCGGAGTTCTCCTCGTCATAAAAGTGCCAGGCTGCAACCTGCAAAGCCGAGATGCCGGATTTGCGCCAGCGCCGCGCGAAATAGTCGAGATCGACGCGCAACCGATAAGAGGAATCAAAAAAGGCCCAGAGCTTTTGCGAGCGAAAGGGCGGCTTCAGGCCAAGGTCCCCGAGCGATTGCAACAGATAGGGAAATCGTTCGTAGCCTTCTGTGCCGGGGGTGACCGCGATCCAGAGCACTGCGCCTTGGCCAAGCTTCATGCCGGCCACAAGCGGCGCACCATCCCAACGTTCCGAGGCGAAAACCCGGGCTTCGTGCGGGATGGACCAAACGGGCAATTCTATAGGTTTTTCCCAGACAACGGAGAGATGAGGGGCGCGCTCTTCTCGGATGCTTTGGGCAACGACGCGCTTGGGCGACGGGCGGAAGCCGAGGGATTCCGCCATGGCGGATTCGCCTTCGAGCACCAGAAACATGCCGTTTTCCACGCGTTCACGCCAGCGTTCACCGGCACGATCACTGCCACGGCGGAGGACGACGATGCCGGCTGCGCCTCCGCGAATGGGTTGGAAGCCGACGGAGGAGAGGATTTTGGGCCAGGGTCCGGGATCGTCGCCGAGGACGTGGTACGTTGGCGGGACGCCTGCCTGGAGCCCCACAGCAAGCACAACGCTAGCGAGCAAACGCATACCAGAACCCCGCTCTCAGATCGTTGAAATATCGCCCATTGGGATTTTCGAAAAAGTGACGTCCACGGACGCCCTGCAGGATGAAGAACATCGACTGCGGCAGTCCATTGAAGCGAAAGCGCACACCGGGACCGGCCTCGCCAAAGTTCGCCCAAGCGTAGCGTTTCACGTCCGCGGTGAGGTTCCAGTTGAAGAAGGTTTGCAGTTGGAATCCGCTGTCTTCGGCGCGCGAGAAGGTGTATCCGGTCTTGTTCTGCGAATACAGCAGAAAGTCGCGGTCAAAGCGACTGACAAAGACGAAGTCATTGGCGGTTTCGGTAAACCAGCCGGGCTTGGTCGCGCCGAGATTGTGTCCGAAAGAGCGGCTGCCGGATATGCCGCCGCGATAGTCGGGCGTGAAGAGGCCCGTATTGGCGCCGCGTCCAAGGTAGCGCAGTGCCTGTCCCGCCTCTCCCCACGCCATCACGCCCTTCCAGACGAGAGTCCGCAGCCCGAAGCCGAAAATGAACGAGCTTTCGGAGAGATACTGCGGAGGAAGGTTGCCCTTTGGACGGATTTGCCGACGGACGTCCCCAATGAATCGTGTGGACAGGTAAGGGCGCAATGGCAATTTGCCGACATTGAATTCCGTTTTGATTTGGCCATAACCAAAGGCATTCTGCCAGCGTGAGGAGAAGAATGGGTACATCCAGGTGGATGTGTGAAAGCGTTGGAGTTGCGGCGCGAGATTGCGATAGGCGCGGTCGGCCTCGGCTGCCTGCTTAGGATCTGGACTATTGCGCGCAAGGCCGAACCACTTGATCGCGGTGCGATCTTCTTTGAGGATGTTGTTGGTCCAGCCGAGCTGCAGCATAATTCCAAAGTCGATGGGATCAGTTTCGTGAGCCACTTCGAGGTAGCGGACAGCGTCTTTCAGATATCCTGCATCGAGGCTCTTTTTCGCGAGATCGCGGGCCTCGGTGTTGACCTTGGCTTCGGGTGTTTCGGCACGCCGACGCAAGGTTTGGGGACGCTGCAGAGTGGTGCGGACACGGTCAGCGAGTTCGTCATCCACCGGTTGTTCGAGGACGCGTTCGAGCAGCGGCTTGGCTTGACCGGCGAGTTCCTTTTGGGTTAGCCAGAGAAATCCCAACTGGGCGGAGGCGATGCGGTCTTTGGGGGTGAGAGTGGTGATGAGTTGGAACTCTTTTTCTGCTTCGTGTTTGCGACCCATTTCGAGAAGCAGGTAGGCGTACTCGCGGCGCAGGGGAAGGTTCCGATCGTCAAGCTTTAGTGCATTCTGGAACTCGTAGACGTAGGGGTAGCGCTTGGGCAACAGCGCGCGAGCTTTGTCGGCCGCGCGAGGTTCGGCTCCGCGGGATGCGGCGAGAAGGGCGGCGATGGCTTGTTCTTCTCGTTGTTGGGCTTTCCAAATGCGCCCAAGGTCGAGCAGAAACGACCGCATGTCGCGACGCAGTTGCCAGGCGTATTCGTAGTGCTGGCCGGCTAGGGTTAACTCGTCCCGTTGTTCGGCGAGTTGGGCGAGTTCCTGGTGGGCGGAAAAGCTGTTCGGCGTCTCGACGACCGCTTTGCGCCAGCGGTCGATTCCTTGGGCGAGTGGAGCGTCGACATTTTCAAAGGCCTTTGCCGCCGACTCGCGGATCTTCGGATCTTTGGCATCTTTAGCGAGGCGGGCGAAGGTGCGACGGGCGTCCACGGGCTTACGGGTTTCGAAACAGAGGTAGGCGTACTCGAGTGCGAGGTGTTCGTTCGCCGGGTCGGTTTCGAGGACCTTTGCAAACTGATCGCGGGCCTCTTCCGTATCTCCGGTCTTGAGCAAGGTGTAGGCGAAATCCTGGCGGAGTCTAGGCTGGGCCGGGTCTACTACCAGGGACTTCCGGAAGTGGAGAAGGGCGGAGTCGTAGTCCCGGAGTTTGAGGGCGGCGTAGGCGGAGTCCGGATCGGATACGGCCCACAGGAATACGGATTGGACGAGCCAGAGCACCATCTGCAATATAGTGCGGCGGCGGGTCCGAAATTCTCAGCTAACGGGGGCGGTATTTTGCGGGTAGTACACGGGATCACGGGCGGGACTCTTGGTGGATGCGAGGATTTCGACGCCGATGCAGGCCCATCTCGTGTAGCTGATCGCCAGAGATGTTCACCACAAAGCCGTCCAACTTGTTGACCTCCCGGTCGGCACTGCCCGTCCGGAAATAGTTCCCCCAGCCGCACTGCTGGTCCCTCGGACTCCCTCCCTGCTCCGCTCGACTTCAGCCTTCCGGCCTAATACTTGCGGTCTTTGTCCGACTCGACTGGCGGGTAGGGTCTCTCCTGGTTCCGCCTGGCTCTTTCCCGACGTGCCACCGCCCGCGACCCCAAGGTCAAACAACCGTTCCGTTCCAGAGTGCTGTCTGTTGCCTTCGCCGTGCAGGAGTTCGACACTCCGCTTCGTACGTTCGGATCTCTCCTCACGCAGGGCATCGGCTTCCGGGAGCCTCGGCGGCTGACTCGGTCGGGACCTTCAGCCGCTTGAACAACGCGTCCTTCAGAACGACGACCGGTTAGTCCAAGACATCCGGATTCTTGCGCAGCATATCTTCCCAAAGTGGTTGGAAGCTGAACCATCCGCCCTGCGAGGTTCCGATCTGCCCGCGCGTGACATCCGCCTGGGCGAGATCGATGCTGACAGGTTTATGGCCCGTGCCTTCGGCTAGTAGTTGCGCCTGGCAAGTTCGCTCCATGGTCACGAACCACCAAGCCGCCTCGTCCACTGTACGTCCGACTGTGAGCAGCCCATGATTGCGCAAGATCACGGCCTTGCACGACCCGATCGCCTCACCGATGCGGCGCCCCTCTTCCACCTCGAGAACGACCCCCGTGTAGTCATCGAACAAGGCATGGTCGTTGTAGAACGCGCAAGCGTCCTGCGTCAGCGGATCCAGCAGGCGTCCCAACGACGACCAACTCTTGCCATAAATCGAATGCGCATGCGCCGCGGCGACCACATCCGGGCGTGCCGCGTGCACCGCCGCATGAATCGCAAAGGCCGCGCGATTCACATGCCAATCGCCTTCGACCACCTCACCCGCATGGTTCACCAGCAACAAGTCGCTCACACGAATGTGGCTGAAGTGCATGCCAAACGGATTCACCCAAAAGTGATCGGCTAATATCGGATCGCGCGCCGTGATATGTCCCGCGACGCCTTCGCTAAAGCCGAAAGCTCCAAAGACGCGCAGCGCCCCCGCCAGCCGCTGCTTGCGATGCAGCCGCTCTTCTTCAAGCGTTTCGAACTTGGGCGGCATGGCGATTTTGAGCTTGTTGTTGGCGTACATCTTCTCGAGATGCACTGGCGTAGTGGGGATAGTCGTGGCCATAAGCCCCACTATAGCGCTACTATTGGCGAATCTGTTTCGGCGGAGAATCGGCCGGAATCGGGAATGGCCAGCCGTGGATTTCCTTGGGATCCGACTGCAGAATCAACTGAAACGGATCCGGCTGCCAGGATCGAACCAGCCCTTCTACTTCCAAACGCGTGCCCACGGGGGCGCTTCCGGGAATCGCTTTCGTGAGCATCAACTTGATTTCAGGCATACCCGGTTGATCTACAGAAATGGTGAGTTCCACAGGATTGCTTGCCGGACGCTGACTCACCAGCCTGCCCTTAAACTGGGGCGAAGAGTTCATGCTCAGCGCGTCCTCGAAAAACTTCGGACCCATGGGTCCCAATAATTCGTCGCGCAGCATCAGAAAAGCCATCTGCGAATCGAGAGGCTCTGGCTGCGTCGGCGGGTACTGTTCCACAGTCTCCGGTGCGAAAGGCGTCACGCGCACAAAATCCCAATAACGATCCAACCCAAGAGCCGTGCGGAACATCGAAACATGTTGTCGTTTCACCCAGTTGATGAGGCTCGGTTCCCGCAACAGCACTGCCGCGCGAGCGTAGTAAAACGTACCGGCGCGCAACTTCTGTGGATCGCGATCTTTATCGACGATGAGCGCTGTGCCAAGCATATACGCGATGCGCCCATCGTAGGGATTCAAATGGAGCGCGCTGGTGAGCAGTTCCTGCGCGACAATCCAGTCTTTCTTGGCGTAGGCGATCTCGCCGGCGCGGCGGTTCAAGTCGCCGAGAAGGGATATCGAGAGATGCTGCCCCGCGCAGAACGAGGTAGAAAGCAAGGCAAGGATGGCGCAAGGTCGGATCGGAAACATCCAGGTAATTTCAGGTTATCAGGATTGTTCCGACGATTCCGAAATGAATGGACGCACCGTGGCGGCAACCCTTTCCCGTAGCGGCTTTCGAAACTGCTCGATATCGGCTGCTGTAGGCACAGGGATTCTCGAATCCGTTCGTTCCTGCTTTGCACTGGCGATCTACCGGATGGGAGCAGTCCGCTACTCTGCCTTGATCGCTTGCAACATTGGGATGGGCTTTTCCGTGCCCGGAGCTTTGGTTCTCGGTTTCCGTTGGAATTCGCTGATTCGCCTCGACACAGCGATCTGAAACCGAGAGCTGCTCGATGAATAATACAAAGCGCGAGGCCTCGCCCAGCGCGATCGGCACTTCTGGATCCTCGTTCGGGCCGGGGCAACTTCGTGGCGAAGCCCCCGGCTCGCGCCGATTGCCAGATACGGCGGATTCAGAGGAGCGTGATTCGCCAACGGTACCCAAGCAAGATGAAGGAAAAGGAAAAGGTCAGTGGAAACGCAAGCGGCAAGGCGGGAAATATGGCGGAAGGAGTGAGATTCGAACTCACGGAACCCTTACGAGTTCGCCAGTTTTCAAGACTGGAGCCTTAAACCACTCGGCCATCCTTCCAGCGCGCGCCTTCTTCAATTTATCACGACACAGGCTAGCGGCGAGTGATGCTGACAGCGCGCCAACTTGAATTACCCGACGCATCGTGGGCGCGAATCACGACATTGTTGATGCCCAGTAACAGCGGCACGCTGACGGACCAACTGGAAATACCCGCTGCGGATCCATTGCCGGAAGCAGTAGACCAAGCAATCAAGGTCACTGCCACATTGTCACGTGCAGTTCCGGCGATGGTGATGTGAGTCGCGCTCGTTGTGTAAGAGGCGCTCGCTGGTGACGTAATCGCGAGCGTCGGTGCCGTAGTATCTCCAGAGGGTTGGGGAATCGGCGTCGGCACCGGTGGAGGCGGAGGCGGCAGCGGATTGTTCGTCGACGACGCGGCCAGAGTCACCGTGATCGTTTTCGAAGCCGCACTGCCATCGCGGGCTTTCACCTCTACGGTGATCGCATTGGCGCCAGCCTGCAAAATCACCAGCGCCAAATCCCAGCTTCCAGTTCCTGCAGCGAGTCCGCTGGCCCCCGTTTTCGCATTCCGCCAATTCACCGATTGGATACCCGAAACGTGTGTGGCCGTACCTCTCACGCGAACAATCGTAGCCGTGGTCGTGAGATCCCCCAACGGTTCGGCGAACTGGATCTCAGGAACGGTCGCAACCGGTGGCACAATGACCGTTTCGGCACGCCGTTCCACGGTCACCGAACGCGTGTAGCGCACACCCGCACCATCGAGCACCGTGATATGGATGCGGTTCGCGCCGAGATTCAACGGCACCGCCGCAATCGCCCAAGCCCGCGCGCCACGTCCGGAACCAAGAGCCCCAGCATCCGTCGTCCAGGTGATCGACACCGGATCCTGCCCACCAACTACCTTGCCGCTCAATGCCACAGAAGACACAGTCACCGGAGTCTGCACCGCATCCACCGTCACATTCAGAGTCTCCGGGGGCGTGATGCCACCGGTTCCGCCACTTTCGTCCTGTGCCGCGTAAATCTGTAAAATCGAATTGATATCGTCCTGCGCCAACTGCGTCACCTTGCGATAGAACGGATACATTACCGAAGCCGGATCCCCGGAATGTCCCAGCCCTAACGCGTGACCCAATTCATGCAGCACGACGCTGTAGAGATCCATCGCTCCATCCCAAGGCTCGGCGTCATCCAAGTGCAGATCCCCGGCGATCGGCTCGGAATTCGGAGGCGCGGGATAAAACGTGTGCGCCAAAACACCGCCCTTCCCATCGAACGGATACGGATCGCCATGCGCACCCGCCCCAAAAACAATATCGATGTTTCGCGCGCCCGTTCGCCCGTTCGTCTCGGTGAAACTCAACTTTGCATACTTGCGCCATTCCGCCAACGCCCGCAGCACTTCCGCACGAACCGTCGCCTCAGGAAGTTTGCCCGTCATCGACCCAAAGGAATACGTCAGCGCCGTGGAGCCCTTGCCCGCTCCGTCCCAACCATTCCCCACGCCAGCCGCAATCGCCGCCACCACCCCATCTTCGCGAAGCGCGCTCTTGCAGGCCGAGACAGGCAAGCCCTCGATCAGCTCACGTGACGCCGGAAACACATACAGCACCGACTCATCCGCCGCAACCTGAAACGCAGTATCTCTGCTGGCGATACCCATCAATTGCCACGCCTGCAAATCAGGATGTTCCTTCAACTCGACTCCCGCATTTACCAACAAGGCTCTCGCCCGCCCGATATCCGCATCCCGATAGAACTCGAAAACCAAATAGTTGGGCTGACTCGCATCCGCCTCAAGAGCCGCCGCACTCAGCTTATCCCCAACCTCAAGCGTCCCTTGCCATGTCACACCCAATCCGGAAAACTGCTCCGCAGTCGGCGCAGACACCAGGAAGGCGTTCTCAGGGACGGCACCCAACACCCGGATCCCGCGATTGCGCATCCGCATCAGTGTCTCCGGTTCCACCGTCTGCTCAAACTGAATCAGCCACCGCTTCCGGACATCCTCGCCTACCACCTGATTGGCTATTTGAATACTCCCAAGAACGGGAGAAGGATCGGAAACAGGGTCAATCACCCGCGACCGTAAACGGATCGCATGGTTGATTTGCCCCTGACCTCCTGCCATCGCAAGAAGGCTGAGAGCGGATATCCGCTGCCAAGCTCGCATGATATTACCCTCATCGGTCCATCGAAGCAAAATTGGTGCACCAGTGCACACAGAACTGCAGGATTAGGCAAAATTGAGCCGCCTACGCGCGGAGTCCTACTGCAGAAGTGGAGTAGCTCAGGATTTCGACTTGGAGTACACCGACATCGCGTTCGAAGAAACCGGATCCAATCGAGCGTGAGATTGAAGCGACGCTCCGCCCTTTGAGTTTCATTTCCCGATCGTGCCTGCTTCTCATTTGTCCGCAGTCTCGACGCCATCGCCGACTGAACGTCTCGATATCTGCCGGCTGCCATTCCCGCGACCCCGACCTCGACAATTCGAGCGGTGCTTTCGGAGACTTCGCCTAGGAACTCTCCGCTCACTGGATCGAGTCCGGCAATCGGCGTCCGCCGCGGACTTCGAAAGTCCTCGCAACGGATTCGAGATCCTCCTCAACACCGGGAGATCGACCGGCTCCGCAAGCTCGCCCGCGAAGCCTCTTGCTATCAGCGCACTGGCCTGGAAACAAACTTTGCTCCCAGGATCCGCGTTGCCTCGACGCCCACTCCATCCTCGGAAACATCGCTTTGCAGGCAAAACTAAAGCCGCGCCCCTTCCGCCGCTGCTTGCTCGGCGACGGACTCTCCTCTGGCGCCTCAAGCGATTCGACGAAACGGCCCGGGTCTTCGAGTGGATCCTGAAGCTCAACCCACCGGACAACCCCAGGCGCGCGCGGACTGCTCGATAGCGCGCGCCCCCGTCGACCTTGGCGCGACCGTCAAGCTCTCTTATCGAAGTTCCGCATCGCTTTGTGGATGCTCTTCCAGCGCTTCTTTTCCGCCAGCTTGAGGTTCATGTCGCGCTGCCGCTCCACATAGTCCAATTCGCGCGTCAACTTCGCGAACCCTTGCATACGGCCTTCGTCGAGATTGGCGGCCAATACGGCGCAACCCGGAGTGCCTGGCTCATGCCTGCAATCGCGGAACCTGCACTGCTCAGCGAGCTCCGCGATTTCCGCAAACGCATCGCCCAATGTCTCTGGATCCGCCCACAATTGCAGTTCCCGCAAACCCGGCATGTCGATCAGCAGCCACCCGCCCGGTATCCGAATCATCTCGCGACCCGTCGTCGTATGCCGCCCTTTTTGATCGCTCTCACGCACCGCGTAGGTCCGCTGGCGTTCGCCACCCAAGAGCGCATTGACCAGCGTTGACTTCCCCGCCCCGGAAGATCCAATGAGCGCAGCGGTTTCGCCCGGGCACATGAGTCCGGCAACCGCATCCACGCCCCAGCCAGAGCGCGCACTCAACGGCAGTACCAATCCCTCGGTCAACACACGGGTTTCGGAAAGAAATTCGGCAATGTCGTGATGCAAATCGGCTTTGTTGAGTAGCACGACAGCCTCAGCTCCGCTTTCCGCTGCCAGCAGCAGATAGCGTTCGAGCCGTCGTGGATTGTAGTCACGATCAAGTCCGGTGACGATGAACAGGCGGTCGATGTTCGCCGCCAGCACCTGCTCTTCGATCGCACGCCCCGGATCTTTGCGCGAAAGCGTCGTGCGCCGGGGCTCGATGGAATCGATCATGACGCCGCCGTCGCGCAGGGAAACCCAGTCGCCAGTGGCGGGCCAGATCGTACTTTCGTGACGGAGGCGCCCGCTGACGGTGACGTTCCGTTCGGAACCGTCTGGGAGCCAGACGAGAAAATGGTCGCGCGATGCGAAAGCAACTCGCGCGCGAGTATGTTCGGACATGGGAAATCCTTGTCTCTGGTGAGAGAGAGAACCGCGTGAAAGGAGGAGTTCAGCGGGCGGCTAGGCCGGATTTAGGCAAGGACAAACAGAGGCGTCAAACTTCAGCTTACTATGGTTCCGCATCCCAGAGACTCCGTGTTGCAATCCGACTGAGCGGTCACTACCATTGGAATCATGAGCAGCGCCACAGCCGCACTACAGGTATCCGTGGAAGAGTATGATCGAACCACCTATCAGCCCGATTGCGACTACGTGGACGGTCACCTTGAGGAGCGCAACGTGGGAAAGAAACCGCATAGCTATGCCCAAGGAGAGGCGCATTTCTGGTTCAAAGTGAACGGAAAGGGGCGGGTGGAACCGTTTGTAGAGCAGCGGATTCGCATCAGCCCAACGAGATTTCGGGTGCCGGATTTTCTGCTCATGACTGCCCCATCGCCCAAGGTCTTGGTCTTCGACGCTCCCTACTTGTGTCTTGAAGTCATGTCGCCAGACGATTCCGCAGCCACACTGCAAGACCGCCTCGAAGACTACCATTCCATCGGAGTCCCCAACATCTGGATCCTCGACCCCTGGAAGCATCGTGCCTGGATCTTCGATGCCGGCGGTTGGATTCCCGTTGCCATCGACAAAAACTTCCAAACGCGCGACGGCCTTTTCGCGATGCCCATCCAGACTCTGTTATTGCCTGAGTAGGCTCTAAACCAAGCCCTTCAGCGCCGGATACAAAGCCTGATAGGCCTGGTGTCCATCGACGTAGACTTTGCGGTCTTTAGCAGGCTCGCAAACATCCACCTCGCGGATCACCGCCTTGCAACATTCCGCCAAGGTCGCGAACTCGCCCGTACCCACCATCGCCAACAACGCCGCGCCATGAGCCGAGCCTTCCTGCGTTTCGAGCGTCACTACCGGTTTGCCAAAGACATCCGCCAGCAACTGCCGCCAAAACGGACTCTTCGCGCCACCGCCCGACACACGCACGCTCTTCACCGCAACGCCCATCTGCTCGATGATCTGCAGGCAATCCACCTGACTATACGACACACCTTCGATCAACGCCCGGATCAGATCCGCCCGCGTGTGTTTGGCCGTCATACCGATCCAACCGCCGCGCGCCGTCGCATCCAAATGCGGTGTACGCTCGCCCATCAGATACGGAAGCCAATACAAACCCTGCGATCCCGCCGGAGCCTGTGCCGCTTCCGCCGTCAACTGATCGTAGGAAACACCCGGCGCCAACTGGTTCCGGAACCACTGCAAACTCAAGCCCGCGCCTTGCGTCACGCCCATCACATGCCAGGCATCCGCCACCGAGTGGCAGAACGTGTGGACACGCCCCGCAGCGTCGTAAGCAGGTTGATCCAGGTGCGCGAACACCACGCCCGAGGTTCCAATCGTGCAGGACACAATGCCTGTTTCCACAATGCCATTGCCCGCGGCGCTCGCCGCCTGATCGCCCGCGCCGCCAACCACCGGCGTACCTTCCGCCAAACCCGTTTCCGCCGCGGCCTTCGCGCTCACGCGTCCGGAAATGGCAGACGATTCGACAACCGTCGGCAATAGAGACGCATCCAACCCCAGCTTTGCGACCAATGGCAGCGCCCAGCGTCGATTGACTACATCGAACAAGCCCGTGCCCGACGCATCGGAAACATCCGACGCATACTCGCCCGTCAACTGGAACCTGATCCAATCCTTTGGCAACATCACCTTGCGGATTCGTGCGAACGCGGCTAGCTCATTGTCGCGAACCCACAACAGCTTCGGCAGCGTAAATCCCGTCAGCATCGGATTCGCAGTCTGTTCCAACACAAACGGTGCGCCTGCGGTGGCGTTGACCCAATCCACCTGACTTTGCGAACGCTGGTCGCACCAGATCAGTGCCGGACGGACAATTCGATCGGACGCATCGAGTAGCGTCAACCCATGCATCTGGCCTGAGAGCCCAATGCCCTTCACTTCGGCACCACTGACGCCGGACTCTTTCAGCACCGCGGCAACTGCCGCACGCGAGGCATCCCACCAATTCTCCGGGCGCTGTTCCGCCCACAGCGGATGCTCCATCCGCATCTCTTCATGCGCCACGGTCACCGCGTGGCGAATGCACCCCTGCGCGTCCACCAGCAGCGCACGGCTTCCACCAGTGCCGATGTCGATTCCCAACCAGTACATTGTGAGTTAGATCCTTGTATGCGCCAAATACGGCAGATAGGCAGCGCCAAACAAGCCAGCCTGATTGCCCAGCGTGGCGCGCTCAATACGGGTATTCGTATGCCGGAACGTGTACGACCGCTTCTTGACCTCTTCGAACATCGCGGGTGCAAAGAAATCCCAAGCAGGCAGCGCACCGCCGCTCAAAAGATACAGCGGGAAATTGAAGGTATTGATCAGCATCGCCAGACCGATGCCCAGCGCCGATCCCATGCTCTCAAAAATCACCTTTGCCCGCTCGTTGCCGTCGACGGCAAGATTGTAGACGTCTAACGAAGTCAGGTTGTCGCCCAAACTGAGCAGCTTCGCCATCGTCTCCACGGCGGTGGCCGAGGCATGCTTTTCCAGACATCCAATGTTGCCGCAGCCGCACGGGTTCCCGTTCGGAACCACCGTTAAGTGCCCCAGTTCACCGGCCATTCCCACAAATCCATGTAAGACACGGCCACCGGAAATGATGCCGCCGCCGACTCCAGTACCCAATGTTAGGAGCACTAGATCGTTAACTTCCTTACCTGCACCGATCCATTTTTCGCCCAATGCCGCCGCATTGGCGTCGTTCTCGAGAATGACCGGAGTTCCCAACCGACTCTCAATCTCATCCCTTAATGGGAAATCTTCCAAAAATGGAAGATTGTTGGAGCCAACGATGAAGCCCTTCTCAATGAGGATGAAGCCAGGGACCCCGATACCAACCCCCGCCAGTCGATCACCCGGATGCTTGGCTCGCAAACCATTGATCTCATTGACGATATCGGAGATCACTGCCTCGCGGCCACCGGCCGTATTGGTGTCCACCGACACTTTGTCCACGATCTTTCCGTCTCTGGTGACTGCAGCGGCGCGAAGGTTCGTACCACCGAGATCTACACCGATTGAGTACTCTGCCATGAAGGTGGATGATACCATTTTGCCCGTCCGGCGGGAATAGGAGTCGTATCTCTATCAAAAATAGGGGTTGAAACCCAAACCGCTTGTGATATACTGAAGTCCTCCATCCACCCCACCCGCCCAAGACCGCTAAGCGTTATCGCAAGGTAGCACTCAGCGGTCTAGGCATTTCAGCCACCCTGCGATCGAACGGCAACTGAGGTAAGCTAATAGCACGCGCGTCCAGCGGCGTAGGACCCTCCCAAATGTCTAACGGCGCGAGTGTAATGGAGGAGTCCGCCTTGTCGCGTTCGCGTGTTCTAATCGTTGACGATGAAGAAAACCAGAGGTCTGCGCTGGCGACCATGGTTGCAGCCTGGGGATATGAAACCGAGATGGCCGCCAACGGTGTCGAGGCCCTCGCCAAGCTGCAAAACTTCAGCGCCCACGCCATCATCACCGATCTCATGATGCCGCAGATGGACGGCAAGCAACTGCTCAGCCGCCTCGGCGGATCCATCCCCGCCATCGTCGTGACGGCCTTCGGAAACATTGAAACCTCGGTGAACACCGTCCGCGATCTCGGTGCGTTCTGGTTTCTCGAAAAGCCGATTCAGGCGCACGCGATGCGCATGCTGCTTGAGCGCGCCGTATCGCAAAGTCGCCTTTCCGAACAAGCCGATAGCCTGCGCCGCCAGCTATCGAACCACGGCGTGCTCGGCGACATGGTCGGCGGATCCGCCGCCATGCAGGAAGTCTTTGCCCTCATCCGCCAAGGCGCACCCAGCAGAGCGACCGTGCTCGTGACCGGCGAAAGCGGAACCGGCAAAGAACTCGTCGCGCGCGCCATCCACACCCAAAGCCCCCGCCGCAATGGACCCTTCGTCGCCATTAACTGCGCCGCGCTTCCAGAGGCGCTTATGGAAAGCGAGCTCTTCGGCAACGAAAAAGGAGCCTTCACAGGCGCTTTCGAACGCCGGGCCGGATGCTTCGAACTCGCCCAGCAAGGCACACTGCTGCTCGATGAAATCGGCGACATGCCGCTATCCACGCAAGCTAAGCTCTTGCGGGTGCTTGAGGACAGTAAGGTCCGGCGCCTCGGCGCGACCAAAGAACAGCAAGTGGATGTCCGCGTCGTCGCCTCCACCAATCAGAAGCTCGAACAGGCCATCGCGGAAGGAAAGTTCCGCGAGGATCTGTACTACCGCCTCAACGTCTTCCACATCTTTCTACCGCCCCTTCGCGAACGCAAAGACGACCTGCCCACGCTCTGCAACGCACTCATCGAGGGACTCAATCGAAAACACCAAACCCGCGTCACCGATCTGCAACAACAGGTGCTCGAGACATTCTTCTCCTACGGGTGGCCTGGCAATGTCCGCGAATTGCGCAACGTGCTCGAGCGCGCCATCATTCTCGCCGGCGAAGGCACGGTGAAAATGATCCACCTGCCCAAGAGCTTCGGACTGCTGCCGACCCCGAGCAAGTCCATTATCGAAGCCGCGGCGGCAGACGATCAATTGCTGCGAGTCACCCTGCCCGTTGGAACCACCCTCGATCAGGCGGAACGCGAACTGATCGACCTCACACTCAAGCACACCAACAACAATCGCACGCGCGCCGCCGATATCCTCGGCATCAGCATTAAGACACTCTTCAACAAACTGAAGGAAGCCCAAAGTTGAAACCCGGCGCAGCTTCGATCAAGGTCCGGCTGCTTCTGTTGATGATCACGATGGCGTTGGTCATCGCTGCGGCCGTGTCTGCCGTCCATCTCAATGGCCTTATCGGAACCTGGCTCGATGGAGTGAAAGAACGTGTCGAGTTCACCGCGCAACAAGTCAAACTCGCCGTCACTGAACGGCTCAATCAACAAACTGGAGCGATCTCCGTCGAAGAAGCCAAGCAAAAGTGGTATGCCTCCGTCTCCGCCGATCAGGAACTCCCGCTGCTGCTCGAGCGCACGATGGCTCAGTCCAGTTCCATTGTCGAAATCTCCATCTCCGATGAGAACGGCAAGGTTCTGACATCCTCCAATCCAACGGGAATCGGACGCCCCAGACCCGAGCGTCCAACCTTCGATTCTCTGCTGGCCATGAATCCCTTCCAGCGCTTCTTCCAGTCGCTGCTGCAGAAGGCGGACTACCAATATCGCGTCCCGCTTGGCGTTCCCGGACAAACCAGAGCGGTTTTCGAGATCAACGTGCTCGTCTCGAGCGTCCTGCTGCAAAACGCACTGGTACCGCACATGCGAGGCATCGCAACGGTTTCGGGGTTCGCCGTTCTGGCCGCGATCGCGCTCAGTCTCTTCGCCGTCAACATCGCGCTTGCGCCACTGAAGCAAGTGGATCGTGCACTCGATGAGATCGCCCAGGGAACTCCAGCCCCGGCCCGCCATCCCGGAACCAGCACTCGCGAATTCGCCGTCGTCCAATCGAAACTGAACCTGCTCGGCGAACAGTTCCGCGGTGCGCAACAGTTGATCGAAAAGCTCGAAGAAGCGATTCTTCTTTTCGATCGCGAAGAGAACCTGATCCTCGCCGGTGAACCCGCCCAGCGAATCCTCGGACTTTCCCGCATCGACCTCCGCGGCAAAACCTTGCGCGATCTCTTCCCCCCATCCACCGAACTCGGCGGCGCGCTCCGCAACGCCATGCACCTGCAGCTTCCCTTTGAACACAGGGCCTTTACCTGGGAACGCAAGGGCCAAAGCCCGATGCGCCTGCTGGTGAACATCGAACTACTGCCCAGTGCCGACCCATCCGAACGTTCTGGCGCACTTGTTTCTTTGCGCGATGCCGAAGGCCGTAAGCAGGTGCAATCTCAACTCGATCTTTCCGAACGGCTCACGGCTATCGGACGCCTCACTGGCGGCGTCGCCCACGAGATTAAGAATCCGCTGAATTCCATCGCGTTGCGCCTCGAGGTGCTGCGCGCACGCGTGGTGGACGCCACCCCGGAGGCCAACGCCGAAATCGACATCATCGCGAGCGAGGTAACCCGCCTCGATCGGGTGGTCAAAACATTCCTCGACTTCACCCGCCCGGTCACGCTCAATCTGGTGGATGTCGATCTCTCGACGCTCGCCCGCGAACTTGTCGATTTCGTGCGTCCCGAAGCCGCTCAAGCGAACGTGCAGTTGAGCTTCGTCCACGAGCCTGGCCCGTTCCATATGCGTGCCGATCGCGATCTGCTCAAGCAGGCGATGCTGAACGTTTTAATGAACGGCGTCGAGGCCATGAGTAAGTCGGCAACCGATAGCGCGGAACAAATGAGCCCTTTGGGCCGCAGTCTGCGCGTAAAGATAGAGCGGTCTTTTTCGTCCAGCACCGGCGGGCAATGCGTCGTATCCTTTTCAGACTCCGGGCCAGGCATTCCTGAAGAGTATCGAGACCGTATCTTTCAGCTGTATTTTTCAACGAAATCGAAAGGCAGTGGCATAGGCTTGGCAATGGCATTCCGCGTCGCGCAATTGCACGGTGGTAGAATCGAATTCACAAGCGAGCAAGGAAAAGGAACAACGTTCTTGTTCCTTTTGCCGCTTACGGATTTAGGAAGCGGCAGCACAGCGCAATGAGCCTCGTTCGTATGTCGTCCGTCGCAGTAACCATCCTGGCGCTCTCTTCCACTGGCTGTTTTTGGAAGACGAAACCACCAGCTCCCCCGGCCACGCCTCCACCGCAAACAAAGTCCACTGCAACACTGAAACCTGCACCCCCGCCACCCAACTTGGAAACAACTGTCCCGAACACGGCACCCCCTCCGGTCGCCGTCAAGTTGCCGGATACCCCAAAGCCTCCGCAGGCAAAGCAACCCGCCCGCAGAGCGAAGCGTTGGAAGCCGGCGGCCATCAAAACCCAACCGACGCCGGCTCCGGTTACAGACAGCGGTCCGGAAGCCCCGCCCATGCCTGCGCCGAAATTGGGGGACCTACTGACAGACACCCAACGGGCGGATTTAGTGAAGAAGTGCGATCAAGCGATCCAACAGGCGCGGGCCGCCCTAGACCAGTTGGCCGCAAAACAATTGTCGCCGGAATCGGCGGAATCCGCCGGCCGGGCACGTGTCTTCATCCAACAGGCGGAACAAGCCCGAGGCCGCGATCCGCAAACCGCGGTGCAACTCGCCCAACGAGCCGAAGTGCTCGCCCGCGACCTCTTGAAGTCCGTAAAATAGTTGCTAGATTCAAGGAATGCCCTTCCTTCGGATTCTGCTCCTGCTCATCGTCCCGATCGCGCTGCTGCGAGCGGACGACACCGTCAACGACCGGATCCGCAAAATCGAGGCCCGCTGGAAGCCCGCTCAAACCATGGCCCGCCTCCGCGTGCCTGGGGTCAGCATCGCTCTCATCCGCGGTTCAAAAGTAGAATGGGTGAAACCATACGGCGTAAAGTCCGCCAAAGGCAGCAAGAAGATGACGGAAAACATCGATGTCGCCACGCTGTTTCAAGCGGCATCCATCAGCAAACCGGTTGCCGCAGTTGCCGCGATGCACATGTCCCAATACGGCAACTTCGGGCTCGATGAGGACGTCAACGCCAAGCTGAAATCCTGGACGGTGAAGGACACCGCCTTCACAACCAACGCCAAAGTCACCCTCCGCGGCTTGCTTTCGCACACGGCGGGCCTCACCGTCCACGGCTTCGGAGGCTACGCCCAGGGCGATCCCGTCCCCACCATCACTCAGATTCTCAATGGTGAAAAGCCCGCCAATTCCGATGCGATTCTCGTCGATACGACGCCCGGAACCAAGTGGCGCTACTCAGGCGGCGGATACACCGTGCTGCAACTCATGCTGCAGGAGCGGCTCAACAAACCCTTCGCCGAAATCATGGAAATGATCGTTCTCAACAAGCTGGGCATGCGCGACAGCACCTACGCGCAGCCCCTGCCCAGACCTCTGCACATCCGCGCCGCGCATGCGCACGATAAAGAGGGACAGCCAATCAAAGGCGGCAACTGGCACACCTATCCCGAACAGGCCGCCGCGGGACTCTGGACCACACCCGCCGACCTCGCCCGCTTCCTTATCGAGATGCAGAAATCCGCACGCGGCGAATCCAACTTAGTGATCGAACAGAAGACCGCCCTCGAAATGTTGACCGTCCAAAAAGATCGCTATGGACTCGGCTTCCGATTGAAACCAGGCGGCGGCTTCGGCCATGGCGGATCCAACGCAGGCTTCAAGTGCTACCTGCAGGCCGATGCGCGTAACGGCGTCGTCATTATGACCAACGCCGACCGCGGCATGGATCTGATCAAAGAGATCGTGGCCGCTATTGAGTCCGAGTATGGTTGGACTCACCTCAAACCCTAGAAACTTGACATCATAACGGTGATGTCAAAAACGAACGTGCAGTGGCTGCTCGCGTCCCGTCCGCAAGGGATGCCTTCGACAGACAACTTCCAGCGCAACGAAGCCGTGGTTCCGGAACTCGGCGACAGACAGGTGCTGGTGCGAGTGGTTTATCTTTCGCTCGATCCAACCAATCGCATCTGGATGAACGAGGCGGATTCCTACCTGCCGGCCATCCCGCTTGGAGGCGTGATGCGCGGCGGTGCCATTGGTTTCGTTGAGGAATCGATGAACCCCACGTTCGCGGTGGGCGACCTCGTGCAGGGCCTGCTCGGCTGGCAGCAATTCTATCTTTCGGCCACTGGCAAGGATCTCACCAAACTGCCCAATCTGCCGATCCCTTTGGATGCCCACTTCGGCCTGCTCGCGCACATCGGCTTCACGGCTTACTTCGGCTTGCTCGACATCGGCCAGCCCCAAGAAGGCGAAACGCTGGTTGTCTCCGCTGCAGCCGGAGCCGTGGGCTCGCTCACCGGCCAAATCGGAAAGATCAAGGGATGTCGCGTGGTTGGTATCGCCGGGAGCGATGACAAATGCAAGTGGCTCACTGAAGAGCTCGGCTTCGACGCCGCAGTCAACTATCGCAAGGGCGATCTCCAAACGCAGCTGAAAGCCGCCTGCCCCAAAGGCATTGACATCTACTTCGAAAACGTCGGGGGCGCAACGCTCGAAGCCGTGCTCGCGCTCATCAATGACAACGCGCGCATCCCGCTGTGCGGCATGATCAGCCAATACAACTCCGAAACTGCGGAACCCGGCCCGCGCAATCTCGCCTCGCTCGTCATGCATCGCGGCATGATGAAGGGCTTCATTGTGCTCGACTACGCGCCACGCTTCGCCGAAGCCGCCAAAGAGCTCATCACCTGGTACGCCACGGGAAAGCTGAAGTACCGCACCGATATCGTCCAAGGCATCGACAATGCTCCCGGCGCTTTGTTGAAGCTCTTCAACGGAACGAACACCGGCAAGTTGCTGGTCGAAGTGAGTTCACCGAAATGATTGCGTTTTTCCTGATTCTTGCCGCCGCCGATTCGCAGCCCATCTTCGACGGCAGCACACTCAACGGCTGGCGCTGGACCGACGATTCCTCGCGGACGATCCTGCCCTCGTGGGAGGCCAGCAATGGCATCCTGCGGACTTCGAAGAAGGGCGTCGAAGTCTATCTCCTGACCAGGGAATCCTTCAAGGATTTTCAATTCGACTTCGAATGGAACGCGGAAAAAGGAGCGAACTCGGGAATCAAGTATCGCATGCAAAGCTTCGGCAAGAGCAAGTCCGGACGCATCGAACCGACCGGGCTGGAATACCAGATCACCGACGACCTCAGCAATCCGGATGCTTTATCCACGCCGCGCCACTCCGCTGGCGCCATCTACGACTATGTGGCCCCCAACAAGTCTAAGCCCGCGACTCCCGATGTGTGGCACAAGGGCCGTATCGTTGCACGCGGGTTGCACATCGAACATTGGGTGGACGGCAAGCGCGTGGTGAACGTCGATCTCGATTCAACGTTCGCCGCGACGGAGTTCGCCAAGAGTCCTCGCAAAAGCGCAACCATGCTGCGGACGCAGGAAAAGCGCGAATCTCCGGTCGCGCTGCAGTATCACGATGGTGAAGTGCAGTTTCGGAATTTGAGGGTCCGCCGACTGGGAGACTAGCTGGCGTTACCGGCTCCCCGCCGCGGCCGTACCCGCCGTCGCCTGATCCCCACCGTTCGGACGCACACCGCTCGACTTCCATTCCCGCAACTGCGAAAACCCTTTCGCGATCTCCGCCGGAAGAATCGTGCAATGGCCATCGTGCTTCACATACTGCTGCACAAACAGATTCGATGTCCCGGACTGATCCACCAGCGCCTGATACATATTCGGAATCCAGGTCGGCACCAGCGGATCGTAGCTCGTATGAATCGCCAGCATCGGCTTGGTGATGCGGCCAGTGGGGGTGTAATAAGTGCGGATGTACTCAACGGCCTTCGCATCCGCCGCATAACGCTTTACGCCAGCGTTCACAGCATTGTCGTCAGGAGTGTGGTTGTAGATGACGTTGCGGTTGTCGAACGGAAATCCGCCCGCACGCTCGCTCAATTCTTTGACAATGTACGCAACGAACGACAATACGCCAGCCAGATCCTTGTTGCTCTTGTTGCCGTTTTGTGCCCGTAGAACCGCCGCTTTCGCCTCATCCGAAGCCAACGCCTCCTCGATCTTCGCCGTGACCGCCGCACTGCCTACATAATCCGCTGGGATCTTGTTCGGCTCGGGTAACACACCGGGGAAATAGTAGTTGAACAGCACCAGCCCGTCGAACGCCCCTCGTGCCATAAACGCCGCAGGCGCAGCCAAAGGACCGCACAACGGCATGCCCGCATCGTAGGTCGTCGGCTGCGTTTCCATCAGCGTCATCGTGATGAAGCCACCCATCGAATGGCCCGTGACGTAGGTCTCCTTGGTCGCGCCGTACTTCTTGACGAAGTAGCGCCGCAGGTTCTCGGTATCGACGACGCCTTCTTGAATCGCCCAGCCACCCGCCGCGTAGCCGGATTGCGCCACTGCGTAACCCTGATCGAGAAACACCTTCACGAGCGGATTCGCACGATCATTGTAAGTGGCAGGTTTGGGATTGTAGCCGTGACAGTACATCACCAAACCGCCGTTCCATTTCTCAGGAACATCGATGCGGAACTTGGCACCGTTGATTTCTCCGAGTTCCATTTTGTCTTCGGCGAAGACGGCTGTGGAAGAAAGCAGCAAAACGAGAGCGAGACAGAGCTTCATATCGGTGCTCATGTTAACACTGGCTAACGGATCGAAATCGTGATTCCAGACTGCGCCTCCACATCGCCGACGCGCAGCGTCAAAGGAAACGTTCCTGCTGGAAAGAATCCGCCCGGCGTTTGGACCTCAACCAGCAGCACACCGGTCTCGGTTGGTGAAGGCGTTGTCGACAACACTGCAGCAGCCGTATCTCGTATCCGTACTTGCAAAGGCAAGCCCGCGCGGCCTTCACCGGTGACTCGCAGCGTGATCGATTCGCCTCGCTCAATCGGATCCGTCGCCGTCACCGGCAGGCCGGTGAGTGTATTCAGCAACGGCAGAAACACCCCTGGCACCGCTGCCGCCACCTTTACGTTCTGCCGCACCGTGACAACGCCATCCCGCGCGATCGTCAGTTCCGCTTCCGCGCCGGTCAGATCGTCGGGCACGCGGATGGTGAGTTCTCCATCCTTCGCGGCACTGACATCCGCCGAAAGACCATTGAATGCGACCTCGCCAACCGCACCGCTCAACACGAACAACCCTCCGGCGGCCACCGCCGAAGTGGGCGCACGCGATGCCGCATTGAGAATCGAGACCTTCGGAACCTCAACCAACGTCCCGAAATCGCCCGCGGGCGCCTCCAGAATCCGCACCCGATGATTGCCCGCATCCGCCACCAGAATCCTGCCCGTGCCATCCAAAGCAATGCCGGATGGTCCATCGAAGCGCGCACTCACCGCAGCCACTGGACGATCGCCATCGAAGCCTGCTTCACCGCTTCCGGCCACCGGCGCGATCCGTCCGCCCTCTGTCGGAACCCAACGCGTCACTCTATTGGCTGCCGCATCCGCCACCAGCAGGCTACCGTTGCTATCGATCGCCAACGCTCGGGGCTCACGCCACAGGCCCACCGATCCTGCCAGCGGATCGGCAAGGGAACTCGTCGCAGTGACCCGAAAAACGTTGTTCGCACCTGCGACGTAGGCGAATCCACGCGGATCCCAAACCAGGCCCGTTGGACTCAGCACCTGCGACGTCACTGTACGAATCTTGCCATCGGAACTCAACAGGCGCACGCGATTGTTGCCCGTATCGGAAATCCAAACATTCCCGCGATCGTCCACCGCCACGCCTGCAGGAATCTTCAACTCAGCCTCTTTGCCTGCAATAAGACGCACCATCGTGGACCCGGGACGCCACGACCACACCGCATTGTCACCCGCATCGGCGATATAGAGCAGCCCTTGTTGCGCGTCCCAACACAACGCCTGCGGATTCGTCACAACCGCGACGGTCTCGATCACACCGGTAGCAACCGAAACACGTCGCACACGGCCATTGCGCGAGTCCGCTATATAGAGGAATCCACCCGCGCGATCGAAGGCCAGTCCCCGTGGTTCGTACAATCGCGCACGCGTCGAATCGCCACCATCACCCGCAAAATAGTAAGGATTTCCGCCCCCGTAGATCGAAACAGCGCCCCGCGTGTTGATCTTGCGAACCGTCCCGTTCTGAACCGCGAAGCTGTTGCCCGCGAAGTCGGCGGCTATGTCCACGGCGGGGAACGGCAAGGCCGTGGACGCTGACTGCTGGGCGCCCAAACGCGTCACCGTACCGCCATCGCCGTCGGCAATCCACAGTTCGCCCAACAAGGAATACGCGATCCCTGTCGCCGTGAGTGGTCGCAACTGCGCCGCCGGGATACTGGTGATCACCCCTGCGGAAATCTTGCGAACGCTCTTGTTGCCGGTGTCGCCGATGTAAAGGTTACCCGCCGGATCGATGCCCAATCCCGCCGGCGACGCCAACAACGCCGCAGTGGCGGGACCGCCATCCCCCGCACTGCCAGGGCGTCCGGTTCCGGCGATTGGAACGAGCCCAGTCGAGGCAATCCTGTACACGCGATGCCCGCCAAAATCCGCCACAAAAACATTGCCGGGGCCATCCACTGCGACATTCCGAGGCGCGATCATCCTGGTTTCCGGCGTGTGTCCCGCAATCGTCGTGATCACTCCATCCGGAGTGATTTTGCGGATCCGCGCGTTGCCCAAGTCCGCGATATAAACGGAGCCGGCATAGTCGGTAGCGACGCCGTAAGGAGAGTTCAACGAGGCAAGCGCGGCAAGCCCGCCATCGCCAGAGAGCCCGGCACGCCCGGTGCCCGCAAAGGAAGTAGTCATGCCATTGGGAGCAATCTTGCGGACACGATGCGCATCCGTATCCGAGAGATAGAGATTGCCCAGAGGATCCACCGCGACGCCCGTGAGGTTTAAGAATAGGGCGGCGGATGCGGGTCCGCCATCGCCGGTAAAGTCGGATCCGGCAAGCGTCCGTACATGCAGATAGGGCTGCCCGAACGACAGCGATGAAAGAAGCAGAATCGCGCCAAGTCGCATCTCTGCTAACTTAGTGCGTTTTGCCCGGCAATCCTCTCACTATTTCAGCGGTCATCCGCCCAACGACTTTCGACTTTTCCCATCAACTATTTCTGACCCGCTAACCGCCGACGGAAGTCGAACAACACGACGCCGGTGGCGACGCTCACGTTGAGCGAAGAGATTGCGCCCGCCATCGGGATGCTCACGACGAAGTCGCACTTTTTGAGGACGATGTCGTGGATGCCGTGTCCTTCGCCTCCCAACACGATAGCGATCGGCTCGTTCAGTTGGACACTGTCGTAGCCACTGTCGCCGCGTTCATCGACGCCGTAGATCCAGTAGCCGGCCTCTTTCAATTCATCGACAGCGCGGGCCATGTTGACGACTCGTGCCACCGAGATGTGTTCCAATGCGCCAGCGGCGGCCTTGGCCGCGGTATCGGTGATGCCCGCTGCGCGGCGTTCGGGCACAACGACGCCGGAGGCTCCGGCGGCATGGGCCGTTCGGATGATCGCCCCGAGGTTATGGGGATCTTCGACGCCATCGAGCAGGACGAGGAGTCCGCGGCCAATGACAAGGCTATTGAAGTCAACGTATTGTGACGAAGAATGGAAAGCGAGTACGCCTTGGTGAACGACCTTGGGTGCTGCGCGATCGATGGCTCCGCGATCGTCGAGGCGGACGGGAATTTTGCGTTCGCGTGCGAGATCGATGATCTCCTGGACCTTCGGGCCGGATAGATTTTTTGCAATGAGGATACGTTCCAGAGGTCTGCCGGCACGCAGAGCCTCCCGCACCGGATGGATTCCTGCGAGAACTGCCACTACAATGAATAGTAACCTGCTATGGCTGAACCGGTTGAGCCGCTGACGCCCCAACTCGAAGAGATTCCGGATAAACTTTACTTCCGGATCGGTGAAGTTTCACGCCTCACCGGCGTGAAGCAGTACGTCTTGCGGTTTTGGGAGAGTGAGTTTCCAGGGCTCGGGCCGAAGAAATCCGGCACGGGTCACCGTCTATTCCGCCGCAAGGATGTGGAGATGGTGCTTGAGATCAAGCGCCTGCTTTACGACAAGCGGTTCACGATTGAAGGCGCGCGCAAGGCGCTTGAAAATAGGCCGAAGCCGCTTGCAGTGCCAAAAGGTCCCCGATCTTCCGCCAAAGCGGCATTGAAGGCGAAAGCGGATGCCGCGGCAGGAATTCGTCCGGAACAACCTGGGCAGCCCTATCAACAGCAGACGGAGTTATTTCCGTCGATGCCGTTGTTTGGATCGCAGCCCGCAGGCGTGGCAGTGGACCTCGAACCCATAAAGCGTGAGCTTCGGGAGATCCTGGCGCTGCTGCGCTAAGCCTCTCACCTTTCCCATCAGATGGCTGTCGATAGCCCCCAAGAAGTTCGTAATGCGGTCGATGAGTAGTCATAGGCATGATTCAGATCACCAGAATCAATCGGCATACGCTTGTCCTGAATGCCGACCTGATTGAACAAATCGAGTCGACTCCGGACACGGTGATCCAACTGGTGAACGGTCAGAAAATGATCGTCTTGGAATCGGCCGACGAAATTGTGCGCCGGGTAGTGGAATACCGGCGGCGGCTGTTGCGTGAAGAGCCTGTGGTTGTCCATGCTCAAGCTGAAAAGGATCCGGCGTAGCCGATGGCGACCGCGAAGTCCAAGCCGGATCTCGCGACAATTGGCGGCGCCGTGCTTGCGGTGGCGGCAATTGTGGGCGGTTTGCTGCTTGAAAAGGGCGAAATCGGCGATATTGCGCAACTGACCGCGGCGATCATTGTGCTGGGTGGAACCCTTGGCGCGGTGATGATCGCGACGCCTATGCCGACGATTTTTGGCGCGCTGCGCCGGGCGAAAGGGGCTTTTGCCGATAGCGAACCTCCGGCGTCCGAGTTGGTGGATCAGCTGATTCGCTACGCATCCGAAGCTCGCAAGAGCGGGCTCGTATCGCTCGAAAAGGCCTGCGCTTCGATTGACGATCCATTTTTGAAGAAAGCAATGACGCTCGCGGTGGATGGCACCGACCTCGCGGAACTACGCCACATGATGGAACTCGAAATGACGAGCGAAGAGCATCTGGCGCACGCCGAAGCCAAGGTGTTTGAGTCCGCGGGCGGATTCGCTCCGACGATCGGTATTATCGGTGCCGTTATGGGGCTGATTCAGGTGATGAAGAACCTCGCCAACATTGAAGAAGTGGGGCACGGTATTGCGGTTGCGTTCGTCGCTACGGTCTATGGCGTTGCTTTTTCGAATATCTTTTGCCTGCCGTTGGCGGCGAAGTTGAAGGCTCGGGCGGAATATCGAATCCAACTGGCGGAACTGAAGCTGGAAGGCGTTTTGGGCATCGCCGAGGGAATGAATCCGACACTGCTGCGAGCCCGGCTGCAGGCCTTCGAACATGGCAGTTCCAGCCCGGCGAAGACGAAAAAGTGATCGTATGGCGCGCAAGAAGAAAGTACAACCCCACGAAAACCACGAGCGGTGGCTGGTTTCGTATGCCGATTTCATCACGCTTTTGTTTGCATTTTTTGTGGTGATGTTCGCTTCGGCGCAGGCCGATAAGTCGCGGGCGAAGCAGGTATCCGAGTCGGTGAAACGGGCGTTTGAGAAGAGCACTGTCGCCGAGGTTTTGGGCGGCGTCGTCGATGACAAGGGGAAAGGCAACGCGCAGATGAAAGGTGCGGGTGGCGGTCAGAAAGAGATCGAGCGCGAGGTGGAAGAAGCTCGGGCCAGTGGGGCGTCCGAAGAACTCATCCGGTCGTTGAAACTGCTGTCGCAAGATCTTGAGGGCGAGGTCAACCGCGGCGATGCGCATATCAAGATGGAAAAGCGCGGGCTGGTGATTAGCTTTGGGCAATCGCTGTTGTTTGAGTCAGGGGGTGCCGACGCCTTTGAGACATCTTTTGAAGCGCTGGCAAAAGTGGCTCGGGCGATCAACAAGATTGAGAATCCCATCAGGCTTGAGGGTCACACCGATTCCCAGCCGATCCGCAACTCGCGATTCCATTCGAACTGGGAACTTTCCGCGGCGCGCAGCATTGCGATTCTCGAGATTCTTTCGAGTCGAGGTGAAGTGGAACGGGAGCGGATGTCGATTGGAGGTTACGCGGATGTCGCCCCGGTGGAATCGAACGATACGACGGAAGGGCGCGCGCGGAACCGGCGCGTGGATATTGTGATTCTCAACGAGAAGGGACAAGCGCAGGAACCGTCGAAGGCCAATGTGCCCTAGGCTCCTGCTCCGCGGGTTCGGGCTTCGCGATCCCGAGCCCTCGCTTCGCGGGTCGAGTGCAGCGCGGCGCGCCGTTTCTGACGTTCCAGCGCGATCAGTTCCTGCCGGCGGCGCATCTTGATGCCGGTGTCGAGCCTACGCCAGAACTTGCTGAAATAATCCACTGCGGAAATTACAGAGAACAGCACCACCACCCACATTGCCCATTGCGAGACACCCACCAATTCGGGGAACCTGGCGCTGAGCATCACCATCGTAATCGCCACCACTTGCATGAAGGTTTTGGTCTTGCCAAGTTCACTGGCCTTGATCGTGTAGCCTTCGGTGGCGGCAATGCTGCGCAAACCGGATACCGCGAACTCTCGGCCGATGACGAGAATGGCCATCCAGGCGGGCATCCGGCGGACTTGCACCAGTGAGATCAGTGCCGCCGAAATCAGCAACTTATCCGCAATGGGATCAAGCAGCGTGCCGACGGTTGTGACTTGCTTCCAGCGGCGCGCCAAGTATCCATCCAAAATGTCGGTAAAGGCGGCGGCAAGAAAAATGGTGAGCGCGAGAAAGTAGCGATCCTCGAAGGGATGGGGGATCCACGCCCCTTCCTGCACCAGAGCTGCGACAAGCAGCGGCACAAAGAAGATGCGGAGAAGGGTCAGAATGTTAGGAACATTCATCGGCTCACGTTCCTGGGACTCACGTCCCTCGGCTCTCGACAATGATACCTCGTTAGGCTTTAGGCGGTATAGCCAAAGTCTCTGGCCACGATATACTTCTGCAATTGGCGTTGGACGGACTGTGGCGCATCGGTGATCACTGTGCAGAACTCTTCGCCAAACTCAGTCGACTTCACTCTGGCGCGTTCGTGGAGTATATGCAAAATCGAACCATCCCCCACAGGAAATCGAAATGTCGCGGGAGAGACGGGGTCAAGCGAAAGCCGTTGATCGATCAGATCGAGCAGTGCGTTCATGCCCTCGCCGGTGCGAGCCGAAACCACCGCGGCGGGCAGAGTGGCGTCGCCGACAACTCGCCCGGCCAGCGCGGCGGGATTCAATTTGAATTCCGGAGCGATATCGCCCAGAGCGTCCACTTTGTTGAGCACCACGATCTGTGGCGTTTCGTCGGACTCGATCTCTTTCAAGACTTCAATCACGTGGGCGTAGTGTTCGGCCGCGTTTTCGGCGCTTACGTCCACCACATGCAAAAGCAGTTCGGCTTCGCGCACTTCTTCGAGCGTTGCGCGGAACGACTTCACCAGAGTGGTCGGCAAGTTGCGAATGAATCCCACCGTATCGCTGAGCAGCACCTTGCGATTTGTGGGCAAAAGAAAGTGGCGAACGGTTGGATCGAGAGTGGCGAACATCTTGGCATCCGCCAGAACTTCCGCGCCGGTCATGCGGTTGAACAACGTCGATTTGCCGGCGTTGGTGTATCCAACGAGGGCGATCGTCGCCAGTGGAATCGACTGGCGCTGGTGGCGCTGGATCCTGCGTCCCGCGCGGACGTTCTCCAACTCTTTGCCGATGGTCTTGATGCGCAATGCGATCTTGCGGCGGTCGGTTTCGAGCTGGGTTTCACCCGGACCGCGGGTGCCGATACCGCCCGCCTGTCGGGACATTTCGATGCCTCGCCCGGTAAGGCGCGGCAGCAAGTAGCTGAGCTGAGCGAGTTCGACTTGCAACTGCCCTTCGCGCGTACGGGCGCGGCGAGCGAAGATGTCGAGAATGAGCTGCGTGCGATCGAGAATTTTGACTTCGAGGGCTTTTTCGAGGTTGCGCTGTTGGGTGGGCGAAAGCTCGTTGTCGAAGATGACGCTAACGGCTTCGAAAGCTTTGACCTGGGCGGCGAGTTCCGCCACCTTGCCGGATCCGATGAGTGTGGCGGCATCCGGTTTGGGGCGAGTTTGTACCATTCGATCAACGATGAATCCACCCGCACTCTCGGCGAGCGAAGCGAGTTCGTCAATCGACTCATTGGCGTCGAATGTGCCGCCCTTCTTGGACGGCAGATCGAGACCGACTAGAATCGTTCTTTCAGTAGGCAATCGTCTAGCGCTGCTTACGAATGCTCAGGCTGCGGCGTGCCTGGCATTCCATGAGATCCTGTGGCGACTGCGACACCGCCAACCCCTGCTGCTACTGAACTGTGGCCACTACCGGAGGAATGGAACGGCTTCGACAGCACGACCGTGGAGATGGCGTGCTTGAAGATGAGCTGTTCCTGATTATTGGTCTCCAGGATGACCGAGTACTTGTCGAAACTCTTAATCTTGCCACTGAGCTTCACTCCGCTCATGAGGTAGATCGTAAGAAACGTCTTGTCTTTGCGGGCGTTGTTGAGGAACGCCTCTTGTATGTTCTGCGACAGCTTCTCCATGCTTTTTTGTCCTTTGACTGTCGTTAAGTTTTGTCCGCCCGGTGTGGCTGGGCGTATGTTACTTCATAATAGCTTATATGCCCATGCAATACCCGGGTCCTCCGGCCCTGACCATCGACCTGAACAAGAACTACACGGCGACCTTTGAGACTTCGAAGGGAAACATCGTGTGCGAACTCTACCCGAAGAACGCCCCGAAGACAGTGAACAACTTCCTCTTTCTGGCGGGTGAGAAGTTTTATGACGGTACTGTTTTCCACCGAGTACTAGCGAACTTCATGATCCAGGGAGGCGACCCGATGGCGACTGGCCGCGGTGGCCCCGGATACCGGTTCGAAGATGAGTTTTCCGGCGAGTGGAAGCGCCACAAGAAGGGAAGCCTTGCGATGGCGAATGCCGGTCCGGATACCAACGGCAGCCAGTTCTACATCACGCACATCGTCACCGATTGGCTTGATGGCAAGCATACCGTGTTCGGGCAAGTACTGTCCGGCCAGGAAGTTGTGGATTCGATCGCCCAGGGCGACACTCTGATATCGCTGACGATTCAAGAGAGCTAAATGTCTGCGATGGCGAGGATAGCTTGTTCGGTGGTTGTCCTCGCCTATGTGCTTCGTTGTAGCGCTCAACAACTGGCGAATGTCACGGTTGTCGATGTGGAACATGGCTATCTGGTTCCGAATATGAGTGTCGTCATCGTTGGCGACAAGATTGTGTCCGTTGGTCCGGCGCGCGTTGGGGTTGCCGCGAGCGGCAAGTTTGTGATGCCTGGCTTGTGGGATATGCATGCCACGCGCGTCGATGCGGCCACGGCTGGCTTTCATCTCGCACTGGGGATCACCGGTGTTCGCGAGATGGGTTCGCAGCCTTTGGAAGGCACGCTGGCTTTGTATCGCGACATTGAAGCGGGGCGGGTTGCGGGTCCGAGGATCCTCACCGGTGGCCCTGGGATTCGTGCTGCGACGCCAGCGGAAGCCCGCGCGGAGTTCGATCGCGTCTTCGAAACAAATGCGGATTTCATTCGCTTCCACAAAGATCTCGACTATGAAGGCTACATCGCGTTGGCCGAACGTTCGCGCAAGTGGAGATATCCGTTTGCGGGTCCGATGCCGCCTTCGGTGCGGTTGCGGGATGTGCTGTCGTTGCGGCAATCCTCGATTGAGGGATTGGATCGATTGGATCGATTCAACCGCGATGAGGCTTGCGCCGGGTTCGGTTCCGCAGCATCGGCGGGAGCTTGGTTTACTCCGATGTTGGCTTCTTCCTGGCGCTTCCAAGGCAAGGCCGTGGCCATGGTGAAGTTGATGCGCGAGTGCAAGGCGCCTGTGCTTGCCGGCGGCGGTGTCGCGGGGTTGTTGGATGAGTTGGAAGCCCTTGTGGAACTCGCGGGATTGTCACCGCAAGAGGCTTTGCGAACCGCGACCGTTGAGCCTGCGCGATTTTGGGGACGGGCGGAGTCGTTGGGATCCGTGGCGGCGGGGCGCTTTGCCGATTTGGTGGTGTTGGACGCGAATCCTCTGGAAGACATCGCGAACTTGCGGAGTGTGTTCGCTGTTGTCGTTCGCGGAAAGTGGTTGGGACGCGAGGCGCTGGCAATGCTGCGGCGTCCCCCTACAATAAGAACGTGGCCTCTCACGCCAGCCGTTACGAAATCCGCCATGCCGACGTCCGCGGTATCCTCAGCGAAACCTCCGGGTTCATCCGTGAAGCCGGCTTCACCCACTCACTGACGCCGGCGCGCAATTGCACCTATGGCTGCACGTACTGTTATGTCCCCACGATGGGCCTGTATGGCGGCCTGAAACCGGAAGACTGGGAACGATGGGGACAGTTCACAACATTCAAACAAAATGCCCCGGAATTGTTGACGCGGGCTTTGCGTCCATCGCAAATGATTTATTGTTCGCCCTTGGTGGATCCGTATCAGCCCGCGGAGGCGGAGGATCCCCACATGCCTGCTATTTTGCGAGCGTTGATCGCAAATCCGCCGGCGCGGTTTGTGTTGCAGACGCGGTCTCCGTTGTGTGTTCGCGATGTGGAGTTGCTGTCCGAGTTGAAGGCTTGTGTGAGTTTTTCGTTGACGACCGATGACGAGACCACCCGGCGCTTGTATGAGCCTCATTGCGAGCCTTTGGCGGAGCGCTTGGCGGCGATTGCAGCCTTGCGACGCGCAGGGGTGAAAGTGCATGCGACGCTCGCTCCGCTGCTGCCTTGCAATCCTGAGAAATTGGCGCGAATAGCTTGCGAGGCGACGGAAGGCGACTTGGTGGGAGATCCGCTGCATGTGCGCGGGACCAAGAAAAAAGGGGCGATAACGCGCCGGGCTGCCTTTCGGATTGCCGTGAAGCATGATCAGGGCGAGTGGTTCGATCCCGATTTTCAAGCGCAGGTGGTGCGGCGCATTGCGTCCGTTGCGGCCGCGTATGGCAGACAATTCTTGACGGGCCCCGCGGGGTTCCGCATCCTAACGGTGAACTGAATACATGATCGAAGCAAGCAGGATTCTCGAGCGTCTCGGCATTGAAGCCAAGGAAAGCGGCGCGTATTGCGGCGAATGGATGTCGCCGGGTGGTGGCGTGTTGACGTCGACCAGTCCAATCGATGGCGCTGTGTTGGGCAAGGTGCGCATGGCGGATTCGCAAGATTACGACGAGATCGTGTTCGAATCACAGCGCGCGTTTGCGAAGTGGCGGATGTTGCCTGCACCGCAGCGCGGCTTGATCGTTCGCGAGATTGGCGAGGCACTGCGCAAGCACAAGGATGACCTGGGCGCGCTGGTGACGTTGGAGATGGGCAAGATTCTTGCCGAGGGCAAAGGCGAAGTGCAGGAGATGATCGACATCGCGGACTTTGCCGTTGGCCTTTCGCGTCAGCTTTACGGCAACACGATGCATAGCGAGCGTCCGGAACATCGGATGTACGAGCAATGGCATCCGCTGGGGCCGATCGGTGTGATTTCGGCGTTCAATTTTCCGGTGGCTGTGTGGAGCTGGAATGCGCTGATCGCGATGGTTTGTGGCGATACGGTGATCTGGAAGCCATCGCCGAAGACGCCGCTCACGGCAATCGCCGTGCAGAAGATCGCGGGACGCGTGCTCGAAAAGCATGGCTGGAAGGGCGTGCTGAATCTTGTCATCGGTACGAACGAAGAGATCGGCGAGCGGATGATCAAAGACAAACGTTTGCCGTTGATCAGCGCCACGGGATCCTCACATGTGGGCAAGATCGTGGCGGAGGAAACGGGCAAGCGGCTCGGACGCTCGCTGCTGGAACTCGGCGGCAACAACGGCGTGATCGCGATGAACGATGCGAACATCGACATGCTCGTTCGCGCGGTGGTGTTCGGCGCGGTGGGCACGGCAGGACAGCGCTGCACGAGCATCCGCCGTTTGTATCTGCAAAGCGGCATCGCTTCGACGGTGATTGAGAAGCTTTTGAAGATCTACGCCGAGTTGCCGATTGGGAATCCGTTGGATGCCAAGACGCTCGTGGGTCCGCTGGTGGATGAGCATGCGGTGACGCTGATGATGACGGGGCTGGACATCATCCACGAGCAGGGCGGCGAAGTGTTGTGCGGCGGCGAGCGGCTTGAGGGATCTTATGTGAAGCCGACCATCGTTCGTGCGCACAAGCATATGAAGATCGTGAACAACGAGATCTTTGCGCCGATCCTGTATGTGTTCGAGTTCGATGAGTTGGATGAGGCCTTGGAGATGCACAATGCGGTTCCGCAGGGCTTGTCGTCAGCGATGTTCACGACGAACATGATTTCGGCGGAGACGTTCTTGAGCCATCGCGGCAGCGATTGCGGCATCGCGAACATCAACATTGGGACGAGCGGCGCGGAGATCGGCGGGGCGTTCGGTGGCGAGAAGGAGACGGGCGGAGGACGGGAGTCCGGGTCGGATTCCTGGAAGGCTTATATGCGACGGCAGACGGTGACGATTAACTGGGGTTCGGAGTTGCCGCTGGCGCAGGGGATCAAGTTCGACGTGTAGCGGATCCGCGAGGATTCCAGACGGTTTCCATGGGAAGGGCGAAGCCTGCGACCAGGCCCTCGCCTTTCACTTCCGAAGGATTCTCGAGAGTTTCAGAAACGTGCCCGGGGCGAAAGATCTCGACGGTCTTGTTGTCGGGATCGATGAGCCAGCCCAATTGCGCGCCGTTCTCGATCCATTCGTTCATCTTCTCGCGCAGCACTTTGATGCGGTCGGTGTGCGAACGGAGTTCGATGACAAAGTCCGGACAGAGTTTCCAGTAGCGATCCTGATTGTCGGCGGGGAGTGCGTCGATACGATCGCGCAACACCCAGGAGGCATCGGGCGATCTGCGGGCACCGCTAGGGAGTGTGTAGCCCGTCGAGGAATCGCAGGCGATGCCTCGTCCGTCGAACATTGCCCAAACATACAGTTGGGAGCTTATGGCGTTGTTTCGCGCTCCCGTGATCGAGTAGTTGGGAGGCATAACAATTAGTTCTCCGTCAGCGGTCAACTCGAACGAAAGATCGGCGTGTTCGCCGCACATTTCCGCGAACTCTTCGTCGGTCATTGGACCCACGGTGAGCATCGCCGGCAGATGATCGGTATCGATGATCAGCATCGCCATGCTTTCAGTATAAGCTCGCGAAGCCCTATTCCTGTGTCTCCACGTCAGCCCGAGAAACGCCGCGATTACGGTGCAAAAGGTGCAAAGTAACCATTTATGTCAAGAATCAGGTGGGAACGATCGGTGAAGTAGGCCGACACGCTGCCATTCTGCCCCGCCGGCAGCAGCGCCGCGTTCGAAGCGATGGAACCATCCGATGCGTTCAGCGTGGAAACAATCGGACGAGTTACACCGGTTGGGAACAGCGTCAAGAACCCGAGGGCCGCCGAGGGCACCACCGTTGCATTCACTGAGTAGCCTTTTGCCTCCGCCGGAACTCCGCACGGACTTAGCGGCAAGTTGAAACCGCGCGTCGACAATGCCTGCGGCAGCGGGCCGCCGAAGTCCGAATTCGGATTCCGTGTGTCGAGCACACGGCACGGAGTGAGCGTCCGGAAGGTCAGTGCATTCAACGATCCGGGTGCGGCGAAGTATCCGGTCACGTCGACGATGGTCTCCGTCGCATTTGTGGCGTAGGCGTTGATGTCGCCCGCCGCGCCTGCCGGAACAATGGCCATATTGGCGGTCACCGTCCCAGTCAACGCATTCAAGGTCGAAACCGTGGGACGCACCGACGCCACTCCGCCACGCCAAAGCGTCAAAAATCCGAGGACGGTTTTCGGTACCACCGTGACATTCAACGCATAGGCCGTGGCGGTCACCGGCACACCGCAGACTCCCGCAACCGGAAAGGAGCGGTTCACTTGCGCCGCCATCGTGCCTCCGGACGACAGGCGCGTATCCCCAATGCGGCACGGCGCGACGGCGTAAAAGGCTTGCCCCGCGCTGTTCGAGCCCTGCGGTACGAACACGCCATTGACGTCGATGATCACCTCCGTTGCGTCCGTCACGTAGACGTTCACCGATCCGTCGGAGGTGCCAGCGGGCACGATCGCGGCGTTGGCCTTAATGCGGCCGTCCAGAGCGTTGAGCGTGGAGACGAATGGCTGGCCTTGCCCGCTTGGCCAGATGGACAGGTATCCGAGCGGACCCTTTGGCACAACGGTTACGTTCAGCGAGTAAGCGGTGGCATTTGTCGGCAGGCCGCAGGCGGAGCGCAACGGGAAGGTCCGTATGGTCCTTGCAGGCAGCGAGGGTCCGCCGAGGGATGCGGTAGGGATGCGGGTGTCGACAAGGCGGCACGGCTCGATGGGAAGAAAGTGCAACGGGCCAGATCGTGCCCCAGGCACGGTGGTATCGGCGAAATTATATGCCATGGTCGACGTGCCATCGAGCGGCGTCGGGTCGTTTACGGAACTGTGACTAGCCAAGCCGGAACCCGTTAACTCCAGATCGGAAAAGATCGTTACGCCATCCACAATGAGTGTCGCAGTTCCTGTCATAGTAAACGGGACTCCCGCCGTCGAAGCAAAAAGTGAGCCACCCGGATAGTTCTCGGTTACGAGAATCGGGACGGTTGGTCCGACAAAGTTTAGATTTAGAATCAAGCTCGTGTTCGCTGGAGAAACACCAAACCCGACGACCGAGTACGTGGTTCCACCATATGTTATTCTCGCCTCCCGCTGGTTGGTTTGATTGGTGTCAAAGCGTAAGCTGTAGGAGCGAGCAAATGCTACGTTGCAGAATCCGCCTGGTGGCCCTCCGCA
>Ga0163144_10001076_pt1 | contig 64523 bp, 33 predicted proteins | sample OliLak19BULKMAT1_FD_123175 | JGI IMG/M metagenome (GOLD analysis project Ga0163144, IMG submission 123175) | Freshwater microbial mat bacterial communities from Lake Vanda, McMurdo Dry Valleys, Antarctica - Oligotrophic Lake LV.19.BULKMAT1 | ecosystem: Environmental > Aquatic > Freshwater >...
CGGTATCGACGCGAATCACTGCCGCTGCGATACGGGACTTCGAAGCCGAGGTTGTGGTTTTTCACGTACGACAGCACGCGCGGATGTTTTTCTACGACGCGGCAGAATTCCGCTTCCCAGTTACTATCGCAGATTACCCAGTTGAGGTGACACTTGTCGACGGCCGTTTGCCAGCGCAGCGTTTTGCTGGTATTGAAGTGTACATGACGCGTTGATCCAATTGGATTATACGGATCGAACATCGGCAACACGGTTTTTTCGTTGCCCATCTTGTTGATAATGCCGGCGGTAATGCGATTACACGCTTCGTCGGCGAGTTGCATGTACATCAACTGCGCGGGGTACGTGCCGCCTTTGCACACGAGGTGGTTGTCGAGCCACTGACGCGTGATCGACTTGAGCTGGCCGAACAGGTGGAGCTTTGGTGCATCGTTTGCGTCGCGCCAGTGGTTGTACAGCAGGCGATGTGTGAGATGAAACAGCAGGCTTGATTGACGGAGTTCGCGCGAATGGATGAGCGTGAGGTCCACGCCTTCGCCGATGATGCCCTCGTTGCGTGTGTCGGTTGGGCCAACAAGTTCCGGCGTTAACACGAGCGTGTGATCGCTGTTAAACTCTGCGACCAGTCTTTCTTCCGGCAGCTTGACCAGATATCCGTCCAAACGCGGAAAGCGAATCTCGCACGCGTCGCGCTCGGGCGACATCGCTTTCACTTGCACAACCGGCTTCACGCGCTGCGGTGGCGCCGGCACGGGTTTGGCCGTGAAGTCAAAGGGGATGCCGAGTACGTCGGCGTATTCGACGTCAAACAGTCCTTGTTCGTTCAGTTCGTACGACTGACGTCGGAGCGCGCGGCCAATCACTTGCTCGCACAACAGTTGTGTGCCAAATGCGCGAACACCCAATACGTGTGTGACTGTATTGGCGTCCCAGCCTTCCGTGAGCATTGCGACGGAGACAACGCAGCGAATTGATCCGCCGAGTTTGTCCGGTTTGCCGACCGTGTTCATGACTTCGCGCAGCAGGTCCTGGTCGGTGATGTCGTCGGCGCTTTTCTGCCCGCCTTCGCGCCGTTGGATATCCTGACGGAATTGCTCGATCTCGGTTGACGCCATTTTGCGGAAATTATCATCCAGCGCATCGCCGGATTCCAGCTGTTCGCTGTCGATCAGCAGCGTTCGCGCACGCGGGTACGGATTTCCGTGGTCGTCAAAATTACTGAACAGAGGCAGGCTCGCCTTCATCGGCTGTGTCGACCCATCCGGCAGTGTGCGCGTGAAACCCGAGACGTAGTCGTAAACCAGTTTCGAAGTCGCGGTATTATTGCACACCACAATGAAGCACGGTGGCACTTCGACACCCGGCGTTTCTTCCCAGATGTCAAAAGTTTTTTCGTAATGGCCGTACAATGCGCTCAGCGCTGTCTGCAGTTCAACCGGAAGCAGATGAGGATCGAGGTCGCCAGCCTTCCCTCGCCCTTTCTTCGGCATCTTGGCCGAGATGTGCGACCACAGCTCGCGAAAGACGGGAGTTATGGCTTCGGGTATGTTGTCCGAGACCGGCACGCGTGGGAGTTTCACGATTCCGCATTCGATCGCATCCATGAGTGAGAAATCACTCATCGTCCACGGAAACAACGTGCCTTCGATGTAGCCCGATCCGCTCAGGAAAAACGGAGTGGCGGAGAGATCAATGACCCGCGCGAGGCCGAGTTTGCGGTTAACGGCTTCGAGTCCGGAGATCCACAGGCGTGCTGCTTCCTGATTGGCTTCAGCTTCCTTGCGTTCGTCGCCCTTGAGCGCCTCGTCGGTATCGGGCTCCGGCTTTTCGCGATAACAGTGATGTGCTTCATCGTTAAGCACGAGGATGTTCTTCATTCCCATCAACTCGGGCATCACGCGCTGCAGCATCTGGCCTTCGGTTTCCTGCGTCTGCAGCTCAGGTCCATGACCACGCAACAGTGCGCGACCGCCTTTTGAAATCTCGAGGCGTTCGCGTTGCTTGAAGGCGTGGTAATTCGTGATGACGATTTTCGCCTTGAATATTTCGCCGAGCATATCGCTCGGTACCAATTCACGCGATGCGTAGTAGGAATCGGGGTCGTTTGGCTGCAGCACACGAAGCCGATCGCGAATAGTCAGGCCGGGCGCGACCAGGAGAAATCCTCGTGTAAAGCGCTTCGACGAAGGATGACGGACAGCGTTCACCGTTTGCCACGCGATAAGCATCGCCATGACGGTGGTCTTGCCCGCCCCAGTCGCGAGCTTCAGCGCGAGCCGAAGCAATTCCGGATTCGCTTCGGTGTTGACAGCGTTCAAATGGTCAAGAAACTTCTTGCCGTCTTTGCCGATTTCCGGCGCCACTTCTGTCAGCCAGATGACCGTCTCGACCGCTTCAATCTGACAGAAGAACGGACGCACACCGCTGAACTGGTGGGTACGCCAATGCTGCAGGAGACGTTTCGTTTCCGGAGTGACGCGCCATTGATCCGGGTTCTTGAGCTCCCGCCATCGATCCACCTGGATACGCAACTCATTGATCAGCGACCGAATGTCGTAGGCCTGTTTGTCAGTGGAGAGGCCCTTGCCTTCGTCGAGTACGAGGGTGGTCTGCGCCTTCGTCTGCTTCTTCGCCTTGGGGATGGGTGTAACGAACGAGGCTTTCCGGCGGCCCGAGGCGATTTTTCGCGTGGGTTGGCCGGAGCCGTCCAGTTCCCAGTGACGGGATGGGGCGGTGTAGGGAGAATTGAGAATTGGAGCATTGAAGAATTCAGTGCTCATTTATGCGGTGCCTTGGAGATGCGGGAGGGCTGTTGGAGGCGGGAGCGAGCTGTGAGCCAAGTTACAAGATGTCCCGCTGTTATCCACCTGCTGGTGGCCCCTACTATATGAAAGTTGCCGGCGGGGTGGCCGCGATGTTGTAGAGCCTCGAAGCAATGTAGAGTGGGGCTCTGACGCTCGATCACCTGAATCAGGACGGGACAAAGTTGTGCCACCCAAAAATCCCACTGTCACCCCCTCCCCGTATCTTTCCAATACCCCCCGCGACACACCTCAATTCTCCCGGGAGACCCAATTGTCTGCGACCCCCGCCTGGTCCGAATTCCGCCGAAACCTCGCCACGTGTATTGCCGCCCTTGAGGAAGACGAAATCCTCATCATCAGCCACAAATTCTCCCCGCACTACGTCCAGTTCGCCGGCCTCGGCTGGCACGGCACCCGCGCCGAAGCCGCGTCTAACGCCTTCATCGACGCGCCCGAAGCCCTGCTCAGCGAGCAGCAGTACCAGCGCATGGATCGCATCGGCTGGCACCGCGCCACGTTCCTGCCGGACACGCCGCTGACCGAAGCAGTCGTCCCCGGCTCACCCAACTTCTTCGCCGATGCCCCGTATCAAAGCGACATGAAATCACTCGCCACCATGGCCGTGCGCGCGCTCCGCGAAGTGTACGGCGTACCACATCCGGGCATGCTCTCGTACGTCGCCTTCCACCGCAACGGCACATCCCTGCGGTTTCCAACACTCCGACTCCTGCGCGAAATGAATACGGAAGTCACAATCAGGAGTGGGAGCGTCGAAAGCGCATGACCGCGTGTGCAGGTATTGCGCGTATTCATCGACCGTATTGCCAGCGGCGCTGCTCCGCCAACAAAATGGGAACGGCTGTCAATTCTTCCTGCATCACCTTCAAACCCGTGCCGATGCCCGCGAGAGATAATAGAATCGCGGCTTAGTCAGCACTTAGTCACTACTTGGTCACTCTGATATGCCCCCCGCTCCCACGAGTTCAAACAAACACACTGTTGGCCGATAAATCTGCCAGCACATCTGAGGAAAAGAATCCATGGCGATGGGCATTGTATTTCGCTGTAACGCTTGCCCGAAAAAGATCGAAGCGTGGGATGAGGGCCATCCGTACTACGTCAATGAACTCGGCAAAAAAGTGTACGCCTATCACCCGGACCGTGAGCGCGACCAGTGCACGGGAATTGAAAGCGACGTGATCTGTCTGGAATGCGGCCGTAAGACGCGCTCTGACGACGCCAATCCGACCACAGTCTGCAAGAAGTGCGGGAGTAGCGCGCTGCACGACACGTATCATCTCGACGGGCAGCGATGTCCGTTCTGCAAGAAGGGGACGTTTGTGACAGACCCGGAGTCGACGATGATTTCGTGAGTGGTGCGGTTGTAGTTGGTGCTGGTAGTCTGCGTCTCACGTTCAATTCCAATGCGAACGTCGACGAAGATGGCGGACGCCCCGCGGTCGACGCATTGGTCCCCGAACTGGTTCAGCGTACTCATATTCGAGTCGGACCGAACGGGTATGGTTCTGGTTGTATCGGATCGAAAACTCAAGGGTGTAGACCGCGAGTGACAGGGGCTGCGTCGTTGCAGCTTTATCCTGGCTGGTATATCTGACCTCTGCTCAATTGCCATTCGACGTGTCGCTCATCGTCGAATTATTCCCTGTCGCTTGCACTATCGATTGCACGAACCTGTGCAGCCTCAGCTGCGTTTCTTCAAGAGAATCGACATCGAGTTCGAGTTCGTTGGCCATCGTGACGAGCGGCATTTCCCAGGATATCGGCAGTGTGATGTCTGGCGGCCAGGCGTGTTCTTTTCTGATGCGGAATGTTTCTTCACACGCTTCACAAACCGCGGGCAATTCCTCTAAAGAGATGAGTTCTTCAAGCAGCAGCAAATCCACCGCATCGCGGAAACGGTCGTTCTCGCTGCCATCATATGGAGCTTTCGTCATCCCGTGGATTTTCTGCGCGATGTGATAGCGCAGCGAGATGCAACTGACGAAGTCAGGGCTTTGAAGCCCAAATGGATCCAACGAAATTCCCGGAATTTGTTCCGTTTCTGTTTTTGGTCCTTCCGACTTCGCAAGATCAACTTGAATGGTTGTCCATCGCTGAGATTGATAGTCGATCTGCACCCACACACGCGTCGCTTTGTCGCCGAGCTCCTTTGTATCCGGTCGACGAGTGAACGTGAAGTTGCAGTATGGCGCACTGAGCGCTTGGTCCAAAGCCGCAACGAGATCGTCCGATTCACAAATTGCCACGATGTCGATGTCCTTTGTTGCGCGGGCCCGTCCAGGTAACCGCAACTCCAAGGCTACGCCGCCTTTGACAACGAAGGTTGGCCCGTTCGGTTCGCGGGCCGCGCGTTCGAGCGCACCGCTCAATACCATGTACGTAATGGACTGGCGAACGCGCTCAAAAACAGTCCCGATGATTTTTGCGTGTGCGAGTACGAACTTGTCGAGTTTTCCTACGGACGGAGGTGCTCGCCGGATCTCCGTCATACAGCGGCGTTGTTTGCAGCGTTAAGCTCGCGCCGGAGTTCAATCGCAAGTCGTTCACTTATTCTGTTTGTCTGTCTGGCGTCGTCAATTGCCTGCGTGATCAATGCTGTTCCTAAATGCGTCGACATGCAATCGCGAATTGTTCTTGCTGGAGTGGTGATAGGCATGTGATCCATTCTTGCGACATCCGCTTCAGGAAGGTTTGCAAAGTGAATCTTCAAGTATTTTGGAATGCTCCGCTGAACCCTGGAATTCGCCGGAAGTGTGATATGCATTTTCGCCGGGCTGACATCGGACAACCCGTACAATGCCAACGCTGTTTCGTGGGACAACACTCCCATCTGACCTGTTGGCCAAAGGACAGCTTCCATGTGATGACCGTGTGGGAATCTCGGATAGTCAGAAAGCCGATAGACGCCTCGACTTACTCGTTCGAGCGTGTCGCGTCGAGCCATCATGACCAGCGCCATCGCGCTCACCCCGGCTGAGCGTGCCTGGGCGGTGGTGAAATATCCCATCTGATCTTCTGCCAACTCGATCAGTGCGCGGAGCGTGGAAGTTGCCATTTCTAAATGTATAACATTTCGTTCTAAGTCAAGTGGCTTAAGCTTGATTTATAACAAAACGTTATAAATGCGGGCAGTTTGCTCTCTGTTTCCCGCAAGATCACCGCTGCGTCGCGCAGGCGACCCCTGATGGCGGCAGCGCGTTGAGAACTGAAGACGGACAAGCGATTAGCTAATCAACTAGCTAACTTCCATTCGGCAAAGTCCCCCTCCGCCCCCCACCATGAAATCCGTCACCGTACATAAAGCCAAGACGACCCTCTCCAAACTCATCGCCGAGGTGGAGGGTGGAAGCGAGATTCTCATCATGCGGGGCACCGAGCCCGCCGCGCGCTTGGTGCCGGTGGAGAGCGCGCCAGCCGTTCGCCAGTTCGGCGCGCTCGCAGGCCGTGTTTCCGTTACCGCCGCCTTTTTCGAGCCGCTACCCGACGAAGAGCTCGCGGCGTGGAACCGTTGACGCGTGCGCATACTGCTGGACACGCACGCGCTACTCTGGTGGCTTGCCGGCGATGCTGCGCTCACCATTACCGCACGCGCGGCCATCGCCGATGAGACGAACGAAATTTTCGTCAGCGCTGCATCCGCGTGGGAAGTGAGCACAAAACACCGCATCGGCAAGCTCCCCGGCGCGGGTCCGTTGGTCGTCGACTTCGCCCGCGTAATCGCACGCCAAGGTTTTGTTGCGCTGCCCATCTCAATTGACCATGCGCAGCTCGCCGGGTCGCTGCGAAGCGAACACCACGACCCATTCGACCGGATGCTCGTCGCGCAGGCCATGGCTGAGAAGATGGCCTGGGTGTCGAACAAGACGGCGTTTGATGCGTTGCCGATTGTGCGGGTGTGGTAGCAGGAGCGCAGTACCCAAGAGCGACGCCGTTTGGGTTACCTGGTAGCGGGGTCGTACCGCTGCTTGCGCGAGCGGCGATGTCCGAAACATTCAACGCGAGCCCGAAGCATCGCAAAAGTCAGGGGTAATAGATGACTGCATCAAGGTTTCGCCCAGTCGCAGTGTTGCCACTCATGATGGCCGTTGCCGCATGCGCCGTGAATCCGCGCGATGAATTGCAGGTACCTCGGGTTTCTGTCACGGTAACTGGCGCCGCGGTGCGTATTTTGTGGCAGCCCGAAGGTGCGCAACTCGTGCGGGTGTACCTCGGCACGCGCGCGGGAGATGGTTACGGCGAAAGCCTGATGTGGTCGGTTGCCGCAAACTCGAAAAACAGTCTGCGCTCGGGGTTGGTGTACGGTGAGCCACCGGCCAACGGCACGACTGATGTGCCGGCCAGGCCGCTGGTATCTTCAAGCACGTACACAATTGAAGTGACTCGGGCCGATCCCAAGGGATTGGGCGATGGTTTCACCAACACCAGCAACCGGTATGTGGGAACGGCTCCGCTGGTGTACGGGCGCACGTTGCCGTGAGGGCATGATCCGATAGCGTGCCGACCATGAGGCGCGTCGCGAGGATGAGTGATTTTCGTAGGACCGATTCCGGTCCTCCAGTTCCAGAACGGCGATAAGCCTTCCTTTATGCCGTCGCCAGGCGTCGCGCATTGGCCGAATGCAGGTCGCGGGAAAGTCCCGACATTGAAAGATCGAAAGACGTATGCGGATTCGCTGCGTCAACCTCGCGTCGATGCAATTCGTGCCGCCATTCAAAGCGGGACATCCTAAAGCGGTTGTCTTTTACGGACTCGGCTACATCGATGGGTGAAATGCGATTGCAGGGGGTTCTGGATCGAGCTTGGCACGACACTACGCACCGCCATTGCGTGAGGAGCACCGCCGCGCGGCAGACTCAACCGGCAATAGTACCGCTATAACGCCTCCGAGACGCCCCGAAGATACCCTGCTCGCGTTCACAGCTACGCAGTGTCCCTTCACTCGAATGTTCGATGCCCATGCGCACCACATTTTCCCGTACCGTCGTTGCAACCGCGCTCGCGTGCCTTGCAACCCCACTCCTGGCCGTGGCACAGGCAGGTTTCCACCAGGTCCAACCTCGCGGTTCATACCTGACCGCGAGTCCCGCCGACGCACCGTTCGCGCCACTCATCATCAACCTTACCGGGCTCGGCAACAGTTTCAATCTCATGCCGAGTGGCATTCTGCGTCAGGCGGGAATGTGGAGCCCAGACCACGCAGCCGAATTCTGCGGCGTGTTCGCCAGCACGCCGCAACTATTTTCTGCAGCGTCATCGAATCGGGTGGCCACAGCCATAGGTGCCGTCGGGGCGCCCTCGTGCGTTTCTCAGAAGACGTTTTACTACGGGATCCCAACAGACATCGCGCAGGACTTCTTCATTTCGACGGAAGGGCTTACGATTGACGTCCCCAATGGCGCCAACTACCTCATGATTGCGGTGGAAGATAGCCAATACGCCGATAACGTCACCCCCGATCAGTCGAAGTATGGCGTCACGGTCACGTCCGTGGTACCCGAGCCATCAACGTACGCGATGATGGCACTTGGGGTGATTGGGATTGCCTGTGTGAAGCGCCGTAGACGAATTTCGCGCTGAGATCGGACGCTCTGCACCGGCGTCCAATCGGTGCAGGGCATTCCGCGTTCATTGCTCAACTAAGTGCCCAACGATCTTCGTCTGAAATAACGCCTCTTTTACGCCAACGCGTGACTTTGATCGCACCTGATTTTCACCGTCAACGTGCGTTCGCTGGAGTTCTCTGTGTCGAATCGTGCCGCATCCGCTTGCATCATTGCTGCTGTCCTCCTGTTCCCTCTCCTCAATTCCTGCAGCAGTCCCGTAGAAGCGCAATGGCCAGGCATGCAGGGCCCCGCGGGTCCAATTGGTCCGCAAGGACTACAAGGCCCGGCCGGTCCCGCAGGCCTAGTTGGCCCGCAAGGACCGGCTGGCAATTCGGCGCTGCCGGGTGCGCAGGGTCCACAAGGCTCCGTCGGGCCACAAGGAATTCCGGGTGCTCGGGGGTCGAATGGTCGTGATGGCGTACTCGGTGTGCTTGTAGTTATGGGTCAAGTTGTCGTTGCGCCCAACAGCGGATACACGACCATTGCAACATGCCCCGGAGGTAGGATTGCCATTTCGGGAGGGTATGGTCGAGTGAATCCGGGTGTTATCGTGCGCGAGTCGCGCCCAGGGCAATTATCTGGGCAGATTCCTGGTGAATTTGACAGGCATATCTGGACAGTTGGTTACCGCAACGACACTTCCGCATCTCAGACTGTTTATACGTACGCCGTCTGCGCATTCCCATCATAACTGACATACGGCATTCGTGAATGCAGCGCCGGTGACCTTCAGACTCCAAACGCTCGGCCAGCCGGCGCTGTTCAGTTCCGCCAATCCCGCCACCGAATCGGACCGGCTCCTCGGTCCCGGCAAACCGTTGGCGCTTCTGGCGTTCTGCTGCTCCGTCCGCGAGCGCGAACACCCGCGCGACTATCTCACCACGCTGCTCTGGTCCGACAGCGACGCAACCCGCGCTCGGCAGAACCTGCGTCAAACCATGTGGCGCATCCGCAGGATCATCGGAGAGGCCTTTCAGGCGACCGAGGATGCTGTGGTCGGCATCTCCGACGCCGTCAGCGTTGATCGCGATGCATTCGTCGCAGCCGTTCACAGCAACGATGCTGTAGCCGCGCTCGCGATTTACAAAGGCGCATTCCTGCTCGGAATGAGCATTCCGGGTGGGGATGAATTCGAGGACTGGGCTGCGAACGAGCGCCGTCACCTCGAAGAGTCTCTGGTGCGGGTCGTTACTGCACACGCAAAAGACCTTATCGCAAACGGGCGGACCGCGTCGGCGCGAGATGTACTTGAGCAACTGCTGAAACGCACGCCAGGCAACGTCGACGCGCACCGCGTTGCGCTGGAACTGACGCTGCAACTGTCCGACGTCGCCAATTCACTACTTTTGGCAGACGCGCTGGAATTGATTGCGCGTTCACAGGAGCGCGAAACGCCAGCCATTCAAGCGCTGATAACACGCGCACGAAAACCGACGGAGGCAATAGCACATCCGGCCGACGTACTGACGCTCGATCTGGTTGGTCGCGAGGAAGTGTTCGGCGCGGTGATGAACGCATGGACGCGCGCGCGCGGCGGAGTCACCACAGCGGTCTCTCTGACCGGAGCGCCTGGTATCGGTAAAACGAGACTGCTCACAGCGCTCGCGCAACGCTGCAGATCGAAAGGCGCCATCTCCGTTGTGGTCAAAGCGAACCAGGGTGAGCGCGATCGCCTATCCGCCGATCGAACGCAGCAGATACTGACGTCAGTTTCATTGTGGAGCCGGCAAGGGAAGGTACGCGCGCGGTGGCTGGTCGGACCTCTCGCGGCGGTGTGTCTCGTACTCGCAGCGATTGCGCTCAAGGTGACGCAGAAGCCGCAGCTGATTGTTTCGCAGGCGCCGATGACGACGTTTCCGGTTACGTCACTCGCGAGCAAGACGCTGCGAACGATGCCGTCCGTGGCGATAGCCGTTGATCAGGTGCTGGCCGGAGAAAGCGGTCGGATGGTGCACGTCCGCGCGATGAGCGCGGGTACACGAATTGTGGCGGGCGATTCAGCGCATGTTGTGGGCGGCGTGGCGCTTTTCAACACGCTCCGCTTCGAGAGTGACGAGAAAGTGGTGCGACTGCTGTTTGAAACGCCGGGATTCTCGTCGGCGACGCTTGCGGTCACGAATCCCATCATCGCGGGAAACAGGGGACTTGATGAGTCGGCGAGACTGCGGCTGGCGGGTGGTCGACTCAATACGACCGATCTCTCGCAGACACTGCCGCAGATTCGTGTCAGCCAAGGAGCGGTGATCGAAGGTTTTGTGCAAGCTGAATATTCGACACACTGGCCAACTGCGGCTGTCTGGTTATCGATGACGCCAACGTGGGGTGAACCAAAGTCAGTTGGTGTGGACCTCACGCCAATCATGACACCAGTGCGGCGCGAGGTAACTGACGTTCCCATTTCATTACGTGCGCCGCTCAAACCCGGACATTACTGGATCATCTTCGTAATTGATGCCGAGGATTCCGGAGGATACGCGTTGTCGCGGACGAACTGGATGGTTGGACATCCGATATGGGGCGACGGCAATGAAGTCGCGCTTCTGCCCGACAGCTCAATACGACGGGCGAACGTGAACGGGTTCGTAAACACGAGCGTGACGTACCTCAAGGACTGGGATGTGCGGTCGACGGAGTGCGCGCCGCATAACGTCGGGCGTGAACTGCCACTCAAGAATTGTTCACGCCCGATTGCCTTGTTTGGGGTCGCGGTTATTGTGGAGTAACGACTGGCGAGCTTGGCGCCGTGCGCCAAGGGACGCCGGACCAGCTGAAGAGGTTCCAGCGTTACCTCTGCAGCGCAGCCAGCACGCAGAACCTACGGTACGCAATAACGCCGATCGCGCCGGGCAGCAATATGCAGCGTTTGGTCGGCATGCGCAGGGTTCCCTGCGGCAACGCTGGTGGCGTGAGGACGCAGACATACGGCCCTGCCCTCCAATCCCGGCACCTAAGTCCGGTACCTTGTTCCCGCCGCTGGAGGGCGGCCAGCTCAGGTGTTATGTATGACGCGATGCGGGCGCCACAAACGCCGGTCGCCCCGCTGTAACGTGGCTGGCAAATGACGTCACGTGGGGGGCAATCGTCTGCTCCGTATGCTTCTGGCTGGCCGATCTGCGGCCCAAGCCACTTCACCTCACTGCTTCCGAGCTGCGTGTCTGAATCGGCCTCCCTGTCGAATTTCAAGAAGACCATCTTTGCACTGATCCTGCTGGTTGGCGCTCCGATTGTGGCTATCGTCTTGCTGGAAGGTTCGGCGAGCGTTTTGCTGTTTCTTCGACAGTATTCGCAGGCGCGGTCATCGCAGATGGCCATGCGTCCACATTTGACGGGCGACACACTGACCGGCTGGATCAACAAACGCTCGTATGCCAACGCTGACGAATATGGCCGCGGCATTGGGCTTTGGTTTGACCGTGCCGGCTTTCGCACGGACAGCGTGCCATCGGCAGACGATTCCTCGCGTGGGCAACTGGAATGCGTGGGTGATTCGTACACCATTGGATACGGTGTTCGCCAGGCCGACACATGGTGCTCGCAACTTGCGCAGTACATCCCGCAATCACGGTCGTTGAATCTGGGGCAGGATGCGTTCGGCATTGACCAGGCGTTTCTGCTATACAAACGGGACGGCGTGGCCGCCGAACACCAGGTACTGGTGTTCGCCATGACCGACCTGGCGTTCGAACGTCTGGTCACCGACAGCTATCAGGGCCGCTTCAAACCGGTCTTCACTTTAGTGGGGGCGCAACTGGCGCTTCACAATGTTCCGGTTCCGGAGCAAACGGAGGCCGCGCTCAAGGGCGCAAGCGCTTCGCGCGCATTCAATGATTTGCGAATCATGCAAGCGTTGTCGAAAGTGCCGGGCCTGGATCGTACCAGCGCGACTGAACGCGAACTTCGGAGCAAGTGGCCGGTTGTGGAGCGAATATTTTCCGAGCTCGACTCGATCGCGTCGCATTCCGGCCGAACGCTGGTTCTTGTTTATCTACCGACGCGCCGAGATATCGCACCCGGACCGGGCGATGCGCGGCGCGCCCAGATTGCGCAATTCACGAGCACACAACGCATCCGTTACGTTGATCTCACCGGGCCGTTACGTTCCCTGCGAAAGGATTCGCTGGACCTCGCGTTCATCACGCAGCCTTCCAGGGGCTCGGCACCCGGCGTGACCGGGCACTATTCGCGACTTGGACATGCCTGGGTTGGACGTCTGCTGGCGCAACAACTGCGCGAGGTACCGACGTTGCGGGGTGTGGCACCCACTTCGAGCACCGCGGGGTCGCGTCCGTGAGCACACGTGCAGCGTCTCGGCTTCGACGACTCAAGCGTGTACTTCTTGGGGTGCTGGTGGTGACCGTTGGCATCATCGGTCTGGAAGGACTGGCCAGTCTTGGCCTGCTTTTCGACAACATCAACGTATCGCGCACCCCGGGAAACTTTCGTCAGGCACAGTATGACTCGCTGGTAGGGTGGGTGGGTTTGCCGAACATGTCAAGTTTTAACAACTACGGCCCCAATCTCACCCTGAGTACCAACAGCCAGGGCATGCGCATCCATCGTCCAGTGCCGAGTGTGGTGCTGGCGGGTGAACGCCGCGCGGTTTGTTCCGGTGACTCGTTCGCGTTCGGCTCAGGGGTATCGGACAACGAAACGTTCTGCGCCTATCTGGAGCACGAGATTTCGAATCTGGTGACACTCAACATGTCGCAGCGTGGTTTCGGAATTGATCAGATGTACCTGTGGTACAAACGCGATGCGGTTCTTTACCCGCATTCCTTGCATCTCTTGGCTTTTATCTGGGCTGACTTCGAGCGCATGGCGACCACGTCGTTCTCCGGTTATCCGAAACCCCGTCTGCGTCTCAAGGGCGAATCGCTCGTTGTGGAGAATGTGCCGGTGCCGCAGTGGACCGCGCCAAGTCAGTGGTCGCAGGTTGGCGAACAGATTGGCAACCTGCGGCTGGTGCAGTTGATCCGACGCAACACGGATATGTCCGACTCTGCGAAACTCCAGCGGGTGGATGATCAGGTTTGGGACGTCGCCGAGGCCGTCTTCAAGGACGTTGAAAAACTGAATCGTGAACGAGGCAGCTCGCTCGTGATGGTCTATTTGCCCGCGCCGCCCGATCTCGTTCCGGGAGCGTACGACAACCGGCGCAACCGGCTTGCAGCGTTCAGCCAGCGCACGGGCATTCGGTTTGTCGATCTCACAGCGGAAATTCGCGCGGTACCGGCCGATTCGCTGGATTGGATGTTCATTACGGCGAACGCGTTACCGGTGAACGGTTCGGCGGGGCACTATACCGCGATGGGTCATGAGTGGGTGGCGAAGAAACTCGCCGCCCATTTGCGCGCCCTGGGCGTCGTGGATTCTTCTGGAGCGCCGAAACAATGACCGCGAATGCAAGCGAACGACGCGGCATCGTTCGCACCCTCACCGTTGGCACGGCAGGATTTCTGCGGTCCATCTGGTCGGTGCTTGGAATGACGCTGCTGTTGCTCCTGCTTATCGAGTGCGGATTTCGCATCAAGCAGCAACTGAGTGGTGAACTCGTCAGCAATCCGCCTATTCCGCCGTCGTATCGCAACGCCGATTGGTACGCACCATTTACGGCGGAATACGATGCAACGCGACAGCAGCGGTGGAAGCCGTACGTGTACTTCGGGCGTTGGCCGTCCTTTCAGGGGCGCTATGTGAACATTGACGAGTTTGGCCGTCGTGTTACGCCCCAACCGACGTCTCCGGCTGAACCGGCGGCCACCGTGTTTTTCTTTGGCGGGTCGACCATGTGGGGAACTGCACAGCGCGACAGCCAGACGATTGCCGCTGAGGCGTCACGACGCCTGCAGCGCGAAGCGGGGGAAGGCCGGCGCATTGCAGTCACGAACTTTGGTGAATCGGGCTATGTCACCACGCAGGGCGTCCTTGAGCTGATGTTGCAGCTTCGCGCAGGCAACCGGCCGGACGTCGTTGTTTTTTTCGATGGTATCAACGATGTGTTCGCGACGGTGCAGGCCGGCGCACCCGGCGTTCCGCAGAACGAGGCAAAACGCGTCGGTGAATTCACGATGGGGCGACAGCTGGATCGCTTCAGTTACGCTCGCGGTGTCCGCAAGGATCTCAAATCTGCCGGACTGCTGGTGGTTACGCTGGTGAAGCAGTTCGCCTTGGTAGACTGGGTGCTGCAACTCGCACCGCCCACTCCGCCTGCGCTGATTTCCGTTGATTCAGCGACGCGATCGACCGTGCGGGTGTATGCCGAGAATATGAAGATGGTTGAGGGACTGGCCGGGAAGTACGGGTTTACGGCGGTGTACGTCTGGCAACCGTCCATTCACAGTACGCAGAAGCCCCTGACAGCCTTCGAACAATCCATCCGGCGCTGGATTGAATCGGACTCCACGCAAAACCTGATGCGGGCCGTGCATCTGGCAGCTCCGCCGCTGCTCGACGCTGCCATGTCGGAGGTGGCCCCCGGGCGCTTTGTCAACGCCTCCGCATTATTTCAGAATGACTCGTCGGACGTCTATTTTGATCGCATCGGCCACAACACAGAGGCGTCGGTTCCGGTAATCGTCGACGCGTTCTGGCCGGCGCTAAAGGCTGCTGTGTCGGCTCGGAAGGCGCCTGATGGCGCGCGGAGCGTACCTTTCCGATGAGCCAGTTCGTCGGAGTTTGAGCACGAACCCACTTCGAATTTCGTGCGAGACGCGGTACCCGTGATGCCCCGACCAAAACCACTTCTGGACTCGGTGTTGCGCCGGCGCAGGCTCTGCATTCAACATCCACCGTCCCGATTCCGTTTCAAATCCACACCGTCTGCCAGCGAGGAAGGCCTTGTTGCGAAGAAGTCTAATAACGCTGGCCCAGTCTGTGCGCGGATTTTGTTCCGTCCTTGGCATGACCTTGTTGCTGGTGCTGGCAATCGAAGGTGGGTTTCGCCTGAAACAACAGGTTAGCGGCGAGCTGCATCACGACCCGCCGGTCCCGGACTCGTACGCGAATTCCGACTGGTTTCGTGGATTCAATCAGGACTACAACGATGCCCGCGTGCTGCGATGGAAGCCCTTTCTGTATTTTGGCCGCAAGCCGCTCGTGCAGTCACGGACGGTCAACACCGACGGTCTCGGTCGTCGCGCTACGCCCCAGCCCTCAACTCCGTCCGCGCCTCTGGCCCGGGTTTTTTTCTTCGGGGGGTCAACCATGTGGGGCACAGCGCAACGCGACAGTCACACGATTGCCGCCGTCACGTCGAAACGCCTGCAGGCGCTTGCCGGTCCGACCGCCCGCATTGAGGTCACGAACCTGGGTGAGAACGGCTATGTGTCCACACAACAGTTGTTTTCATTGATCCTGGAGCTGCGCGAGGGTCATCGTCCCGATGTCGTCGTGTTTCTGGACGGCATCAATGACGTATTCTCCACGTTACAAATGAGCGAGGGCGGCATTCCGCAGAATGAGTCCAAACGGGCCGCGGAATTCAAGCTGGGTCGCCAATTGGACCGCACCGGATTTGCCCGCGGATTCCGAAAAGATCTGACGTCCGTGGGAATTCTGCTGCTCAGCACAATCAAGCAACTAGCGCTAGTGGACTGGGTGCTAGGTTTTGCGCCAACGTCCGCGCCCAATCTCTTGCCTACTGACGCCGCCGTTCGGGCAACGGTCGGGGCCTACTCCGAAAACGTCCGTATTGTCGAAGCGCTGGGCGCCAGGTACGGGTTTACGGGCATCTACATCTGGCAGCCGACCATTCACAGCACCGCGAAGCCGCTGACCTCATTTGAACAAGGTCTGATGCGCAGCATCTCGAACGACCCAACGCAACACCGTATGAAGGAAGTGCATCTGGCCATCCCGGCGGTGCTCGATACCTTGATACCAGCCATTGCGCCCGGTCGCTTTCTGAACGCTGTCGGGTTGTTTCGAAACGACTCCAGCGACGTCTATTATGATCGCGTCGGTCACAACACCGAGGCGTCCATTCCCACAATCGTCGACGCGTTCTGGCCTCTGCTCAAGAGCGCGCTCGTCGCGCGCCACCCGCAGCTCGGTACCACGGCCCCTGCACGGTCCGCGCCGGCGGTTTCCCGTCCCGTTATTTCCGATTCGCCCAACCCCTAAACGTCCGTATGGCTCACGAGTACATCCTCGGCATCTCCGCCTACTACCACGACAGCGCCGCGTGTTTGTTGCGCGATGGCGAAATTGTGGCCGCCGCGTCCGAGGAACGCTTCTCGCGTAAGAAAGGCGACGAACGATTCCCGACCTTGGCCGCTCAGTATTGTCTGCGCGAAGCTGGCATCAACGTCAACGAACTGGCCCACGTCGGCTTCTACGACAAGCCGCTGCTCAAGTTTGAGCGCATTCTTGAGACGTATCTGGCGGTCGCGCCGAAGGGCTTTCGCTCCTTTCTCATGGCCGGCCCGCTCTGGGTGAAAGAGAAGCTTTTCACCGACAAGGACCTGCGGAAATCGCTGGGAGGCTACGAAGGACTGCTTCTGTACGCCGAGCATCATGAATCCCATGCGGCCAGCGCGTTTTTTCCGTCTCCGTTTGAAGAAGCCGCTGTACTGACACTGGACGGCGTCGGTGAATGGGCCACCGCCACCATGGGCACGGGGCGCGGCCGAGATTTGACGCTGCACAAGGAATTGCACTTTCCCGATTCGCTCGGGCTCCTGTACTCGGCCATTACGTATTACACCGGCTTCAAGGTGAATTCGGGCGAGTACAAGGTGATGGGACTTGCGCCGTACGGACAGCCCAGGTATGTCGACCTCATTTACAAACATCTGATTGACCTGCAGGAAGATGGGTCGTTCACGATGGATCAGAAGTATTTCAACTATCTGCACGGCCTGACGATGACCAGCGAGGCCTTCAATGAGGTGTTCGGTGGCCCGCCGCGGGTGTCGGAATCCAATCTCACGCAAAAAGAGATGGATCTCGCGCGTTCGGTACAGGTAGTGACCGAAGAAATCGTCATGCGCATGGCGAAGTCGCTGCACAAGGAAACCGGCATGGAGAATCTCGTCATGGCCGGCGGCGTGGCGCTCAATTGTGTCGCGAACGGCAAATTGCTGCGCGAAGGGCCGTTCAAGCGGCTCTGGGTGCAGCCCGCGTCGGGTGATGCCGGCGGTGCGCTGGGTGTCGCGCAACTGATTCATCATCGCTACCTCAAGCACGAACGCCGCGTGACGCCAGGGCAGGACTCCATGAAGGGGGCGTACCTGGGCCCCGCCTACAGCGACGCCGAAATCGAGACGTATCTCAAGAGCGTCAATGCTGTGTACACGCGCCTCGATCGCCAGCCGCTGCTGGACACCGTGGCGTCGCACATTGCCGACGAAAAAATCATCGGTTGGTTCAACGGCCGCATGGAATTTGGGCCGCGCTCATTAGGTTGCCGCAGTATTCTGGGTGATCCGCGCAGTCCGCGCATGCAATCGCAGATGAATCTCAAGATCAAGTTTCGCGAGGGCTTCCGGCCATTTGCGCCCAGCGTGCTGGAAGAACACGCCAGCGAGTACTTCGAGATTGACTGCGAATCGCCGTACATGCTGCTGGTCGCTCCCGTGAAAAAGGAGCGCCAGATTCCAATGACGGAGGACGGCCAGAAGTTGTGGGGCATTGACCAGTTGAACCTGCTGCGCAGCGACTTGCCCGCTATTACGCACGTCGACTATTCAGCGCGCATTCAAACGGTCAGCCCACGAACCAACGCGGACTATTACGATCTGATCAAGGCGTTCCACAAACTGACCGGGTGTGCGGTGGTGGTGAACACGTCGTTTAACGTGCGCGGCGAGCCTATTGTCTGCTCACCGGAAGACGCGTTTCGTTGTTTCATGCGCACGCACATTGATACCCTCGTCCTTGGACCGTACGTCCTGGAGAAAACCAAACAGCCTGCGTGGAAGGAGGACACTCAATGGAAACAGGAATTCCAGCTCGACTAGAGCTCAAGAAGGCCCCCATGACCGCCGCCGAGGGCCGGAAGTTCGGGTTCACGGTGGGGCTCGCGTTTCTGGTGATTGGTGGCGTGTTGTTGTGGCGCCAGCATCCCATCAAGTCCTACGTGGCATTTGGGTTGGGGGGTGGCCTGACGTTGGGCGGCCTCGTGGTGCCCACGTTGCTCGGGCCGGTGGAAAAAGCGTGGATGGGACTGGCGCATCTCATCTCGAAGGTGACGACCCCCCTCTTCATGGGCATCGTCTACTTTATCGTCATGATGCCCATTGGCTCCATTCGCAAGAACGTGGGCAATGGTTCGCCGATTTTTCGCAAACCAGGCAAGTCACAGTGGAACGCGCACGAACCGGCCGACGGCGCGCAGATGGAGCGGCAGTTCTAGCACGACAGCGCAACGGAACCTTACAACATACCAGCACTCAGCAACGGAAATCAGGAGACTCTTGTGGCACAACGCGGACTGATCGGCGAACTGTGGGACTTCATGCGACAGCGCAAAAAGATGTGGTTGCTGCCCATCCTGATTGTGCTGGTGGGATTGGGTGCCTTGCTCGTGTTTGCGCAGGGATCGGCGCTCGCGCCATTCATCTACACGATTTTTTAGCCACAACGGCCCGGTTGCCAATTGCAACCGGGCCGTTGTTGTTTGTGTTGTTGGTGTTGTTGCAGGAGCGACGCGAGTCCGGAACGCGTTGTCGCTGCGGCGAAACTTGGGCGACGCGGGCCCCCGCGCGTTCCCCCTGCAGCCTTTGGAGGCGCTCTACCTGGGCTGGATGGTTGCGTTCAACTGCACAACGCCACGAAACGTATCGGTCTCGCTGATGCGCAGCATGACGGCCGGCGCAATGGACGTGTCATCGAAGGTGCGAAGGTCAAGCGACGCCACTTCGACCAGGTAGGAACCGGGCGGCACGTTGGTCTGCATGCGAAGACGCATGCTGAATGGGCCCGGCGCCATGTTCATGTTTAAACGGCGCGTGCCGGTTTTATACAGGAACCCGCCGCTTCGCAGCGAACGCAGACGAAATTGCAGCGGTTCAATGTGATCGGGCACTTCGCCGTGAATGTGGCCTTCCAGGTGCAGCTCGATGTCCGACCCGGACGCGACCTCTTCCTCACCCAGCAGTTCGAGCTTCGAAAACTCCACCAGCCCCGTTGACTCGACACAGCGCGAGTCGGCGTTCTGCTTGACATACGTACTGATTACGTCACCGGGCGTTCCGCGCGCTGCCACTTCGCCCCGGTTCAGATAAATGGCATCGGTGCACAACTCGGCAATGCGGTCGAGCTGGTGGGAAACCATGATGACGGGAATGCCGCTGTTCGCGAGATCGCGAATGCGTCCGTACGCGCGCTCCTGAAATGACAGGTCGCCTACCGCGAGGACTTCGTCGATAATGAGCACATCGGGTTCCAGATGCGCGGCAATCGCGAACCCCAATCGCGCATTCATGCCGCTTGAGTACCGTTTGACCGGGGTCTCGATGAAATCGGCGATGCCCGAAAATTCGACAATCTCGTCGAATTTGCGCTGGATGTCCTTGATGCGCATGCCCATGATGGCGCCCTGCAGGAACACATTCTCGCGCCCCGTCAAATCGCCGTGAAATCCGGCTGAGACTTCAATGAGCGTACCCACCCGCCCCCGTAATTCACAGATACCGCGCGTGGGTTGGTAAATGCGCGTGAGCAGCTTGAGCGTGGTGGACTTGCCCGAGCCATTCGGGCCAATAATGCCGAGGGTTTGTCCAGGGCGCACATCGAACGACAAGTCTTTGATGGCCCAGAAATCGCCGTCTTGGAGTTCTTCCGGACGCGGACCGCGCCCCACCACGCGACGCAGGGCCGCCGGAATCAGTTCCCGAAGGCTGTCGTGCAGTTCGCCGCGATGAAACTTCTTCCAGACGTGTTCAAAGACAATTCCCGACGCGCTCACGCGAACCGCTCCCAACCGGCGTGCGCCGCCTGTGCTGATGGCCGAACCATTACACGACCTCGGCGAATCGACGTTCGGAGCGATGAAACACAATCACCGCGATGAGCAGACCACCAAACGCCCAGGCCGCCGAATACATCAGGGACATGGGGTGCCAGTACACGAATCCGGCCGGTGCACGTACGGTGTCGAGCAGGTTTTGCTGCTGCACCACGCTGAGGCGCAGGCCTTCCAGAATGGGGCCAACCGGATTCAGCATCAGAATACGTGAACCGATGGGGCCGAACATGTGGGCTTCAAAAATGACCGGCGTAATGAATATGCCGAACGACAGGAAGACCTGCACCAGGTATTTCACATCACGAAAGAAAAGATTGGCGCAGGACAGTAACAGCGCGGCGGCCAGCGCGAGGGTCCACAGCATGAGCAGCAGCAGCGGCACCCACAAAAGCTGTACGGACGGGGTGACGTTGAAGAACGGCAGAATGAGCACCACCAGGCCGAAGCCGATGAGCGAGTCGAACGACTGCGCGAGGATGGTACTGAGCGGCAGGACTTCGCGCGGGAAGTAGATCTTGGTGACCAGACCTTTGTTGGCCACCAGGCTTTGGGTGCCGGCGTTCAGACAGCCCACAAAAAAGGCCCAGGGCACGGCCTTGATGGCCATCCCGGCAATCTGCGCGAGTTCAAGTCCCTTTCCGGACGCATAGGCAAAAGCCACCCGCACCGCGAGGCCGGAAAACACCACAGCCGCTGGAATGAGCAGCGCCCAGGCAAAGCCGAACAGCGCCTGTTTGTACCGAATTCGGATATCGCGGAGCGTGAGCTGCTGGAGCAAGTCGCGACTTTGCCGCATTTCCAGCGCAATTTCCCGCAGGTCGCCGACGACCGTGCGCCGGGATACGCGCGGCGGAGTGCTCCCGGCACTCGTTGCCGCCAGTACCTCCGGCTCTGTGGCTGTCGTGTTCACTTCATGCCCTCACTCCTCGGTCCCCTGCTGAAAGTGCGCGGTCACAGCACTGCAGTATCTGCCACTGCTCTGTCCGATACAAGACGCCCAAGGTCCACGGCCGAAACGATTCGGGCGCGATTGTGGCGCAGTGCCATGAGGACGCGCTGAACCGCGCAACGTCCTGCCATGTGAGCTTTCCACATTCGGAAACCGTTTTGTAGCGACCCGATCACGCCGGTAGCCATTGTCGGCCTTTTTTCGTACTTTGCAGAAGTCCACTACTGGGTCAGTATATGTGACGGCAGCATCGCTCAGGTGTCATTTGCGCACCAGAACGAAGTTGTAGAAACTGCGCGTCAGCAGCCCCAATCGGCTGCTGCGATCAGTTGACAGCCAGCGCCGGGCGCATCCCGGACGCGTACGCCCCCAGTCCACCTTTCCGAGCCCAACCGATCCCGACCATGGCGACCTCAGCTATAGCGCCTGCTTCTCTCCCGACCGACGTCCCCGCGGGCGTTCGGGCCTCGCTTTTGAACGGTGGATTGCTCCCCTTGGTATTGGAGCCCACCCAGGACGGCATCGTCCTGGCCGAGTGGAACCTCGCGAACCGTGATTGGATTGAAGCGCAGTTGCTGGTTTACGGAGGCATTCTGTTTCGTGGCTTCAATCTGCCGTCGCCGGCCGATTTCGAGCGCGCGGCGAAGTCCGTGTACGGCGAGTTGTTTGGCGACTACGGCGACCTGCCCAAGAATGCCGCCGGCGAGAAGATCTACGAGTCAACGCCCTACCCGGCCGACCAGATGATTCTGTACCACAGCGAGAGCGCCCATCTCCCGTCCTGGCCACAGAAAATTTCCTTCCATTGCGTGACCGTCGCCAAAAAAGGCGGCTGCACACCGGTGTTCGATACACGCCGCGCCCTGACCGTCATTGACCCAGCGGTGTTGGACACCATTCGGTCAAAAGGGCTGATGTATGTCCGCAACTTCTCGCAGGGCGTCGACCCGTCGTGGGAGGCCTTCTTTCACTCGTCCGACAAGGCGACCGTCGAGAAGATGTGTACGGACGCCGGCAGCGAATTCGAATGGACGTCCAATGGAGGACTGCGCGTGATCAATCGCGCGCCCGGCATTGTGAAACATCCGAAGACGCTTGAAACGCTGTTTTTCAATCAGGTGCAGATTCATCATATCTACTGCGTCGATGAAGACACGCGGGAAGGGCTGCGGGCGTTGTTTGACGATCAGGACCTGCCCCGCAATGTGTATTATGGCGACGGCTCCCCGATTCCCGACGAAACGATGGAGCACCTGGGCCAGGCGTTCGAACAAATCGCTGTGCGGTTCCAGTGGCAGAAAGGCGACATGATCATGCTCGACAACATGCTCGTCACCCATGCGCGCGATCCGTTTGAAGGACCGCGGCACATTGTGGTGGCCATGGGCAACATGATCAACGCCACGGACCTTCCGGCCTGACAATTCCTCGCTGTGCGTGTTCTCCAGTTTCGCAGTCTGTGTGACACCGGTGGGGTGTCAACGTCGATGCTCTTGCTGGGCCGACAAATGGCCAGCCGGGGCATCGACTGCGAATATTGGTTCAGTCGCGGCTCAAACCGCTTGCCCGAATTTCTGGCAACCGGCCAGGCCAGACTGGCGACCATGTCGCAACTTGCCCAGCGACTGGAAAAAAACGATGTGGATGTTGTGCAAATGACCGCCTCCGATCCGGGCGCGGAAATCGTTGCACAACTTGCACAAGGCAACGCACGCGTCATCGTCACCGCGCGCGGAGCACTCAGCGACATCTGGAATGCGCGCAACTGTTTTGCATACACCGCGATCTCGAAGGGCATGGCCGCGGTAAATCAGCCGTACTCCGACGTGGAAATCGAAGTGGTGCGGAACTCGATTGACCTTGATCGCTTCGTGGCGAACAGTGACACCCGCCGCGATGCGTCCGCGCCCATTGTAGCATTTGTGGGCCGCACCAAGTCGCCCGAGAAAGATTTTCCGCGTTTCACCCGCATTGCGTCGCGACTGGTGGCGCAGGGTACGCGCGTCTGGATTGCCGACCCGCACGAAGGTTCGTGGTCGAACTTTGAGGGCACAGGGGCCGTGCCAATCCACGCCGAACGATGTGCGCCGGTACCGCATACCGAAATTGCGGACTTTTACCGCGCGGTCGCCGCGTCAAACGGCGTGGTGTTGATGACTTCCCTGAGCGAGGGATTCGGTAACGTGGCGCCCGAAGCGGCGGCCTGCGGTGCTCGAGTGGCTGCACCGGATGTTCTGGGGTTGCGTGAAGCCGTTGTGGATGGCGTCACGGGCCGACTGTTTGCCGCCAATCAGGATGACGACAGCGTGGCGGCCATGTTGAGCGAATGGATGGCAACTCCGCATGACGGGAACGCGGTGGCCGCCGCTGCGCGACGTGAATTTTCGCCGACGGTGATGATGGACGCGTATGCCAGCATCTACGCGCGGCGCAGCCCGCGTCTGGTCGGTGTGCGACCAGCCGTGACCAATGTGCCCGCCGAGATGCCGTTGTTGCTCGAGCATCTGCATCGGCAGCGCGAGTGGCGCGCCGATTTCACGTGGAAAGCCGCGATGAACCTTGGTGATGCCGGAATGGGGCGTGCGACACGCCGGGCCATGGCACTCGCCCTTCGCACCGCTCCTTCGCAGTTCGTCAATGCTACTGGGGCGCGACAGTTTGTTCGAATGACACGCGCTATCGTGGGCAGCTTGTTACGGGGATCGCCTGCAGTACCGGTTACCAGTAGCTGAGCTGCAATGAATACGCCGTCGGCCCTCGCCGCCCCGGGCTCACGAGCTCCGGTGCGTTTGCAAAAATACCCGCTGGCCGCCCTGCAAAGCGCGATGCTGGTAAATCATCTGCGCGCGCCACGCTCGGGCGTGGATATTGTGCAAATGGTCTGTGCGCTGCCAGAACACGTGCACATAGAGTCACTGCGTGCCGCCTGGGAATTGATCAGTACGCGGCACGACGTGCTGCGCACTGTGTTTCACTGGGAAGGCGTTGCTGAGCCGCAGCAGGAAGTCCTGGAAAGCGCTCCACCGCCGCTGACGGTATTGGATTGGTCGACACTCGGCGATGACGAAGTGCCGGCCGCCCTGCGCGAATTCCTCGCGACCGATCGCACGCGGGGATTCGATCTGGCAGCACCGCCGCTACAACGCGTGGCCCTCATGCGAGTGCGCGATGATGACTGGCGCATGGTTTGGACGTTCCATCACATTCTCCTGGATGGTCGTTCGTTCCCGATGGTGCTGCGCGAAGTGTTTGCCGAGTATGAAGCCTCGTTGGAAGGGCGCACCATTGCACCGATGGCCCGACGTCCGTTCAGCGAGTTCGTCGAGTGGTACACGGGACAGGATTTCTCGAAGACCGAGGCCTTCTGGCGCGAACGCATGCAAGGTATTCCCGGACCTACACCGATACCGGCTGCGTTTCATGACATTGGCCGCCAGCCCACCGCCGGGCGCGGTCTGCATGCGCGCCTGCTGAATGCCCAGTCGACCGCCGCGCTGGAGCAGCTCGCGCGCGCGAATGGCCTGACCATGAACAACATTGTGCAAGGCGCCTGGTCGTTGTTGCTGGCCCGACACAGTGGCGAAAGTGACGTAGTGTTCGGCGCCACACGCGCCTGTCGCAAGAATACAGTGGCAGACGCCGATGACATGGTCGGCATGTTCATCAACACGGTGCCCGTGCGCGTCACGGTGCGCCCCGACATGCCGTTGGTCGCGTGGCTTGGCGAACTGCGTGAAGGGTGGCGCAAACTCTTCGAGGCGGAACACACCCCGCTGCGGCTTGTTCAGCGCTGGAGCGATGCGGGCCCGCAAACGCCTCTGTTCGACACGCAAATTGTGTTCGAGAATCTGCCGTTGGACGTCACGTTGCAGATGGACGGCGGCAAGATGGCGTCGCGGGCGTTTCACCTGTATGGCGGGACCAACTTCGCGCTCACCGCGCTGGTGTTTGGCGGGCGCGAATTGTCGTTGGAAATCGAGAACGAACGCGCGCGGATAGACGACGTCACCGCGGTGCGACTGCTGGATCATCTGGCTTGCCTGTTCGAAGCGATGGCCGCCAACCCGGCCGCAGCGGTTGGCGCGTTGTCCATGCTGCCCGACGCGGAACGCGAGCTGGTGGTGAACGCGTGGAACCGCACGGCCACGCCGTATCCCGAAGACGCGACACTGGTCTCGCTGATGCGCGACCAAGTGGCGCGCACGCCAGACGCCATTGCGGTGTCGGACAGCACGTGCACGCTGACGTTCGCTGAATTGGACCGTCGCTCCAGGGCACTGGCCGGGGAGTTACGTACTCGCGGTGTCACTGCCGGCGTGTTGGTGGGGGTGTGTGCCGAACGCTCGGCCGAACTGGTCGTGGCGTTGGTGGCGGTGGTCAAAGCGGGTGCCGCGTATGTGCCAATCGACCCGGAGTATCCCGCCGATCGCGTTGCCTTTATGCTGGAAGACGCCGGGGTACCCGTGTTGCTCGCGCAGCAACGCGTCGCGCAGGCGTTGCCGCCGCATGCAGCCCAGATAGTCTTGCTGGATGGTGTCGCGGACGCATTGTGGGTGGACCCCACATCTGCGAGGGCATTGCCTTTGCCGGTGCCCGCGCCCGACCACTCGGCGTACATGATTTACACGTCGGGCTCGACCGGGCGCCCGAAAGGGGCGCGCAACGCCCACCGCGGCATTGTCAATCGCCTGTTGTGGATGCAGGGCATGTACGGACTGACGGCGCACGATGTCGTATTGCAGAAGACGCCGTTCAGTTTTGACGTGTCGGTGTGGGAATTTTTCTGGCCGCTCATTGCTGGCGCGACGCTGGTGATGGCCAAGCCGGGCGGCCATAAAGATTCCGGGTATCTGGCCAGCACCATTTCGCAACACCGCGTCACGGTATGTCATTTCGTGCCGTCCATGCTGCGAGCGTTTTTAGCGGACAGTCGCGCGGCTGGTTGCGGGTCATTGCGTGACGTGATGGCAAGCGGCGAGGCGTTGCCCGCCGACCTCGTCGCATTGTTCAACACCACCTTACCCAACGCGACGCTGCACAACTTGTACGGTCCTACCGAATGTGCGGTGGACGTGACGTACTGGGAATGCCCGAAACAGATTTCCCCAACAGCCGTCGTGCCAATCGGGCGCCCCGTCGCCAATACGCGAGTGCATGTACTCGACGAGCACGCGCAGCCAGTTGCAGTGGGAGTGCCAGGCGAACTGTATCTGGCGGGCGTGCAAGTCGGCCAAGGCTATCACAATCGCGCCGAACTAACGGCTGAACGATTCGTCGTCGATACGCTGAGCGACGAGGTCGGCAACCGCGTGCCACGCGGAGCTCGCCTGTATCGCACCGGTGACCGCGCCCGCTGGCGCCCGGATGGCACGGTCGAATACCTCGGCCGACTTGACTTCCAGGTAAAGATTCGCGGCTTTCGCATTGAGCTGGGCGAGATCGAAAACGCGCTACTGGCGCACGAGTCAGTACACGATGCCGTCGTGGTCGCCTACCGCGAACCCGGCGCAACTTCCGCCGAGTCGAAGCGTCTGGTAGCGTATATCGTGTCGGGCGACGGCACGCAGCCTGCCGCCGCGCTGCGCGCTGCGCTCGCCGAACAGTTGCCCGACTACATGGTGCCCGCAATTTTCGTGTGGTTACCCGCGTTGCCGCTGTCGAGCAATGGCAAGGTCGATCGGCGCGCCTTGCCGGCACCGGAAGTTGAACGGCAGTCGCTGTCGCGCGCGTTTGTCGCACCGCGTACGACCGAAGAAACCGTTCTCGCCGACATCTGGAAGGCGACGCTCAAGGTTTCCGACGTTGGCGTGGACGATAATTTCTTCGAACTGGGCGGCGATTCGCTGTTAGGGGTGCAGATTCTCGCGCGCGCGGCGCAACGTGGGTTGCGCATCACGCTGTCAGAGCTGCTGCGCACGCCAACAGTCGCGGCCTTGGCGCGCGCTGCCGGTGCGCAGTGGGCTGCCTCGCAATCGCAGGACGCAGGCGCGCGTGCTCAGGCAGCGTTGCTGCGTGTGGAAGTGGCGGGTGACGTGCCGTTAACGCCCGTGCAACACTGGTTCTTTGAGCACCAGGGCGCGAATCCACATCATTGGAATCAGGCGTTCCTGTTCGAAGTACCGGCGAATACCAGCGATGTATATCTGGCCAACGCGGTAGAAGCGGTTATTGAACAACACGACAGCCTGCGACTGCGATTCGAATATCGCGATGGTCAATGGGTGCAGTACCTGCCGGCACGCGTTAATCGTGCATCCGATGCAACCGGCGCAGACGGTTCATGTGCCGAAGAATTTTCGCGCTCTGGCGACGGGTGCACGGTGGTCGATTTCTCGGGCAGCGCCGGCACCGACCGCGAGGAGCAGTTGTCGCGGCTCTGTGCGAGGCTGCAGGCGTCCCTCTCTATCACGGCGGGTCCGCTGCTGCGAGTGGCGCTTGTTCGCTTTGGGCCGAGTGAACCGGCGCGCGTGCTGATCGTTGCGCATCATCTCGCGGTTGATGGTGTGTCGTGGCGCGTCCTGCGGGAGGATCTCGATCGGGCGTACGAACACGCTGCACGTAACACCACTATGGCGCACACCACTCACGGCACGCCGTTCAGCGCCTGGAGTCGCGCGACCGCAACCTTGACCGTTGTGGATGCAATGGCGCACGACCTCGCGTACTGGGTAAACGCCGGGGCGCCCGGTACCGTACACGTGCCAACGGATGCTGCAGCGGGTGCCGGAATGGCGGCGGACGCAAGCACGCTTGCGGTTTGTCTGACACGCGACGAAACCAGCGCCCTGTTTCAGCGCGTGCCAGCCGCCTACAACACGCAAATCAACGACGTGTTGTTGGCGGCGCTGGCCGATGCACTGCACCGCTGGCTTGGCGACGGCGAATTCATCGTGAACCTGGAAGGTCACGGTCGCGAAGACATCGTGGCCGTCGCCGATGTATCCCAAACGACGGGATGGTTCACCACCATCTTTCCGGTTCGGCTGCCATTACAGCGCGCGACGCCGGGCAATCGCCTGAAAGCGGTGAAGGAGTTGCTGCGCGAGGTGCCCGCTCGTGGGTTGAGCTACGGCGTGCTGCGTTACCTTGCCCACAACGAAGTGCTGCGCGCACAACCCACACCGCCGCTGGTCTTCAACTATCTGGGCCAGTTCGACCAGGTAGTGAGCGGATCGCAGCTTTTTTCCTTTGCGAAAGAGAGCACTGGCTCGTGGTACGGCGCCGATACGCCGCGACCGCATTTGCTGGAAGTGAACGCACTGGTGCTGGACGGCCAGCTCGAATTGCGGTGGAGCTTCAACACGCGCACGCATCACCGCACGACCATCGAACACGTTGCGAACGAGTATGGCACGGCACTGCGCGAACTCATCGCGCATTGCACAGCGCCAGACGTGTGTGGATACACGCCCTCTGATTTTCCGCTGGCGACACTCGATCAGGCTTCGCTCGATGGGTTGGCGGCATCCTGCGGGGCCATCGAAGACATCTATCCGCTGACCCCCATGCAGGAGCTGTTTCTGGGCAGCAGCGGACCAGCAGGTGATGCTGGATTTGAACAATGGCGCTACCGCATTTCGGGACCGTTGGACGTCCCGGCCCTACGCAAGGCGTGGGACCGGGTTGTGCAGCGTCATGCCATTTTGCGCACCGCGTTTGTGGCCGACGACGGAAGCCGGCCCTTGCAGGTGGTCTCGAAGACCGCCACGCTGCAGTTCACGGAACTTGACTGGCGCGACGTTTCCTCGGACCAACAGGCGGCAACGCTTCACCAGTTTCTCAAGACCGACCGCGAAGCCGGGTTCGATGTCGAACGCGCGCCCCTCATGCGCGTGGCGGTGTTGCGGTTGGCCGAGGCCGAATATGAGTTTGTCTGGAGCAACCATCATTTGCTGTTGGACCGGTGGTCGTGGCCAATCATTCTTCAGGAACTCCAGCATCTGTATCCGGCCATTGCAGGGGGCACCACACCGAATTTGGCCGACGCTCCGCGTTTTGCTGATTTTGTGGAGTGGCAGCACAAGCAGCCCGTCGCGGTGGCGCAGGAGTTCTGGACACGTCATTTCGCCGGCTATGAGCCCCAACCTCGGCTTCCGCTGGCGTACGCCGACACAGTGGGAACCGAAGCGGTGGAAGTTACTGCGCACTTGTCGGCCCAGGAGACGGTTTGGTTGCAGACGTTTGCCCGGTCACAGCAAGTCGCGCTCAATTCGGTGATCGAGGCAGCGTGGGCCCTGACCCTGGCACGCCAGAGCGGCCACGCTGATACTGCGTTTGGGGTGGCGGTTGCTGGTCGTGACGCCAGGGTCGCGGGCATTGACCAGTTGGTGGGGCTGACCATCAACAACCTGCCACTGCGTGTGCGAGTGGACGCTTCGGCGTCCGTTGCGGATTGGCTGAGGGGAGTACATCAGGCGCAGGCCGAACAACAGCAGTTCGCGCATGTCACCTTGGCGGCGGTGCAGCAGTTTAGCCAGGTGCCGTGGCGGTCGCGCCTGTTCGAGACGTTGCTGGTGTTTCAGCACGACGATGCCGAAGCGCGCACTGCCAACTGGTTGGGCGAATCCGTCCGAACCACTCTGCAACATGTGCCCACCGAAACGGCGTATCCGTTGTCGGTCATGGTTACCGGCCGCGACGCGTTGGTATTCCGCCTGACGTTTGATGCGCGGTATTTCACGCGGGAAGACGCCCAGTCGTTGGCGGGGGCGCTTCGAGTCGCCGTGATGTCCATAGCCCATGCCAATCGCCTTTCTGTAGGTGAGGTGCTGGAGCAACTTCCCCGACTTGAACGCGCGATCACAATCAGCGACACTGCTTCAGCGCATTTCGTCGCGCCGAATACGGCCACGGAAACCGTGTTGGCTCGTATCTGGAGTGAAGTGCTGGGTGTTGAGCGCGTCGGTATCCACGACGATTTTTTTCGCCTTGGCGGCTATTCGCTGGCGGCAACCCAGATTGTTTCGCGTGTGCGCACGACGCTGAAGGCCGATGTGCCCATTCGGCTGTTGTTCCAGCATCCGACGGTGACTGGGTTTGCAACGGCCATGACGGCTTGCGAAAAAAAGCCGGGCCAACTGGAGCGCGTCGCACAGGTTGTGCAGCGCGTGCAGTCGATGTCGCTGGATGAACTGCGCCGCGCCAACGCGGCGCGCGCAGCCACCAACTGAACCAACGCAGATGTCGTCAACCGAATCAGAACTGGACCTGGAACGAGAGCGCCTGCTCGCAGAATTGCTGGCCGACGAAGGCGTTGACGAGCCCGCCGGTATTGGCCCTCGTAGTGCCGCCGACGCGGTGCCCGTCACGTTTGCGCAGGAAGTATTGTGGCTGCTCGATCGCAGCACTCCCGGCATGTCCGCGTACAACACGCCGTTGGCGCGACGCATTCGGGGTGCGCTCGACGTGCCGGCGCTGGAACGCGCGCTGAATGGCCTGGTCGAGCGACACGAAGCGCTGCGTACGGTGTTCCAGGCGTCTGGTGACGGCGCGACGCAGGTGGTGCAACCGGTTGCGCGAGTGACTCTGGCGGTGCACGACGTGCGTTCCGCAGGAATGGACGGCCGCGAACAGGCGGCGCTGCATGCGCTGCGCGCGGTGGCCGACACCCCGTTTGACTTGGCCCTGCAGCCCGGGTTTCGCGCAGCCCTTGCCCGCCTGGATGACCACGAGCACATCCTGCTGCTGTTAACGCATCACATCGTGTCGGATGCGTGGTCGTACGGCGTGTTGTTGCGCGAACTGAGTGCGTTGTATGAGGCGGCCGTGAGTGGCGGCCCGCACGCGCTGCCGGCGCCGGCGTTGCAACTTGGTGACTACGCCGCGTGGCAAAGGGCCAGCGCCAATGCGGGCGCGATTGACCAGGGGCTGCAATACTGGCGGGCTCGATTGGACGGCGCTCCATCGCTTGAGCTTCCGACAGATTTTCCGAGACCGGTTTCCCAGGGGTTTGACGGTGCGCGAGGCAGCGTGACGCTGTCGCGCGAGTTGCAGGACAAGATTCGCGCGCTCGCGCAGCAGCATGGCGCGACGGTGTACATGGTGTTGCTGGCGGCTTACGCCACCGTGTTGCATCGATATGCCCCTCAGGATGAAGTGATGGTCGGTTCGGCGGTCGCCGGACGCACGCGCCGCGAACTGGAGGACATTGTTGGGTATTTCTCGCAGGCGCTGCCCATGCGTGTGCGCTTTGAGAACGAGCCCACTTTTGGCCAACTCCTGGCCAGTGTGCGCGACACGGTGCTGGGCGCGTTTGAACATCAGGACACGCCGCTCGAATCGATTGTGCTCGAACTGCAGCGCGGACGGACCCAATCACACGCGCCGTTGTTTCGGGTGGTGCTCACCATGCAGGACCTGCTGGGCACTGATCTGCAGATTGCGAATGCGACCGTGTCGCCGGTTGAACTCGATCAATCATCCACCAAGTTCGATCTCACGCTGCTGGCCACCGAACGCAGCGAGGGGCTGGAGTTATCGCTGTGGTATCGCACCGACCTCTTTGCGGCCCGCTATGCCGATCGTTTTCTTGGCCACTTGCAGGCAGTGCTGACGTCGGCCGTAACCGATCATACCACCGGAATCGCAGAGATTCCGCTGCTCATCGCGCCCGAAAAGGCGGAGCTCGCACGCTGGAACGAGACGTCGGTTGACGAAGGCGCCGCCGCAACGCTGGTTGATTTGTTCGAAGCGCAGGCCGCCCGCGTTCCGCAAACCACCGCGGTGGTGGCCAGTGCGGCGGTCAACGCAGGCGACGTTGCGCAGCTCACCTTTGGCGATCTCAACGCCCGCGCCAATCAACTCGCGCGCGAACTTGTGCAGTTGGGTGTCGAGGCCAACGCGCCCGTCGGCCTCCTGCTCGATCGCTCTGTTGAAACCATTGTGGGCCTGCTGGGCGTGCTGAAGGCGGGCGGCTGTTATGTGCCGCTGTCAGAAGACGCGCCCGATGCACGCCTTGCGCAGCAGCTCGCCGAGTGCGGCGCGCGCGTCGTGATTACATCAGTGCAGATGGCTGCGAAAGTACCGGCCGGCCTATCAGTCATTCAGCTGGACAACGCGAGTGATCTCGCGACCCTCGGCGCCCATGCGACGACCAATCCGCATATTCCTATTGCACCGGACCATCTGGCGTACGTGCTGTACACCAGCGGAAGTACGGGCGTCCCCAAGGGTGTCGCCATCACACACGCGAACATTGTGCACTACACGCGGGCCGTCAGTCGGGTATGGGCCGATGTGCCCACACCGCACGCGGGCGATGGGTTCGCCGCCCTGAGCGGATTGCACTTCGGCATGGTGAGCACCATCGCGGCAGATCTTGGGCTGACCAGTTTGATGCCCTCTCTTCTGGCGGGAGGCACGCTTCACCTCCTGAGCAAAGAGGTCACGACCAATCCGGCGCGTTTTGCGGACTACACGCGCGAGCATCCACTGGATGTTGTCAAAGCCACGCCCAATCACCTGATGGCACTGACCATGGGCAAACGCGGCGCCGAGTTAGGACTGATGCTGCCACGCAAATGGCTGGTCCTGGGCGGCGAAGCGCTGCGGCCTGATGTAGCGCGTGCATTGCTGCGGGCCGGCACGTGTCGCGTGTTAAATCATTACGGACCCACCGAAACGACGGTGGGCGTCTGCACTTTCGAAGTCACGGGGGCGTCACTCGAAGCCGTCGCCGCACTTGGGGCACAGACAGTGCCGGTTGGAAGGCCGCTCGCGAACACGCGCGCCTTCGTGGTCGATGCCAACAACGTCGAACAGCCCGTGGGAATTCCCGGAGAACTATTGCTTGGCGGCACAGGAGTGTCGGCGGGCTATCTTGGGCGCACAGATCTCACGGACGAGCGCTTTGTGCAGTTCGCTGGCGAACGAGTTTATCGGTCAGGCGACCGAGTGCGTCGCCTGGCCAATGGTGCGATCGAGTTTCTTGGCCGCTCGGACAATCAGGTGAAGGTGCGCGGATTCCGGGTGGAGCTGGGCGAAATTGCAGGGGCGCTGCGCTCCCACGCCGGTGTTGAGCTCGCGGAAGTAGTGTTGCAAGCATCTGGCGGGGACGATCGCGTGGTTGGATATGTCGTGCCGCGGCAGGGGTATGCCGTTTCCCATTCCGACCGTCCGACAGCCGAGCGGTTGCAGCAATGGGTGGCTTCGCTGTTGCCGGAGTACATGATTCCGGCCTCAATCGTCATTATCGAACAGATGCCGCTCACGGCGAACGGCAAGGTAGACCGAGCCGCTTTGCCGCTGCCGGATGCTGGCGGTACCGAGACGGCGCAAACGGTTGCTCCCCGAAACGAAGTCGAGGAGCAATTGTGTGCGATCTGGTGCGATGTTCTCAGGAAGGACACGGTTGGCGTCACCGATAACTTTCTGGCCCTGGGCGGACATTCCCTGTTGGCGATTCGGGTGCTGGGGAAAATCAGCAAGACGTTTGGCGTGCGCCTTCCGCTGCGGACGTTGTTCGAGACCCCAACGGTTGAAGCGCTGGCGATGGCAATTGCAGGCGCTCGTTCTGCAACCTGATCAGATCGGCATAACAAACCTGGAGATGCGAGAGTGGCGATGAACGGCGGTATGGCCGCAGGAAGTGGCCATGGACGTGATGCAACGAACCGGGACGCCGGAATTCCGCGGCGGACTTCGGGGAGCATCGCGCCGATGTCTTTTGCGCAGGAACTGGTGTGGCTGCTTGATCGCGCCAACCCGGGACTTACTGCGTACAATGTCCCGCGCGCCATTCGCATTGTTGGTGCGTTAAACGTCGAGGCCTTGGGTGCGGCCATCAACGACCTCCTGGAACGCCACGAAATTCTTCGCACGGTGTACGCGGCGGGCGACGCCGGCGGGGTGCAGCACGTGCAGGATTACAAGCCGTGCGCGCTGCCCGTCACCGATCTGTCGCACATGGCGAGCGCGGCCCGCGAAGGGGAAGTGTTGCGGATTGCCCTGGCGGAAGCCCGCACGTCGTTCGACCTCGCCCACGACCTGCTGCTTCGCGCACGCCTGCTACGCTGTGACGACCTCGACCACACGCTCATTCTGGTTTCGCACCACATTGCGTCTGACGGATGGTCGCGCGGTGTCATGTACCGCGAATTGTCTGCCGCCTACACCGCGCGTGCGGCCGGCGCGTCGCCAGCGTTTGAAGCGTTGCCCATTCAGTACGGCGACTTTGCCACATGGCAGCGACAACAAATGCAGGGTGACGTGGTTGAAGAACATCTCACGTTCTGGCGAAAGCGGTTGGCCGCTCCACTGCCGGTGCTGGACTTGCCAACGGATTTTCCGCGTCCCGCCACGCAAGCGTTCGAAGGCGGGTTGCGCAGCATCATGATTCCGTCTACGCTGGTGCAGCAACTGCGCGAGTTTGGCATGGATCACGGCGCCACTATGTACATGGTGCTGCTGGCCGCGTATCAAACCGTGCTGCATCGGTATTCCGGCCAGGACGACATTCTCACGGGCTCGCCCATTGTGGGTCGTAACCACAGCGAAACCGAAGGGTTGATTGGATACTTCAACAACATTCTGGCAATGCGCAACAGCTTTGCCGGCAATCCGACGTTTCGTGCACTGCTCAATCGCGTGTCCGAGAACGCCATTGACGCCTACGAGCATGAAGACGTGCCGTTCGAGAAGCTGGTGCTCGATTTGCGTGAAGGACAAACCATCCCATCACATGCCCCGTTGTTCAGTTGCGTGCTCACCATGGAAGACACGCTGCCGGACGAACTGATGCTGGGCCATGCGCACATTCAGCCGTACGCCCTTGACTTTGGTCAAGCCAAGTTCGACCTCACCTTGCAGGTGGCCGAGAAACCGGAAGGGCTGCGAGTTGGCGTATGGTACCGCACCGATTTGTTCACGGGTGAATACGCCGAGCGATTCCTTGGCCACCTCCAGCGCGTGCTGGAGGAGGCGGTGGTCAACGCCGACCGACCGGTCTCACAAATTCCGCTGCTGACCGACGGTGAACGCGCGGCGCTGGCGACATGGAACCACACCGCGGCGGACGAAGGACCTGTCGCCACGGTTGTTCAATTGTTCGAGGCGCAGGTCGCACGGGTTCCGCATCGTATCGCCGTGGCAGCCGCCGATGGCACGTCACTCACCTACGCCGAACTCAACACGCGCGCCAACCAGTTGGCGGCAATGCTGCGTGCGCGTCGCGTCGAGACCAGTGAGCCGGTGGGCCTGTTGCTTGACCGTTCGGTCGACGCACTGGTGGCGCTGGTGGGTGTCCTCAAGTCGGGCGGTGCGTACATGCCGCTGTCCGTCGACGCGCCCAACGCGCGCCTGGCCGACCAACTTCGCGAAAGCCACGCCAAACTTGCGGTGACGACGCGGGCGTATGCGGCCAGACTACCGTCCACACTGAACGTGATTTCGCTGGACGCGGACGCCGATGCGCTGAGTCGCCAACCAACGGAGAATGGGTGGTTTTCTGCTACGCCCGATTCCGTGGCGTACGTATTGTACACCTCCGGGTCGACCGGCGTACCCAAGGGCGTAGCGGTGACGCACACCAACATTGTGCACTACGCACGGGCAGTCAGCCGTGTGCTGGCTGACATTCCGCAGCAACCAACTGGCGACGGGTTTGCGGCGACAGTTGGCGACGGGTTTGCGGCGCTTGACGGGTGGAAGTTTGGCGTGGCCTCGACATTGGCGGCCGACCTGGGCAACACCAGCGTGTTTCCGTCCCTGCTCTCGGGTGGGACGCTGCACGTGCTTGGGAAAGAGGTCACCACGGAACCGGCGCAGTTTGCCGCGTACATGACGGCACATGCGTTGGACGTGCTGAAAATTACGCCCAACCATCTCGTGGCATTGCTGGCGGGTAAACGCGGGAAAGAATTGGCCGCTACCTTGCCCGCCAAGTGGGTGGTTACGGGTGGCGAGGCGCTGAAGCTGGACGCCGCACGATTGCTGCTGCGTGCCGAAAGCTGCCGCGTGCTGAATCACTATGGACCCACCGAAACGACGGTTGGCGTGTGTACGTTCGAAGTGACCGCGGCTTCGCTGGAACGCGTCGTAGCGGCGGGCGCGCAAACCATTCCGGTTGGGTATCCGTTGGTCAACACGCAGGCGTTCGTAGCAGACGCGCGTGGACAGGAAGTGCCCGTTGGAGTGATTGGCGACCTGCTGATTGGTGGCTGGGGCGTCACGCAAGGATACTTGCACGATGCCGTGCGCACCGCCGAGTCCTTTGTGCAGTACCATGGTCAGCGCGTGTATCGTACCGGCGACCGTGTCCGGCGTTTGTCCGATGGGGCCATTGAGTTTCTCGGCCGCAGCGATCACCAGATAAAAATTCGCGGCTATCGCGTTGAGCTGGGCGACATTGAACAGGTGTTGGTCAGTCATCCGGGGCTCGAGAGCGCCGTGGTCACGCGGTACACCGCTGCCACGGGCGATGCGCAGTTGGTCGCGTATGTGGTGCCACTGCAGGGCGGATACGCCGTCGCGCATGCGGACCGCCCAAGTGTCGAGAAAATTCGCGAATGGGTGGCCGCGAATGTCCCGGACTACATGGTGCCGGGCTCTATTCTCATGCTCGACGCGCTGCCACTTACGGCGAACGGGAAAGTCGACCGCGCGGCGCTGCCCTCGCCAGACGCGCAAGCGGAACGTGTCCACGTGGCACCCAGCACCGATACTGAACGGCAGCTCGCTGCCATTTGGAGTACCGTGCTGAAAGTGGAGCACGTGGGCACCACCGATCGTTTTCTCGATCTCGGTGGCCACTCGTTGCTGGCCATTCGGGTACTTGGTCGCATCAGCAAGGAGCTGGGCGTGCGGTTGGCACTTCGTTCGTTGTTTGAAACGCCGACCATTGCAGAAATTGCTGCCGTCATTGACGCGGAGCGTGCGGCAAAAGCTGCGACGCAGCGTCAGCAGGCCGAAGAAGCGGCGCTGTTGGCCGCGTTGTCCGACATCGAGAACCTGTCCGACAGTGAGGTCGCGCAGCTGCTGGGCAGCGATGTGCCGGGCGGCGAAGGCGGCAGCGAGACGCGCTAATGGCTACGTCCCCGCTGGATAACGACGCGCTGCAGGCGCGGTTGGCGCAGTTGTCGCCTGAACGGCGCGCGCTGCTGGAGCGCAAGCTGCGGGAGGCGGCGTCGTTGCCGCAGTCGGCGGCCCCCGCGCAGCATATTGGCCGACGCAACAGTTCGGGGCCCGTCCCGCTCACACCCGGACAGGAATTGCTCTGGGCGCTCGATCAGGCTGTGCCGGGTGTGGTCGCATACAACGTGCCGCGCGTGCTCAAGATTAGCGGATCGATAAACGTCGACGCGTGGCAGGCCGCCCTCGACATGGTGGTTCAGCGCCATGAAGCGCTGCGCACGCGGTTTATAAATACGGAAGATGGTGCCCGGCAGGTGGTCGATGCGCCATCGCGCGTTCCGCTGGAGTGCATCGACTTGCGCGCGTCGCACCACAATCAGGCAACCGTCAGCAGCTTGGTGGTAGAGCGCATTCAGCGGCCGTTCAATCTGGCGCACGACCTCATGCTGCGGGCCACGCTGATTCGATCGGCCGAGCACGAGTATACGGCGCTGTTGCTGTCGCACCATATTGTGTGCGACGAGTGGTCGCGCGACGTCACCTTTGCTGAAATCGGCCGGGCATATAATGCCTTGCTGATGGGGACGGCGCTGGAACAACCGCCGCTTTCCATTCAGTATGCCGACTACGCGGTGTGGCTACAGGACGCCATGGGCGACGGCGCGCTGGTGTCGCAAATGGCGTACTGGCGCGCGCAACTGGACGCGCTGACAACGCTTGACCTGCCTACCGACCGCCCACGCAGTGCGGTGCCCAGTTTCGTTGGCGCGCGAACGCGCGTGCTGCTGCCACGCACGCTCCTTGACGGCGCGCGCGCACTGGCGCGATCACGCGACGTAACGCTGAACATGGTGCTGCTGGCCGCGTACAACGTGCTGCTCGCACGACACAGCGGGCAAACAGACATTGTCGTCGGTTCGCCCGTTTCATCACGGCGGTATCCCGAGCTCGAACATCTCATTGGCTACTTTCCGAACGCCGTCGTCCTGCGCACTCGGCTGGACCATGATCCTTCGTTCAACACACTGCTCGGGCAAACCCGCGATACGTGCCTGGCTGCCTACGAACACCAGGATGTGCCGCTGGAAAAACTCGCACTGGAATTGCGTAGCGGTGGCCAACTTGGCCACGAGCCGCTGTTCAATGTCTGGTTTGTCATGCAGGCCGAGCGTGCCGAGCGGCTGGAGCTGACAGGGGCGGTCGTTCAACCGCAACCCACCGACTACGCCACTGCCAAATTCGACATTTTGTTGGGTGCGGCCGAGCAAGAGGATGGCTTGCATCTGGTGCTCGAGTATCGCACCGAGTTGTTTGACGCACCCACGATTGACCGTTTTGCCGCGCATTTTGCAACGCTGCTTGAATCGGCCATTACCAGTCCGGACACTGCGGTCTCTCAACTTCGCATGTTGCCGCTTCACGAGCGCTACACTGTGGTGGAGCAGTGGAACGACACGGCGGTTGCATACCCGCCTGATGAAACGCTGGTGAGCCTTATGCGCGAGCAGGCGGCTCGCACGCCAGACGCTGTCGCGGTGAAGGATGACCAGCGTCTTGTGACGTTTGCCGAACTTGACGTGCTGTCGAACCGACTGGCCCGCGACCTGCAGAATGCGGGTGTTGGCCGCGGCGCATTGGTGGGTGTTTGTGCGGAGCGCTCGGCCGAGATGGTGATTGCACTGGTCGCCATCGTGAAAGCGGGCGCGGCCTATGTGCCGCTTGATCCGCATTATCCGAAGGATCGCCTGGCGTTCATGGTCGACGATGCGGCGTCCGTAGTAATTCTGGCGCAGCGCAGCGTGGCGTCGGTGCTGCCCGTACACGATCTCCGTGTGTTGTGGCTGGACGACCTCTTTGGGGCGCCGACCGCCGACGAAGCCAGCAACGCGATGAATGCAGTGCCAGTTGACATTGGCAGCGCCGATCTGGCGTACATGATCTACACGTCCGGTTCGACTGGCCGTCCGAAGGGTGCGCTGAACGAACATGGCGCGATTGTGAACCGGTTGCGCTGGATGCAGGACATGTACATGCTGGGACCAGCGGACGTTGTGCTGCAAAAAACGCCGTTCAGTTTTGACGTGTCGGTGTGGGAGTTCTTCTGGCCACTCATTGCGGGCGCAACCTTGGTGATGGCACGACCTGGCGGCCATCGCGACACACAGTATTTGGCCGAGGCGATTCAGGCGCATGGTGTGACCGTTTGCCACTTTGTGCCATCCATGCTTCGTGCCTTTCTGGCTGACGGCGCGGCAGCACACTGCGCGTCGTTGCGTGACGTCATGGCCAGCGGCGAAGCCCTGGCGCCCGATCTTGTTGCGTTGTTCGGCCAAACATTACCGTCTGTCCGGCTGCACAACTTGTACGGTCCGACCGAATGCGCGGTGGACGTCAGCTTTTGGCCGTGCCCGCAGGGCGCGCAGCTTCCAGCCGTTGTGCCCATAGGGCGACCTATCGCGAACACTCAGTTGTACGTACTGGACCAACATGGGGAACCGGTCGCCGTTGGCATACCGGGAGAACTGTTTATCGGTGGCGTGCAAGTAGGGCGCGGGTATCACAACCGTCCCGATCTGACGGATGAACGGTTCATTCCGAACCCTATCCGCGGCGCAGGTCATGGCGCGCGCATCTATCGCACCGGTGATCGTGCGCGCTGGCGAGCGGACGGCACTATTGAATATTTGGGCCGCCTCGACTTTCAAGTTAAGGTGCGCGGGTTTCGCATTGAACTTGGTGAAATCGAGAACGCCATCCTGCAACGACCCAGTATTCTCGACGCCGCGGTCATTTCGGACGACGACGGCAACGGCGACGCAAGACTGGTTGGATTTATTGTACCGAAAGCCAGGGACGGGGCGGCAAGCGAAGACGAAGCCGTAGAACGCTGGACCGAAGTGTTCGAGCGCACGTACACACACGCGGAAGAAACCGGCGCGGCCGTGCAGTCAGGATTCAACATTGCGGGTTGGATAAGCAGCTACGACAAACGGCCCATTCCTGCCGCCGAAATGCGCGTGTGGGTGGAGTCAACGTGCGAGCGCATTCTTGCGCTCAAGCCGCGCCGTGTGCTCGAAATTGGCTGTGGCACCGGCCTGCTGTTGTTCCGGATTGCCCCGCAGGTGGAGTACTTTCACGGACTCGATATTTCCGCGACGGCGCTGGAGGGCATACGTCTCGATCCACAGTTTGCGCCACTTGCCGACAAAGTGTCACTGGGTGAAGCCCGGGCCGACGAAATTGGCGAACTCGCGCCCGATGTGTTCGACGTTATCGTCATTAACTCTGTCGCACAGTATTTCCCAAGCGCGGATTACCTGGTCAGTGTACTCGAGCACTGTGTGCGAAGGCTCGCGCCAGGGGGATCACTTTTTGTCGGCGATGTGCGCCTGCTGCCCATGCTCGAGCCGCTGCACGCGTCCGTCGTGCTGTTCGAGGCATCGAACGATACCAGCATCGCGGAGGTGCGCGCGCGCGTTCAGCAACGTATGTGGAACGAGAGCGAGCTGGTCATCGACCCTGCGTTTTTCGAGGCGGTGCGGCTGCATCTCCCACAAATCACCAGTACCACGGTGCAACTCAAGCGTGGTGTGCAGCCCAACGAGTTGAACAAGTTTCGCGCTGACGTGGTGTTGTCCACCGCGCCGCAGACGCCGGTACCCACGACGCATTCCGCGTCCGTCAGTACCCTACAGGACATTCGCACGCTGCTGGCCGCCCCCCCCGCGCGGTTTCGCCTCTTGGATATCGAAGACGCGCGAACAGCCCGTGATGTGCGTGCAGTGGAGTTGCTACGCGCCGCGCCGCCGCAAAGCAGTGTCCGAGAGCTTCGCGCCCAGTTGAATGGAATGGACGCACCCACCATCGACGCCGAAGCCTTGGCAACGCTCGACGCGGATTTCCATGTGGAAGTGACCTGGCCGGCCAGCAACACGGCCGGTCGTTTCGACGTGTCGGTTACCCGACGAAACGCGGTCGACGATTCGCCAGGTTTCGCATCAACCTTTCCAGTCGCCGCCATCGCGCCCTGGCGTGACTACGTGCATCACGCGGCGCCACAGGCGTTAACGCTGCAGGAAGTGAACGAGCTGCGCCAGCACCTGACCAGCATCCTGCCTGACTACATGATACCGGCAGCATACGTGCGATTGGAGGCCATGCCGCTGACACCCAGCGGCAAGATTGATCGCAAGGCGCTGAAACCGCCCACAGTGGACCGTGTTGCGCGCCGGTATGTGGCACCACGCACGGAAACCGAACAGCGCATTTGCGATATGTGGGCCGAAATTCTCCGGCTTGATCGAGTGGGCGTGGAAGAAGGCTTCCTTGATCTCGGCGGGCATTCCTTGTTGGCCATGCGCATTGTGGGTCGTGTGCGCCGTGAACTGGGCGCCACCGTCGGACTGGATGCACTTGTCCGTGGAGAAACCGTGGCACAATTCGCCACACAAGTTGACGCCGCCAAATCGAAGGTAGCTGCGGAGCCTGACGTCGACGAATTTGCGCTGACCGCGGTGTCGCGCTCACAGTTTCGCCGTGGTACGGCCCGATGATCTCGCGCGCCCCCGCCGTTACGACGGTTGATTTCATCGCCGCCCGACACGTCGACGTCCAGGTCATGCCCATGTCGTTTGCCCAACAGCGATTCTGGGTTCTCGAACAGTTGGTGGACGATCGCAGCGCGTACACACTTCCAGTTGCGCTGCGCTTGAAGGGCGTGCTGGACCGGGAAAGGCTGGTCGACGCGTTCAACACCGTCATCGCACGCCACGAGTCGTTGCGCACGCTGTTCGCACTGGACGGTGACCTGCTCGCGCAGGTCGTGGTCCCGTCGCTGGCTATCGACATTCCGGTCACCGACCTGCGTCACCTGGCGGACGAGGTGCGTGAAACGCGCGTCGTCTCGCTCTCGGGGGACAACGCGAACTCGGCATTCGACCTCTCGGCCGGTCCGCTGCTTCGCGCTTCGCTGCTGCAACTCGCAGATGACGAACAAGTGTTGCTCGTCGCCGTGCATCACATGATTGCGGACGGCTGGTCGCTGGGCGTGCTGTTCGATGAGGTTGCGCAGTGCTACGCCGCCGCCATTGGCGGTGCGGATGTGGTCCTGCCCGATTTGCCGCTGCAGTATCCCGACTTTGCGGTCTGGCAACGCAAGGTCATGACGGGCAACGCCGCGACGAAACAATTGGCGTTCTGGCGCGAACAATTGGCCGGCGTTGAACCGCTTGAACTTCCGGTCGACCACGCACGTCCCGCGACGTTCACCGCCCGTGGTGACAAACGCGCGCTGGAACTTCCGGCGCACGTGGTGGAGGGAATGCGCAACGTGGCACGACGCGAATCGGCCACGCCATCCATGGCGTTTCTGGCCGCCTTTTTTGCGCTACTGCACCGCTATTCCGGCCAGACGGATTTCGCGGTGGCCACTATTACGTCAGGCCGACTGCGCCCCGAGGTTGAGCCACTGATCGGCCTGTTTGTGAACACGCTGGCCGTGCGCACCAGTGTTGCGGCGGACGATGAGTTCGTCGCACTGTTGCAATCGGTTGCCCGGAGTTCTACTCAGGCACAAGCGAACCAGAACGTGCCGTTTGAACATGTGGTTGAGGCGCTCAACCTTCCGCACGACCAGAGCCGCCCGCCCATTGTACAGGTGTGTTTTCAATTGCTGGAAGGGTTGGGGCGCGATCCGGCGCTCAGCGGACTGTCTGTGTCGCGGGTGCCAAGTCTCAAGCTGACGTCCAAGTTCGAACTGACGTTGATGCTGCACCCGACGGCGAACGGCGGTTTGCGCGCCGTGATGGAGTACGCCACCGACTTGTTCGAGGCATCGACCATTGAACGGATGTTGGCGCACTACGCCTCATTGCTCGAGGGCGTGGTGCGCAACGCGTCGGTCAGTGTGGGCCGTGTGCCGCTGTTGTCAGACGCTGAGCGCCAGCGACTGCTGACCGAGTGGAACAACACGTCGGGACGACTCCCCGACTGGACCGTTCCAACACGCGTATTGTCGAAGGCCCAAGCAACGCCAGACGTGGTGGCGGTGCGCGCGGGCGCTCGGGCGTTGTCGTACAAGGAACTGGCGCAGCAGTCGGCATCCTTGGCAACCTTGCTGACGTCTGCCGGAATCAAACCGGGCGATCGCGTGGCCGTTTGCGTTGACCGCACGCCGGATTTGTCGGTGGCACTGCTGGCGACGCTGAGAATTGGTGCGGCATACGTGCCCATTGACGCGTCGTATCCAAGTGACCGCATTGCCTACGTCCTTGGGGACGCCGGTGCTGCGGCCGTCATCACCGACGGTGTGTCGATGGCCAGTTTGCCGTGGACGGCCCTGCCGGTGTTGCGTGTGGACGAACCGCGACTGGAATTGACCGAGCGCATGTTTGCGTGCGCGGCGATTGATGCGGAATCGGTGGCGTACGTGTTGTACACCTCCGGTTCAACCGGACGGCCCAAAGGCGTCGTGGTGCCGCACCGCGCGCTGTCGAATTTCCTGGGTTCCATGGCCGAACGTCCGGGCCTCAACGCTGGCGACGCGATTATCGCCGTCACCACACTGGCGTTTGATATCGCGGGCCTTGAGCTGTGGTTGCCGTTGGTAGTTGGCGCACGCATTGAACTGGTCTCGCGGGAAGTGGCGATGGACGGTCGCCAACTTGCGCAACTTGTCACCAGCGTCGCCACGAGTGTTGGTACCGGTACCTGCCTGCTGCAGGCCACGCCCGTCACGTGGCGTTTGCTTGTGGAAGCGGGGTGGAACGGCACGCCCAATCTCACCATGTTGTGCGGTGGCGAAGGCTGGCCGCCCGGGCTCGCCGCATTGCTGCTTCCGCGCGGCGCTGCCTTGTGGAACGTATACGGGCCAACGGAAACAACTATCTGGTCGTCACGGGCGCATGTCACCGAACCCGGGCAACCATCGCTTGGCGAGCCACTCGCGAACACGGCGTTGTATGTATTTGAACGCGGCGGCGAACTGGCGCCCATTGGTGTGCCGGGTGAACTGTGTATTGGTGGCGCGGGTTTGGCACACGGTTATTACAATCGCCCCGACCTCACGGCCGATCGGTTTGTGCAACGCAGCGGCTTGAGCCGCGTGTATCGCACGGGCGATCTCGTCGTGCGTCGGGGCAATGGTCGACTGGAGTACCTGGGTCGGCTGGATGATCAAGTCAAGTTGCGCGGACATCGCATTGAGCTGGGCGAAATCGAGGCCGTACTGGCCGCGCAACCGGAAGTGTCGCAGGCCATTGTGGCGGTGCGTACCGTGGGCACGCCCCCCGAGCCGCAATTGGTGGCGTATCTGGTACCGGTACACGAGCAGTCCGCGTCACTGTCGGGCGTGTTAACCGCGCGCCTGCGCGCGTCGTTGCCCGCCTACATGATGCCGGCGATTTTTGTGCTGCTGGACGCCCTGCCGCTGACGCCGAACGGCAAGGCCGATCGTCGCGCACTGCCGACGCCCGACGTGCAGGCGTCGATGGCGGCCGAATACGTCGCGCCGCGTACCCCGCTGGAATCCCTGGTGGTTTCATTTCTGGGCGAAGTGCTGGGCCGCGACAAGGTGGGCGTGCTGGACGATTTCTTTGCCATTGGCGGGCATTCATTGGCGGCGATGCGTCTGGCGGCGAAACTCAGTGAGGCCTGCGCGGCCACCATACCGATGCGTGTCGTGTTTGAGGCGCGGACGGCCGAGCAGATCACTCGCTGGATGGAATCCAACGGCATCGCGCTGGACGACGAGTTGGCGGCGATGCTGGCGGAGCTGGACTCCATGTCCGATGAAGAGGCGCGGGCATTGCTCGCGGCCGACACCCCGCAGCCCCTATGAGCGATACCACAACAAGCGTGACGGATTCTCCCCGCCGCCCCGACGAATTGTCCGACGCCAAACGCGCGCTCCTTGCACGCAAACTGGCAGAGCGCGCCGCTGCTGCACCGGACGTCATTCCGTCGCGCGACGCGCACGGGCGTGTCCCTCTCAGTGCGGCGCAAGAAGAAATCTGGATGCTCGAGCAGTTGGCCCCGGGCTTGACCGCGTACAACCTGGCCAATGCCTGGCACGTACGCGGCGCGTTTGACGAAGCCGCGTTCCAGCAGGCGATCAATGTGGTGGTGGCGCGGCACGAATCACTGCGCGCTTCGTTTACGACAACGCCAGAGGGCGCCGAGCAAACGTTTGCCCCCGCAACGCCGATCAGCGTGCGTCTTGCCGATCGTGCCCACGAGGTCGATTCGCACGCGGCGGCCAAACGCACGCTCGAGCAATGGGCGACAACGCCGTTCAATTTGAACGGCGAAGTGCTGCTGAGAGCCGGCGTCGTGCGCGTGTCGGCCGATGAACGATATGTGTTCATCATGACCCACCACCTCGCGACCGACGCGGTATCACGCGGGGTGTTGTTCGAAGAGATTGGTGCGCTGTATGCGAACCATTCCGGCGCCTCCAGCACCGCGTTGCCGCCGGTCCGGGTACCGTTTGGTGACTACACCGTGTGGGAGCGCAGTGCCCCCGTCGTCAAGCGGCTGGCGACGCAAACGCAGTACTGGGTGCAGCGCCTGCAGGGCGCGCCCGATGCATTGGAGTTGCCGCTGGACCACCCGCGTGGCGCCGCCCCGTCGTTCGTAGGCGGCCGCACCACTCGGACGTTGGCTCCGGCACTGCTCGCGTTGTTGAAGAACGTCGCGTCCCAACACAACGCGACACCATTCATGGTGCTCATGTCCGCCTTCTCAGCGCTCCTGTCACGTTACTCCGGTCAGGACGACGTGGTAATTGGTGTGCCAACCGCTGGACGGACGAGACCTGAATTGGCGATGGCAGTGGGACTGTACACGAACACCCTTGGTATTCGCGCGCAGCTTCCCCCCACGCAATCGTTTGCAGAGCTGCTGCAGCAGCTCCGGACTTCGACGCTAGACGCGTTCGAAAATCAGGAGATCCCGTATGCGCGCGTGGTAGCGGCGCTACGCGAAAACGGACGCCCCGCCCACGCGCCGTTATTCCGCGTGATGTTGGCCATGCAGAACCATGGAGCTGCCCCGCTGGCACTCGCCGGCTTGCAGGCGGAGGCGTTGGGCGTTGACGTAGGACAGACAAAGTTTGACCTGACCATGCTGGTGTCAGAGCGCGACGAAGGCCTGCGCATGACGCTGGAGTATCGAAAGGATCTGTACGACCACGCCACCGCAGAACGTATGCTCGCGCACTTGGAGCGTCTGCTGATTGCCGGCTTGCAGAGTCCGTCAATGCTCGTCACGCAACTTCCGCTCATGGATGCGGACGAGCGACGCCTCGTGACAGAAACCTGGAACGCCACGCGCCGCAATTATCCGGCCACGACGCTGGCAGCGTTGCTGGAACAGCAACGATTGAGGACGCCGAACGCACCAGCCGTCAGCGTCGATGGCACGACGTTATCCTACGAGCAATTACACACGCAGGTCGACAGGCTGGCCGCCTCGCTGAACGCACTGGGCGTCCAACCCGGAGTGTTGGTCGCCGTTGCAGCAGAGCGCAGCATCGAGCTGGTGACCGCGCTGCTGGCCGTGGTCAAGTCGGGCGGCGCATACGTGCCACTCGATCCGGAATACCCGGCCGATCGCCTGGCGTACATGCTGGAAGACTCGGCTCCGCAGGTATTGCTCACGCAGCGCGCGCTGTTTTCGTCACTGCCCACGTTTTCGGGGCCCACGCTTTTTCTCGACACACCCGACGTATGGCCAACGGGGGATAATCGCCAGCGCATCGAGGCATCGCCGACCGATCCGGCGTACATGATTTACACATCCGGATCAACCGGACGTCCCAAAGGTGCGCTCAATGCACACCGCGGTATCGTGAATCGCCTGCTCTGGATGCAGGAGCAGTACCGGCTTACCAGCAGCGACGTGGTCTTGCAGAAGACGCCCTGCAGCTTTGACGTGTCGGTGTGGGAATTCTTCTGGCCGTTGCTTGTCGGCGCGCGACTCGCGGTCGCGAAGCCGGGCGGTCATCGCGATCCGCACTATTTGCTCGAAACGATTGCCAACGACGGCGTCACGACGCTGCATTTTGTACCAAGCATGCTCCGGGCCTTCCTCGCAGCTGTCACTCCGCAGAACGCGTTATTGGCCGCCACGCTGCGCCACATGATGTGCAGCGGCGAAGCGCTGGGCTGCGACCTGGTCGCGGGGGTGCAGTCGGCGCTGCCACACATCGCAGTGCACAACCTGTACGGTCCCACGGAATGCGCCGTCGACGTGTCGCATTGGACATGCACCGTTGCGGATGCCGAGCTTGGTGCCAATGTGCCAATTGGGAGGCCGGTCGCCAATACGCAGTTGTATGTGCTGGATACGCAGCAACAGCCGCTGCCTGTGGGCGTGCCAGGCGAGTTGTACCTTGCTGGAGTGCAGGTGGGGATGGGGTATCATCGTCGGCCCGAACTGACAGCTGAGCGATTTGTCACCGATATGTTCAGTGACGATCCGACCGTTCGCATGTATCGCACCGGCGATCGCGCACGCTGGCGCGCCGACGGCGTCGTCGAATATCTGGGGCGCCTGGACGACCAGATTAAACTGCGCGGATTTCGCATTGAACTGGGCGAAATTGGCAGCGCCATGCAGCAGCACCCAGCCATAGCGGATGCGGTCGCAGTGTTGCGCGCCGAGCGCGAGGGAATGGTGGTCGGATACGCGGTGCCCGATGCCAGCATGGCGACACCCTTGCGCAAGCTGCTCGAATTGGAGAGCGCGGGGCTGCTGGCCGACGCCTCGCTGCACGAACTGCCAAACGGTTTAACGGTCTTTCACCGAAATCGCGGCGAAACCGAATTCCTGTTCCGCGAAATTTTTGAGGGCGATGGATATCTGCGGCACGGCCTGACGGTCGGTGACGGCGATGTGGTGTTCGATGTGGGTGCGAACATTGGCATGTTCACGGTGTTTGCCGGAACGCATGCGCGTGGAGCGCGCGTGTATGCCTTTGAACCCATTCCACCGGTGTTCGACACACTGAAGTCCAACGCCAGCCTGTACGATGTGTCCGGGCAGGTGTTCAACTGTGGACTGGGCAGCCGCACGGAGACCGTCTCGTTCACGTTTTATCCGCACAACACCGTACTGTCCGGCCGATTCGCGAACGTCGCATCAGAGCGGGCCGTCGTGCAGCGGTACCTCGAGAACGACGCCTCGGCCCAGGCCACCACTTTCGCGTCGATGACCGAGTTGCTCGAGGAGAATCTTGAGGCACAGGAGTTCGCCTGCAGCATTCGTACGCTGTCCGATGTCGTCGCCAGCGAACAGCTTGATCGCATCGATCTGCTGAAGATCGACGTAGAGAAGGCGGAATGGGATGTGCTGCAGGGTATTGACGACGTAACGTGGCCCAAAATTCGTCAGGTAGTTATCGAAGTGCACGACGAAAACGGTCGCCTGCAGCTGGTCCTCGACGTGTTGCACAGCAAAGGATTTATTTGTGTTGCTGAAGAGGAATCGATGCTCACGGGCACCGGTTTGTTCGCGGTGTATGCACGACGCGTGGGTCGTGCGCACAACATGGCAACGGGTGTCATTCCCTACAGCAACAAGTTGCGAGTAGCCGCAGAAATCATCGCGCTGTTGGCGCAGCAGTTGCCTGATTACATGGTGCCCAGCAGCATCGTGTTACTCAACACGCTGCCGCTCACTGCCAGCGGAAAACTTGATCGCCGCGCGCTGCCTGCACCTGACTTTCACGATGCCTCCGACGCGGAACCGCCGGACGGCCCCATCGAAGAAGTGGTGGCCTCGGTCTGGCGTCAGGCACTCAATGTGCCCTTTGTCGGGCGTTCCACCAACTTTTTCACGCTGGGCGGTCATTCACTCATCATGACCACGATGATCGCCGCCATGGCCAAACTGTTTCGCATGCAGCTCCCGCTGCGTGCCGCCTTCGAAGCGCCCACGGTGGCCGGAATGGCCGCCTCGCTGCAGGCGCGCGAAGCAAAACCGGGACAACTGCTCAAGATTGCGGCCATCGTCAGCAAGCTGCAGTCGGCGGCGCCCGCGTCAGTTGACACACAGCCACCCGTCAATACACCAGCCGGACCTCATGCAGAACAGTAACAGCGCAAACGTCACCGGGCTTTCGCAGGACGCTCTCGACGAACTGGACCGGCTGCTCGACGATGCGGGGTTGGGGGAATCACATCCCACTATCGCCGCGCGAGCCGCCGATGTTCCGGTTCCGATGTCGTTCTCGCAGGAACTCCTGTGGTTGCTCGACCGCGCCACACCCGGTTTGACAGCGTACAACCTGCCGGTGGTGCGTCGCTTACGAGGCACTCTGGACGCCACGGCACTCGAACGCGCATTGTACAATGTGGTAGCGCGGCATGAAGTGTTGCGCACGCACTTCGCGGACGAGGACGGTAACCTGCGTCAGATTATCGGACAGCCGCGCACTCCGTTGGTGCATCAGGTCGACCTCAGTCACCTGGAAGAGTCGGCGCGTGAACGCGAGGCATCCAACGCGGTCCGCGAACGTGCGCTCACGCCGTTTGACCTTTCCGGTGAACACCTGTTCCGCCCGACGCTCATCAAGCTGGCCGACGACAATCATGTGCTGGTGCTGGAATCGCACCACATTGTGTTGGATGGCTGGTCTATGGGGTTGGTGCTGCGCGAAATTGCCGAAGGATACGCGGCGGTTGTAGACGGGCAAGAATTGTCAGCCATACCACCGTCCATTCAGTTCGGTGATGTCGCGGCCTGGCAACGCGAGAGTCTGGCGGGGCCACGCCTCGAAGAGCTGCTGGCATTCTGGCGCGGCCAATTGGGTGAGGCCACCGAACCATTGGCTCTGCCGACGGATTTTCCACGCGCCACGGTCCAGACCTTCGCGGGTTCGCGTCAGACCGTGACGCTGTTGCCGTCGCAGCTTGCCGGGGTCAAACGACTTGCCGCTGCTCACGACGCGACGCTGTACATGGCATTGCTCACCGCGTACGCGACCGTACTGCACCGCTACACCGGCCGCACCGATGTGCTGATTGGCTCGGGCAGCGCGGGCCGCACCATGCCGGAAACGCAAGGCATTGTTGGTTACCTCAACAATACCCTGGTGCAGCATGCGAACTTTTCAAACGCCCCAACGTTCGCGACGGTTTTGCAGCACGTGCGCGACGGTGCGCTGGGTGCGTACGATCACCAGGATATCCCGCTCGAGAAACTCGTACTGGAGTTGCGTCAGGGCGATGCGCGGCTCGCGCCATTATTTGAAGTCGTGCTCACCATGCAGGACACCGTGGGTACCGCGACGCAATTGGGTCCCGTTGCGATCGAGCCCTTTGGCGTCGATTTCGGCGCCACCAAGTTCGACATCACGTTGCTCGTCGCCGAGCGCGACAACGAATTGGCGCTCACCGCACAGTATCGGTCTGACCTGTTCGCGCCCGACACCATGCGCCGCTTCCTCGGTCACGTGGTGCAGGTGCTGGAGAGCGCCAGTGCCAACGCCGGGATTCCGGTTGCCGACATTCCAATGCTGACACCCGCTGAACGCACCGAACTCGCGAACTGGAATCAGGTCACGGTCAATGAAGGACGAGCCGCCTCGATTGTACACGTGTTCGAAGCACAGGCCGCGCGGGTCCCCACACGCATGGCCGTGGTGGGACACGATGGTTCACTGACCTACGAAACGCTCAACGGACAGGCGAACCAACTCGCACGTCAACTGCACTTGCTCGGTGTAGCGGACAACGCGCCAGTAGGCCTGTTGCTCGACCGGAGCACCAGCGCCATTGTCGCGTTGCTCGGCATTCTGAAGGCCGGGGGCTCGTATGTGCCACTTTCACTCGAAGCGCCCGAGTCACGGCTTGCCACCCAGATCACCGAGTGCGGCGCAACGGTGGCGGTCACCGACTCCGCGCACGCCACAAAATTGCCCGGCAGTGTGAAGATCGTTGCGATCGATGGGGACAGTGCCGCGCTCGCTGCCTTGCCAAATCAAAACCTTGGCGTGTCCATCGCACCGTCGGATGTGGCCTATGTGTTGTACACCAGCGGATCGACCGGCACGCCCAAAGGCGTAGCGGTCACACACGCCAACGCAGTGCATTATGCGCGCGCGGTAAGTCGGGTATTGGCCGATGTGCCGGCAACCACGGACGGCGACGGATTCCATGCGCTGGACGGGGCGCAGTGTGCGATGGCTTCAACGCTGGCCGCAGACCTTGGCAACACCAGCTTGTTGCCCTCACTGATGAGTGGCGGAACGCTGCACGTCTTGGCCAAGGACGTCACCACCGAGCCCGCGAAATTTGAAGCGTACATACAGGCGCATCCGCTCGACCTCATCAAGATCACGCCGAATCACCTTTCCGCACTCACCTCCGGAAAGTCCGGCAAAGCGCTTGCAGCCCTTTTGCCCGCCAAATGGGTCGTCGTGGGCGGCGAACCACTACGGCCCGATGTAGCACGCGCCATTCAGGGGGCGGGCCAATGTCGGCTGCTCAATCATTACGGTCCCACAGAAACCACGGTCGGCGTCTGCACATTCGAGGTCACCGCAGAGTCGCTGGCGGAGGCCCTGTCATTCGGCGCACAATCCCTGCCAGTTGGGCGCCCGCTGGCGAACACGCACGCATATGTAGTGGACTCGTACCACAACGAACTGCCCGTAGGCATTCCAGGCGAGCTGTTGCTGGGCGGTGCCGGAGTCGCGCAAGGGTATTTGCGGCGTGACAACCTCACAGCCGAACGTTTTGTGCAGTTTGGAAACGAACGCGTATATCGCACAGGTGACCGCGTGCGGCGTTTACCCAACGGCACCATCGAATTCCTTGGCCGCGCCGACGATCAAGTGAAAATTCGCGGGCATCGGGTCGAACTGGGTGAAGTCGAACACGCGCTGCGGTCGCATCCGGGTGTGGCCAGCGCCGCCGTCATGGCACGCGACCACGCCAATGGCGAACTCGTGCTGGTCGCGTATGCCGTACCGCGTACCGAGGGCTACGCGGTCTCGCATTCAGACCGGCCCACCGTCGAGCGCCTCATGGAATGGCTCGCGGCTCACCTTCCAACGCACATGCTGCCCAGCACTCTGGTCATGCTGGAGGCCTTGCCACTGACCGCCAATGGCAAACTCGATCACGCCAGGTTGCCGGCTGCAGACGGCCAGCAGCTCGACGAAAACGAGCCGTTCGTCGCGCCGCGCAACGACATCGAAGGCGTGGTAGCCGATCTCTGGACCGACGTGCTCAAACGCGATGGCTTAGGCGCACATACCAACTTTTTCGACGCGGGCGGACACTCCTTGCTGGCCATCCGCGTCCTGGGCCGCATCAGCAAGACCTTTGGCGTACGACTCCCGCTGCGCAGTTTGTTCGAAGCGCCTACCGTCGCCGCGTTCGCCGAGCTGCTGCTGGGCGCGGAAACGAAAGCCGGGCAGACGGCCACCATCGCGCGCCTCTACTTCAAAGCGAAACAGATGTCGCCGGCCGAACGCGAATCACTGCGCGAGAAAACGCGCACCGACACCACCTCCGGGCTGTCATGACCGAACAACACGTGGCACCCGCCGACGACAATGCTGACGATTTTGATGCGCTGGCCGCGCTGCTTGCGGCCGAGGGCATTGCGTCCAATTCGGATGTGATCCAACCACGCGACCGCACTGGGCCCGCACCCATGTCGTTCGCGCAGGAACTGCTGTGGCTCATTCATCGCGCCGATCCCGGGAATACGTCGTACAATGTCGCGCGGTCGCGTCGACTGGTCGGCGACGTGGACACCGCGGCCCTCCGCCGCGCGTTTGATGCCTTGCTTGAGCGCCATGAAGTGCTGCGGACGACCTACGCGGTAACCGACCAGCAGCCCGTGCAAATGGTGCGCGCACCCCAACCCGTTCGGTGGCACGAACAGGACTTGCGTCATCTGCCCCTCGACACGCGCGAAGCCGAAGTTTCGCGCCTCGCGCGCGCTGCCACCGAGCGCCCGTTCGACCTCGCGGAAGAGGTGCCGCTGCGTGTTCAGCTCTTTCGCATGGGTGATGCGGAATACGTGCTGGTGTTCGAGTCACATCACATCTGCTTTGACGGCTGGTCGCGCGACGTCATGTTTCGCGAACTGCGCACGTTTTACGAGGCGTTCGCGAACAGTGTCACGCCGGCACTCGCACCGCTGCCGCTGCAATTCGGCGATTACGCAGCATGGCAGCGCATGGACCTGCAGGGAGAGCGCCTGGAACAGGTGCTGGCGCATTGGCGCACAGAACTGGACTCGGCGTCATTTGTGCTGGAGCTACCCGCGGACTTTCCACGCCCGGCCAAGTCGGGCAGCGAAGGAGTAACACGCACCATTCAGTTTGACGCGGCCTTCGTGTCGGAACTCAAGCAGCTTGGGCAAACGGCCGATGCAACGTTATACATGGTCCTGCTGGCTGCCTATCAGACGGTACTGCACCGCCTGAGCGGCCAACCCGATATTCTGGTGGGTTCACCGGTAGCCGGGCGCTCGCAGTCGCAGACCGAATCGCTGATCGGATACTTCGCCAATACCATTGTGCAGCGCGGACGATTTGCGAACAACCCGACGTTCCGCGAATTGCTGGCGCAAGTGCGTACCAGTGCCCTCAGCGCGTTTGACAATCAGGACGCACCGTTCGAAAAAATTGTGCTGGAGCTGCAGGGCGCGCAGCAAGTGTCACGGTCGCCAATTTTCCAGGTGGTCTTCACACAATTGAATGGCGCGTCGGAAACGTTCGCATCGCTGGGCACCGTGCAAGTGCGGCCCTTCGAACTCGAGACCAACGAAACCAAGTTCGATCTGACGTTGTTCATGTCCGAACGGCCAAGCGGGCTGGAACTCGCACTGCGCGCGCGGGCCGAACTGTTTCGGCCGCGCTCGGTCGAACGCTTGCTGGACCGTATCAAACTGGTGCTCGAAGCCGCCGTGGCCAACGCGAACGTACGCGTGTCAGACATTGGGCTGCTCACCGACACCGAACGCCACAAGTTGGCCCTCTGGAATAACACCGCCGTCAACGAAGGCGCGCCCGCGACACTCACGGCTTTGGTCGAAGCCCAGGCAGCGCGCGTCCCGGACCGTGTTGCAGTACGAGCGAACGCCGACGCGTTGACGTACGCCACGCTCAACATGCGTGCCAACCAGCTTGCCCACCTGCTGCGCACGCGCGGCGTCACCGAAAATCAACCGGTTGGCCTCGCACTGGACCGCTCGGCCGACGCGGTGGTGGCGCTGCTGGGCATTCTGAAATCCGGCGGATATTACGTGCCCATTCCACCTGAACTGCCGGCCGCCCGTCAGGCGCAACAGATACGCGAGAGTGGTGCGCGGATTGTTGTCACAAACGAGCAGCTGGCCACAGCGCTGCCCGCGAATACGCTTGCGGTATTGCTCGATGCTGCGGCAACCGAACTCAACGCGCTTCCTGCTGAAAACCCGCCGGCGTGCGCACGTCCTGAGTCAATCGCGTACGTGTTATTCACGTCGGGCTCCACCGGGACGCCCAAAGGGGTAGCGGTCACTCACGCCAATGCGGTGCACTACGCGCGCGCGATCAGCCGTGTGCTCGCAGATATCGCGCCTGCAACCAATGGTGACGGCCTGGCGGCACTGGACGGATGGCAATTCGGCTTGGCCAGCACGTTGGGCGCCGATCTGGGAAACACCAGTCTGTTGCCATCCCTGTTGGCCGGCGGAACCTTGCACGTGCTTGATTCCGCCGTTACCACCGAACCGGCCCGATACGCCGAGTATGTTGGTGCGCATCCACTCGATCTTCTTAAAATTACGCCGAATCACGCGCAGGCACTGTTCGGGGCGAAGGTTGGGGCCGAATTGGCGCCGTTGCTTCCGAAACGCTGGATGGTGACGGGAGGCGAGGCATTGCGACCTGCCGTGGCGCGCATGTTACTCAGCGCCGGGACGTGTCGCGTGCTCAATCACTACGGCCCCACCGAAACGACAGTGGGCGTATGTACGTTTGAAGTCACACCCGACTCGCTGATTGCCGCCACTACGGAAGGCGCGCAAACCGTACCGGTTGGCCGCCCGCTGGCCAACACGCATGCGTATATGGTTGACAATTTCCTCAACGAATTGCCAGCAGGCATTCCTGGCGAATTGTTGCTGGGTGGCGCAGGCGTGGCGCTGGGATATCTGAACCGTCCCGAATTGACCGACGAACGGTTCATTCAGTTTCGCGGCGAGCGCGTGTACCGCACGGGTGATCGGGTGCGCCGACTGTTTGACGGCACGCTTGAATTCTTGTCGCGCACCGACGATCAGGTGAAAGTGCGCGGGTATCGCGTGGAACTGGGGGAAATAGAAGAAGTCTTGCGATCACACGCAGGTGTGCAGGCAGCCGCCGTGGTGTTGTACGCAGACGACGTGGGGGATGCGCAGATTGTCGCGTATGCCGTTCCCCGTGTGGGCAGCTACGCAGTCAGCCACACCGACCGGCCAACTCCGCATAGCCTCCAGGAGTGGTTGGCCGTATCGCTGCCGAAGTACATGCTGCCGACTGCCATCATTATGCTCGAAGCGCTTCCGCTCACGCCAAATGGGAAACTGGACAAACGTGCGCTGCCAAAACCAGACAGCGACGCGGCACAGGAAGATCGGTACGTCGCGCCGCGGTCAGAAACCGAACGTCAACTCGTGACCATCTGGACCGAGGTACTGAAGAAAGAGCGCGTTGGTGTACGGGACGATTTCCTTGAACTGGGCGGACATTCGCTCATCGCCATTCGGGTACTGGGCAAGATCAGCAAACAGTTTGGTATTCGTCTGGCGCTGCGTGCCCTCTTCGACGCGCCAACGGTTGAACAACTGGCCGAACTGGTCGACGCCACCCGCAAAACGGCGGCACCCGCAACACCGGCCATTGGCGTGGCTTCGCGCAGCGCCTACCGACTTGGCAAATCAATACTCGTTGGCAATCCCGACGAGCAGAACGGAGGCAAGGCCTGAGATGTCAGGCGTAACGTTGGATCCCACTGTCAGTCCTCAGCCGGGCGCGGACGCCGAGAATGAACCGGTCATGCTGCCGGCGTCATTTGCGCAGGAGTTGTTGTGGTTGACCGATCGCGCGTCACCTGGCGGCGTTGCCTACAACGTGCCGCGCCTGCGTCGGCTAAAAGGTGCGCTGAACGTAAACGCACTGCGTCAGGCGTTTGACGCGTTGGTCCAGCGGCATGAAGTGTTACGTACCACGTACGCGACATTCGAGGAACAGGCAGTACAAGTCATTCACGCGTCGCGCACGGTCCCGTTTGATGTGATTGACCTGCGGGCGCTCGCACCCGACGCTCGCGGGGCGGAAGCCGAACGCATCGTGCGCGAACGCCGCTTGCGGCCGTTCGACCTCTCGCAGGACGTGCTCCTGCGGGTCACGCTGCTGCAGCTGGACGCGGACGATTTTGTCCTGCTGTTCGAGTCGCACCATATCGCGTTTGATGGCTGGTCGCGCGATGTCGTATTTCGCGAACTCACGGCGTTCTACGAGGCATTCGCCAGTGGGCGCGCACCTGCATTACCGGCGTTACCCATTCAGTACGCCGACTACGCAATCTGGCAGCGTGAAGACCTGCAGGGCGAACGGTTGGAGCAGTTGCTGGCATTCTGGCGGAATGAGCTTGGCGATTGCGAACACGTGTTGCAGTTGCCAACCGACTTTCCGCGTCCAACGTCGTCGCGCTTTGAAGGAGTGTCGGTAAGTGCGCTGCTGCCGCCCGTCTTCCGCAACAAGATTCGCGCGCTTGGCCAGCGGTATGACGCCACGCCATACATGGTGCTGCTGGCCGCGTACACCACCGTGCTGCAACGCTACACCGGCCAGCAGGACGTGCTGATCGGTTCACCCAGCGCGGGTCGGTCACGACCCGAGACGCATGGACTAATCGGGTATTTTGCCAATACCATCGTGCAGCGGGCACGGTTCGCAAACAATCCGACCTTCGCTGAGTTGTTGCGCAGCCTTCGCGAAAGTGCGCTGGCCGCCTACGACCATCAGGATGTCCCGTTCGAAAAACTCGTCCTCGACCTGGAAGGGCGTACGACACTTGGCTATTCGCCGCTCTTCCAGGTGGTACTCACGCAGCTGGACAGTTCGGCAGCGCCGGCGGCGCGTATGGGCGAGGTCACGCTGGAAGGGTTTGCGCTCGACACAGAAACGACCAAGTTCGATCTGACGCTGTTCATGGCTGATCGGGCCAACGGCCTCGAGCTCAAATTGCGCGGGCGCACCGACCTGCATCATGTTGAAACCATCGAGCGGCTGCTGGGACACATCCGCCAAGTGCTCGAAGAAGCCGTCGCCAATGCCGATGCGCGGGCTTCCTCTGTTCCGTTGCTCACGGCTCCGGAACGTACGCAATTAGCGGAATGGAACAACACGGCTGTTTCCGAGGGCGCTCCGGCCACAGTGGTTGCGCTGTTTGAACAACAAGTCACACGTGTCCCCGGTCGTGCGGCGGTGCAGTGCGCCGGCGAGTCCCTCACGTACGCACAACTCAACAGGCAAGCCAATCAACTGGCGCGGCAGCTCCAGTCGATGGGAGTGAAAGACAGCGAGCCGGTTGGTCTGTTGCTCGATCGCGAAATGGGGGCGATGGTGGCCCTGCTCGGCATCCTCAAGTGTGGCGCGACCTACGTACCGCTGTCAGTCGACGCACCTGCCACTCGCCTCGCGCAACAGATTGGCGAAGCCGGTATTGATGTCGTCGTGACCCTGACTGCTCGCACCGGCAGCGTGCCAGGTGGTGTGCGAACGCTGTGTCTCGATCGCGATGCGGCGCTTCTCAGCGTGCACCCCACTGACAACGTCAATGCGAGTGTCGCGAACAACGCCGCAGCGTATGTGCTGTTTACGTCGGGGTCGACAGGCACGCCCAAAGGTGTCGCAGTAACACACGCGAACGTCGTGCACTACGCGCGAGCCGTGAGTCGCGTGCTTGGTGATGTGCCGGGCCATCAGGCAGGTGACGGCTTCGCACATCTGGACGGTTGGACGTTCGGACTGGCGTCGACGTTGGCGGCCGACCTTGGGAACACCAGCATTTTCCCGGCGCTGTTTTCCGGCGGAACTCTGCATGTGTTGAACAAGGAAGTCACCACCGAACCGGCGCGATTTGTCGAGTACCTGTCGGCCAATGCGCTGGATGTGCTCAAGATCACTCCCAATCACCTCGTCGCGCTGGCCGCCGGAAAACACGGCAGCCTGAGTTTGCCCGTGAAGTGGATTGTCACTGGTGGCGAACCGCTGCGCCCCGAAGTCGCGCGCACTTTGCTCAGCACAAACAAGCCGCGGGTGTTGAACCACTACGGACCAACAGAAACCACGGTGGGCGTGTGTACGTTCGAGGTGACGGCGTCGTCGTTGGCGGCCGTTGCGGCGTACGGCGCGCAAACGGTGCCAGTCGGGCGCCCCCTGGCCAACACCCACGCGTATGTCGTGGACACGCCTGGCAATGAACAACCCATTGGCGTGCCGGGTGAACTGCTGCTCGGCGGTGCGGGTGTGGCGGTGGGATATTTCCGGCGGCCCGACTTGACGGCCGAACGGTTCGGGTCATTCCGCGGTGAACGCGTGTACCGCACGGGCGATCGCGTGAGACGCCTCCCCGACGGCACCATCGAATTCCTGGGCCGCAATGATGACCAGGTAAAGGTGCGCGGTTACCGCGTGGAGTTGGGAGATATCGAGCACGTGTTATCGCAACATGCCGGCGTCGCACAAAATGTCGTGCAACTGCGGGAAGACGTGCCCGGTGAACCGATGCTGGTCGCGTATGTAGTTTCGCGCTCGGGATATGCGGTTAGTCACACCGACCGCCCTACGGCCGAGTCGTTACGCGAATGGCTGGTTACGACATTGCCGGAATACATGGTGCCAGCGGCCGTGGTGCTGCTCGATGCGTTGCCCTTGACACCCAACGGCAAAGTTGATCGCAAACAACTGCCGACGCCCGATGCAGCGGTCACCACCGTGGCCGCAACGGTCGACCCGCGCAACGAAACCGAGCGGCAATTGGCACTGATCTGGGCCGATGTACTCAAGAAATCGTACGTCGGCGTGACCGACAATTTCTTCGACCTGGGCGGACACTCTCTGTTGGCGGTGCGCGTCCTGGGCAAGATCAGCAAAACTTTTGGGGTACGCTTGTCGCTCCGCACGCTGTTTGATGCACCAACCGTCGAGCAACTCGCGACCGCCATGGGTTCTCCATTGCGCGAGTCGGACGAACCCCCGGTGTTAGTCTTGCAACCTGACGGCACCGAAACACCGGTCATTTTTCTGCATGGTGACTGGACGGGGGCTGGATGGTACGTGCGCCGGCTCGCCCCGCTTGCGGCACCCAACGCGAGGTTTCTGGTGTTGCCGCCACTGGGCGACGAAACCGATCGCACCACCTGGACACTCGAATCCATCGCAGCGCGGCACCTTGTGGAAGTGCGGAAAGTGCAGCCGCGCGGCCCATATCGCGTGGTCGGCTACTGTGTGAACGGAATGATCGCGTTCGAAGTAGCCCAACAGTTACGAGCCGCTGGCGAAACTGTCGACCAAGTGGTCATTGTGGACAGCAATCCGGTCAACGCACCGTTTGCCGCGTTTTTCCCGATGATCAATCGGCTGGCGCACGACGAGGACGAGGAGAAAGTGCTGAACAATCGGGCACGGCTACTGCGCAACCTGCGCGTGGGTCGTGGGCACCTGCAGACGTTTGGATCGCTCGACGCCCGTGGCCGCGTGCGGTGGACCCAGCGCAAAATCACGCGGTTGACCCAAATGTTGATGGGCAACAAATCCGATGCCCCGGTGGAGGCCAGTGGGCCGACAGCCGCCAACACGGAAGCGCCAGCCGCGGTCACCGAAGTTGCAGAAGTTGCCGCAGAACATGCGGTCATTCGCGACACCCAACGGCGTGCGTTGTCGGCGTACATGCCACAACGCTATCCTGGCACGGTGCACGTCTTCTGGGCCTTAGGTCAGGCTGGTGGTGAACGGCGCGTGCCGCTGGATCGGTGGGAACTGGTTGCGCAGCAGGTGGAACTCACCACGTTTGAATCAACCCATTTGAGTCTGATCACCAAGAACCTGCACATGTTTGCCGCGGCCCTGCGCAAGACCTTTCAGGGGCAGGCGTAGCGGAGCATTGCCGACAAGCCCACGCTCAACTCGCGGGCTGCGCTGTTTGGGTTGTGGGCTGCGCTGTTTGGGTTGTGGGCTGCGCTGTTTGGGTCGCGGGCTGCATGGCGCGGTCAGTCCGGCGTTTGGTGGGCAAATTGGGTGGGCGCATTTGCCCACGCGCGGAGCTCGCCGCAATCATGTACGCCACCCAGACTTTCGGGTCATTCAGATGACGACGGATCTGATAGCGAAGTTCCGTCACAATCATTTGCTTCCAGAGCCAACGCGGACGGCCCAGAAGCTGTGCGGTGCGGTTATCGGCGTCTTCGTGGCGGCCGAGGTACATGCCGTATGCGTAGAACCACCTGCGCAGGTACTTCAGCGTCTGGCGTTCGGGCGGGATGTAGTGCCGGACGCAGGCGGCCGGAATCCACCACCCGGTGTGCCCGTCCGTTAACGCACGCCGTATGACATCCGTCTCTTCGCCGCCCATGCGGCTTCCCGGACGGACCCCAAGATATGGGTCGTAGGGATACTTCGCCACGCAATCCTTGCGCACCGCCATATTGGCGCCGAAGGGCACCCGTTGCGCCGTCAGCGAAACGGCCACCATGCCATAATCAATACACGCGTACGCGTTGGATACCTGCGCCCAAGCCTGCTCCAGCCAGGACGGCGGCGCGACCGGAAACCAAGGCGCAATGGGACCACCAAAAATGGCGGCGTCCGGGTAGGTCTCAAACGCTTTCACATATTCTTCGAGCCATTCCGGAGTCACCAGGACATCGTCGTCCGTCCAGATGATGAAATCGCCTTTCGATTCAAGCGACGCAAGATTCCGTGCGTTGGAGAGCCCCGGAACCGGCTGAAACACCCGGCGTACAGGTAGTTTCGAAATAAAGTCCTTGATCACGGCATCCGTAGCATCGGAGCAGTTGTTGTTCACAATCAACAGTTCCCACTCAATGTGGGCTGGCACCCGCAACAACGTCATTTGCTGCAACGTTTGCCGCAGCAGCGCGTGACGGTTCCAGGTGCAGATTGCGACAGTAACGCGGCGGATGCCCACTACGAATCTCCTTCAGACGGCCGACAGTGCGGTAAGGGAACAGTACGAACGCAACCGGATTGCTGCAAGAACGCGGCCAGAATTGCACTGGCGACCCCTCGCAACCAAGACGCCTGCACCAGCTCCTGCGAAACCTTGCGGGCCGTCTACCAGTCATACTGAATAGTTGGTTCCGGGCGGGTTATCGAGCTAAGATGCTGCTAAGCTCCCCCAACCGGTGAACCACCTGCCCCTATGGCGGCGCAACACAAACCGGGACTCGGCGCAGCTTTCGGGGTACCGCAAACAGACCGATATTCCGCGCAATCCGGCTTGAGACTATGCTGCCGACAGTGGTCCAGACGCCGCAGAACCCCTTTCGCTCTCCCCATGAAACTCCCCTCTCTGTCGCTGTTGGCGACCCTCACCCTCCTTGGCGCCTGTTCCGACTCCGCACCCCACATCGACATCCCGGACGTCAGCACCCTGCCGCCAGCAACAAACGGCCCAGGTACGACTGTGGCCGAAGCCGGGACGTTTGTTTCCAGAACGATCACGGTTGACGGTTTCGCCTACCCATATCAGGTGTTTATTCCGAAAGCGTACAACTCATCACTGAAATGGCCAGTGGTGCTGTACATCCACGGTTCCAACGAGCAAGGCACCGACGGTCAGAAAATGATGACCACGGGCTTCGCCCTTGTGGTGAAGGCGCAACAGCAAACCTGGAACACCATTGCCGTGTTTCCACAAATTCCGCGCAAAGAGGGCTACGATCGGGCCCCGCTGATCGCGATTTCGATGGGCGCTCTCGATTGGGCAACCCGAACGTACAGCACGGACCCCAGCCGCATTTATCTCACCGGCACATCGTCTGGTGGGGCGCTGGGTTTCGAGTTGGCATATCAGTTCCCCGAACGGTTCGCAGCGTTTGCGCCCATGGCTGGCATTGTGTGTGACAAATGCATCCTGGGCGATACCACGGCCGCCGTGACCATGGGCGCGTCGCACGCGCTGGTCGCGCAGAAACTCAAGGCGTTGCCCGTATGGATGTTTCAGGGCGGCGCCGACGAACACCACCCACCAAGCTCCTCACGGCTCTCCGCTACCAATTACGCAGCGGCCGGTTGGACGAACTTCAAATACACCGAGCTGCCCGGTGAATCTCATTCCGGCGCGTGGACCAAGGCATATGCCATGCCGGAATTCTATACGTGGCTCTTTGCGCAGCACCGCTAGCTAGGGTCCGTCCTGAAACGCGGTAGTTTGAGTCGTCGATGCCCGTTTTCCGTGTTGAAATGTCGTGTAGGTGCGCGCCAATGGCGAGTGCGTGTGGCGTGTGGTGTTGATTGAGTGCTGATGCCCCGCCCGGCGACGATCACGCCGTCGGCAAGCGCGCGCGATGTCGAAAAATCGCGCGATACGTGTGGATAATTTGGCGCGTGTTACGTAATGCGCGCGCGGGCGAGCAGCAGCACGTTCGCGGCGAGCACCGCGGTGCGCACGTACGCGTGAAATCCCGTCGGGCCTTTCCAGACGCAGCGGGCGAGTCCGAACACACGTTTCAAGAGGGAGATGCCGGCTTCAATGCCCGCGCGAAAGCGGCGGAGTTTGTCATACACCCATTGACTGCGCGTCATCTCCGGCACCGTGAGACCGCGCTTCTTCGCGAAACAGACATCCGTGACCGTGAGTTGTTTGATGGCGGTGAGATTGTCCCGCGACGCGAAGCCCCCATCCATGCTCACCTGCACAGGCGCCGTGCCAAAGCGCTGCGCGTGCCGTCGCACCAGGGGCACCGCCCACGTGCTGTCGGCCGGATTGCCCGCCGGCAGCGCGCCGTCGAGAATCAGGCCGGACTTCCCCGTCGTGAGAAACACTTGGTGCCCGTAATACGTCGCCCGGCGATCCTTGACGATGACATCGGTATGCGCTTCAAACAGCGACACCAATTTCTCGGTCGCCGGCACCGGGTCGTCCTGTAACACGCGGCGCGTGGTTTGTTCAATCACCTGCGCGACCCGCGGGAGGAATGTGGTGAGGGCGGTGCGCAGCCGGTCGCGCCGCGCGGTGGCCGCGTGCGCGTCGAGCTGCGTGAGCGCACACGTCGCGTAACTCGCGGTCGCCTCGGTGTATTGCAGCAGCGCGCGATAACACTGGCGACGGCGCTTCGCGGCGGCCGGCGCGAGCTGCGCAATCTCGAGGGCGCGTCGTTTGGCGTGTTTGTAATGGCGATGGTACGCGCTAAAGCCCGTGGCGCGTTCGATGTGCTTGAGGAGCCGCTCGAGCACGCGCACGGCATCAAGCAAGAGACTCGAATCGGTCGGCGGATGGATCGCCACCGGCACGACCGTCGCATCCATGCGCACGGTCCGCGCGGGCTCAATCGCGCGCGCGGCCGCACTCGTCACGAGTTGATCATTCAGCGCGGCCAGCGTCGTCGGCCGCACGCGCCGAAGCGTGGCGGCGAGCGCCGATTTGGACGGCGGCGCGACGAGCGCCCCCACGCGGCAAAAGGCCCGGTACGTCCGCGAGTCGGCGAGAGGAAACGCCAGTTCCGCATACGTCCATCCCGTCAGTTGGCGCACGAGCAACAGCCGTAGCGTTTGTTCGCCCGTCAGGCCCGGCCGCCCGGTCCGCGCATTCTTCGCGCAGCCCGCCTCCAGGTCTTGCTGAATGCGCGCGCTCAGCGCAGGTTGTTCGTCAAGCACGGTGCTCATCGCCGACAAGTCTTGCGCATGCGCGTGCGCAATCCACGGTGCGGTGAGCGGCAGTTGCAACGAGCAGTGACGCATTCGGCGGTGCCTCCCCATGATGCAGTTGGTTGTCTCGACAACGCCAACGTACATCACTGCGGCGAGAACACCATCCCCGAATGCGTCACTCGTTTCACACCACAAAAATCCGCTCCACAAATAGTTTCAGGACGGACAC
>Ga0163144_10001077_pt1 | contig 64491 bp, 51 predicted proteins | sample OliLak19BULKMAT1_FD_123175 | JGI IMG/M metagenome (GOLD analysis project Ga0163144, IMG submission 123175) | Freshwater microbial mat bacterial communities from Lake Vanda, McMurdo Dry Valleys, Antarctica - Oligotrophic Lake LV.19.BULKMAT1 | ecosystem: Environmental > Aquatic > Freshwater >...
CTCGTTATCATTTACAGAGGGGTTCATGTATTCAAAACACGACTAGAGGATGAGCGCCGCGTCGGCAAGCCATTTGCATTTTGGCAACACCGACCACTTGAAGCCGCCTGATTGTTGATTTTTCCCGGAAAGAGCAGAGCTATGATTCCGAACCGATGTTCGATGCCGAGAGCGGTTGAATTGGGGATTCGGGCGACTATCGCAACGACCCTGGTCATCGCGGCCGCTTTGAAGTTCTACGGCGTTGTCACGGGCGTACTAACGGTGGCTAGTTTAAATGTTCCGGTATGGGTTATAACACTGACGGCTTATCTGGAGATCTTTGTCGCGTGGCAATTATGTTTTTCCAGTCACAGTGCGTTGACCTGGGGTGCGGCAGTCGTATTGTTTGCGGTGTTTTCGTCCGTGTCACTCGTTCGTTGGGTATCTGGAGCGTCTTCATGCGGGTGTTTTGGACTCCTTGACACTCCTCCTGTGGCGACCCTGGCCATGACTACGGCGTGCCTTGTATTGCTTGCCCTAGTTGCGCCGCTGCAGGCGGCGGTAAGTGTGCGTCACGACATTGCCTCGTGGTCGATTCAAGTAATTCATCATCGCCGTTGGGTGCGAGACCTCGCACACTTAGCAACGGTAGCGTTAATGACAGGATTCCTCAGCACGCCGGCCGGGCGAGCCTTAGCAAAGTTGCCTTCGATAACCCGAATAGTGGCGTCGTCTATTTCCATCGACCAGGGGTGCCCCGAATCGCGAGCATACGCGAGTATCGCGATATCGAACACGAGCGATCACGCAGCCCACATCATCGGTGTCAATTCAACTTGCGGGTGCATCACCCTGGGCAAAGCTCCGGACACTATACCTCCAAGAGGTACAATTTGGTATCCCGTGTCCATCGTGCGTCCAATGAGCACCGGCGAATTTCACAAGGTAGTCAGTTTCTACTTCGACCATCCGGAACAATACGTCGCGCAGTCAAAGGTAAGCGGTCAAGTTATTGGCGAGAGCGTCCAGTCACCTTAACAACGCTATGGAGTAAGACTATGAGTTGCACGGCAAAGTTGCTTAGTTGCCTCGGTACATTTGCGATTGCGATCTCGGCAATTCTGTTTACGGCTGATCGCGCCGAAGCCGCGCTCAGACGGTGCGAAGACCAATACGACTGCGATAGAGGGAATTGTCCCGGCCCCTATGAAACGTGTGGGCAAACGCCCTACCTTGAATGCTCGTGCGCCGAGATAATCGCTTGAACGTTATATGTCTACGATGTCTCGCCGCTCCCGGCGTGGCCTCTAAGCAAGCAGCACTATTCGGTGGTGGGTTTGTATTCCGCCGACAATCGAATAGTGATTGCCGATGTCCTAGCCGACTCGCGCTCCGCTGAGAAAATCAGTTTATTGCGTGGTTTTTCGTTACGCAGGACTCTACGCCGCCGCGGGTGCTCGTGTTTTCCTTCACGCGTAATTGGAGGCGCAGATGATGAGCGCGCGGAGCAGGTTAGCAATTGTTGGTTGCGCAATCGTAACAGTACTGCTTTTCGAGTTCGATTCTGCGTACGCAGATCTAAAAACTGATGCACTGACATTTGTGACCGCCCGGTTTGTGGAGATCGAAACTGCAAACCGATGCCTCAACTACGAATCGCTTGCAGCATGGCGACAGAAGGGAAAGGACTTTCAAGAGTGGGAGCGGGTGCGGTCGTCTGACAGCACGATTTGCACATACTCCGGTAGGACGACAAATCGAGATCTCCTCATCGCCGACCCGCTGGCTTGGCAGAAAGGCCAGGGACGTCAAATCGCCGAAAGCGATTTCTACGCCACGAATGTTTACAATAAGAAATATCGCGCCCGCGTCGTCAACAAAGGTCGCTTTGAGGAAGGTGGGAGCAAGTCTTTAGGAATGGTGGAGCGCACCACCGCCGTCGAAAGGCCTTTTGCGCTTCAGGCCATACTGGGTGAAGCCATCGTCGATGCGAGGTTGGCGGAGTTCATCAATGCGCCGGCGACCACGGTGATGGCAGTCGAGGATTCTTTCTTGAACGGAAAAGCATGTAAGAGGCTCGTGCTGGAGGGGGTTTTGCCGCGTTCCCGGCCGGCAAACGAAAATCAAACACCTCGGCATCGCTGCGAATGGTACCTGGACGCGGCGACCGGGCTCTGTTACCGCGTCTCCTGGAAACCGGTTTTTGGTAGCGGCTTCGAGGGAATGTACTCACTCGAGTACGCCCGGACAGTCGGCGACAATCTAATCCCGTCAAAATTGACTGTCGAATCAATCCTGCCCCGCGCTGTTCGGACCACGTACTTTCGTCGCTGGAACACGGATTGCTTGATGGATCCGGCCGAGAGTTCTCTTTCGTATCATGGAATCGCGGAACCAGACATTGCCTCGAGCGTCGGGAGTTGGCTGCTATGGGCCAATGCTGGCGTGATTCTTCTGCTCGCTGCATGGGTGCTGCGACGATGGCACCACTCAAGGGTGACTGTCGACAGTAGCCCAGCGACGTAGTGTGGCATGATGAATTCGCTTGCCCTGATATTTGCACCCGTCGCCAGCGGGCTCCTGCTGGCAATGTCTCTCAGTCCCGGCCCAGGCCAATGGCTCGCCTGGGTCGCGCTCGTTCCCTTGGGCTTGGCCCTTCGCGACCGGCGGAACTGGCCCGAGCTTTATTTCGGCCTCTACCTGGGCGGGCTGGCGTTTCACCTCATTCACCTCGACTGGGTCCGCGCGGGCACCGGACCTGGCGGACTCTCGGGCCCCCGCGCCACGCAGTGGTTGGCACAAGGCGTGGTCCTGGCGCTCTTCTGGCCGATTGGGCTCGGCGTCGGCCGCTGGTTCATCCAGCGCACGCGATTGCCGATGGCCGCGGCCCTGCCGATCGTGTGGGTCGCGTTCGAGTTTGCGCGGCACTATTGGTGGGCAATCTTCGACGCCACTGGATACCCCTACGGTCTGATCGCTTTGTCGCAGGCGGAGCATCCGCTGTTGATTCAGACCGCCGACCTGGGCGGAGCCTACGCCGTCGCCGCGCTGGTGGCCGCGGTCAACGGCCTCGTCGTCGACCTGTTGTTGTTCTATTTCGCGCGGCGGCAGGGTTCGCCCGCGCGGGTGCCGTGGACCGCGGCGGCCGGCGTGGCATTGCTGCTGGCGGTCAGCCTGGCTTATGGCGGCTGGCGACTGTCTCAAGATGTGCCGCGCACCGGGCCGGTGGTGTGCCTGATGCCGGTCGACACCGCAGACGTCCTGCGGGATGAACGCCTGACTGACAGCGAGCGGGCCGACGCGGTCGTGGGGTGGCGGGTCGCGCCATCCCGCGGCAAGTCAAATGGCGCGGCGCGGCCGATCGACTTCTTGGTCTGGAGCGAAGGTTGCGTACACGAGCCAATGGAAGTGGCCGGGACGCTCGACCCGAATGGCGACAAGTCCGTCGAGGAAAACGCGGTGGTGGCGCGGATGGCGCAGGTTGCCCGGCTGGCAAACGCCGCGCTCGTGGTCGGCTGCGACCGCACCGCGCCGGGCACGCACGACACGTACAACTCGGCCGCGGTCGTCGACCGGCGGCAGGGTTACTTGGGCGCCTACGACAAGGTGCGGCTGGTGCCGTTCAGCGAGTTTTATCCACCCGGCCGGCCCGGCCTGGGCAGCGCCGGGCGAAATTGTTTCGTGCACGGTACCGCCTACCCGGTGTTCACGACTCGCGCCGACGATGCCGAGCGTGCGGCGCGATTTGCAGTCGCGATCTGCTATGACGCCGGATTCTCGGAACTGTTTCGTCGCTACATGCGCGGCGGACCCGGTGAGCCGCCGCCCGAGTTCTTCGTTGTTCCGGCGTGCGAATCGCACGATCGAAAGTGGCGGTTGCAGCACGTGCTCTTGGCGCTGACGAGGTTCCGGGCCGTGGAGACCCGCCGCGCGATCGTGCGCAACGCCGAGGGTGGCTACTCGGGCGTCGTTGACGGCAACGGCATGCTGGTCGATGCTCCCGATGACCTCGACTTCCAGTCGCCGGTCACGCTCGAGCCCCTGCCGCTGGACGACCGCCTGAGCATTTACGCCTGGCTGGGCGATTGGCTGCCGATGGGCGCGTTGGCGACGATCGCCCTGACAATCTCGCTTTCGATCGTGCGGGGCCGTCGCCCGCAGGTTGAGCGTCAGAAGGGCAGCTCAAACGGGGTCTGATTGTCGCGATTGTGCATCTGGTGCCAGACCTGCGGATCGACCGCATCCGAGACGAAATGCGCCGAGCCGTCGGCCATCAAAAGGTTGACTCCCCCGGGATGCAAGCTCCGGGCCGTGGCTTGCTGGCAAATCTCCGAGGCAAGGTCGTTCGGCGAGGACTCGCACGGCATGTTGTTCCCGGCAGGATCGGCGCCGGCGGCGATCATCGCTGAACAACCTTGGATGGCGTCGGCCCGCGCATTCGGCCCGCGGTTGCCCGTGATGCCATGCGCCACTGTGATGCTGCTGCCGGGAAATCCCAACGACCACACGCCGCGGCGATCGAGCGGGTGAATGCCGGCGCGAATCTCCTCGATCGCCACCGTGCGGCTCAGACCCGCCGGAAACTCGCTGAACTTGAAACTCTTGTTCACGCCGCCGATGCCGCTGCCCCAGACCTGGGTGGTGTCGGTCTTCAGGTCCGTGCCGTTGACCTGAAACCCATCGCGGCACGAGCCCGCGGGCCAGACCGAGCTCAGTCGCATCAGGCAGCGGTCGTTTGAGCCGGCGTTCAAGGCAAAGTTTCCTCGGGCGTAGCCCAGGTCCGGCGCTGCCAGGCCCGCGCGCTGAAAATGATTGTCAGCGCCGTTCCAGCCGTCGCTCGGGCATTTGACCACTGGCAGCTCGGTGGCGCGGGCGCGGGTATTTCGCGGATCGTCAATCGGAGCTTTCAAATCGAACGCGTCGTACAAGGCAGACTCTTCCAAGTATGGCAGCAGCGTCACGAGCCAGTTTGCATAGACCCGATCCGGCGCGGTCACGGTCACGACGCCCAGGCTAACGTGGTCCAGCGTGCCCGGCGGCGCAACGCTGTCGCCAAAGGGCTCGCCCGCGGGCGACCAGGCCACGGCCGGCGGCAGGTTTCGCTTTCGCTCGTGGTGGCCCTCAAACGCCAAGCCAAGCTGTCGCAAGTTTGAGATGCACTGCGCGCGGCGACTGCTCTCGCGCGACGACTGGATCGCGACGAGCAATAGCCCGGTCAAGACGCCGATGATGGCGATCGCGACCAGCAACTCGACAATCGAAAATGCCTTGCGGCGTTGCATCTGCGGCACCTCTGGAGAATTCGCGCGGACTGGCTCACCAATCGAGATGGGATGATACCCCCAATTCTAACGCCACTTCGAAACGCCGGCCACCTGTTGTTCCGCCGGGCCGATGCAATTGCTCTGCGGACGCGTGGACGGCGTGGGCTGTGGCGTGTTACCTTCATGGTTTCCCGCTTGGCCACCCGCATTGGCCGGGCGAACGAGGTCATTGGGCCTGGAGACACCCGCGGTCGTGACGCACAAATTCTCGTTGTTTCTCGCGTTGGTCGCCCTGCCGACGCTGGGAGTGGTAAGCGCCTCAGCGTGGGCTGCCGATCGGCCAGCGGAATTCTTTCACACGATCGATCCGCCGCGCGCGGTGCAGGTTGTGGCCCGCGGTGGCCTGGCCGTGGCAGCGCCCCAGAACGGTCGCCGGGCATTGGAGATGGCGATCGAGGACGGCCTGGAATGGGTCGCGGTTGACGTTCGCCGCTCGCAAGACGGACGCCACGTGCTGTTCGCCGACGAACGGCTCGACGACAAGTCCAACGGCAGCGGCCTCGTCAAGGACCACACGCTCGCCCAGCTCCAATCGCTCGACGCGGGCAGTTGGTTCGCCCCGCGGTTTTCGAGCGCTCGCATCGTCTCGCTGGTCGAGTGCCTTAAGCTGGCCAAGAACAAAATCAACGTCTGCCTGGTCTGCCACGACGTCGACCCGGCCGAGTTGGCGAAAGAAATCCAGACCGCGGGGGTCGAACGGCAGGTGCTCGTGCAAGCCGACCGCGCGACCCTCACCAAACTAAGCGAATTTTCTGGCGGCAAGATCAAGGGGCTGATTCGTTGGCAACCGGGTGATGACCCTGCCGGATTCGACGCCGGCACCGCGGCGGCGGTGGCTTTGACTGGCGCCGAACTCACCAGCAAATTAGGGCCAGCGTTTCACGATCGCAAATTGCTGGTTTTGGCCGACTCGCGCGGGTCGCTCGATCAACCGAGCGGTTGGAATCAATCGCTCGCCGCCGGCGCCGAGTTTCTGCTCACCGATCGCCCGGCCGAGGCGCTGGTCCACGTGCTCTCGCAGGCGATCCCCAAGCGACCCGTGCAGATCGCCTGCCATCGTGGCGCGTCGCGGTACGCGCCCGAGAACACCTTGCCGGCTTATGCCACGGCCTACGCGCTGCACGCTGACTACGTCGAGTTCGACGTGCGACCGTCCAGTGACGGAAAGTACTTTCTGTTGCACGACGGCCGCTTGGACCGCACGACGAACCACAAAGGTCCGATCCGTGACTTGCCGGCCGCGACGATCGCCACGCTCGACGCCGGCAGTTGGTTCGCGCGACCGTTTGCCGGCACGCGCGTGCCGACCTTGGACGAGTTTTTGTCGGCAGCGTCCTCCGAATCTCAACTGTACTTCGACGCCAAGGATATCCGGCCGGACGACCTCGCGGCGGCGCTCGTGCGGCACAACTTGACTAGCCGCGCGGTAGTGTATCAAAGCGCCGAGTATCTAACGCGGCTGAAAGCGATCGACCCGAACATCCGCCGCATGCCGCCGGCGCGCAACGCTGCCGACGTCGACCGCCTGATCGCCACGGTCCAACCGTTCGCGGTCGACACGCCCTGGCGATCCGTCAGCAAACCGTATATCGACCATTGCCACGCGGCCGGCGTTCAGGTCTTTTCCGATGCACCTTACGGGGTGACGGTCGAGGCCTTTGAGCAGGCGATCGGCTGGGGCATCGACCTGGTGCAGACCGACTATCCCTTGCGCGTCTGGCAGGCGATGGAACGAACCGCAGCCAAGAACCCTTCGCGTGAACAGCCATGAAACCACGGTTACTGATCGTCGGAGCGACCGGATTCGTCGGCTCGCGCTGGGCCCAGGCGGCCGAGCACGACTACGAAGTTGTTCGCGCCGCGCGGCACGCTCCAGACGCGGCCGGCTCGCTTTCGATCGACGTCACCGACGCGGCCAGCGTCCGCGCAGCGTTTGACCGGGCGAAGCCTGAGTTCGTCACCCATCTGGCTGCGATGTCGGACATCGACCGGGCCGAGCGCGAGCGCGACCTGGCCGAGGCGATCAACCTGCACGGCGCGGTCCACGTGGCCCGCGAGTGTGCCCGCACCGGCGCGCGGATGCTGTACACGTCGACCGACGCGGTGTTCGACGGCAGCAAGGGCATCTACTACGAGCACGACCCGCCGACGCCGCTCAACTGGTACGGCCAAACCAAGGCCCGCGCCGAGGCGGCGATCGCCGAGCTGCTGCCTTCGGCCGCCATCGTGCGGCTCTCGCTGGTGTTGGGCTACGGCGCGCAGTCGGGCGGCAACTCCTACCTGGAAAAAGTCACCGGCAACTTAAAGGCCGGCAACGAAATCATCTCGCCGACTTATGAGTTCCGCAATCCGATCGACGTGGCCACGCTCTGCGATTTTTTCGCCGAGCTGACACCCAATCGCGCGGCGACAGGCATTTTTCAAATCGGCGCCAGCGACAAAATGTCACGCTACGACCTGGCGCTGGCCATCGCACGGCGGCTGGGCGCCGACCCCCAGCTGATCGTGGCCCAGACGGCGCCAGTGCCGGGTCGCGCGCCGCGCGGCCTTGACGATTTCATGGTCACCGATCGGCTGCGGCAGGTTTGCCGCACCGCGGTGCCCACCTGCCAGCAAGTGATCGAAAGGGCCATTGATGCAGTTGCCTAAGGCAATCCACGAACTCGAGTTCAATCACGGCTCGTCGTATGGCGAGGAGGAAGCGCAGGCTCTGCTGGAGGTGCTGAGCGCGTCAGCCCCGAGCTGCGGCCCCCAGGTCAAGGCGTTCGAGGAAGAGTTTGCCAGCTTCGTCGGCGTCCGCCACGGACTGGCAGTCACGTCGGCGACCGCGGGCCTGGAGCTGGCGATGATCGCCTGCGGCGTCGGGCCGGGCGACGAGGTAATCACCACGCCGTTGAGCTGGATCTCCACGGCCAATGCCATCGCCGCCCGCGGCGCCAAAGTGGTGTTTGCCGACGTCGACACGCGCACGCTCAATCTCGACCCGGCCGCGGTCGAGCGCAAGATCACGCCCCGCACGAAAGCTATCCTGCCGGTGCACCTCTACGGACAATGCTGCGACATGGACTCTCTGGCGGAGATCGCCAAACCGCGCGGCATCCGCATCGTCGAGGACTGCGCGCACGCAGCCGGCGCCACCTACCACGGCCGGCAGGCCGGGTCGCTGGGTGACATCGGCGTGTTCAGCTTTCACCAGCAAAAGAACATGGTCACGCTGGGGGAAGGGGGGCTGGTCACGACCGACGACCCGCAACTTTTCGAACAGTTGCTCTCCTTCCGTTCGCTCTGCTGCCGGACCTACGACCCCAAGGGCAAGTACCTGCCGATTGACGAGACCCAGCAGCCGATGGGCAAGCGCTACTGGCTCCTGGACTTTGCCGACGTGGGCTACAACTATCGCATGACCGACGTGCAAGCCGCGGTCGGTCGCATCCAACTGCGCAAGCTGCCCGAGTTCAACCGCCGCCGGCAGCAGATCGCCGAGACCTATCGCGGTCGGCTGGGAAAACTGCAAGGGTTGACCATGCCCTACGTAGCGCCGGGCAATACCCACGCCTACCACGTCTTCTGCGTGCTGGTGGAGCCGGAGTGCGAGCTCTCAAAAGAAGACTTCATGTGGGAGCTTTACGTCAACCGGCAGATCAAGGTCTGGTCGCACTACATGCCCATGCACCTGACCACGGCCTATCGAAACCGGGGTCACGGTCCGGGTGAATGTCCGAAGACCGAGGCGCTCTTTCACAAGTACGTCAGCCTGCCGATCCACCCACGGCTCACCGACGAAGCGATCGAGTACTTGCTATCGAGCATCGAGGCGATCGTATGAACGGGTTCATCGACCAGGTCGTCGCCGCGCGCGACGGCGGCGCCACGTTCAGCGCGGACGAGTCGATCTACATCGCCCGCTCGCCGGGTCGCTTGGACCTGATGGGCGGCAACGACGACTACACCGGCGGCATGGTCTTTGAGTCCACGATCCGCGAGGCCACCTGGGCCGCTGCGCAACGGCGCGGCGACCGGACGTTGGTCCTCCAGAATCCGCAGATGGCCGAGCACGGTTGGCAGCCGAAAGTGGAATACTCGCTCGATCAACTCACCGATGACGCCGCGGTGCGGGCCCTGGTGAACCGCGCGCCCGAGGTCCGCTGGACCGCCTATGTGCTCGGCTTGTTCCATTGGTTGAAGCGGAGCTTTCCCCAGCAGGTCACCGCGGGCATGAACGTGCTGGTCGCGTCCGACGTGCCGCTGAACAAAGGGGTCAGCTCCTCGGCAGCGATCGAGGTGGCCGTGATGAAGGCCGCGGCCCGGGCCTATGGCATCGACCTGGAAGGGGTCGAGCTGGCCGAGGCCTGTCAGTGGTGCGAAAATGTGATCGCGGAAAGCGCCTGCGGCATTATGGACCAGATCGCCGTCGTGCTCGGCGACGAAGGATTCGTGCTGCCGCTGGTCTGCCAGCCCTGCCAGCCACAAGCGTTGGTCCGCTTGCCCGCGGGCCTGACCTGCTGGGGCATCGACTCGGGTGTGAGCCACCAGGTCAGTGGCATCGAGTATGAAGCGGCCCGCGCGGCTGGCTTCATGGGCTACAAGCTGATCTGCGACCGCGAGGACCTGAAGGTCACGCTCGACACCGGCGGCCGGATCCCGCGCTATGTCGATCCGCGCTGGAACGGCTACTTGGCCAATCTGCCGCCGAGCGCGTTCCGCACCTATGAGTGCGAATTGCCGCTGGAGCTCACCGGTGCAGAGTATCTGCGGATCGCCGGCGAACATGTTGACCCGTTTACTCAGGCGCGGCCCGAGGTGACCTATCGCATCCGCGCTTGCACGCGCTATGCGGTCGAAGAAAATCACCGGGTGCAGTCCTTCGTCGAGCTGGCCCGCGGCATGCGCGACGGCTACCACGATGCCGGCGCGCGGCTGCTGGGGGAACTGATGTTTCAATCGCACTGGGCCTACACCGACACCGGCCTGGGTTGCGATCAGACCGACCTGCTGGTGGACCTGGCCCGGGCGCTGGGACCCGCACGGGGCATCTATGGCGCCAAGATCACCGGCGGCGGCGGAGGCGGCACTGTGGCCGTGCTGGGTCGGGCCGATGCCGAAAAGGCCTTCAACGAGATCGTCGCCGGCTATCGCGAAGAGACTGGCATCGACGCCTACGTGTTTCGCGGCAGCTCGATCGGCGCCGACCGACACGGGGTCCTGGTCATCGCACCGGGTACGCCATGAGCGACGTTGACACGGCGCAGAGCAAACCGGACGCTGCGTCGAGCAAGCCGCGCCGCGCCGTCGGACTGTGGTACCTGTTCATCCTGGCGCTGGCCAACTTGATTTGGTCGGGGCAGGGGACCGCGGTCAAAGTGCTGGAAGCCCGCGGCTGGCAGCCGATCGCGATCACGTTCGTTCCATTCTATCTCACCACCCTCTTGCTCGTGCCGCTGTTGATCTATCAGCGCCGCCGCAATCCTGCCCGAGTGCGGCCCGGCGGCGGCGACTGGTGGCGGTTTGCCGTGGCCGGTGTCTGTGGGCAGGTCCTGGCCCAGTTGGGCATGACCTGGGGTATCCACCGTTCGCTGGCGTCGAATGGCGCCATTTTGAATCTGTTGATACCGGTGTTCAGCGCCGTGTTAGCCTCGATCATGCTGGGCGAGCGGCTCACGCCACTGCGGGCCGTGTCGCTGGCGATCGGCCTGGTCGGCGTGCTGTTGATGTCCGTGGGCGATTTGCGCGAAGCCTCGTTCCTGCATTCGAGCTTTCTGGTCGGCAACCTCTTGATCCTGCTGGGCTGTTTTGGCTCGTCATTTTACAACGTCTACTGCAAAGGTCTGCTGGAGCGATTTGCCGAGGTCGAGATCTTGATCTTCAGCTACATCACGGCCTCGCTGGCCAGTGTGCCGCTGCTCATTTGGGTTGAGCCGTTCGCCGGGCAATCGTTCTCGTCGCTCGACCTGCCGGGCTGGCTGGCGCTGGGCTTTTTGGCCGTGTTCATGTACGGGGCGTCGATGCTGCTGTTCTTCTATGTGCTGGAACACATCAGCGTGACCGTGGCCTCCAACTCGCTATACCTGGTGCCCGTGTTCGGCGTGCTATTCGCCGTGATCCTGCTGGGAGAGAAGCTGCAACCCTTGGCCGTGGTGGGCGCGGCGATCGTGCTGGCGTCGACCGTGCTGGTGATGCGGTACGACACGGCGAGTCATTGACGTTCGGAAGTCAGCGCGCCGAAGGCAGCGAGTGCCCGCTCATGCCGCGCGGCGGGCGCGTTCCGCTGGCGCTAGCTGCTCGACGTGCTCGGCCAGCTCGATGTGCGTCGCCTGGACGTCGGCCAGGCGAATGACGTCGGCCTCTTCGCGGCGCGGCGACAGCGCGAATCGCCAGGCCCGAATCCTGAGTCTGGTGGCCAGCAGCACCTCGGCCGCGACCACCCGTGTGCTGGCCGAGCTCGGCTCGCGAATCCGCGTAGCGAGCGCCGCGCTGGTCAACCGCAGCAGCATGCTGGCCGCAAACAGCAGGTGAAAGTTGACGTAGGTTGCGCCGGCCCAGCTCCACGACCAGCCCTCGCTGGCGGCGATGGCCGCGCCGGCCGCGATCGACGCGATGCCGCCGACCACGCCCGCGAAACCGGTGCCCGCGGCGATGAACATGGTGCGATTTTCGCGCGGCGAGTTTTTGATCATGAAGCCGTTGTTGGCGATCGTGATGCCGGCGTTCAGAAACGCATCGAGCATGAACACCGGCATCAGGAAGACAAACGCGATGTCCGGATCGGCGGGGCAGACCAGCAGTCCGATCATGTTCGAACTCTTAAAGGCCGTGCACAGCACCAGCACCGGCCGCTGGCCAAACCGCTCGGCGAGGCCGCCGAGCTGATGCGAAAGCAGCGCGCCGCCGACCCACGAGATCGTCCACAAAAGCAGGATGCGGAACAGGTCCATGCCGACGTGTTCGAGCAGGTACATGCTGATGAACGGCGCGCCGACCATTGCCGCCAGGTTCCAGAAACAGGAGTAGAAGATGAAGCGGCGATAGTCGGGATGGCGGAAGGGTCCGGCCACGGCGTCGCGCAGCCGAGTGCCGGGCGCGTGCTGTAGCGGCGGTTCTTCGACCCTCAAGAACAGCAGGATATCACTGACTCCGACGGCCGCGCCCAGCGCGATGATGCCGGCAAACGCTGCCCGCACGTCGACCCCGCCGCGGAGGAAGAACAGCGCATTGGCCAACAGTGCCAAGGCCGCGGTCCACTGCTGCGACGAATGGCGCAGGCCCCAGAACTTGTTCAGTCCCTTGTGCGGCAGGTAGTCGCCCATCCACGACAGCCAGAGAGGCGTGCAGAAGTGGAGCATGGCGTGGTTCATGGCGGTCAGGGCGATGAGCGTCCAGATCCAGACGGTGTCGTCCACGCCTGGCACCAGCCACGGCCCGAGCGCCGCCGGCAGGAACATCAGCCGCTGCACGATCGACGCGCAGATCCACAGCGGCTTGCGCCGCGAGAACCGCTGGATGGCCACGGCCGAGAACAACTGCATGCAGACCAGACCCAACGGCAGCGCGCCCAGAATGCCGATGTGCAGGCCCGTGGCCCCGAGCGACCGGGCAAACTGCACCGTCGCCGGCGAGGTGGTGAGCTGCGTATAGGCCATGCCGCAGCAGCCGGCGACGACAATGGCGCGCTGGGCCTGCGGCAACGGAAACAGAGGCCAGCGGCGGGCGAAGCTGGAGGCGAGCGACAAGGGGGCGAATCCGAAGTGTGCGACCGAAAAACCACGCGCTTGGCTTGTGCTAGCGAGCGGCCGTGTGGCGGCGACCGATCGAAGGGGCCAGATGATACGCGCCGCGGGTCTGGCGACAAGGCGAGTCTGAAATCGCCCGAGCCTTCTTAGATTCACGCCGAGGGTCCGCCGTGGACGCAAGTCGGCCGCCCAGCAGGCCTTTGCGGCTGGCCGATTTCGTGGTAATTTAGGGCGATTGGGCCACGCGCGGCGGTTGGCAGTACTTAGACGATGAATTTCGCCGCACCCAGAAAGCCTGGGCCGTGTCCTGCCATGCGGCGTTGCCCCTGATCGCTGTGTGGTCGATCGGCCCAGCGGCCGATAAACTCATAGTCTCCACGACGTGCAAAGTCGTGTCAGCGTCGTTTTAAGTATGGTGGCTGTAGCTCAGTTGGTTAGAGCACCAGATTGTGGATCTGGGGGTCGCCGGTTCAAGTCCGGTTAGCCACCCTTGAAGCAGCCCGTTGACAGCCAATGTCAGCGGGCTGTTTTGATTTGATAGGCGACGACTTTACGTCGCACTTTCGACCGACCTCCCTACGTTCAGGTCAAATGCTGCGTCAGACAACATGCGTCGGGGGCGCAAGGGCCAACGCGAGAAGTTGACGGTCTGGCATTTCCACCAATCCAACTCGACGATATGCCGTTTGCGCGGGGCCATTGTTGAAGCCGACCTCAACGGTGATCGCGCACACTCCGCTGGTTTTGCAGAAGTCACGCACTTGGACTAGGGCAGCCGTGCCCAGTCCTTGATTGCGGCTTTGCGGGACAACGAAAAGATCGTCGAGGCATCCGATCAGACCGCCGTATTCCATTCCGAATCTGAGCGTCAGCACAACATAGCCCACGTTCGTGCTTTCATCGTCAATGAGCCACACATAGCCCAGCCGTCCATCCGAAAGAATTGCGGCAAACGCTCTTTCAGCTTGGGCGTGGTCCAGTTCGTATCCGGACTCTGAATAGAACTCTGCCATGAGCGCGAGCAAAGTTGGCATGTCACTGGCAACTGCTTTGCGAATCTGCATCTGCTGTGCTCTCAAGGGTAGCGACGCGAAACGACCTTGCGATCAGGTCAGGCCGGCGATGGGCTCTGCGGTGGCAGTTTGTACGACCTCCGCGAGCACTCCCCGCACGGTTCGCAGTTCACCCGGATCGATCAGCCTTTGCAGCACCGTCGCCACGAGATTGGGGATGCCAATGGGGTTGGTTTGCGGCTGGCCACCGTCACGCGTCGACTGACCGATCACCTGCCCCATCCGCAAACCGCCGCCAGCGAGCAGCAGCGGCGCCAAGCTTCCCCAATGGTCGCGGCCACCGTTGGCATTCAATCGCGGCGAGCGCCCCATTTCACCGCAGCAGACCAATAGAATTCGTTCGCTCAGTCCGCGCTCAGCCAGATCCTCGACCAGTGCCGAGACGGCGTGATCCAACGGCGGCCCGGTGTAGCGCATGCCCTCAGCGCACGTGGCGTTGTTAACGTCGGCGTGCATGTCCCAGACGAAATTGGAGGTGACCGTCACAAACCCACAACCGGCTTCGCACAGTCGGCGAGCGAGCAACAATAGCTTGCCGAGCGACTTTGCATTGTCAACGTAGTGTGGATAGTTATTCCACTTGCGGTTGATCTGGTCTGGCCGCACGAGCGGAGCCGTATCGTATCGGTTGACGACCCGCGGATCTTCGCGCGTCAGGTCGAATGCCTGCGCTGCCCCGCGGAGCACCGTGGTAAAGGCCTGCTCGCGCAGGTTGTCGATCGCGCCGGCTGGCCCACCGGTGTCGAGCGAAAAGCGGACGCGATCCAACCCGGCCAACAGCGTGCGGCGATCGGTCAAACGATCGACCGGCAGATTAATCTGCATGTCTTGCTGCAAGTTGCCGCCGGCGCCAGGCACGAACGGCGCGAAGCCGGCGCCTAGCGAGCCTGTCGAGCCGAACTGGCCAAACTGGGTCAGCTCAGGGCCAGTCGTTGGATCGACCGAGCGCGGAACCAATAATGCCGTGCGCGGGATGCCTGTCGCTGGATCGCTTGTTCCCGCAACGCGGGCGAACAGCGAGCCCAAGTTTGCCCCGTTCGTATGCCGGCTAACCACCGGCTTGATGTCGTGGTTGGCGTCGCCGGTCGTGAATGAGCGAACGATCGCCAATCGATCGGCCAACTGCGCTAGTTTTGGAAAAGTTGAGCCGAAAGTGACCCCAGGAATGCTGGTGGCGATCTCGCCGGTGGTCGACCGGATTTCCGCTGGCGCCGACATCTTGGGGTCGAAGGTCTCGAACTGGCTCGGTCCGCCGTGCAGAAACAGCAAGATGACCGACCGGCCCGAGAGCAAGCGATTTGGCTCGGCCGCGGCATGCGCCAACAGTCCCGGCAACGACAGTCCGCCCAGCGACAAAGCTCCGGCGCGCAGAAATGCACGGCGACCCAATCGGGAACTTCGGTCCGTGAAGGTTAGCATTGTCCGTTCCTCCCGCCAGGTCGCACGAGGACTCAGATATCAGGAATGGAACGCCCGTCAATGGATCCGGCGATTTGAGGGGATCACTTGCCCCCAAGTTTCCGCAGGCCGCAATTCTACCGGCAGGTTTCACGCAACGCACGAAGTTTCCGGGAGGCGTAAGCTTGCCCCAAGTCTTTGCTTTGATGGGACGACTCAGGTGCAATGGGTCGTTGAGGCAAACCTGTTTTTCGACGATTCGCGTTTTCTCGCGCGGTCGGCGCATTTGGACGTTGGACCGGGGCGGCCATCGTCGCGTTAGCGGTCGAACAATTATGCTTGTCGGCGAAAACGCGTAGTATTCCCCACACTCATCGCCCTGGCCATACCAAGTGCATGGGCCAGCCGTGAGCTGCAGACTATGCAGTTAAGGGGATGCGCGTTTTCGAAACTGATCCGGGTTCTGACCGCAATTCGTTGGTTTCCTGCGCTGACCAAGTTAGACTAATGTTCGCGCTGTTGATCGATTTTTCCTGGCAGCCCCCGGCGCAAATATGCTCAAGCTCTACAAAAGAGTAGATGGCGTCCTGCGGTACCATGAAGCGTGGGTGAATCAAAGCGCCGTGTACGAGCACTGGGGCGTCGTTGGCGATCGCGGTGAAATCAAGCAGCACGCAATTCCAGAACGAACCGACGACGATGTGGCAATCCTGGCGGTGTTACGACCTGCCGGTGAAGCCGGTTTTCAGCCGATCGACCTCGACGAACATGCGACGATACTCATCGAGTACGCCATCGCAGGTTTCGGCGCCGAAAGTGATTTGGCCAAACGATGCGCCCTCGAGAATCGCTTGAATGAGACTCTCGGCTGGACAGCCCTGGGACATTGCGATGGCGGCAGCATTGGTTCCGGGACGATGGAAGTGTGCTGCCTGGTCGTGGACTTCGATCTCGCGAAGCAGGTGATCACGGCGGATCTGCAAGGCACGGAGTTCGCCGACATCACCCGCATCTACAACGGTTCGGACGAGAAGTAGTCGAGCCGTGATCGCGCGTCGCCTTAGTAGCGCGCTGAGTGCGAATTTGGCGCACCGCCGCGCACCACAGCCGCCTTATCCATCAGTCGCACTCACGCCACCCGCCTCCGATCTGGCCGGCTGTGGCGATTTGCCCACAATTGGTCCCGATCCCTGCGGCAACAGCGGCCCGAAAAACATTGCCCCGCACCCCCGTTTTGTTTAGATTATTGGCTGCCCCGCGATGTCCCTCCCCCCGTGCCTCCCCGCCTGAGATGTTCGAGATGCCGCGTCCCCTTTGCCTGCGAGCGCTGCTGCTGATTGCCGCCTGTGGACCGGCAGTTGTGGTCGTTGGCGCGGAGCCGGCCGCGTCGGAGAAGGAAGCCGTGCCGGCGGCCGCGACTTTGGTCCAGGGGGAGGTCAATTTCGAGCTCGACGTGCTGCCGGTCCTGAGCGCTGCGGGCTGCAATACCGGCGCTTGCCACGGCAAGTCGCGCGGGCAAAACGGTTTTGCCCTGTCGCTGTTGGCGTTTGACCCGCAGTTCGACTATTCGTCCATTGCGCTGGAGGCCCACGGGCGGCGGGTGTTTCCCTCGGCGCCGGACAATAGCCTGCTGTTGCGAAAAGCCTCGCAGGCGCTGCCGCACGGCGGCGGCTTGCGGCTCAAGGCGGGCAGCGCGGAATATGAGACCGTCCGCCGTTGGATCGCCGGCGGCTTGCCGCGCACTCCGGCCACGGCCCCCACGCTCAAACGGATCGAAGTGCGGCCGGCCGAACGGATTCTGGCGCCCAGCGAAACGGTGCAGCTGGGCGTACTGGCCCATTACTCCGACGGTTCGATTCGCGACGTCGCGCGGCTGACCGATTTTCAGGTCAACGAGCCGGGCGTGGTGACGCTCGCGGGCGGGCGGATCACGGCCGGGCAATCGGCCGGCGAAGCCACGCTGATGATTCGCTACATGAACAACATCGCCACTTGGAATGCCGCGATTCCACTAGCCGGCTCGGTTGACGATCAGCTCTACGAGAACCTGCCTCGCACCAACTTCATCGACGGCCTGGTCTGGAACAAGCTCCGCTCGCAGGGCATCACGCCCAGTCAGCCGGCCGGCGACAGCACTTATCTGCGCCGAGTTTACCTGGACGTCATCGGCCGCTTGCCCACGGCGGACGAAGCCCGGACGTATCTGACCAGCAACTCGCCAGCGAAGCGTGAGGAGCTGGTCGACGCGCTGTTGGCCCGCAGCGAGTATGCCGACTTTTGGGCCAACAAGTGGGCCGACCTGCTGCGACCCAATCCGTACCGCGTAGGCATCAAGCCCACGATGGCTTTCGATGCCTGGATTCGCGCGCGGTTTCGCGAGAACCTGCCCTACGACCAGTTCGTGCGGCAGTTGCTCACCGCTCAGGGGAGCGCCTGGCGCAACGGCGCAGCGACCTGGTTTCGCGATCGCCGCACGCCCGACGAGATCACGCCGGTGGTGAGCCAGTTGTTCCTGGGCATTCGCCTGGAGTGCGCCAAGTGTCACCATCATCCGTTTGAGGTCTGGAGCCAGGAGGACTTTTACAGCCTGGCTGCTTACTTCGCGCGAGTGACGCACAAGGGCGAAGGCATCTCGGCGCCGATCTCTGGCGGCGAAGAGACGATCTTTGTCGCCGACTCCGGCACGGTCAGCCATCCGATCACTGGCAAAGTGCTCGAGCCGCGACCGCTATTTGGCACGGCCCGGCCGACCAGTGCCGGCGAAGATCCGCGCGCGGTCCTGGCCGACTGGATCGCCTCGCCCGACAACTCGTACTTTGCCAAGGTGGCCGCCAGCCGGGTCTGGGCCGACCTGATGGGCCGGGGCCTGGTGGAACCGGTAGACGACTTGCGGGCCACCAATCCGCCCAGCAACCCAGCGCTGTTAGACGCCCTGGCCGCTGATTTTCGCGAGCAAGGCTTCGACCTGAAGAAACTGATTCGCCGCATCGTCACCTCGCAGGCCTACGCGCTGTCGTCGCTGCCCAACGAGCGCAACGTCGCCGATACGCGCAACTATTCGCGCCACTACCGCACCCGGCTGCGGGCCGAGGTGCTGCTGGACGCGGTGTGCGACGTCACCGGCGTGCCGGAGGAGTTTGACGGCATGCCGCCGGGTACCCGCAGCATCGAGATCTGGACGCACCGGGTGGGTTCGCTGTTCTTGGACGCCTTTGGCCGGCCCGACGCCAATCAAGACCCGCCGTACGAGCGCGCCCCCGACTCCACGATCGTGCAGGCCTTGCACCTGATGAACGCGCCCGACCTGCAAAAGAAAATCGTCAGTGACACAGGCCGCGCGGCCCTGCTCGCGGCGACCGACAAGCCGCCGCAAGAGATCGTCGACGAGTTGTATCTGACCGTCTACAGTCGATTTCCCAGCGGCGAGGAGCGGCAGGCGGTGACCGAGGCCTTTGCCGCCAATCCTAATCGGCGGCAGGCCACCGAGGACCTGCTGTGGGCGCTGGTGAACACGCCCGAGTTTGTGTTTAAGGATTAACGCCAGGCGGCAAACTGCAGAGGAAACTGGAAATGGCTTTGCATACCAACTGTGCCGGCATGTCGCGCCGCGATTGCCTGAAGCTCGGCCTGACCGTGGCGGCCGGCGGCAGCTTTGTGGACCTGCTGCGGATGAGATCGCAGGCGGCCGATACCGGCGCGGTCAAGCGACCGGCCAGCTGCATCTTGATCTGGATGGACGGCGGGCCGACCCACTTTGAGACGTTTGATCCCAAGCCGGACGCTCCGGTCGAGATTCGCGGCGAGTTCACACCGATCAAGACCAAGATCCCCGGCGTGTACTTCTCGCAGCACATGACCCGACTGGCCGGCATCGCCGACAAGCTGGCCGTGGTCCGCTCGGTCTGCCACAACCAGGGGAATCACGGGGCGGGCAACCATTACATGATGACCGGCGCGCCCACGCGGGTGCCGGTCGGCTGCGGCGCGTTTGTCAGCTTTCACCCCAGCATGGGCTCGGTGGCAGCTTATGAGCGCGGAGCGCCCGAGGGACTGCCCGCTTATTTCTCGATGCCCAGCATGTCGCGTTCCGGTGGACCCAACTTTCTGGGCGCCAAGTTTGCACCGTTTGTCGTCTCCGACGATCCGGCCAAGAAGAACTTTCGGGTGCGCGACGTGGCCCTGCCCGAGGGCTTGAGCGACGATCGGTTTCACACCCGTCGCGACCTTAAGCAACTGGTCGATCGCTTTCAGCGGATCACCGACAAGGCCGCGGCCGATCCGGTCAACGCCGTCGACGAGTACTATCGCCAGGGCTACAACCTGATGACCAGCCCGGCGGCGCAGCAGGCGTTTGACATCCATCGCGAGCCGGAAAAAGTCCGCGAGGCCTACGGGAAGAATTCGTTCGGCCAGCGGGCCTTGCTCGCGCGGCGCCTGGTCGAGGCCGGCGTGCCGTTTGTCACGCTCTACGACGGCGGCTGGGACCACCATTCAGAGATCTTCTCGGGGTTGCCCAAGAAGTTGCCGCCGTTTGAAAATGCGATCGCCACGTTGATCGAAGACCTCGAAGCGCGCGGACTGCTGGACACCACTTTGGTCGTGGCCTTGGGTGAGTTCGGCCGCACGCCCAAGATCTCCACCTTGGCAGATCGCGGCTCGCCGGGGCGCGACCATTGGGCTAACGCCATGTCGATCCTGTTTGCCGGCGCAGGCACTCCCGGCGGTCAAGTCGTGGGCGCGACCGATCGCAACGGCTACGCCGCCTGCGAGCGCATTCTCTCGCCAGAGAACTTCGTCTCCACGGTCTATCGCAAACTGGGGATCGACCCCGGCAAGATTTACTCCACGCCCCAGGGTCGGCCTGTGCACCTGGTGAGCGACGCCAATCCCATTTCCGAATTGATGGGGTAACAGCGCGTGGCACTCCAGCGACTGCGTTCATCCGTCCGGCTCGCCGTGCGCAGCACGCACTTCGTGCGAGGTCTGCTCCTAGCTACACAGATGATTTGCGCGGCGGCAGCTTACGCCGCGGGACCCGAGGTGCACAGCTTCTTCCCCGCCGGCGGCCAGCGCGGCACGAGCGTGGAGGTAGCGGTCGGCGGCAAGCTGCCTGGTTGGCCAGTGCAAACCTGGGTCGACGGCGACGGGCTCACGCTCGCGGTCCAGGAAGAGAAGGGAAAGCTCTCAATTGCCATCGCCGCCGATGCCGTGCCCGGCACGCGTTGGATCCGCGTGTATGACGCCGCAGGCGCATCCGCTCCAGTTCCGTTCATCGTCGGCGCATTGCCCGAGATGGTCGAAGCGGAGCCGAACGATGCTCCGACGAGCGCCTTGCCGCCGATCACCGTCAGCCGGGTGGCAAACGGTCGTTTGGGAAAATCGGGCGATGTTGACCTCTGGCCGGTCGAGCTACAGAAAGGGCAAACCCTGGTGGCGTCGCTGGTGGCGCACGAAGGGCTGGGCTCGCCGGTCGACGCGGTCTTGCAGGTCGTCACCGCCGGCGGTCAGGTGCTGGCCTTCAATCACGACCAACGCGGGCTGGATCCTGAAATCGCCTTTGTCGCTCCGGCGGATGGCCGCTACCTCGTGCGCGTGTTCGGCTTTCCCTCCAAGCCGAATCAGACCATCGGATTTGCCGGCGGCGAGAGCTATGTCTATCGCCTGACCCTGGCCACTTGTCCGTTTGTCGATTACGGCTGGCCGCTGGCGGTCACGCGCGGCCGCGAGTCGCGAGTCGAGCTGATCGGCTGGAACATGGCCGATAACGAGCGAGTGCTCACGCTGGTCGCCCAACAGGATCCGCTGCTCATTACCGATCCGCGACTGGCCAACACCACCAGCCTGCGTGTGGAGCCGCACGAGACAATCGTCGAAGCCGAACCCAACGGTTTGGACGCGGCGCAGGCGATCACGCTGCCCCTGTCAATCACCGGCCGCATTGAAGCGCCCGGCGACACCGACGCCTATGCCTTTGCCGGCAAACAAGGCGAGCCGCGGGTCTTTGAGCTCGCCAGCCGCGGGCTTGGCTACCCGCTGGACGCGGTGCTGCAAGTCGTTGATGCCGAGGGCAAGTCGCTCGCGCGCGTCGACGACCTGGGCGAAGCCCGCGATCCGTCGTTGACCTTCACCCCGGCGGCCGACGGCACGTTTCGGCTGTTGGTGCAGGACTTGAACATGGCCGGCAGCGCGCGGCACGTCTATTTATTGAGAGCGACCAGACCCGAACCGGCTTTTCAGGTCACGGCCGCAGCAAATTCGATCGAGGTCTCGGCCGAAAAGCCGGCCGAAATCACGCTCACGATCGATCGGCAGCACGGGTTTGCCGAAGAGATCGGGTTTCGCATCGAGGGTCTGCCGCAGTTCGTCTCCGTCGCGCCGGTGATTTCGGCCGGCAGCGGCGATTCGGCCAAGTCGGTCAAGCTGACGCTCGCCTCCGCCGGGGGCGCGTTCTCCGGACCGATCCGCATCGTCGGCGAGTCGACCGGACCTCTCAAGCTGGGTCGCACGGCGACGGCCGCCGTTGCGAATCACACCTTCCGGTGCGAGAATCTCTGGCTGACCGTGCTGGCCGCCAAGCCGCAATAGCCGCGGTGGCTTGCCGCGCCGGGCGCAGTGCCAATACGTCAAACACGGGCGGCATTCGACCGCTCCACCTGGGAAGATCGTTGCCGAGAATCTGCCATGCAAGTCATCGGAGCCGGTTTCGGACGCACGGGAACCATGTCGATGCAGGCGGCGCTCGAGATCCTAGGCTACCGTTGTTACCACATGAAGGAGATCACCGAAGATCCCACGCACTTGCAGCGGTGGCACGAACTGGTCGCCGGCCGAGCGCCGATGGACTGGCGGGACCTCTTCAAGAACTACCAGGCGACGGTCGACTTCCCAGCCTGCATCTACTATCGAGAACTGCTCGCAGAGTTTCCAGACGCCAAAGTGGTCTTGAACTTGCGCGAACCTGACCGCTGGTTCGAGAGCTTCCTGACCTTGCAGCAGACCACGGACAGCTTTCGCATCTTTCGTTTCATGCCCGGGGCCCGGCGATTCCTCGATTTCGTCGACCTGCTGCTGCCCAAGGTCTTTGGCTCATCGCGCGACCGCCAGCGGTGCATCGAGGTCTTCAACCAGCACAACGCCCAGGTGCAGTCGACCGTTCCGGCGGATCGGCTGCTGGTGTTTCGCGTGCAGGACGGCTGGGAACCGTTGTGCCGGTTTCTGGGGCGCGAGGTGCCCGCGGGCCTGCCGTTTCCGCATTTGAATGAAGGCAAGGAGACGCTGAAAAGCCTGGCCCGCGAGCGCCTCTTTGGCCCTTGGCTGCGCAAGGCACCCTATGCCGTCGCCGCCGCGGCGGCGCTGGTGGTCTTGTGGTGGCTGCTCTAGCGCTCAGTCACAGCTTAGCGTTCGGGTGGCACTGGCTTTGCCAGTGCAAACTCTTGAGTCGGCGACGGGTACGAAGCACTGGCAAAGCCAGTGCCACCCAACCACGCAGGAAATCTAGAGCGCATTTTCGCAATCCTAATGCTACAATCGCGGGCGTTGGGCTTTTCGAGCGAGTGAGTTCAAGCGCTGCGCCGACATTGGTGCAACGACATTTCATCCTGGCGGGGAGGTTGCCATGTCCGAGGTCTCTCACGATCCGCGTCGGCGCGACTTTCTGAAATCTGGAGCACTGGCGGTCGCCGGCTCGGGCCTGTTGGGCGCCAAGGCGCTGGCCGAGCCTGCCAAGACCTCCGACGGCGCCACGTCGCACCTCGCCACGGGGCAGGTGCCCGTGCGACCCTTTGGCAAGACCGGCCACAAGCTGCCGATCCTGGGCATGGGCGGATCGGCCATGGTGCAGATCTTTCAACGCGCCTACGGAGTGCCGCTGTTGCCGCTCGACGAGCGCGTGGCCATGGTCCGCCACGCGTACGACTCGGGCATCCGCTACTTCGACACGGCCCGGGTCTATGGCGAAAGCGAAAAGATCATGGGCCGGGGGCTCAAGGGGGTGCGCGAGAATTGCTATGTCGCCACCAAGTGCCATGTCCCCGATCCGACCAAAGTCCGCCAGACGGTCGAGACCTCGCTCAAAGAGCTCGACATGGACCATGTCGACTGCGTGCAGATCCACAGCCCCGCGATCGAGGCGATCGGCTTCGATGGCGCGATGAAGATGCACGCCGAGCTGGTGAAGCTGCGCGACGAGAAGATACTGAAGTTCATTGGCCTCACAACGCACGTCGCGTTTGAAGAGGTGCACCAGATGATCAAGACCGACGGCTTCGACCAGGTGCTGCTCGCCTATGGTTACGTCAAGAAGGGCATGGACACCATGCTCTCTAGCCGCAAGGTCGAGTATCGCGACCTGTGTCTTGCCGCCGCGCACGAGCGGGGCATGGCGATCGTGGCCATGAAGGTGCTGGGCGCCAACATGCTCAGCCACAACGCCAAGACGCTCGTGCCCGACTACGATGCCGACCGTCTGGCGAAGCTGCCGCAGGCAGCGATCCGCTGGGTGCTGCAGGACGAGCGGGTGTCGATGCTCAACATCGGCGTGTCGATGCCCAGCGACGTCGACCGGAATCTGGCGGTGCTCCGCGGCGATACGCAGTTCACCAACGAAGACCGGGCGCTGTTGGCCGACTTTTCGTCGCGGCTGTACGACGCCGAGGCGGTCAAGGCGATGCGCATCAGCTGACATGCCCGACGTCAAAGGCGACAAGCTGTTCGTCAACCTGGGCGCGTCCCAGGTCCGGCGGCGGCTCAAGGGCTTTGGTCACGGCGTGCGCAAGGTGGAGAGCGCCGGGCGCAATCAGGCCGTGATCGTGCACACGGCGACCGGCCGGCATCTGGACGAGCTGGCCAGAAAGTTTGCCGACGTGGGATGCTCGGCGCGCGCCGATCAACTCAGTGAGCCGATCGAGAATCTCCGCAACCTCGGCCCCGCGAGCAGCGCGTGGCTGCGCGACGCCGGAATCCAGACCGTGTCGGATCTTAAGCGTGTGGGAGCGGCCTGTGCGCTGCGACTGATCCAGCGACGACATCCCCAGGCCAGCTTGAACCTGCTTTGGGCAATGGCGGCGGGCCTGAAAGATATCGACTGGCGAGAGCTAGATGCCGAGGAGAAAGATCGGCTCCGACAGCAACTGGTCGACTTGCACGTCGACTAGTCGCCTCGGTCGCCGATTTTCTCGTCAGCTACTGCTGGTCGAATTCTGCGAGTCAAAGCGCCGAATTAGACGGGCTTGACGTTCTCGGCACACGGGCCCTTGGGACCCTTGCCTTCGGTGTAGGAGACCGTCTGGCCTTCCTGCAGGTCATCGAAAGTGCAGCCCTGAACGCTCTTCGAATGAAAAAAGAGGTCCTTTTCGCCGCCAACCTTGATGAAACCGAAACCCTTGTCCGTCAACTTCTTGATCGTGCCTTCAGCCATTTGTGTCTAAACCTGCGTAAAAACGTGAAATACCGTCGCTCGACAAACAATTGCCGCCGTCCGATGCCCGAGTGTAAGCCGCTGGCGCGTAGTTACGCAAGGGCGCAACGGGCCGGGCAACGGTGATTCGCAGCGGGCAGAGGCATCCAATGGATCGTTTTGGCCCGTCAAATCGACCTCGGCTCAGCCGCGCCCCAGCGGCAGATACTCGGCTGCCAGCAGGGTGATGTCGTCCTGCACCTCGCGGCCGGCAGAGAACTCGTCGACTGCTGATAGCACTCGGTCCAACAGCTGTGGGCCGCGTTGGCCGCCGTCGGCCAAAAGCGAGACCACCCTGTCCTGGCCAAAATAGCCCTCGGGCCCCGACGCCTCGATGACCCCGTCGGTATAAAACAGCAAGCAATCGTGCTCGTTTAGCTCAAGCGTTGCGCTCTCGCAAGGAATGTCCAATAGCGCCGAGGAGATCAACGGACCGGTCGAGTCGAGCACTACGGGATCGCCGTGCTGGCGGCCGACGATCAGCGGCGGGTGCCCGGCGCTGGCATAGACCAACCGCCGCGTGCCGAGCTCAAAGCGGGCGCAACAGAGCGTGATGAACCGGCCGGGGTCGAAGGAGCGAATGCCGTCTTTCACGCGCTCGACCACGGCCAGCGGCTCAAAGTTGTCGACGTGCGCGGCGTGGAACGCCGCCTTGACGATTCCGGTCATCATCGCGGCCGAGGTGCCGTGTCCCACCACGTCGGCGATCACCACCGCGGCGCCGTCGTCGCCGGCCGCGACGTAGTCATAAAAATCGCCCGCCAGCGCATTGCAAGCCACGCGGCGGGCACAGAGCGACAGTCCGCGCAGTTGCAGCTGGTCCGGCGGCAGCAGGCTCGCTTGAAACTGCTGGGCTTCTTCCAGGTCCTGTTCCAGTCGGCGCACGGTCTGCTGCTTTTCTTCGCGCAGCCGCCGCAGCTCCACGCAGCGGCTGACCAGCGCCAACAGCACCCGCCGCTCAAACGGCTTTTGCACAAAGTAAAACGCGCCGGCATCAATGGCCTGCACCAGGTGGGCGTCGGGCTCTTCGGCGTTGCCGGTCATCAAGATCACGTCCAGCTCTGGCTGGCTGGCGTGCAGCCGCGCCATCAGCTCAAAGCCATTCATCTCCGGCATGCGGATATCGACGATCGCCACGTCCGGTTCAAACTCCGCGGAGACCGCCAAGGCCGCCGCGCCGCCGGCCGCCGACCGCACGTCGTAATGCTGGCCGAACACGCGAGTCACCGCGCGGACAATGCCCGGGTCGTCGTCCACCACCAGGATTCGGGTCCGCGGCACGGGGGCGATCATGATTGCGCCTCAACGTCTAGTGGAATCGAAACCCGAACGGTCGTGCCCTTGCCCAGCGTGCTTTCGATTTGCAGCTTGCCGCGCATCTGCGAGACGATCGAGCGGCAAATCGAAAGCCCCAGCCCGCTGCCGGTGGACTTGGTGGTGAAGAACGGCTCTTTGATCTTGGCCATGTGCTCGGGCGGAATTCCGCAGCCGTTGTCGGTGATCGTTAGCTCGACCCGGTGCTGAACGCGGGCGGCATTGATCTGCAATCGTCCGCCGTCGCGCGTGGCGTCGCGGGCGTTGGCAATCAGGTTGAGCAGCAACTGGTCGACGTCGGCCTGCACGCCCACCAGCGGCGGCAGGTCCTCGGGCACGCTGACCTCGAGGCTCACGCCCGATCGCTCGAGGACCTCGCGAAACACGCTGAGCGTGCCCTCGACCGCATGGTGCAGGTAGACCTCCGACGAGCTGCGGGCCGCGCCGCGGGCAAAGCTGAGCATGCCCCCAAAGATCCGCCGGCAGATGGTCAGCGAGCGTTCGATCTCGACCAGGTCGTCGCGCGCCGTGGCGGCGTCCAGGTCGCCGTTGGCCAGGTCCTCCTGCATCTGCTGGACCAGCGGCACCACGACGCCCAGCGCGTTGTTGACGTCGTGCGAGACGCCGCGGGCCAGGTCGGCCATGGCCTGCTTGCGCTCGGCGGCCCGCATCCGTAGCTCGAGCGACTCGGTGCGCCGCATGTTCTGCAGCGCCACGGCCACCTGCGGCAGAAACTGCGAGATGATATCGGCCTCGTACTCGCCAAACGTGCCGGGATGCACCGAGGCCACCTTGAGCACGCCGACCAGACCGTGCCGCGTGACCAGCGGCGCACAGAGCATGGCGCCCTCGGCCGTGGTCGTGCCGCCGATGCGCTGGTCGCGGTTGTAGTCAAACAGCTCGGCCAGCGGCGCCGCTTGCGACTCTGTCCAGTCGCACCAGGTCTTGCCGTCGCGGTTGAACCCATAGACGGCGTTGCGCGCGAGCAGATCCCACAGCGGCTGCGCCAGTGAGAGCGTGCGTCCCACCTGCTGGCTCTTGGCCTTGCGCCAGGCGACCTGTTCGGCCACGACCTCCAGCGATCGCGATTCGTTGTCCGAAGTGAGCAGCGCGGCCGAATGGTCGTAGCCGACCAGCGAGCGCAGCCCGTGCAGGATCTGGTAGAACAGGTCCTTGGGCCCGATCTGCTCGAGGATCTTATGGTCGATCCTCGCGCGCACGGCCCGCACGCGTTGCTCGCTGAGCCGCTCGACCAGTTGCGTGGCCGCGACGCCGATGGTGGAGAAGGCTCGCCGCACGTCCCAGGACAGTTCCACTCCGCCCGAGGACAAGACCAGCGCGCCCCACATTCGGCCGTGGCGGCGAATGCGCGAGAGCATCAGCTCGCCTGGAATCGACACCTTGTGACCGCGGAGAAAAGCGGCCAGGAGCGTGGCATCCCAGGTGCTGCCAGTCGGCGTGGCGTGCAGGATCTCGGCCGCCTCGCGCCCGGGATGCACGATGGCCACGCAGCCGGCCGGGGCGTGAAAGAAATCCAGGCTCATCCGCAGCGCGGCGTGCAGGACCTTGTCGGCCTCGCCGGCGTCGCGCAACTGCGACTGGTAGTTGTTCAGCCGCTTGAGCAGCTCAAACTCGATCGCCGGCGTGATCTCGTCCAGGACCTTGGGGCGCTGATCGCTCTTGGGCTGGGCCTGGCGTAGCCGCGATCGGTTCATGCGTTGGCTCTCAGTCCGGCGGAGATCGCGACCCGTGAGGCTGCCCAGGCGCCCTGGCAAACGACAGCGGCAGACGGCCATCTTCCGACTGACCCCAGCGAGTGTCAAGCGAGCGCCCCGCGCATGCTCAAACCCAGCCCCGCAAGCGGTTTGAGCGACCTCTGCTTCGGCATCGAGACCCCTGTTCCAGGAGCGACCAGCGCTGCTTGCGTGCCCGCGCCGGGGCTAGCCTGGGGCGGTTGCGATGGCGGATCCCCGTAACTAGTATGGACCGCGAGTTGTCGCTGCACTGTTGGGGGGGCCAAACACTTGGTGGGCCAGACACCCAGACGCAGTTCGACTCGCACCTTGGAACCTGGCACCACTGCTTAGGAATCAGCGTCATGGGCACACGTCGCGGCCGACACACCAATCGCTTTTGGCCAACCTTCACCCCCCGCCGCGCTCGCCTGGGCCCGGCGCCGCGCCGCTTGACGACTGAGTTACTGGAAGACCGCCGGGTGCTGACTCTGACGACGGTGGACCTGTCGACTGGCCTGACCCCGACCGAACTTGCTGAGACGCTCGTCGGCGGCGGCGTGACCATCAGCAACGTGAAGTACACCGGCGCCAATCAGGCGGCCGGAACTTTCTCCGGTGGCGTTTCCGAAGGGTTGGACATTGAGTCGGGCGTGGTGCTCAGCAGCGGAACGGTCGCCGACGCCAACGGTCCCAATCAGAGCGAACATATCTCGACGCAATTCGGCCTGCCGGGTGACGCGGATCTGGATGCCCTGATTCCTGGCTTCAAAACGAACGACGCCACGGTGCTTGAGTTCGATTTTGACGCGACGGGTGGCAATCTGAGCTTCACCTACGTGTTTGGCTCGGAGGAGTACAACGAGTTCGTCGACTTCCCGTTCAATGACGTGTTTGGATTTCTCCTCGACGGCCAGAACATAGCACTTATCCCCGGCACGCAGACTTCCGTCTCGATCAACAACCTCAACAACAACAAGAACTCAGAATTCTACCGCGACAACTCGCCGGCCGACCTGGGTACTCCGACGCCTTTCAATACGCAGGCCGACGGCTTCACGGTCGTGCTCACGGCTTTTGCCACGATCACGCCCGGCACGCATCACATCAAGCTGGCAATCGCCGACGCCGGCGACGATGCACTCGACTCCTGGGTGTTCCTCGCCGCCGAGAGCTTCGTGAGCGGCGACGCGGACATGTCGGTTTCGATCGATGCCACGCCCGATCCGGCGATCGTCCACAACGAGACGACCTACGCCGTGACGGTGACGAACAACGGCCCCGACCCGGCCACGAAAGTGAATCTCACCGATAGCGTGCCGGCCAACGCCACGTTCGTCGGCGTTTCCACGAGCCAGGGCTCGGCCACGCAGGCCGCCGGCGTGATCACCGCCAACCTCGGCAAGCTCGCCAGCGGCGCCAGTGCCACGGTCTTTGTCACCGTGATCCCCAACGAGCTCGGCAGCATCACCACCACGGCCACCGTTAACGCGCCCCAGAATGACCCTGCCGAGGGAAACAATAGCGCAACCTTGGTCACGCAGGTAGTGCGACCCAGCGCTTCGGTCAACGACGTGCAGATCATCGAAGGCGCCGGCGGCACGAACAACCTGGTGTTCACCGTCAGTCTCGACGGCTCGACGTTCGATACCGGCGGTGAGGTCAGCTACGCCACCGTCGACGGCACTGCCAACGGCGGCACCGATTACTTGCCGGTCGGCGGCCGACTGACGTTTCTGCCGGGCGTGCTGGCGAGGACCGTGACGGTGCCGATTGTCGGCGACGTGCTCAATGAAGAATCGAACGAGTACTTCATGCTGCACCTGGCCTACCCGGCCAACATCGACATCAAGCGGGACGGCAAAGGCACGATCATCGACAACGACAAGCAGTCGGCGCTGTACGTTAACGACGTGCAAATCACCACGACCGACCTGGGCGTGTTGCAAGCCGAGTTCACCGTGGCGCTCGACGTGCCCGCCGGTCGCACTGTCACCGTCAATTACAACACGGCCGATAACACCTCGATCGCAAACGTCGACTACCTGCCGAGAAGCGGCACGCTGACGTTTGCTCCCGGCGTGACCACCCAGCACGTCACGGTGCCCGTGCTCACCAGCGACTCGTATTACGCCAACGAGTTGTTCTTCCTGCAGATCGCCGGCGCGACGGGCGCCTGGATCGTCGATCCGCAAGCGGTCTGCACCAACGTCTTCGCGCCGGCACCGCCTCCGGAGTTCTTTGCCGACGATGGCGGAGCAGGTTATTCGCACGGCTCGGGCTGGACCAACGTCACCAACCTGGTCGCCTACCAGATGGACTACGAGTACCACGCGCCGGGCACCGGCAGCGGGCGGGCCACCTGGAGCTTTGAGCGCTTGCCCCCGGGACCCTATGAGGTCTTCACCCGCTGGGTGCCGTTTAGCAACCGCGCCACCAACGCACCTTATACCATCCTGGACGATGCGACCGCGCTCTCCACCGTGCGGGTCAATCAACAACTGGCGCCCGCGGGCGACTCAGACAATGGCATCGTCTGGCAGAGCCTGGGCACGTTCAACGTCGCCAGCGGCACGCTTCGGGTCCGCCTCGCGGACGACGCCAACGGCTACGTCATTGCCGACGGCGTGCGGATCGTGCCCTATGGCATTCCCGCGCAGCGGCCCGAGATCGACGTCGCCCGCTCCGATCGCTCGATCGCCAACAACGATGCTTCGCCGGCGTTTGAAGAGGGCACGTCGCTGGGCGCCCAATTGCTGCTGACCGACTCGGTCAAGTACACCTACACGATCCGCAACACGGGCAACGCCGATCTGACGCTGCCCAGCGGCGTGCAAATGCTGGGCGACCATGCCGGCGACTTTGTCGTCGTCAAGCAGCCGGCGACCACGGTGGCGGCGGGCAAGTCGACCACGTTCGACGTGATTTTCCATCCGACCGACGTCGGACAGCGGCAGTCCGTGGTCTCGATCGCGAGCAACGACTTCGACGAGTCCCCCTACAAGTTCGCCATCGAGGGCACCGGCAGCGACCTGCCGCTGGGACCTTTGGCCGTGCATAACACCGCGCTGGCGCTGGACGTCAACGGCGACAGCCAGGTCACGCCCAACGATGCGCTGATCGTGATCAACGCCCTGGCGCGCCAGTCGGAGGACCCTGTGGCCACGCCGCAGGCCTCGCCCCTGGCTGCTACAGCCTCCGCCACGACCACGCCAGACCGTTACCTGGACGTCGACGGCAACGGCATTGTGTCGGCGCGCGACGTGCTGATGATCATCAACTACTTGCTGTCCACCAGCGCCGCCGCCCAAGCGGCCAGCGCCGCGGCGGTTTCGGCGCCGGCCGCGACCCCGCAGGTGCAGGCATTCGTCATCGACCAGGTAGTTGGGGAGCTGGCCGACGAAGGGAGCGAAGCCACGTTTGCCGCGCCTGCCGTCGGCACGCCGGCCGCCGCGGCGACATCGACCGCCCCATCCCCGACGGCCGCAACGGTCGAGGCCGTGTTCCTGGCCGCCACCGCGGAAGAGGACGAGAGCGACGCGGAGATGTTCGCGGCGACGTAGTAAGCGGGCACGCGTCCCTCACCCGGCTTGCTGCGCAAGCCACCCTCTTCCCCCTGGGGGCGAGGGTAGTCGCGAACGCTACCGCACCAGGACGACGCGGCGTCGTTACTTCGTAAATTTCAGACCGGGGTCGTCGGGCGAGCCGCCGGGCATTTTGAAGTTGAACGAGTTGCCGGCCACCTGCGTGACCTGGCCGATCATCGCCGGGTTGCCGTCGGTGTTCAAGATCAGCAGGTTGTCGGCCACGGTGTAGCCACCCTGAAAATCCTGCGTCTTGCCGTCGTGGTTGTAGGTCCAGGTGTACTTCGCATCCTTGCCCAGGTCCAAGGCGATCGATGAACCATCGGGCCGGCTCGAGGTCCACTTGCCCGCCAAGCCGCCGGCGGTCACCGGCTCTTGTGGAGCGGGGGGCTCTGCGGGCGGCGCGGCCGGGTCGTCGGGCGGAGCGGACAGACTCGAGACCAACTGCGCTGCAAGCTGGTCCTTGGGATTGAGCTTCACCACTTCTTTCAGCTCGGTCACCGCTGACTTAGTCGAGCCCATGACCAGATATTGATACGCCAGCAAGAACCGCGCGTCTGCCTCCTTGGGATGTTCTTTGCAGTACCCTTCGAGCCGACGCAGTTGTTGCGTGTACAGGTCGATGTCCGAATACAAGCTGGTCAGCGTGGTCCAATCCCAACCGGGACCGTTGGAAAGCACGGCGTAGACGGTCGAAGCCGCCTCCTTGTATTGTCCCATGGCAAACAGCACCAATCCGCGGAACTCGTGCAGCACGGTATCGCCGGGAGTCTTGGCGATGGCCTGGTTCACCTTGTCGAGCGCCGCCTTGTAGTCCTGTTGGGCGAAGGCCTCACGGGCGTCGGCAAATGTGTCCGGCGCCTGGTCGGCTGGGGCCGCCTGGCTGTCATCGGCCGGCTGGTCGGCGGGCGGCGCGGCTTGCGCCATCGCGGCCAGCGGCTGCGAATAGTCGATCGTCGTGCCGTCGACCACGTAGGGTTCTGTGTAGTACGGATTAGAATAACTCATGTAACCCCAGTTCCAAGGCACGAAGGCGCTGGCGATCGCCCCGGTCGCGAACCCGGCGCCCCAGCCCCACCCGACTGGATAGTGGTTCCAGCCGTTGTTCCAGTTGCCGTGCCAATAGCCGTTGTGCCAGTTGCCGTGGTTCCAGTTGCCGTGGTTCCAATTCCCGTTGTTCCAGTTGCCGTTGTGATTCCAGTTCGCGTTATGGTTCCAGTTGCCGTTGTGGTTCCAATTTCCTTGGCCGGGGCGATTGCCGTCGCCAGGACGATTGCCGGCGCCGGGTCGATCGCCACCGCCGCCAGGACGGTTCCCACCACCAGCGATTCCGCCGCCACCCGCGCCCGGACGATCACCACCGCCAGGACGGTTTCCGCCACCAGGGCGATCGCCACCGCCGCCAGGCCTGTTACCACCACCGCCCGGCCGATCGCCACCACCACCGGGTCGGCCACCGCCGCCAGCGATACCGCCGCCACCTCCGCCGGGTCGATCACCACCGCCGCCGATGCCGCCGCCACCAGGACGCCCGCCACCGCCGCCAATTCCGCCGCCACCAATTCCCCCGCCGCCACCGGGACGTCCGCCGCCGCCAGCGATTCCGCCACCACCGCCGCCGGGTCGGTTCATGGTGTTCGGATGGTACGAGAAACCACCGCCGCCGGGTCGGCCCGCGCCGCCGCCGGCACCGCCAAAGCCGCCGCCGCCGGGACGACCGCCGCCGCCCGAAGGGTGGAACGTCGCCGGTCGCGAACCGCCGCCACCGCCGCCAAAGGAACTCGGCCGGCTCATGCCGCTCGAGGGTCGTGCGCCGCCACCACCGCCGCTGAAGGATCGGCCGCCACCACCACCGCCGCTAAATGAGCGACCGCCACCACCGCCGCTAAATGAGCGACCGCCACCACCACCGCCGCCGCCGTGAAACCCACCGCCGCCACGACCGCCGCCGCCGCGAGCATACGACTGGTCGGCGACCAGCGAGACGATCATCACCGCCACCACGAGGATGCGAAGGGTTCGGATCACGACAGGTCTCCCTGAATAGTTGAATTGCTGGGCCGCTCATCGCGGCCTGGTTTTCGATTGCTGAATTGTTTTGCTGGCGACGTTGCCGAAGGCGACGGTCGACGGTTCACTGCGGCTGGGGCGGTTTGCGGACCATCATCAGCAGCCCCGTGTCGGGCGTCGGCTCGCCGCCAACCGTGCGATCGCGAGATTCCCAACTGGCGCGGTCCTTGCTGAGCCGCGTCAGGACATTCGTCGCGCTCGACGCCTTGCCGTCGCTGGTCACGCCCGCGAGCTTGATGATCCACTGACTGCCGTCGCGGCTATATACTCCCTCGGTGAAGCCGCCGTCGGAATCAAACACCCAACTGCGAATCACCCGGGCCTGCGGATCCCAACCGATGCGCTGCGTGCCATTCATGACGTCGCGGCCGGCCACCTTGGCGGTGAAGTCGCTCAACAGAAACTTATGGCCCTCGTCCCAGCGATAGGTGGTCTCGATGACCGCTTCGGGGCTTTCGTCTACCCAGTCGCCGATCAGCCAGGCCAATTGCGCGAGGTGCTCTTCCGGCGTGTCGTCGACTCCGGGCGTGACGTCGTGAGCGCTGGCCATCAGCCAGCGACCGTCCTGCTTGACGTGCACAACCAGGTAGTGATTGGGCTCGGCGGTCTCGCCAGGCTGGAGCGTTACCTGGGCGACGCCGCGTTCGGCGGCCAGCGTCGGTCCCAGAAAGCGAATGCCTTTGACCTCGATCGCCGTGGCTGCGTCGGGATACTCCGCGAACAGTTCGGCATAAACGTCCTCGATCGCCTCGCGCCCCTGGATCGAGTCGCCCGATTCGTCGACGATCTGGGCCTCGGTCGTAAACAGGTCCGCCAGCGCTTTCGAGTCGTGCGCGTTGTAGGCCTTGGTGTACTCTTCGGCCAGTTGGCGAATCGCTTTGTCGTCGGCTTCGTGCGACGGGCTCGCGGCCGCAGGGGCGGCAGGTCTGGCAGGCGCCTTGGTCACTGTCGTCTCGACCTTGGTCGGCGCTTTGGGCGCTAGCTTGGGCAGTGCCGGTCGCAGAGGCTGAGTTTGCTTTTGCGCCAACAGCACGCCGCCGGTTGCCAACATGGCGATCGCTGCCGCCAGACAATAGAGAATCGTTCGCATCGCCGAAGCCTTTCGTGTGCGCGCCTGATTGAGAGACGGGGTTCGAGCGCCACTGGGAGCACGCTCGACTGCGCCCTCATTATTCACGCGTCGTGCCCCTTGTCGAGATGCCAGACCACAAGTTGGCAATTGAGGTCCGCATTTGTCTTGCTTGAGCCGTTGGTTAAGCGGCGATGCGAGCGGGCCCCTCGGCAAGGGCACTTGCCAGTCTGTTCACTGTGGCTCGGGGCTCGGGGCTCGAAATTGTTTGCGACCTAGCGCGACATCGTCTAGGCTAATAGTCCAACCTGCCCTGACGCCCCGCCCGCCCCAGATGAGCCTCGCTCCACGAGGATCTTCCCCATGCTCGAGCTCGCCAACGCTGCCCGCGGCCTGCCACGCATCAATCGGCGTCAGCTTCTGACCGCCGGCGGCCTGGGCTTTTTTGGACTAGGGCTGGCCGACCTGCTCAAGGCCGAGAGCCAGTCGGCGGTCGCGCCTGCCGCCAGCGGGATCAAGCCGATCAAGAGCTGCATCTTGATGTTCTACTACGGTGGGCCGAGCCACCACGATACCTGGGACATGAAGCCCGACGCGCCGGCCGAGGTCCGCGGCGAGTTCAGCTCGATCGCCACCCGGGTGCCGGGGGTGAGGATCTGCGAGCACTTGCCGCGCAGCGCCGCGATCATGGACCGCGTGGCCGTGATCCAGAGCGGCCATCACACGATGCGCAATCACAACGCGGCGGCGGTCGAGGCGCTTTGCGGCCGTACGCCGTTGCGGGGCGACCTGGAGCTATTGTCCAACGACCCGACGACCGACTTTCCCTGTTTTGGTTCGGCGGTCAGCTATTTCACCCGCGGCAACCCCGCGGTGCCACCGTTCGTGGCGTTGCCGCACGTGATGTACAACGTCGTCAAGCTGCCGGGTCAGACCGCCGGGTTCCTGGGTCCGGCCTACGAACCTTTGCAGGTGACCAAAGACCCCAACCAGCCCGACTTTCGCGTCAATGAGATCGCGCTGCCTGCCGGCACCACACTGGCCGAGCTGGAGCACCGCGAGACCCTCTTGGCCCAGGTCAACCGGCAGATGGCGGCGGAACCGCGCTCCGCAGGGCAGGGGGGCATCAGCGCCTATTACCAGCGGGCGTTTGACCTGCTGCGGTCCGACGCGGTGCGCAAGGCGTTTGACATCTCCAGCGAAGACCCGCGGACCCGCGAGCGTTACGGCCGGAACATTCACGGTCAGAGCACGCTATTGGCCCGGCGGCTGGTCGAGTCGGGCGTGCGGTTTGTCAGCGTCTACGACAAGGTGCACAACGGCCTGGACAACTGGGACACGCACGTGAACAACTTCGGACGCCTGAAAGACCAGTTGCTGCCGCCGTGCGACATGGCCTTTTCGGCGCTGGTCGAAGACCTCGAGGTGCGCGGACTGCTGGACACCACGCTAGTGGTGATGCTGGGCGAATTTGGCCGCACGCCGCGGATCAACGCCCAGGGGGGCCGCGACCACTGGCCCGACTGCTACAGCGTGGTCCTGGCCGGTGGCGGTGTGAAGGGGGGCTTTACCTACGGCGCCAGCGACAAGCTGGGGGCCCACCCACACAGCGACCCGGTCACGCCGGGCGACCTGGCGGCGACCATCTTCTGGCGCTTCGGCCTGAACCTGGACACCGAGCTGCACGACGCCATTGGCCGGCCGTTCACCCTGGCCGGCGGCGAGCCGATTCGCGGGCTGTTTGCCTAGCGTTTGGGGCCAAAGTGCAGGCTCCAGCAAGTCTATTGCGACGGCCATTGCAGCGGTCCATAATCACCCCCAAGCCGCCGTTGACGTGAAACTGCGCGGTCGATTGTCAGGTACGCCTTCCGAGGGCGCCGCGGGCAAGCTCTCGCGTCCGCCCTTTTTGACACGCAACCATCACGAGCCAAAAGCCATCCCAATCGCCAAAGGAGAAGGGTCATGATTCGTCGCCTCGTTTTCGCCGGCTGTACGCTGGCCGCACTGTTGATGATCGCCGCGCCGGCGCAAGCCCAGTTTGGCGGACGCAACATGCGGATGCCCACGTCGATGATCACGATGATGATGCTCTCCAGCGACGCGGTGCAAAAGGAGCTGGACGTCAACGACGAGCAGAAGGCCCAGCTAGCAGACCTGGCGCTGCAAGCTCGCAGCGAGTTCATGGAGATTTTCTCGGGCCTGCAAGACCTCAACGAGAAGGAGCGCGAGGAGGCCATGCCTGACGTGATGAAAATGCTCGGCGAGAAGGGCAAGGAAATGCAGGGCAAGGTCGATAAGATCCTGGAGGAGGGGCAGGTCACCCGTCTCAAGCAACTGGCCATTCAACGGTTGGGCGCTCTGGCTTTCGAGAATGAAGAAGTCGTCGCGGTGCTCAAGCTGACCGACGACCAGAAGAAGCAGCTCACCTCGATCAAGGAAGAAGGCGAGAAGCAGAGCCAGGAAATCCGCAGCACCGCGGCCGACCAAAGCGAGCGGCAGACCAAGATGGCCGCCATGCTCAAGGAGCTGGGCGACAAGGCCATGGCCGTGCTGACCGCCGAGCAGAAGGCGGCGTTCGACAAGCTGAAGGGCAAGAAGTTCGACTTCCCGCCGCAGCGCGGACCTTTCTAGGCGATCTGTCCAACAATCGACCTTTCCAGGCGGGGACCTTAACGGCTAAGGGGACCTCGCCGGGCAGGGTCCGCTGTGGCCAGACGTTTTTAGAATGAGAATTCTGTTTTTTGAAACTCAGGGGTCCGCCGCGCGGTAATATTGCGGTAGTACAGCCCCCGGTGTGTACCGCCCGTAGTTGGGCCCTGAATTACAGAGGCAGGCATCCCGCGGCCGGACGGCGCCGCAGCGACCAGATGTTGGTTTAGGCAAACCTGGTGTTTGTTTAGGAAAAATATTCGAGGTGGAATGATGGTGCGACTCTGCAAGCTGGCGTTGGCCGTGATCGTGGCAAGCTGGGGCTGTATGGCTCTGGCGGCCGAGCAGTCCGAGACCTCGATCGGCAAGAAGATCGAGAACTTTTCGCTGCCCGACATCCACGGCAAGCCCCACGCGCTCTCTGAGTACCAGGGCAAGCTGGTGGTCGTGGCATTCCTTGGCGCCGAGTGCCCGCTGGCCAAGACCTATGCCCCGCGGCTGAAGTCCTTGGCAGCCGAGTTCGAATCGCAGGGCGTGGCCTTTATCGGCATCGACGCCAATCAGCAGGACGCGCTGTCGGAGATTGCCGCTTACGGCCGGGTGCACGAGCTCACCTTTCCGCTGCTGAAGGACAACAACAACGAGATCGCCGACCGCTTCGGCGCCGTGCGCACGCCCGAGGTGTTCTTGTTGGATAAGGACCGGGTCGTTCGTTACTGGGGTCGGATCGACGATCAATATGGCTTCAAGACCGGCGCCGGCTACGTCAAACCAAAGCTCAAGGAGCGGAACCTGGCCGACGCGATCACTGAAGTCCTGGCCGGCAAAGAGGTCTCGCGTCCGGTGGTCAAGGCCGACGGCTGCTTTATCGGCCGCGTCACCAAGCCGAAGCCGACTGGCGACATCACTTACTCAAAGCACATCGCGCGGATCATGCAGGACCGCTGCGTGGAGTGCCATCGCAAGGGCGAGGTTGCGCCGTTCGCACTGACCTCTTATGACGACGCCGCGGCCTGGGCCGAGACCATTCGCGAAGTGGTGCAAGAGCAGCGGATGCCCCCCTGGTTTGCCGATCCGAAATTTGGCAAGTGGGCGAACGACTGCCGCATGACGGAGACCGAAAAAGAGCAGATCAACAAGTGGGTCGAAAACGGCTGCCCCGAAGGGGACACCAAGGACCTGCCCGAGCCGCGGCAGTTTGTCGATGGCTGGCAAATCGGCGAGCCCGATCAGATCGTTTACATGCGCGACGAGCCGTATACCATTCCGGCCGAGGGCACCGTGGACTATCAGTACTACACGGTCGATCCGGGCTGGACCGAGGATAAGTGGATTCAGGCCACCGAATCGCGCCCGGGCAATCGCTCGGTCGTGCATCATATCCTGCTGTTCGTCCGCACCAAGGACGGCGGCGAGGCCGGCGGTCGCGGCGGCATCGGCGGTTATGCACCGGGCATGGGCCCCACGCTCTGCCGACCGGGCACGGCCATGTTCGTGCCGGCCGGTTCGCAGTTGTTGTTCCAGTTGCACTACACCACCAACGGCAGCGAACAAAAAGATCGCAGCATGGTGGGCATCAAGTTCGTCGACAAAAAGTCGGTCAAGCAACTGGTCCGCGGCGGCGTGGTGGGCGATACCGCATTTAGGATCCCCCCGGGCGATCCCAACTACAAGATCGCGGCCAAGCACATGTTTCTGAAGGACACGCTGCTGCTGAACCTCACGCCGCACATGCACCTGCGGGGCAAGAGCTTTAAGTACGAGGCCGAGTATCCCGACGGCACCCGCGAGGTGTTGTTGGACGTGCCGTCGTATGACTTCAACTGGCAACTGCGTTACATGTTCGCCGAACCCAAGCTGATGCCCAAGGGCACCCGGCTGCACGCCACGGCTCACTTTGACAACTCGGCGGACAACCTGGCCAATCCCGATCCGACCAAGGAGATCACCTACGGTGACCAGACTTGGGAAGAGATGATGTTCGGCTTCTACAACTCGATGGACCCGAAAGAAGACCTGACCAAGCAGGACGTGGCCGCGGCCACCAAGGGCGTGGTCGGCGGGTTCGTGGGCGAAGGCTCGGCGCCAGTGGCCGAGGTCTCACAGAAGAACTGATTTCCCGCCAAGTTCCGGGGGAACCGACGGCCGACTGCAATCTTCTAAAAACTGCGGCTGTCTAAAAAGTAACCATGAAAGCGGAAGGGGGTCGTTCGCAAGAGCGGCCCCCTTCTTTTTTTCGCGGCCTGGCCGAGGCCGAATTCCACCATTCTGCACCTCCCCGAAAGAGGTCGCCGGCCGATCCGCCTCGCGCCGCCTACTGCGATCAAACACCGAGCTGTTCGCTGGCCGATCCTCGCCCATCCTGCCGGGGTTAAATAGATTGACTTGTTACGCGTTTCCAGACGACAATGCGCGGTGCGGGGCAACGGAACACATCTCACAGGTCGAGGCACGGTTGTCATGCACAATCCGCTTTTCGTCGCGCGCGCCGTGGGGTCATTGGCCCTCACTCTGATTGCGTTGAGTTGGCACACTCACAGCCATGCCGGCGATCTCAAGCTGCCCGACCCTTCGCCCGCGACGCCCACGGCTGCGCAACTGGTCGAGCAAGCCCTGCGCAGCGAGCTGGCGGGCGACGGCGATCAGCGCGCCGTGCTGCTAAAGCAGGCGCTTGAGCTCGATCCCAACTACGCCCCCGCCCGCTGGCACTCGGGCTATGTGAAGGTCGACGGCAGTTGGCTCTCGCTGGACGAAGCGGCCCAGCGCGCCGCGGCCGATCCGCAACTGGCCGCATACCGCAAGCGCCGCGACGGGCTGATCGACACGGCCGACAACCAGCGCGAGATGGCGCGTTGGTGCAACAAGCAACACCTCAAAGACGAAGCTCGCATCCACTGGGCGAAGGCCCTGGAGTTCGACCCGCAGGACGCCGAAGCGTTGGCCGGCCTGAACGTGGAATTCTATCAGGGTCAACTGTTGACCAAGTCGCAAATGATCGAAGCCAAAAAGCGCGCCGGCGAACGGATCAAGGTGATCCGCCAATGGCAGCCCAAGCTGGTCAAGTGGCGCAAGGCGATCGAGAGCGGCCACGCCGTCGACCGCCGGGCGTCGCTGGAAGGTTTGCGGAAGTTTGACGAGAGGGATGCGCTGGCGGCGGTCGAGGCGGTGTTCGCGGTAGACGAAGATTCCGAACAGAGTCGAGAGCTAAACAAGCTGTTGATTGAAACCGCCGGCCGCTTTCCGTATCCGGAAGCGACGCAGATTCTAATTCGGCGTTCGATAGCACCCGAAGCAGAATCGATCCGTGCGCTAGCTTGCGACGAACTTAAAAAGCGGCCTATCTATTCTTACGCGCCGCAAATGATCGGCCTGATGCCCGCGGAATCGTCTTGGACTGCGGGATACGCCATCTACTTGATGCCAGGCGGCGCCGTGAGCTTACAGGCGAAGTGGACCCGCAATGTCGGCCAATCGGAATTCGAGTTTTCATATGACATGACCGCGATGGCATCCTATCGATACCTGCGACCTCGATTTGGGATCGATCAGTCGTTTGCACAGCCCGAAGTGGCGCTCAACGCATTCGTTTTGCCTGCTGCGCACGATCTAGGGCGCATTGCGCAGACAACTCAACTGGAAGACGAAAAGCGGACCGCGTTGAAGGCAAGAGCCCAGTTTGCTCTGCAGCGAGTAACTGGATATGAAGGCGCGAGCGACTTGGAATCTTGGCGCGGCTATTGGACCAATTACTCAGAAACATACGCTGCGAAATCATTGGAAATACCGCGGCGAGAGCAGCGACACGCCTCCGATACGTTTGTCCGCATGACTGTCGAGTACAACCCGAGTTGTTTCCCCGCGGGTACTCCCGTCATGACACTTACTGGGCCAAAGCAGATTGAGCGCGTGCGTGTCGGTGATCGGGTGTTAACGCAAGATATCGCGACAGGGGAGCTCACGTACAATCCAGTTCAGGCGACGACTCTGCGTCCGCCTGCTTCGATGATTCGCTTCAATCTAATGGGGCGTACACTGCGGGCCACGCGAGGTCATCCGTTCTGGGTTGCAGGCCGTGGTTGGCAAATGGCCAAAGCTATCAAAGTCGGCGATCGATTGCACGGCATGGGAGGCGCTGTTGTCGTTGAATCGATCGATACAGAGTCGCCTGCCGAGGCCTACAACCTCGTCGTCGATGACAATCACAATTATTTTGTCGGCGATTCGCTTGTCTTGGCGCACGACAATGTGACGCCGGAGGAGTTCGGCACTTCGATCCCTGGACTGGCGGTCGCTGCTCAGCAACCGTGATGTGAATTCTGTACTTCGAGATTGCGTGTAGTTCAATGATCGATCGGATGGGGGCATTTGTCGCGATTGGACTCGTGCTAGTCGCCCACGGCGTGTCTGCTCAGACTGTGGTGCGGGGCGGCAAGCCGCACGAGCTATTCGCTCATGGCTTGAAGAGCTCACCCACCGCGGTGTCCGCCGCGCGGAACGAATTCGACCGACTCAAAACGGTCTCTCCCACCGATCCGCGGATCAACTACGCTTACGGTTTGGTCCTGATCAATCAACACCGGTATCGTCAGGCGATCCCGCTGGTGGAAAACTACTTGCAGAAAGCGCCAAACGACCTCCAGGCACGACAAGCCCTTTTACACACACAGATGCTTGATCGCAACTATGCCGCTGCGCTTGCCAGCTCCCTGGCTCTCGCGGAAATGATTCGTACTCGAGGCACTAGCAACGACACTGAACATGTTGCCGAGGCGTCCCGATTTCTCGGCACGGCCTTCGGCTACCTCGAAATCAGAGGTGCCGCTGCGCTGCCCTCCGATCGTCTGTCGAATGCCAAAAACCGTGTACTTAGCGAGCTCGGCGAGCCGCGCTTAGACGCATTTGATCAAGGGCGACGAGCCGCGCTGACACTCTTCCAACAGGCCGAGGAAGACATCCAAGCGAATCAGTCTCGCGCACAAGCCGCGAATGAACAGCAGCGAGAAGAGGTCCAGTCCTCATTGTCTGGCGATCGGAATAAGGCGGTTACCGAACGAACTGCGGCGCAGCAAAGTGGCGAGCAACTTCGTGACGCGCAACGTGAATACGACATCGTGGTGCGGCAAGCGCTGCCGTTGGTTCGCGACCGCACACAGATTAGTGTGCAAATGGTGGCGATCCAAGTTGAGATTAGTTCCTTGGTCATGTCCGGAACCTCTGGCCAGGGCGCGCTTGGGGCTAATCCCGGCGCGATGGGTTTTACGGAGCGCGTACAGGCAAATTCCTTATCAATAGCCCTCGCCGGCCTCAACCGCCAGGCCCTGGACCTTGACCGACGGATCATGGCCTTGCAAACCCGCGCCGGCGAGCTGGTCACCTCTGGCGCCAAGGCTTCTGAGGAGCTGGCCGAGAGCACGGCGGCGTTGGCCAAGAGCGAGAAGCGAGCCAAGAACCTCGAGAAGCAGCTCGCCAAGGCTGAGCGCAAGGCCGCCACCAAGGCGGCCGCCGCCAAAGCGCCGGCGATCAGCGGCCGCATGGCCCAGTTCAGCACCTATGCACCGTTTCCCTACGAGGAAGAGCGGCAACGGGTCCTGTCGTGGTACGCCAAGTAACGCCGCCGGGATCGCCGACGTAGTCTGCGCACCACGGCGGACTTCGATCTTGGCGATTGTTGACGACCAACGATTGCCCGACCACAATCGACGTTTGACCGCCGACGCCTGGCGAACGTGCCCACCGCGACAGGGCCGCCCCTCGCCATACGACCCGCGCTCGAGCGGACCATCATGACGCGAATTCACGCCTCGACCCGCGCTACGTGTTTTATCGCCGTCCGCAATCGTCTCACGCTTGTCGTCCTGATCGTGGCGTTGCTCGCTATCTCTCGGCTGACCGCTGCCGACAGCACCGCGCCCGACAACACCGCCACCGACGATCCGACCGGCGCGCTCAACGAGCTGTTTGACGCCGGCGCGAAGAACACGCCCACGGCCGCGGCGGCGGCGAAGACGAAGTACGACAAGCTGCACAAGGCGCATCCCGACGATGCCCGTATCGACTACGCCTTTGCCGTGACCCTGGTCAACCAGCGCCGCACGGCCGACGCATTGCCGCTTTTGACCCGCGCGATCCAGGACAAGACCGCGGAGCGAGACCTCAACCAGTGCGCGCTAGCCGCGAAGGTCTGGGCCGAGCTCCACGCCCGCCGCACGGACGACGCGCTGTCCACGGCCGCCAGCCTCGCCCAAAGCCTCGCCAAATCATCCACCGGCAAACCGAATGAATCCGACCTTTCCGCGGCGCGTCTCATCGGCACGACGTTTGGCTACTTTGAGTTTGCCAATCCCGACGCGGTCGATGCGGCCGCGGGCAAGACGGCCCGCGACAAGATCGCCGCCGCGTTGCCGTCGCCTTTGCGGACGGTATTCGACGGCGCTGCGGCCCAGGTCAAGGCGCGCGTCGCCCAGCTCAAGACCGACGACCAGGCCCGGCTCAACAAGCTCAAGAAAGATAGCCAGAAAACGGCGGCCGAATCGCGCGACAAGGCGACCGAGCGGAGCGACACGGTCGACGACCTCAAGACAGATCGCGACGCAACTCAAAAGAAGCTCGACGACGCCCAAGACGATCTTCAGAAAGCCCAGAAGGATCACCAGCAGCTCATTTCGAAGCTGACCAACCTGAAACGGCAACTGGCGCAGCAGAAGGGCAAGCCCGGCAAGAACAACAACCCCGGCAAGGCCGCCCGGCTGAAGGGCCAACTCAATCCGCTGGAGAAAGAGGCCAACCAGTCGGCCCGGCAGCTCGACAAGCTCAAGGATCGAGCCGCCGAGCTGAAGCGCGACGTGCAGCAGAGCACCGCGGCGATCGAGAAGCAGCAGAAACTGGCCAAGGGCGACCAGCGCCGCGCGGACGACGCCGACGAGCGGGCTCGCGACGGCGGCGGCACGCTGGCCGATCGGCTGGCCAGCTTCGCCACCTTCCAGCCGTTTCCCTACCAGCAAGAGCGCGAGCGCGTGCTCAACTGGTACGCCCGCTAGCTTTCGCGGTCGGGACTTTGCCGCGCCCCATCGGCGCGGGCTCGGTTTCGGTATACTCTGCCGTGACGCATTGTCTTGCTCACGACCCACCTTGCAGGAGCCCACCATGATTCGCCCGCTGTTGTTGGCCTCGCTGGCCCTGGCATCTCTGGCCGCCATGCCGTCGCCGTCGGTCGCCGCCGACCGACTGTTCGAGATGCGCACGTACATCACCAACGAAGGCAAGATGCCCGAGCTGCACAAGCGATTTCGCGAGCACACCAACAAGCTGTTTGAGAAACACGGCATGACCCTGGTGGGCTACTGGACGCCGGTCGATGGCGAGGATGCGGCCGACACGCTGGTTTATATCCTGGCCTATCCCGACCGCGAGTCGCGCGAGAAGTCGTGGAAGGCGTTCATGGCCGACCCCGACTGGCAGGCCGCCTACAAGGCGTCGCACGCCAACGGTTCGCTGGTGAAGAAGGTGATCTCGCGGTTCCTCACGCCCACCGATTACTCGCCGATTAAGTAGTCGCTGATCAATCAACTGCCCACCCAGTATCTGCGGAACGCGGCCAACGGCCGCCAGGAGCAATCTCTCGCCATGAATTCTCGCGAACGCTGGACCGTGTACCCGCTGCTGTTTCTGACCCTGGGCATCGCCCTGACCGACAAGCTCACCCGCCAGGTGCATACCGACCGCCTGATCTGCAAGAACTTGCTAGTGACCGACCGGCAGGGCAAGCCGCAGGTTGTCGTGGCTTCCACAGCCGGCGGCGGCATCGTGCAGACACAGGCCAACGGCCCTGGGCTGAACGTGGTGCTAGGCCACTATCCGACCGTGGCCGGGTTGTGGTTCACCAACGCCAACGACGTGCCGGTCGGCCCGAGCCTGATTATTCCCACGCCTCGCCGCCAACGCCCGCACGTGGAGGCAGCGCCGCCGGCGTCCTCATCGCCACCGGCCGAAGAAGCGCCGCCAGCGAAAGGCGAGTAAAAGGATTGGTGCGGCGGCGGCCGACACTTCACCCTCGCCCGCAACGAGGGAGAGGGTGGCTTGCGCGAGCAAGCCGGGGGAGGGCTCAATCATGGCGAGAATAGAAGCGATCGCGCCGCGCTACCCCCTCATCCGCCTCGCTGCGCTCGGCACCTTCTCCCCCACGGGGGCGAAGGGACGCGGGGAACTCACACTCGCGAAGTGAGCGAAGAGCGACGTCTACTTCTGCGCCGCGGCCGTGGTCTCGCTGGCGGCGACGGGTGTGCGCGGACCGAAGCGGCGAGCCCGATACAGTTCCAGGCCGTGCACCGCGTGATACAGCGCACCGCATTCCAGGTCGAAGTCCTTGGTCTTCTCGAGCGACTCGACCAGATTCAGCGCGGCCCGCGTGACCCAAGGCTGCTTTAGATCGTCGTCCGACAGCGCGACGGTGAGGAATTCAAGCGCATGACCCGTGGTGCTGATCCGCACTGCGATGTCCGGCGCGGTCGCGGCGCGGGCAAAGTAGGCCGTCGACAAGCTGCCGTCGGGCTGTTGATACTCGCGCGCGGCCCGCACCGCGGCGTCGATCTTGCGCTGCGCCTTGTCCCAGGCGCCAGTGCCGTCGGGCGTGGTCTGGCCCCCCTCGGCCCGGTAGCGCTGCATGGCCACGGCCAGCCCATACATCCGGTGCGTGCCGCCGCAGGCGCTGGCTGTGAGGTCCTGCGCCGACTCCATCTCGACCATCCGCGGAATATTCCAGGTCGTGCCGTCCTTGGCCGGCCACTCGGCGTCGAGCGGCAGATACGTGGTGAAGGCCATCAGCGTCCAGGTGGCTTCCATCCCGTCGTAAATGTCCCACTGGGCTTGCGTGATCAGGTCGCGCACCGCGAAGTTCTCGCCCCCCACAACCAGCACCTGCTCGGGCTTCAGGCCGACCTGCGAAAGGTAGCCCAGCCATTGGTCCTCATGACCCTGGCCCATGCTGCTGCCCGCCTCGACGATCGAGTCGACGCCATGGTCGCCTTTGCGCATCGTCCAGCCGCGCAGCTCGCCGCCGCCCAGCAGATAGTCAAGCGCAGGCACGAGCTGGCCGTCTTTATAAATCTGAAAGTCGCGACCATAGGCCAGCGCGCCGTGCACGATCTGCCAGGCCGCCTGGTCCTTGGTGTCCAGGTGCCGATTGTTCAGCGTGAAGTCAATCGCGGCATCGGTCCGATCGCGCAGCTCATCGTCGCTGGGCAGTTGCTTGGGCTGCTCGGCCACCTCGGTTGTCGGCCGGTTGCAGCCGCCGGCAATCGCCAACAGCAACCCGCCAAAGATCACGACCCATCGCCCGCTGCCTGACTGGTACACGTTCATTGCCTTCATGGTTCCCGCGTGCGCCCGAGCCGGCTCCACGGGCGGTTGAACCCGGGACGGCGCGAGCCTGGAAAGATCTATCGATGGTAACGATTGCACTGTACACAGCACCTCAGGTGCATAGCGCGGAGCCCCCAGCTGAGCTGGAGCGCTCTAGTTGTTTTAGGGTTTTCGGCATTTCACGGCAATGGTTTGGATAAAAAACGCAGTTTACGGAAAATACGAAGAATTACCCGATCGCAGGCCGATGAACGGTTAGGCGAACCCCACGGACTCCTGGCGGCAGTTGCGCAATGGCCCGGCCTCGCGACGAGAGTTTACCCCTGCGAATGAGCGAGCGGACTCGCTTGCTGGCCTATTCGATCGCCATCCTGTTGGCGGTCGCGATGGGGACCATGGCCGTCACGGCGTTTCAGTTGAGCTATGCGCCAGCCGGCAGTGGCACGGTGCTGGCCGTGGCCGAGACCCTGCTGTTGGTGATCGCCGGCAGCACCGCGCTGGTGCGGGTCTGCAATCCGTTTTTCCGCCGCCTGGAAGACAAGGCCGCGCAACTGGCCAAGGTCAACCGCGACCTGGACGACTTCAGCTACGTCGCCTCGCACGACCTGAAAGAGCCGCTGCGGGGCATCAGCGCTTATTGCCAGATCCTGCTGGAGGATTACGGCGACAAGCTGGATAACGACGGAGAGCGCCGGCTGCGGTCGCTTGTCGGACTGTGCCAGCGACTGGGTCGATTGATCGACGACCTGCTGACTTATTCGCAGCTCGGTCGCACGCAACCCGCCGCCGAGCCCGCGGACCTGCACGAGATCGTGGGCGACGTGATCGAGACGCTCGGGCCGGCGATCGACGACCGCAATGCCATCGTGCGGATCGACGGCGTGCTGCCGGTGCTCAAGGCAGACCGGGTGTTGGCCGGCGAGGTGTTTCGCAACCTGATCGCCAACGCGCTGAAGTTCAACGACAGCGAACGGCCCACGATCGAAGTGGGTTGCGGCCCGCAGGGCGCCATCTTTGTGCGCGACAATGGCATCGGCATTCCGCCGTGCCACCACGAAAGCATCTTTGCCATGTTCCGCCGTTTGCACAGCCGGCGGAAGTATGAAGGAACCGGGGCAGGACTGACGTTTGTGCGCAAGATCGTCGAGGCCCATGGCGGCCGCATCTGGCTCGAGTCGGACCTGGGGTCCGGCGCCACGTTTCATTTTACCCTTGCACCAGGAATGCCAAGTGTCTCTGAAGAATCTGCCCACAGTCCTCTTGGTTGAAGACAGCCCCGACGAGATCGACTTTGCCCGGCGTGCGCTGACCAAGAGCGGCATTGCGCATCGCCTGGTCGTGGCCGAGCACGGCGATCGCGCCTGGGCGCTGCTGAGTGGCGAAGAGTGCGAAAGCGAGCATGCCTGCCCGCTGCGGCCGGCGCTGGTACTGTTGGACCTGAACATTCCCGGTATGAGCGGGCAGGACCTGTTAGCGCGGATCAAGTCCGACGCCGAGCTGGCCACGATCCCGGTGGTTATTCTTTCGACCTCGCGGCACCGGCTGGATATCGAGAGCTGTTATCGGGCCCACGCCAACAGCTATCACTACAAGTCCGACGACCTGGCCGAATATCAGGCGACCGCCCGGCAGGTGGTGGAGTACTGGCTGGCGGCCGTGGTGCCGCCGATCGCGACCACCGAGACGACGATCAGCGCCTAAGCGTCTAAAAGGCCCTCGCGGCTCCGCTCGCTCTTGCCCGTCTGGCTGCCGGCGTTAGGATGGTCGGTTCGCGGTTAAGTGCCGCTGCCGCCGCCGGATAGGTCAATGGCCAGAACTCGGCGGGCGGCGATTGCGTAGAATGCTTGTGCATTTCCCGGCGCAGCTCCGACTGCCCAAGCGAGTTTGCCGCCAAGGTTGGGCGGCGGCCCGCGAAGTGATTTTGGGCGTCGGCACGCATTTCTTCGCAGGGGTACGTGCGCTACTGGAGGAGTTCGCAAGCAAATGTTTTTCGACCCGATGTATCTGTTGTATATCGCGCCCGCGTTGTTGTTGGCCCTGTGGGCTCAGTGGCGCGTCAAATCGACCTATGCCGTGGCCCAGCAGATGCCGGCACCGCTGAGCGGCGCCGCGGCGGCGCGCCACATCCTGGACTCTGCCGGATTGCAAAGCGTGGCGATCGAGCAGATTCCCGGCCATCTGTCGGACCACTACGACCCGCGCGACAAGGTCCTGCGATTGAGTCCCGAGGTTTACCAGAACCGTTCGCTGGCCGCGGTGGGCATCGCCGCGCACGAATCGGGACACGCCCTGCAGGACGCGCACGCCTATGTGCCCTTGACCATCCGCAACGCCATCGTGCCGGTCGCCGGCTTCGGCAGCAACGCGGGCGTGTGGATGATCTTCATCGGCCTGGTGTTCCAGCCGCTGCAGTTTCTGGCCTACGTCGGCATCGCGCTGTTTGCCGTGGCCGTGTTCTTTCAGGTCGTGAACCTGCCCGTGGAGTTCAACGCCAGCTCGCGGGCCAAGGCCCAACTGGTCGACCTAGGCATCATCAACACGCAGGAACTGACCTACGTTGACAAAGTGCTCGACGCCGCGGCCTGGACCTACGTGGCCGGCACGCTGCAGTCGATCATGATCCTGCTGTACTATCTGACACGATTGAATAGTTCGCGGGATTAGAGACCTTCGCCCCCTTGGGGGAGAAGGTGCCGAGCGCAGCGAGGCGGATGAGGAGGTGCGCCGCGCGACGACGCTGGAGCGCCCTCGGTGGTGCGGCCCTCACCCGGCTTGCTCGCGCAAGCCACCCTCCCCCGCGGTGCGGGCGAGGGTCATACTCTTCCCTTCGCCCCTCGTGGGAGAAGGTGCCGAGCGCAGCGAGGCGGATGAGGGGGTGCGCCGCGCGACGACGCTGGAGCGCCCTCAGTGGTGCGGCCCTCACCCGGCTTGCTCGCGCAAGCCACCCTCTCCCGCGGTGCGGGCGAGGGTGAAGCCTCGCAACGGTGAGCCTAAATTACTTCCTCGCTCTCGGGTGCGCTAGCGGCGTCCAGCCGCCGCCGTTACCGCTTGAGGCTACGCACTGCTGGATGAAGTACATGCCTTCCACGCCGTCATTGATATTTGGATAGACGGTGTTCACCTTCTCGAACTTGCCGCCGGCCGCCCGCTCCGCCATCGCGTCGAAGGCCGCACGATAGACGTTGGCAAAGGCCTCGAAGAACGCTTCCGGATGTCCGCTAGGCAAACGGCAGGCCGCCTTGCCCGGCTCGTTCATATATGCCGCGTTGGGGTCGCGGGTATAGATCGCGTGCGGGTGGCCGTTGCGGCGGAAGAGCATGCTGTTGGGCTCTTCCTGGCGCCAGGCGAGCGAGCCCTTGGTGCCGTCGATCTCTATCGAGAGGTCGTTCTCACGACCGTGGCTGATCTGCGAGGCGGTGACACTGCCCAGCGCGCCGTTCTTAAAGCGGATCACGGCCTGGCCATAGTCATCCAGTTGCCGGCCGGTTTCGAACGTCCGCAGATTGCAAGCGACCGACTCGCTCTCCAAGGCGGTCATGTAGCGGGCCAGGTTGTAGGCGTGGGTACCGATGTCGCCGAAGCAGCCGGCCGCACCGCTCTTGCTGGGGTCGGTGCGCCAGGCGGCCTGCTTCTGATTCTCTTTCTCCAGCCGGGTGCGGAGCCAACCTTGCATGTAGCAGACCCGCACCGCGTTGATCTCTCCCAGCTCGCCGGAGAGGACCATCTCGCGGGCTTGTCGCACCAGCGGGTAGCCGGTGTAGTTGTGCGTGACGCCGAAGACCACGCCCGACTTGTCGACCACGGCGGCCAGTTGTTCGGCTTCTTCCAGATTCAACGTGAGCGGCTTGTCGCACATCACGTTGAAGCCCGCCTCGACCGCGGCCTTGGCGATCGGGAAGTGGGTGTGATTGGGCGTGGCCACGGTGACAAAGTCGATCCGCTGGTCGGCTGGCAGCTTGAGCTCGCCGGCAAGCAGGTCTTGATACGAGCCGTAAGCCCGGGCCGGCGGGATGTCATAGTCAGCGGCCGAGGCCTTAGCCCGCTCGGGATTGCTGGACAGCGCGCCGGCGACCAGTGCGGCGCGGTTATCCAGCACCGCGGCCGTGCAATGCACGCGGCCGATAAAGGCGCCCTGGCCGCCGCCGACCAGCGCCATCCTCAGTTTGCGATTCAAAGTTCCGTTGGTGGGCATGCTGTCAAACTCTCCTGGTAGGTTGCCTGGCGCCTGGGGTCCGCCCTGCGGCTAGCAGGGTCCGCCTGCGCGGCGGCAACAGGTCGTGTTGCGATTCTCCGACGACCGCGCGTGAGGACGGCGGCAGCTTCGGCAATGCGCCCATTATTTCGCGGCGCGGCAGGGGCTCGCCAGTCACTTTTTTGCAAAATCCAGCGGCGTCTCTCGCTGAGGGACTTCGACTGGCTTTCGACCGGGCAAAGCGGTACGATCCAATTTGACCGGCCATTTTTGGCTGGCCGTTTTGACGGGGGGTCGTCCGGGGAAACGGCGCAACGACTGGTTGTCGCGCCGCGACCCAAATTGCCAAGGATCAACTGCACGATGGCAAAGCTCCCAGGAGCGTGGAACTCGAAGCTGGCCTGGCTGGCGCTGGGCCTGGTGGTCGGGCTGTCGGTCGGGCTCAACCTGGCCGGGGTTTGGCCGCAGGTGCCGCTGCATGCGGTCGCCACGCACGGGCAGGACAACTTTGCCATCTGCACCGCGCCGATGGACGAAGACGTCGAGGGCGTGTTCATCCTCGACAACCTCACCGGCGACCTGAAGGGGTCGGTGATGAACATCCAGATGCGGCGATTCAACACGCTCTATGAATACAACGTGCTGCACGACCTGCCCACGGCCAATGTGAAGAACCCGCACTATCGCATCGTCAGCGGAGTGGCCAATATCCGGCAAAACGTCTCGGCCGGGCAGATGGCCCGCAGCGTGTTGTACGTGGCCGAGGTGACGACCGGCCAGGTCGTGGTCTACGGCATGCCCTGGGTGCCGGGCCGGGCCAGCAGCATGGTGCCGTTCAAGGGCGGACTCATTCCGCTCGACCGCTGGCAGTATCGCACCACCCCGATTCGCAATCCCTGATCCCAAACACCCTGATCCCAAACACCATGGCCGCGCTTGCAAGCGCGTCTCACCCGACGTGAAAATCTTTGTCAACGGCATCGAGCGCGACATCGCTCGCCAGACGACCATCGCTCAACTTCTGGCCGAACTGGAGGTGACCGAGCGCCACGTGGCGGTCGAGGTCAACCTGGAGCTGGTGCCCCGCGCTCAACATGCCGGACACCAGTTGCGCGAAGATGACCGCCTGGAAGTCGTTACGTTGGTAGGAGGGGGCTAGAGAAAACATGACCACGATTGACCCAGCCAGCGACGCCCAGCTGGAAGACCGCCTGCAAATCGGCACGCACACGCTCGCCAGCCGGCTGATTGTCGGCACCGGCAAGTATGCCACCTACGAGCTGATGGCCGAATCGCTGGCCGCCTCGGGCACCGACTGCATCACCGTGGCCGTGCGCCGCGAACGGCTGGTCAACGCCTCGGGCCAGAACATTCTCGACGCGATCGATCACGCCCGCTACACGCTGCTGCCCAACACGGCCGGCTGCTTCACGGCCGACGACGCGGTGCGCGTGGCCCGGCTGGGTCGCGAGATCCTGTTGGGCCTGGAAAATCCCGGCGCTGACTGGGTCAAGCTAGAGGTGCTGGGCGATACCAAGACGCTATTGCCGGATCCGATCGCCACGCTCCAAGCGACCGAGCGACTAGTGGCCGACGGTTTTCAGGTGCTTTGTTATACGAGCGACGACCCGATCGCCGCTAAGCGATTGAAGGCAGCGGGCGCCACGAGCGTGATGCCGGCCGGCAGCCCGATCGGCTCGGGGCAGGGGATCTTAAACCCCAACAACATCCGCATTTGCCTGGAGTATCTGAAGGACAACGACCCCGACTACCCGGTGATCGTCGACGCCGGCGTGGGCACGGCCAGCGACGTCACGATCGCGATGGAACTGGGTGTCGACGGCGTGCTGTTGAATACGGGCATCGCCCACGCCCGCGACCCGCTGCAAATGGCGCTGGCAATGAAAGCCGGCATCGAAGCCGGACGACTGGCCTACCTGGCCGGCCGGATCCCGAAGAAGCTCTATGCCACGGCCTCCAGCCCCGAGTCAGGCACAATCGCGCCCAAGCCCCGGTAGCCATTACCCTCGCCTGCAACGCGGGAGAGGGTGGCTTGCGCGAGCAAGCCGGGTGAGGGGGAACAGCGGCGCGAATGATTCAACATCGCCAGGCGCCGCGCCTCTCATGCCTGCGGTACCCAACCGCCCAAGGCGACTGGGCCACCCTGATCCGCATTTTTTTCACGCTGTGCTCTGCCCGGTGACCATCAGGTATGTCACACAGTACAAGAGCATGCCAAAGGGATAAACAAAGAACGCGCCGATGCCGCAGGTGCAAACTGCCAGGGCAGCTCCGCCGAAAAACATGATTAGCGCCAAGGCGAACAACGTCAGTTTGTTTCCCTTGGTCGCAGCCATCGACAGCTTGAACGAATCGACGATGCCCGCCTGACCGTCGACGAGCAGGGGCAGCGCCATCGAGAACATCAACCCAATGATGAAAAAGGGAACGACCAGCAGGCAGAAGCCAAGACCGGCAAGCACTTCCCACACCAGCACCACGACAAACCCGGGCACGACGACACTGGCGGCGCCGAAAACTTCGGAGAACTCCGCCTTTTCACCGCGGCCAATGCGAAGCATGAATCGCATCACTCCCAGAGCCAGCCAGAAGCTGACGATGCCGATGACAAAATTGCCCACCGCCTCGAGTGGCGATTGATCGCGGTGGGCGTTGGCGAACGTGTATCCGTTATGCCCCAGACCTAAGACTACCACCGCCGCGCCCGCGCCCACGCAGGGCCAGATGTTGGCCTTAAAAATTCGCCAGGCGGTGCCCAAGACGTCGCCCAGATCGACCCGCGTAGGCTCGAAACCGCGACGATTCTCGCCGCGGGCCAGCATGGCGCTCATGTCGTCGGTCACCGGCGATTGATACGGGTTGCCCGTGTCGCGCGGTGCGATAGCATGCGGTGGCGGCTGAAATTCAGACTGCGGCGCCCCCAGCGGTGTGGGCTGCGGCGCGGCCGGACGCGTGACGTCGGGAATCTTCGCGATCGACCCGCACTGCGGACACTTCGCGTCCTTGCCTTGGGTGCCATCCGGCGTGCGCAGCAATCGGTCGCACTGGGGGCAACGAAATTCGATGGGCATGACCAAACTTCCTCCGTGAACGCTCGAGCGCGACCTTTACCAGCCGCCAGCTAGCGCCAAGAATACCACAGTCGGGCCAACGACCCAATGCGAGACCGCCAACCGGCGCGCTCCCAGCGGTCGACCTCGGCGGATCGCGTCTCGGAAGGCGCGGGCGCAGCAGCTTCACTCTCGGCCCACTGACGCATGCTCACACCGGCGGAAATCCTGGGACCCGAGGGCCGCATCGCCGCGCGGCTGGCCAACTACGAACGCCGTGGCGAGCAATTGGCCATGGCCGACGCCGTGGCCGAGGCCATCCGCAAGAAGCATCACCTCGTGGCCGAAGCCGGCACCGGCGTGGGCAAGAGCTTTGCCTATCTGGTGCCAGCCATCCTGGCCGTGGCCGGCGACCCCGACGCGCCCGTGCTGGAAAGCCAGCCTTCGGGGCCCAAGCGCATCGTGATCTCGACCCACACGATCAGCCTGCAGGAGCAACTGCTCGAAAAAGACCTGCCGCTGCTGAAGAGCGTGATTCCGCTCGACTTTTCGGCAGTGCTGGTCAAAGGCCGGCAGAATTATCTGAGCCTGCGGCGGCTCAGGTTGGCCAACGACCGGGCCAAGAGCGTCTTTCGCCAGGACGAGGAGTTCGCCGAACTGCGGCAATTGACCACCTGGTCCGTGGCGACCGGCGACGGCTCGCTCTCGGACCTCGACTATCGACCCATGCCCTCGGTCTGGGACGAAGTGCAGAGCGACAATGTCAACTGCCTGGGTCGCCAATGCCCGACCTACAAAGATTGTCATTACTATCGGGCCCGCCGCCGTGCGCAAAACGCGCAGATCCTGATCGTCAACCACGCGCTGTTCTTTAGCGACCTCGGCCTGCGCCGCGCGGGCGCCAGCATCTTGCCGGACTACGACGTGGCGATCTTTGACGAGGCCCACAACCTGGAGGCGGTCGCCAGCGACCACCTGGGCGTGCACCTCTCCAGCGGGCAGATCGAATACGTGCTGGGCAAGCTCTACAACGAGCGAACCAACAAAGGCCTGTTGGTCCACCACAAGCTGGCCGAAGCGCAGCAGCAGGTCATCGCCGCCCGCATTCATGCCGACGACTTCTTTGCCGACCTGGGCGACTGGATGATGCGCAAAGGCAAGCCGACCTTAAGGGTGGAGTCGCCCGAGATCGTCGATAATCAACTGAGCCCGGCGCTCAACAACCTGGCGCGCACGCTAAAGCGCTGCGCCGCCGACGTGCCGGACGAGGACCGCCTGGATTTCTCGTCGGCGGCCGAGCGATTGTTGAGTCTGGCCAGTTCACTGGAAGACTGGCGCGTGCAGAGCCAGGGGGACACGGTCTATTGGCTGGATGCGGCACGCAGCCGTCGCGGTCGCCCGCGGATGAACCTGGCCGCTGCGCCTTTGGACGTCGGCCCGGCGCTCCGCGAGCAATTGTTTGACAAAGTGTCGAGCGTCGTGATGACCAGCGCCACCTTGTCGGTCGGGCGCGAAGGGTCGTTTGACTTTTTCAAGTCGCGATCTGGGCTGACGCAGGCTGTGTGTCAGCGCTGGGGCAGCCCGTTTGACTATCCCAAGCAGGCCGAGCTGATCCTGGTCGACGGCATGCCCGACCCGACCGGCGACAAGGACCGCTACGAGCGGGCCGCGGTGGCGATGATCCGCCGCTATGTGGCGCGGACCGACGGTCATGCGTTTGTGCTGTTCACCAGCTACGAGATGATGAACCGCGTGGCCCGCGAGCTGACCTCGTGGCTGGCGGCCCGCAACCTCGGTCTCTTGAGTCAGGGCGAAGGCTTGCCGCGCAGCCAGATGCTGGCCCGGTTTCGCGAAGACCCGCGGGCCGTGCTGTTGGGCACCGACAGCTTCTGGCAGGGCGTGGACGTGCCGGGCGAGGCGCTAACCAATGTGATCATCACCAAGCTGCCCTTCAGCGTGCCCGACCGGCCGCTGATCGAGGCCCGGCTGTCGGCGATCCGTGCGGCGGGCGGCAACCCTTTTTCCGACTATCAATTGCCCGAGGCGGTGCTGAAGCTAAAGCAAGGTTTCGGCCGGCTGATTCGCACCAAGCGCGACCACGGCCAGGTGGTAATCCTCGACCCGAGGGTGAGAACCAAGCCCTACGGCCGGCTATTCCTGGACTCGCTGCCCGATTGCCGCAGGACGGTAGAGGCTTTTGACGCGGAAGCGGTGGTCGGCGAGGCCTAGCCCGGGCGTTGACCACCCTGGGTGGGCAGCTTAAAGTGGAGATTTGGGCTTCTTGGGGTGGCTTTGCCCCGAGGCTGTCCCCCGGGACGCTGGCCCTCGATCTCCCACGACCCAACCCCTGTCGGGCTACGCATTTCCATGCTTGCCAAACGCGTCATTCCGTGTCTGGACGTGGAGAAAGGGCGGGTCGTCAAAGGCACGAACTTCGTCAACCTGCGCGACGCCGGCGATCCGGTGGGCGTCGCCTCGCGATATGAGGCCGAAGGGGCCGATGAGCTGGTGTTTCTGGACATCACGGCCAGCCATGAGGGCCGCGACATCATGCTCGACGTCGTGCGCCGCACGGCCGAGGTGATCTTCATGCCGCTGTGCGTGGGCGGAGGCATCCGCACGCTCGACGACATCCGCGACCTGCTGCTGGCCGGCTGCGACAAGGTCTCGATCAATTCGGCGGCCCCGGCCGACCCCGAGTTCGTCCGCCAGGCGGCCCGGCGATTTGGCAGCCAGTGCATCGTGGTCAATATCGACCCCAAGCGGGTCCAGAAAGAGGGCCGGGAGTTCTGGGAGGTCCACACCCACGGCGGTCGCCGGGGCACAGGGCTAGAGGCCGTGGCCTGGGCTCGCGAGGTCGAGCAGCTAGGGGCCGGCGAGATTGTCTTGACCAGCATGGATGCCGACGGCACGAAGAACGGCTACGATTTAGAGATCACCCGGGCCGTGAGCGACGCGGTCACGATCCCGGTGGTGGCCAGCGGCGGGGCGGGCAAGCCCGAGCACCTGGCCGACGCGATCACTCTGGGCAAGGCCGACGCGGCGTTGGCGGCCAGCATTTTTCATTTCGGTGAATTTACGATCAGCGAAACCAAGCGTGTGATGCGAGAGCGGGGCATTCCCGTGCGCGAGGCCTGAACGTCAGGCCGCTCGTGGCGGAACCCGGGTTTGCCCCCACTACCCAAGCGACAGGAAGAGCGAGGAGGCACTATGGCTACTACTGTTCCCCCGTCCGCGCCCGCGGGCGGCAACTCTCGTCCCCAACAACCGACCGTGCGCCACAAAGAGCTGGAAGTCGACAAGCTGTTTTCTGCGCTGGTGAAGCTGGAAGGCTCCGACTTGCACCTGAAGGTCGATTGCCCTCCGCACGTCCGCGTGAAGGGCTCGCTACGTCCGTTGAACCGCGGCCCCATCGACGACGACGAGATGGAGCGGCTGCTGTTGCCGATGATGAATGAGCGGAACCGCAAGATCTTTGACGAGACCGGCGGGGCGGACTTCGCCCACGGTATCATGGTCGAGGGGGTCCGCTGGCGGTTCCGCGTGAACCTGCTCAAGCAGATGGGCCACATGGGCCTGGTCGCCCGCCGCGTGAGCAACTGGATTCCGAATTTCGAGGGCCTGCACCTGCCGCCGAGCATGGTGGACCTCTGCAAGTACGACCAGGGGATGGTGCTGTTGGCCGGGGTGACCGGCTCGGGCAAGACGACCACGATCGCCTCGATGCTCAACTGGGTCAACGGCAACTACCGCAAGCACATCCTAACGCTTGAGGACCCGATCGAATTCATCTACACCGACGACAAGTGTCTGATCAACCAGCGCGAGGTCGGCCTGGACGTGAAGGACTTTGAGATCGGCATGAAGCACGCGGTGCGCGAAGATCCCGACGTGATGCTGGTGGGCGAAATGCGCGATCGCGAGACCTTTATGACGGCCATCCACGCGGCCGAGACGGGCCACTTGGTGTTCGGCACCATCCACGCCTCAAGCGCGGCCACGACCATCGGCCGTATTCTGGATTTGTTCCCGGCCGAGATGCACCCGGCTCTGCGCAGCGCGATCGCGATGAACATGAAGGGTATCGTGGCCCAGAAGCTGCTGCCCTCGATCAAGCCGGGCGTGAGTCGTGTGCCCACGGTCGAGATCTTGATCATGAACGCCACGATTCAGAAGTTGATTCTGGAGGAAAAGGACGACAAGCTGGGCGACGCGATCCGCATGTTCAGCCGGGAAGGCATGCAGGATTTTACCAAGAGTCTCACCGACCTGGTGATGCACGATCTGATTGACCGTTCGGTCGCACTGGAGGTGGCCCCGAATCCCGATGCCTTGAAGATGTCGCTCAAGGGCATCGCCGTTTCGCAACCCGGAATCCTCTGATGCTGCGCTGGTTCATCGTGTTTGCCGGGGCGGCAGCTATCGCCGTCCTCGATCCGTCTGCCTCTTGGGCGGCCGATGCCGATCCGTGGCCCGCGCTCGAAGGTCCGTTTTTGCGCGGACCCGGCGCGTATCTGAGCCCCTGGAAGATCCTCTCCTTCTGGCTGCTGTTTCTGACCTGGGTCCGCACGACCGACTGGATCAGCACCGACGGCCAGTTGATGAAGTTGAAGTACGCGATGTGGAACCCCATCGCCTACGGCAGCTTCTTTCTGGCGATCCTGCTGTTCTGGATCCTCCCCTGGTTTCCCCTCGGCTTCATCCTGATGCTGCTGGCCTGGGCCGTGCCGCTGACGCTGTACGTCATCTACCGCAACAAAGCGGCCGGCATGTACGACCGGGTAATGACCAGCAAGCACATCAAGCAGTACCTGGCCAGGAGACTGGCCAAGATCGGCATTAAGGTCGAGGGCGCCGACATCGACCCCCGCGATCGCGGCCCCGACGTCAAGATGACGCCCGTCGGCGCCGGCACCGATCGCGACAGCAACGCCGGGTTGTTGCTCGCCCGACAGTCGCTCGGCTGGATGCCGACCAAGGAACTGTTTGACGACGCGTTCAAGCAGCGCGCCACGCACGTGATGCTGGACTACACCGCCAATGCCGTGGGCGTGCGTTACCAGGTCGACGGCGTCTGGCTGGATCGCGCGCCGATGGAACGCGCCGGCGGCGATGCGGTTCTGGAGGTGATTAAGAATCTGGGCGGAATGAAAGTGGCCGACCGCCGTTCCCGCCAGGCGGGCACCATCCAACTGGAAATCGCCAAGCAGAAGCTCGATTGCGCCATCACCAGCCAAGGCACCCAGACCGGCGAACGCGCGCTCTTGCAGTTCGCAACCCAGAAGGTCGAATTCAAGTCGCTGGACGACATCGGCATGCGGGCCAAGATGCAGGAACAGCTCATGGAGCTGCTTTCGCAAAACGGTCTGTTTATGTTCTCGTCGCTGCCGGCCGGAGGTTTGACCACCACGATGGACGTGGTGCTGTCGAACATCGACCGATTCGTGCGGGCCTTCGTGGCGGTCAACGACGAGGCCAAGGGCGACCGCGACATCGAAAATGTGGCGATCACCACCTACTCAAAGGCGGCCGGCGAATCACCGGCCACGGTCTTGCCCAAGCTGGTCCGCACGTATCCCGACGTGATCGTGGTTCGCGAGGTGCCCGACGTGGAGACCCTGCAAATCCTGGTCGACCAGGTTGGCGAACGCCGCGCCGTGATCATGGGCATCCGGGCCAAGGAGGCCGTCGAGGCGCTCTTGCGGGCCTTGATGCTGAAGATTCCGCCGGCCGAGTTCGCCTCGGTTGTGGTTGGAGTGCTCAACATCCGGCTGGCGCGCAAGCTCTGCGAGGCCTGCAAGGAAGCCTATCCGCCGCCCCCGGAGGTGCTCAAGCAACTCGGCCTGCCGGCCGGACGCGTCGAAAACCTGTACCGCACGCCAACCGTGCCGATCGATCCGAAGAATCCGGAGAAGGTCTGCGAAGTCTGTAATGGAGTCGGGTACGTGGGAAGGACCGCGTTCTTCGAGCTATTGACCATGGACGACAACCTGCGGCAGACGCTGATCTCGACCCCCAAGCTCGACGCGCTGCGGCTGGCCGCCCGCAAGGCCAAGCACCGCTCGCTGCAAGAGGAAGGCGTGCTGCTCGTCGCTCGCGGAATTACGTCCTTGCAAGAGTTACTGCGCGTGCTCAAACAGTGAAGGCCCTGCCATGTACGTAAATATCGTGCTCTTGATTGTCTTCGTCGGCTGCTTTGCCGGCCTGCTCACCGGCGGGCTGTGGGGCAACACCTTGACACTGGTCAACGTGATCACGGCGGCGCTGTTGGCGACCAACTACTTTGAGCCGCTGGCTGGCTGGTTCGACGAGCAGTATGCGGGGGCGACCTACCTTTATGACTTTATCGCGATCTGGCTGATCTTTGGGATCTCGTTCACGCTGTTTCGCGTGGCGACCGACTATATGTCGCCAATCAAGGTCCGCTTTATCACGCCTGTGGACAAGGCCGGCGGCATCCTGATGGCGATCTGGGTCGGTTGGGTAATGGTCTGCTTCACGACGATGACGCTGCACACCGCGCCTTTGGCGCGCAATTTCCTGGGCGGAGGATTTCAAGAGTTGCCCGACTCCAGGATGCTGTTTCGGCTGGCGCCCGACCGCAAATGGCTGGCCTGGGTGCATCGCGAGTCGCAAGGTCCCTATTCCCGGCTGGCCGACGTCGCACCGTTCGACCCCCGCGGCGACTTCATTCTGCGCTATGCCGACCGCCGCGATGCGTTCGAACATCAACTCGATTTGTTCACGCCCAAAGGGGCCGGCGCGGCCGCTGGCAACCTGAAGCTGGAATAGCCAGCCGCGGGGCTGGTCCGGCATGGCAGACAGTAACGCCTGCGCGACTTCGGCAATCATGATTGCGGCGCCAGGACTGCTGTAAATTCAATTCACATCGCCTGCTCATGGCCCGCTAACACTGCGCCCCTAAAACCGACCGATTGAGCTGATTCATCGGTCGAGTTCGAGGGCGGAGCATGGATACTACGAGCGGAGGCCGCCGAGCGAGACGGCGGCGCGGATTTACGCTGGTCGAGCTGCTGGTCGTGATCGCGATCGTCGGCGTGCTGGTGGCCTTATTGCTGCCGGCGATTCAAGCGGCACGGGAGAGTGCTCGGCGGACGCAGTGCACGAACAACCTCAAGCAGATCGGCTTGGGGATGATCAACCACGAGATCTCGAAGAAGACATTTCCGCCCGGCGAGTTTAAGCCCAAGGGGGTGCCGGTCAACGGCGGCCTGGCCTGGAGCTGCTGGTTTCTGCCGTATCTGGAAGAGGCCGCGCTGCACAGCCAGCTTAACTTCAAGGTCGACATGCGGAGCGTTCCCAACTGGCAGGCCGACCTGAGCGGTCCGGTGAATCGCGTGATCTCCGTCTATCTTTGTCCCAGCATGGCCCGGCATCAGGCGCTGCGCACGGTGGAAGGTCGCTTGGGAGACTTCGACGGCAACGGCATCTTCTCGCCCGACTCGGGCGAGGGAATGGGCGCCATCGATTATGTGGGCATCGAAGGTCCCGCCAAGAACGTGCTCAACCCGGCCGAAGGAAACGCCAAATACGACAATGGCCGCGGCATGCTGCTGGATAAAGACACCGGCGGCCTCTGCCGAGGCACGGCCTACGAGTGCGCCGCCAAGGCCATCACGATCCGCAACGTCACCGACGGCACCAGCAAGACCATGATGGTCGCCGAATGCAGCGGACGCGGCGCTGCCGACCCCGACGGCGACGGACCGCTGAATAACATTAATGAGCTCGACGGCGCCTGGGCCAGCAAGAACAACATCGCCAAGATCAAGCTGAATGCCGAGGATGGCGTGTACAACGTCTCTGCCATCAATCCGCCGGCCGCCACGAACTGGGCCGAGGAGGAAATGTTCTCCGACCATCCCGGAGGCGTCAACATCCTGATGGTCGACGGCTCGGTGCACTTCCTCAGCGAGGAAACCCACTACACGATCTACTATGCCCTGTGCAGTCGTAATGGCAACGAAGTGATTCCGGGCGACGCCCTCAGCCATTAGGCCCTTTCGGTCACCTGCCGAAGCCGGCAGTTTGGACGACCCATCATCGTCCCGTTGGACGACCCATCATCGTCCCGAGCGCAACAAAAAAATGGGTGGCGGCCGCTTGGCCTCCACCCATTGAATCGTTCGGCGCGGGTTGCGCCGCATTCCTGTTACTAGCGACGCGACGGCGAAGCAGGCCGCCACGCGCGATTTCAAAACGGCTTACGCCGTGCGACGGCGACGGAGCCATTGTCGGCAACCGCGGCCGGCCAACAGCACGCAGCCGGTCGCCAGCATGATCACGGTCGACGGCTCGGGCACCAGACTAAACGTGCCGGGGTTGCCCAGGTCGCCCAGCGTGGAAAAGTGCGAACCGTAGGCGTCACCGTTGATGGCCAGCACCCAGAGGTTGGCGTTGTTGGTGCCCAGCACGGCCAACGAGGTCGGATTGCCGCTCTTGTTCTGAGTCCGCGGGCCCATGGCACTCTGGTCGTCAAAGGTCAGCCGATCGACCAGGGTGCTGGAGCCGTCGTAGATGTTAATCTCGTCCGCACGGCCCAGGTTGTTGCCGTTTCCGCCCACGACGGGCACCGAGGCCGACAGACCCCAGGAAGTGCGAAACGCCGTGGCCGTGACGTCGGCGATGACGCCCGACTGATACGCGCCCAGGATGCCCAGGCTGCTGATGTCGAACGAACCAGCCAGGCGAGTGTTGTCGTCGAAACTCCAGCCGGAAAGATTGATCGGCGAATTGCCGACGTTCGTGATCTCGATGTATTCACCGTCGGCGCCCTGGTAGGACCATTCGGTGATGCGGATTTGGGCTTGAGCCGCGGTTGCCGTCAGCAACAGCGCAGCGGCCGCCAGCCAAGAAATTCTTTTCATTAGCTCACTCTCCTCGTTGTGGATCGATTGATGTCAGGACGTAACGGTTGATTTCGGGTCCGAATATCCCTCGAGACCCTTTGGGTGCGGACATCAGGCTATCCCGGGGGGATGAAGATTCCGTGAGTCGATTGTTTGGACTTCGTGAGACCTGCAAATGGATTTGCCGTAGTCGATCGCGGCCGCGTTCACTTCGATCAGCAGTCGGCTGTGTTAGCGTCTCGTGACGATTCATCGAGAATCGCATGAAGTTCGTTGACATCCGCCGGCCCCAGGTTTCAATGCCCAACAGCCGCAGCCACCGCGCTGCCTCGAAGTGAAAATCACGGTCTGATGATGCGCCAGTCCACGGCGTGCATCGACGTGAGTAGGGGGCATTTTTTTGCGGCCCGCGCCCGCACATCGCGCCAGGTAGGTCGATGTGCCGGCAATTCTCGCCATGCCAGGAGCAAAACAGTATGAGTCGTATGCCCGAGTTCGGGATCGGTGCGCGCCGCCAGGCCAGCCATGTCCGCAAATCAATGCTGGGCCTGGAGGCCTTGGAAGACCGCCGCGTGATGGCTGCCTACATCAATGAGATCTACTTCGATCCGCCGGCCAGCAGCGATCCGTTCAACGAGTACATCGAGCTGCGCGGCACGCCCAACATGTCGCTCAACAACACCTATCTGGTCTTCTTGGAAAATGAAAACAACGTCTTGAATACTGGCAATCCGGGCGTCGTGGAGCGCTACTTCGACTTCACCGGCCAGTCGTTCGGTTCCAATGGGTTCCTCACCTTGCGGGAAAAGAACAATCCCTATTCCGCTCCCGCCCCCGGGACCACCGACCTGGTCAACAGCGGCAGCAGCGCGGGCTGGGGCTCGGGCGCTACGAGCTCGCTGCTGACCGAGGGCGAAGACCCCGTAAAGCTGGAAAACAGTGGCTTCACCGCCTTCCTTATTCAGACGGATGGGACGCCCGGCAGCGCGCCGTTTCTGGGACAGGACCTGGACGTCGGCAACAATGGGTTGGACGTCCCCACCGGCACCGCAAACTGGACGATCCTCGACTCGATCGGCATCTTTGCAGAAATCGGAGAGGCGCAGTACGGGCGCACCTACGCGCAGCTCAACTATGGCGTCGAGACGCCGACCAACATCGAGCCGGGCGCGACGGCAATTACAACCCTGTTCGAAATCGAATACGTCGCGCGCTGGGGCAACTCAACCGGCAGCACGGCCAACGACTGGAACGTCTCGAACCTGACCGATAAGGAAGCGGCGGGATTCATCGGACCCGCCGACTTCCGCCAATCGGGAACACCCGACGGCAGCCCCACCTTTGTCGAGACCACACACGGCGTGCCCTACGGCACCAACATGACCAATACGCTGGGAGCGCCGAACTATCCGGGCGTCGCGCCGGGAACGGTTGTCGGCAAGTTCCTCTTCTACAACCAGAGTTCTTTTGACGGGGCCACGAATGCCCTCCAAAGCACCGCTGACGATCTGGCGATCGCCCCCGACAAGACGGCCTATCTGGCGAACAACTCGCTGGCTGTGTTTGCCAACGTGTCGAGCTTCTCGCGCGGCGTCAACGGCATCATGGTCGACATCGGCCCCAC
>Ga0163144_10001079_pt1 | contig 64448 bp, 50 predicted proteins | sample OliLak19BULKMAT1_FD_123175 | JGI IMG/M metagenome (GOLD analysis project Ga0163144, IMG submission 123175) | Freshwater microbial mat bacterial communities from Lake Vanda, McMurdo Dry Valleys, Antarctica - Oligotrophic Lake LV.19.BULKMAT1 | ecosystem: Environmental > Aquatic > Freshwater >...
TATCGAGCCCGGTGGTCGGCTCGTCCAGAAGAACGACAGAAGGCTCATGCACGAGCGCACGAGCGAGCGCGACCCGCTGTCGCTGGCCGCGAGAGTTGGTGCGGACCGGCCGCTCGGCGAACGAACCCAAGTCGAAGGTGACCTTCGCGCGCGCCCAGGCATCAGCCGCTGTGAGGCCCTGAATTTCTCCGGCGATCTCGATGTTCGCCCGACCTGTGAGGTCGGCGTACGCCAGGGTGTCGTGTGACAGCAGCCCAACGCTGCCCCGGATCGCCATCTCATCCGACAGCGGCCGGTACTCGACCGTGCCTGCTGTCGGTTGCAGGGTCTTGGCGATCGCCCCAAGAAGCGTGCTTTTGCCCGACCCATTGGGGCCGATGACGATGGCGATCTCCCCAGCCACGAACTTGGCGTCGACCCCGCGGAGCGCCATCGTCGCGCCGTATCGTTTGGTGACGCCGCTCAGCACCACCTCGGTGACGGGCTTCAATGGCGTCGTCTCAGCGTCGCCGCGGCGTGCGACTCAGGCTCGAGAAACTTGGGCGGGTCGACGACCGTCAGATCGTTCTCCTCCATTGTCGGAGTCTCCTCGTTCACCAAAGTGGGCCGACCCGTCTCGGAGTCGCTGTCGTGATCGGCAGCTTGTGCGGCCGGAGCTGTTCCTTGCGGAGCCAAAGTACTCAACTCCGCGCGCCGGGCAGGCAAGGGCGCCTCCGGCGGAAGCTCATGGGTCGGTTCTTCGTCTGCCGAGCTGAGCGAAGAGTCATTGTCGGTGAACACATGCGGAACGGAAGGCCGCTCCGGCGGCGGGCGGTTGGTTCCGCGGGCCCCGAGCGTGCCCGGATGATGGAGCTTGGAGCTCGAGTTTGCGGGCCTCGGGATGGGGTTCGCGGGGGCAGGCGCGGGCGTCACACCGGATCTTGCTTTGGGCGGGGCTGTGCTGCGTCGCGCCTGAACACGCATCTTTCGGAACGGCGTCAGCGCGTCGCTCAGCTCCCGGGCCGTTTGGTAGCGTTGCTCGCGGCGCTTCTCCAGCGACCGCTCGATAACGGTCGCCAAGGCCGGCGACACGTCGCCCCTCAATGAGCGAATCGAGGGGATAGGCACGGTGAGGATCTGCACCAAGAGGGCATTGTAGTTCTTGGCCACGAACGGTCGCTTGCCTGTGAGCGCCTCGAAGAAGCAGATACCGACGCCCCAGATGTCGACACGCCCATCCAGGCTGCGCTCACCCATCGCCTGCTCAGGCGCCATGTAATAAGGAGTGCCCATCACCATACCGGTACGGGTCAGATGGTGGGCTTGCTCATCCGGCACCATCGCCTTGGATATGCCAAAATCCAATATTTTCGCCACGATGCCACTCGCTCGGTCAGCCAAAAAGATATTGTCGGGCTTCATGTCGCGATGGATGACGTTTTTTCTGTGAGCGGTCTCGAGGCCAGCAAGCACCTGGACGATCACTTCAACCAGCTCGTTCACACCGAGCGGCTCTCCCTCCTGGATGCGCTGGGCCAAGGTCTGACCCCGCAGGCGCTCCATCACCAAATAGGGCGTACCGTTTGCCAGCTGGCCGATATCGAATACCTCGCAGATGTTGGGGTGCCCAAGCTGGCTGACGATGCGCGCCTCGTGGCGCAGACGCGCGATCGCGTCAGGTTTCTGGGCATTCTCAGGCTTGAGCACCTTCAGTGCTACCATGCGGCCGATGGTGAGATGCTTGGCTTCGTAGACGGTGCCCATTCCGCCTTGGCCGATGACGCCCACCACCTCGTAGCGCTCGTCCAAAACTGAACCGACCAAGCTTTTCGATGCAGGCGTCGACAGCACCGGTGCCGGCGGTTGACGAGTCAAGCGAGCGGAACGCCTCTCGATACGGCGCCCGGGCGCATCCGCCGCCTGAATAGGAAGACCTGTCGCTGGGCACGTTGCCCGTGAGGAAACGTGAAGCAGACCGCAGTGAGGACACCGAATCATGCGGCACCGAGGCGCTGGCGACCGTCCCGGAAGGGTCAGCCCCGAACGCCCCTTACATTCCACGAAATGGCACGCGCTGGGAAGCCGTGCGACGAAATTCAACCGGAGGTTGAATCAACAAACAAGATTCCTCCATGCCCCTGGGGCAAAGACGTCCGTAAGCGCCCGCTCCGGTTCGCACTTGAGGAATTTTAGTCTCGCGAGGCCCTGGACCTGTGGAAAGCCTGCAGAAGGACACCCGGTCACTGAGGCAAGAACCGAGGCTGTAGCCTGTTCACCCCAGGAAGCGCCGCGTTATCCCACTCTTCCCTACGGGAGTTATCCACCGATCTCTCGACTGTAACCCAAACGAATCATTGAGCTATTCGAGATATCCCCAGAATCCACAAGGCCTACTATCACGACGTCCATTAATGATCTTGATCCTTATTGGAGAGCACATTGCCCACCTGAGCCAGCCAGCTGAACGCGCCCTGAGCGAGCCCGCAAAGCCTGGTCTCTTTCAGAGATAACCCTGCTAAGACGCGAGCCGTTAGGAGCGATCGGATGGAGTTGGTGGTCCCGAAGAAAGACTTGTTGCGTCTGGTAGCTCGCTGCCAAGGCGTGGCAGACAAGAAAAGCGCGATGCCTGCGCTGTCCAACGTGCTGCTCGTCGCGGAGGGCTCGGTGCTCCACGTGAGCGCAACCGACATGTACCTCTCGATCACCGGCACGACCAACGCTGAGGTCGCTACGTCGGGTTCTGTCGCGCTGCCGGCCCGAGAGCTCTTCGAACGCGTGAAGGCAATGCCCGAGGGGCCGGTGCAAATCGCTGCAACCGCAGGAGCACAGACGACAATCAAAGCCGCAGCGTCACCTCGACGTTTCACGGTTCATGGCATCCCTGGAGGCGATTTTCCGCCGCTACCGCGACCCGATGAACGAGCCGCAGCGCTGTCGATGCCGGTCGAGCTGTTGGGCAAGCTCATCGCGCACACGCACTTTTCGATTTCGACGGATGAGACGCGAGCCCACGTGAACAGCGCGCTCTTCGAGTGGGCCGGTGATCGGCTGCGCATGGTGACGACCGACGGTCACCGACTGTCCAAAATGGAGGCGACTGTCACGGGCAGCTCGGCGACTGCCACGATGCTGATTCCGCTCAAGGCGATCGGGGAGCTTCGTCGTTTGACCGATGACGCCAAGGCCGAACGCAGCGAGAACAAAGACAAGAACGCGGACAGCGCCAGCGTGACCATTACGCAGAGCGGGCCCAACGCCTTCTTCGATCTGGCCGGCATGCGCTTCAGCGTGAAGCTGGTCGACGCGCAATTTCCCCCGTACCAGCAGGTGATTCCGAAGGCCAGCGAGCGCAACGTACGAGCCCCTCGCCGCGCGCTCGCCGAGGCCCTCGACGCTGTGCGTATCGCCGCGAGCGACCGTACGGGTGGCGTCAAGCTCACCACCCTATCGGGCCTCTTGCGCGTGACCAGCGAGAGCCCTGAAAGCGGCAACGGCTTCGACGAGCTGCCGGTCGACTTCGAGGGTGGCGAGCTGACCATCGGCTTCAACGCCAAGTACTTCCTCGACGTGCTGAACGCGCTCGATGGCGAAGAAGTCATCTTGGGCATGTCGGGTGAGCTCGACCCCGCAACGATTCGCCAGGGCTCGGAGTCCGAGAAAGAATCGTTCGTGGCTGTCGTGATGCCGATGCGCATCTGAGCTGGTGACGCTCCGATGACGGGTGCACTTCGTGCCAAAGGCACTGCGTGGACCTCAGTGGACTCCGTCCACGACGTGGACTCTGTCCACTCCGGTTCCGTTGCCCCGTTCGCCATCCGGCGCTTTGCGCTAGATGGCGTTCGCAATTTGGCGTCCGCGGCGCTCGAGTTCGAGCCCGGCATCAACCTCATCGTGGGCGACAACGGGCAGGGCAAGACCAGCCTGCTGGAAGCGATCTACGTGGCATGCACGACCAAGAGCTTCCGAACGGCGCGGCTCCGCGAAGTGGTTGCGCATGCCAATGACGGCTTCACGTTGCGCGCGACAATCTCCTTCGGCCACGCGACGCTCGGCCCGATCGAGCGTGAGCACCTTGCCGCCTACCGCTCCCGCGCGCTCAAAGTGACGATCGACGGCAACGCGCCGACGTCGCTGGCGCAATACGCGATCAGTGCACCAGTCGTGGTGTTTCACGCCGACGAGCTCAGTCTGTCGAGCGGACCGGCGTCCTCGCGGCGTCGGCTGCTCGATCGCGTCGCGCTCTATCGAAGCCCGCTCGGTGCGGTATCTGCAGGTCGCTACGCGAAGGCGCTCAAGTCGCGGCAAGAGCTCTTGCGGCGAGGCGCTCGCGACGAGGAGCTCGACGTCTACGAAGCGCTTCTCGCCAAGTTCGGCGCCGAGCTGACGCGCGCGCGGGCAGAAGCCGTGGACGAGCTGACTGCGCCGACGCAGCGCTCATTTCAAGCAATAGCGGCGCCTGATCTGGGACTCTCGCTCGCATACGAGCCCGGAGGTTCGAGTCATGAGGCGCAATGTCGCAGCGAGCTCCACGCGAGGCGAGAGCGCGACGCGCGCTCGGCCGCCGCGTCGTTCGGTCCACATCGAGACGATCTTGCGCTCTCGTTCCACGGTCACCCGGTGGCTCGCGTTGCATCGCAGGGACAACACCGCGCAATCACCCTCGCGTTGAAGGCAGCAGAGAGCGCGACCATCCACTCGCTCACGGGTCTTTGGCCGATCCAGCTGCTCGACGACGTCTCCAGTGAGCTCGATCCGACCCGCACCGAAGCGCTCTTTTCCGAGCTCCGTGAGGCGCGTGGGCAGGTGTTCATCACCACCACGCGAGCGGACCTTCTGCAGAACGCGCTTGGCCCTGAAAATATGAAGCGCTTTCAAGTAGTTGCAGGAGTGATAGCCAACCCGTAAAGCTTGCTTCAGCGCGGTGTCCGGCCTATGAATTCGCTTCCTCGCGTGTGAGTCGAAACGATGTCCCAATCCGTTGATGTGAGCACCCCGCCGAGCCCTCCTGCCGGCCCGACCAAAGACGGTTACAACGAAGGAAGCATCACCGCGCTCGAAGGCCTAGAGGCCGTTCGCAAGCGCCCCGGTATGTACATCGGTGATGTGCATGACGGTTCGGGTCTGCATCACCTCGTGTGGGAGGTGATCGACAACGCAGTCGATGAGCACCTCGCCGGTGTCTGCACCGCGATCACGATCACGATCCACTTCGACGGCAGCGTCTCGGTCGAGGACGACGGTCGCGGTATCCCAGTCGGCATCATGCCTTCGCGTGGCATCAGCGCAGCCGAGGTCGTGATGACCGTGCTGCACGCCGGCGGCAAATTCGACAACTCCAGCTACAAGGTCTCAGCGGGCCTCCACGGCGTCGGCGTCAGCGCTGTCAACGCCGTCAGTGAGTGGCTCAAGCTCGAGATCAAGCGCGAAGGCAAGCTGTGGACGCAAGACTACGCGCAGGGCGCTCCCAAGAATTCGCTCTCTGCCAAGAGCGACTCGGACGCCCACGGCACCCGCGTGCGCTTCAAGCCCGACCCGACGATCTTCACTATCGTCGACTTCAGCTTCGACATCTTGGCGAGTCGCGTGCGCGAGCTGGCGTTCCTCAACGCCGGCCTGATCATCGATCTGGTCGACGAGCGCGGTGAGACCAAGAAAGAGCGTTACCTCTACCGCGGCGGCATCCAAGAGTTCGTCGCGCTGCTCAACAAATCCAAAGAGCCGCTGCACGAAGAGGTAATAAACTTCACCGCCTCGGGTGACGCGGCCGCCGAGGGCAAGCAGCTCAACGCGCCGGTTCAGGTCGAGGTCGCCCTCCAGTGGAATGGCTCCTACACCGAAGCCATCTATTGCTACACGAACAACATCCACAACAAAGACGGTGGCACGCACCTCACCGGTCTGCGCACTGCCCTCACCAAGACGATCAACAACTACGGCACTGCGCACAACCTCTTCAAAGAGCTGAAGCAGAGCCTGCAGGGCGAAGACTCACGCGAAGGTCTCACCTGCGTGATCAGCGTCAAGCACCCGGACCCTTCGTTCAGCTCGCAGACGAAAGAGAAGCTCGTCTCGAGCGAGGTGAAGTCGATCGTCGAGAACATCGTCGGCCAGAAGCTGGGCGAGTTCTTCGAAGAGAACCCGGCGACCGCGAAGAAGATCATCGAGAAGGCGGTCATCGCAGCCAAGGCTCGCGAGGCCGCGCGCAAAGCCCGCGAGGTCATCCGCAAAGGCACGATGGATGTCACCTCGCTCTCCGGCAAGCTCGCCGACTGTCAGTCGAAAGACCCAGCCGCGAGCGAGCTCTACATCGTCGAGGGTGAGTCCGCCGGTGGCAGCGCCAAGCAAGGTCGAGATCGCCATTTTCAAGCCATTTTGCCTTTGAAAGGCAAGATCTTGAATGTCGAGCGGGCCCGTCTCGATCGCATGCTGGCCTCCGCCGAGGTGGGCACGTTGATCACCGCGCTCGGCTGCGGCATCAACGACACCGGCACCTTCGAGATCGACAAGCTGCGCTACCACCGCATCATTCTGATGACCGACGCCGACGTCGATGGCAGCCACATTCGCACGCTGTTGCTAACCTTCTTCTACCGGCAGATGCCGGACGTGATCGAGAAGGGCTACCTCTACATCGCGCAGCCGCCGCTCTTCCGCGTGCGCAAGGGCAAGAAAGACCTGTACCTGAAAGATCAGGCAGGGCTCGACGAGTACTTGATCCAAAACGCGGTCGAGGGCCTCGAGATCACCAGCGAACGAGGCGCTGGCGCCAGCGGTCAGCCGCTCTTCCGTCTGGCGCAGCGGCTGCGTCGCTTCAAGTCGGTGCTCGCGCACGTCGATAAGCGCTGTGATGCCCGCGTCGTCGCGGCGCTGGTTCGCTCGCAGGGCCTCGGCATCGAAGAGATCAAGATTCGTAGCAGGGTCGAAGAAGCAGCCAGAGGCTTGCAGGCGTACATGCAGATCCGTTACCCGGATCTGTTCCCGCTCACTGTCGAGTCGTCTTGGGACACCGAAAGCGGGTCCGGCGTGATCGACATCAAGCCGCGCGCCGCTGCTAGCTTCCGGCCCTCGCGAGTCGATCTCGCGCTGGTGTCCTCCGACGACTACCAAGAAGCGTGGGGCATCGATCAAGATCTGCGATCGATCGGCGCTGCGCCGTACTCAGCCCGTGTCGACAAAGGCGACAAAGATGCTCAGCTGCTCGCCGACGGCGAAGCGCTGGCCGACTTCCTGGAAGAGCGCGGCAAGAAGGGCATCCAGATCAGCCGCTACAAGGGTCTCGGTGAAATGAACGCAGACGAGCTGTGGGAGACCACCATGAACCCCGATGCGCGCACGCTCTTGCAGGTGCGCGTAGACGACGCCATCGCCACCGATCAGCTATTCACAGTGCTGATGGGCGACCAGGTCGAGCCGCGCCGCGCGTTCATCGAAACGAACGCGCTACACGTCAAGAACCTCGATATCTAGGAGAGCTCGCGCAGCACGCACGGCATGGTTGTAGGCGTGCTGTCGTGCGGGTCCTTGTCGCGCGTCGGTCAATCGCGGCTCGACATTTAAGACTTCATTGAGACGCATGTGAGCCGCCCTCGTCTATGCCAAAGCTCGAAGGAGCTTCGTATGTTCAAAACACTAGCTTGGGCGATGTTCGGTGCCTCGATCGGCGTGTTCGCTTGCGGGGATGGCACCAGCACGGGCGGCGGGGGCGCGGCGAACGAGGGCGGCAGCATGGGCGACGGAGGCTCCGCCGGAAACGACGATGGCGGCAGCGTGAGCGACGGGGGCAGCGTGAGCGACGGGGGCAGCGTGAGCGACGGGGGCAGCGTGAGCGACGGCGGGGCCGGTGGAGCCGGTGCCTGCGGGGTCGAAGCCGACGCCTGCCGACAATGTCTTGCGGACACCTGCTGTACCGAATGGCTCCCGTGCAAGAACGACCCATCGAGCTACTGCGACGGCGTCGATATCCCGCAGTTCACAGGTTGCTGCGATGGCGGCGGTTCGGCGGATCAATGCGTCGGCGACTTCGTGATTGGCGCGATTAGCGGGCCGCTGGCGCAGGACCTGGAGAGTTGCGTCACCACCTGCGCGGCCAGCTGCGGCTGCTGAGCCGCCGTCACGGTCCGTGCTCGCTCCGCGTCAGTCGTCTTCGCCGTCGGCGACGATCTCGATGGCGACGGCGGGGTCGAGGCGATAGCCATCGTCGACGCGAACAAGAGCGTCTTCGAGCCCGGCCTTTCGCAACGTCGACAGCGCAGTGTAGACGCGCTGAGCTCCCGACGTCGGCAGGGGGCGCTCACCTGGCCAGCCGGCTGACAAGAGCTCGGCGAGGGAGACGGAGGCACGACCCGCACCGAGTGTTCCGCTGACGAGCGCTCGTAGGATGCGGGCGAGCGCCGGCCGGCGGGAGAGCGAAACGCGCGCCGCGCCGCGCCGAAACCATTTGCCGCTCGCGGCCAAAACGATCGGCGGTCGGTCCTGTTTCGCGTCCGGCGGTCCAGGAATCTCGGATACGAAGTCGAGGCTGCGGTCGCCCGCGGTGACCAGCGACAGACGAAGTTGCTCGAGAACGAACGCCAGATCCGCGGGCGCCGCGCACACCGAGGCGACCTCGCCTCGGAGCCGTGCCCTGCCTCGTGAGAAGACCGCTCGCGCGTCGGAAAGCATCGTCTCGAACCGCGCCTCGTCGGTGTCGCGGGCGCGCCGCGCTTCGAGCACGGTCATCTGGGCCTTCGATGAGAAGAGAACATCGCCGTAATGGGCGACCGCACGGTCCGGCCAATCGGCGCCGAGTCCTTCGAAGCACCGCTCTGCCGCGCCGAGCCGGCCTGCGCGCGCCTCCAGCCCGCCCCACAGGGCGCGCGCCAAATCGCCGCGCACCGTGCCTCGCTCTCCGACACCCGCCGCGATCGCTCGCTCGAAGCACGCGCGCGCGTCGTCCAGTCGATCGAGGCCCTGGAGTGACAAACCTCGCTGCACCGCGAGCCACGCGAGCCTCGATCGATCGCCAACCTGCGACAGCGCTTCCTCGGCCTGGTCGATCCAGCGCAGAGCCTGCTCGTAGCGTCCCTGATCTTGATCGATGGTGGCGAGGTCGGTGAGCAACGCACCACGAAAGCGAACATCACGTTGTCCGCGGAATGCCTCCTCGGCCTGCTCCAGCACGGCGCGCGCTTCTTCGAACTGGCCGGACTCGCGCAGTAGCCGACCGAGGTTGGCGCGCGCATTCGCCTCCTGAATGCTATCGCCCGCCAACGCAAGCAGCTCGACCGCCTGCTCGAACGCTTCGCGGGCAGCCCCGCCTTCGCCCGCGTCGCGATGAGACCCTCCGAGGTTTACATGAATTCGGCCCGCAAGGTGGCTGCGGGCCGAGGCGCCGAGGAGCGCGAGCGCGGCCCGGTTCTCGGCGATGGCGAGAGGCAGCTCCCCGCGCATTCTGTGGTGCGTGGCGAGGCAGGTCCGCGCCAGCGCCTCGGTCTCGACGAGATGTTCCACGCGTGCGATCGAGAGGGCGCGCTCGTAGTCTTCGATGCTCCGCGCGACCTCGCCCTTCCGCTGTCGGACGCGTCCGCGACCGAGGTAGGCGCGAGCGAGGAGCGGCGCCCCGAGACATCGTGATGGCGCGGCTTCGTCGATCGCTGCGAAGAGCGTCTGGAAAAGCGTGTTGCGAAGCTCGTTGGGACCCCGATGGAAGAGCAGCTCGTCGAGCGCGAGCGTCGCCCGAGCGGCCCGCTCTAGCGAAAGTTTGCTGGACGCGGCAAGATCTCGGCGAATGACAACGAGCACATTCTCCATCTCGGTCTCGAGCCGCGCCATCGCGACCGCCGCGCCGCGGGTCTGGCACGCGTTTGCAAGGCGCTCGGCCAGTACGATGTAGTGTTCTGCGTGCCTGGCCTCTGCGGCGCGTAGCTCGAGCTCGTCGGTCCTGGTCGTTGCGTCATCGCGCACCGTCAACAGCAGGCCGAACCGAAGCTCGCCCAATCGATCAGGCGCCGGGCGCGCGTACAGCAGCGACTGGTCGCGCAGCGACTGCAAACGCTCGACCGCCACCTCGAACGAAGCACCTGCCAACGAGACAGAGGCGAACGCTTCGAGATCGAACCCGCCGCGAAACACCACGCACGCGCCCAGCGCGCGCCGCTCTTGCGGAGAGAGCCGAGCCCACGAGGCGTCGAGCGCCGCCGACATGGCGCTCGACACACCGGACAAAGCGGAGCCCAGGGAGCGCTGGTTTTCGAGCTCGGCAAGCAGCTGTGCTGGCCCGAGCACACGCGAGCGTGCCGCCGCGATCTCGAGCGCCAGCGGAAGGCCGTCAAGCTTCGAGGCAATCTCTGCAACGAGCGTGAGCTCCTCGTCTCGCGGATCGAAGTCGGGACGCACCGCTCGCGCCCGATCGATGAACAACTCGACCGACTCGCTGGGTCGGGCGTCCTCGTCCCCGCTGACGAGAGACAGCGGTGCGACCTCCCAGACCCGCTCGCCCTCGATACCGAGCCTTGTCCGAGAGGTGATCACGAAGCGCGCCTCCGGCGCGGCGACCAGCCATTCTCCCAACGCAATCCCCACTGTCTCGGCTACTTGCTCGGCGTTGTCGAGGACGACGACCGCCGGACCGAGGCCGCGGATCAGTCGCCCCACGGCCTCTTCGAGGGTGCCGCTCTCCGGTGAGCTGCCCCCCACGCCGCGCACCACGGCGTCTGCGATGCCCGACGCGTCGCGCGCTTCGGTGAGATCGCAAACCACGGTCCGTGCCAGATGGGTCTGTTGTCGCGCGGCGAGCTCGAGCGTGAGGCGCGTCTTTCCGACGCCGGGGGGGCCGAGCACGGTGACAACTCGGGCCTCCCGGACCAGCTCACGCAGCGCCCGCAAATCCCGTTCGCGCCCTATGAACCGCGTCAGCCCGCTCGCCCCGCTCCTTCTCGCGGTCGGTGCCTTCAATCGACGGGCACCTTGAGCGCTGAGCACGCCGCGGCGGCGACGCGGACGATCGTGCTGTGCCGCCATCGCCAATTGCGCATCGCGCGAGGTTACTGGAGATGTGGGTGGGCGTCGCCGACTCAGGAATCGATCGAACGCGAAACCAGGCGACGTCTGGCTCGCAGCAACGGCGTGGCGAAGGGCGCGCTCATCGGGCTGGCTGGGTTGCTGCTGGTCGTGGCGGGTTGTGACCGCGCCGCGCGCGCCGGAGGCCCAGCTGGACGATGAACCGAATTTCATGACGTCATCGCAAACTCATTCCTTCCGGACCAAGCTCCGGACCGGACCGGCGACCGTCCACTGTGTGACCGATATCCGTTTGTTCGAGAGCGTCAGCCGCCAGGCCCTCGCACCACAGACACAAGAATCTTCAGACACAGTAATGAGAGCAGCCACCGTCTACGGACTCCTTGGTGGTTCAAGATCGTGCTCCCTTCTCGCTCAGGAGGGCTTTCCGAACACGAGAGCATCGCCCTTGCGGTCGACGATCACTCGGTCGCCGCTGACGAACGCGCCAGACAGGATGTGTTTGGCGAGCTCGTCCTCCACGTGGCGCTGAATGGCGCGCTTCAGCGGGCGGGCGCCGTATTGCGGGTCCCAACCGGTGTCGAGCAACAGCTCTTTGGCGGGGCGGGTGATCTCCAGCGTGATGCCGCGGCGTTCGAGGCGGGCCTCGAAGCGCTTCAGCTGGATGTCGACGATGCGCACCATCTGATCGCGGCCCAGACGGCGGAACACGATCAGCTCGTCGAGCCGATTCAAGAACTCGGGTCGGAAGCTCTGACGTACCTCGGAAAGCACGGCTACCTTCACCCGCTTGCTCTTCTCGTTGTCGTCGATGCCGCGGTCTTCCTCGATGGCCGCGGCAGCTGCCGAGCCGACGTTGGAGGTCAGGATGATCACCACGTTCTTGAAGTCGACGGTGCGACCCTGGCCGTCCGTGAGGCGGCCATCGTCGAGCACCTGCAGCAACGTGTTCCACACGTCCGGGTGCGCCTTCTCGACCTCGTCGAAGAGCACCACCGAGTACGGGCGCCGTCGCACCGGTTCGGTCAGCTGGCCGCCTTCTTCGTAGCCAACGTAGCCAGGCGGCGCGCCGATCAAGCGAGAGACCGTGTGACGTTCGCCGTATTCGCTCATGTCGATGCGAATCATGGCGCGCTCGTCGTTGAACAAACGCTCTGCCAGCGCGCGCGCGACCTCGGTTTTGCCAACGCCGGTGGGGCCCAGAAACATGAACGAACCGATCGGACGGCTCTCGTCACCGAGGCCCGCACGGGATCGTCGAATGGCGTTGGAGATGGCGACCAACGCGTCGTCTTGGCCGACGACACGGGCGCGCAGATCGTCCTCCAGACGGAGGAGCTTCTGCATCTCGCTCTCCAGCATCTTGGAGACAGGCACGCCGGTCCACTTGGACACGACCTGCGCCACGTCCTCGTCGGTGACCTCTTCTTTCAGGTACGCCTGCGACGTCTGAATCTCCGCGAGCTTCGCGCGGTACTTCTCGCGCCGCTGCTCGAGCTCGGGGATCTTGCCGTATTCGATCTCCGCCGCTTTGCCGAGGTCACCGTGGCGCTTCGCCGTCTCGCTCTCCAGGCGCAGCGCTTCGATCTCGGGCGTGACGCCGCGCAAGTCCGCGATGATGGCCTTCTCCGCCATCCACTGCGCGCGCATCGAGTCGCGTGACTCTTTCTTCTCGGCGATCAGCTTCTTGACGTCTTCGATGCGCGCTCGCGAGTTGCGATCCGTCTCGCGTTTCAAGGCCTGCTCTTCCATCTGCAGCTTCAAGAGCTCACGCTCGACCTGGTCGATCGGCGTGGGCAAGCTGTCGATCTCCATACGAATGCGCGAAGCGGCTTCGTCGATCAGGTCGATCGCCTTGTCCGGCAAGAAGCGGGCGGTGATGTAGCGATGCGAGAGGTTCGCGGCCGCGATCAGCGCTGCGTCTTGGATGCGGATGCCGTGGTGGGTCTCGTAGCGTTCTTTCAAGCCGCGCAAGATGGCGATGGTGTCCTCGACACTGGGCTCCCCGACGAACACCTGTTGGAAGCGTCGCTCGAGCGCCGCGTCTTTCTCGATGTGCTTGCGGTACTCGGTCAGCGTGGTGGCGCCGATGCAACGGAGCTCGCCGCGCGCGAGCGCCGGCTTCAACATGTTGGCAGCGTCCATCGCGCCTTCGGCGGCGCCGGCGCCGACAAGCGTGTGCAGCTCGTCGATGAAAAGGATGATGTGCCCCTGGGCGTTCTCGATCTCCTTCAGCACCGCCTTCAAGCGATCTTCGAATTCACCGCGGAACTTCGCGCCAGCGACCATCGAGGCGAGGTCGAGCGTGCACACCTCTTTGTCTTTCAGGCTCTCTGGCACGTCGCCGTTGACGATGCGCTGCGCGATGCCTTCGACGATCGCCGTCTTGCCGACACCAGGGTCGCCGATCAGCACCGGGTTGTTCTTGGTGCGCCGTGACAGCACCTGCATCACGCGGCGGATCTCTTCATCACGGCCGATGACAGGGTCGAGCTTGCCGCGACGAGACAGGTCGGTGAGGTTCTTGGTGTACTTCTCGAGCGCCTGAAATTTCCCTTCTGGGTCTTTGTCGGTGACTCGCTGGCTGCCGCGCACCTGCATCAGCGCCTGCAAGATCTTCTCGTAGGTGAGGCCGGCCTTTTCGATGATCCCTTGCAGATCGCGGTCGTGCTTTGCGGCCGATAGCAACAAATGCTCCGTCGAGATGAAGTCGTCTTTCAGCGCCTTTGCTTCGTCCTCTGCCTTCTGCAAAAGCGCGAGCGTGCGTCTCGACATCGCCGGGTCTGCGCCGCCAGACACACGCGGGTAGCTCGAAAGCTTCGCGTCGAGCGCGGCCTTCAGCGCATCGGGGCTCGCCCCAGCCTTGCTGAGCACAGGCGCCACGATGCCGCCGTCTTGCACCAACAGCTCGCGCAAGACTTGCTCCGGGTAGAGCTCCGGGTGCCCGCTGCGGCTCGCCTGATCGATCGCGGCGCGGAGAGCCTCCGTCGCCTTCGTGGTCATCTTCTCGGGTCTCATGGCTGGCCAGAAGCTAAGACCGTGCCATGCGCCTTCAAGGGGAGAGGAGAGGAGAGGACAGGAGATTTTACCGCAGAGCCGCAGAGTGGGAGACGCAGAGGACGCAGAGAAGGAAATTTTGGGGTTCGGTGGACGCTGGGCGCCGCCCGCTAGAACCTGGGTAGCTGACATGGCCCCAAGCCGCGCAGCTGCGCAGCTCGACTACAAAAAACTCCGCCTCCTCTGCCTCTCCGCGTCTGCCCCCTGCGCCCTCTGCGCTAAATATCTGTCTCGCGCTGTCGTCGCAGACTGAAGCTACTGATCCCACTCGCGCATGAAGTGGCAGCTGTACCCGCCGGGATCTTTCTCCAAGTAATCTTGGTGATAGTCCTCGGCCTTGTAGAAGGCGCCAGCTTCGACGATCTCGGTGACGACGGGCTTGCCCCATTTGCCGGCTTTGTCGATGCGGGTCTTCACGGCTTCGGCGACCTTGCGTTGCTCGGGCGTGGTGAAGAAGATCGCCGATCGATACTGGCTGCCGACGTCGTTGCCTTGACGGTTGGAGGTGGTCGGATCGTGCATGCGGAAGAAGTGTTTCGCGAGGATGTCTTCGTAAGAGACCTTGGCAGGGTCGAACACGATGCGGATCGACTCGGCGTGGCCGGTGTTGCCCTTCTTCATGTCTTCGTAGGTCGGGCCCTTCAGCGAGCCGCCGGTGTAGCCAACCTCGGTCTCGAGCACGCCGGGGATCTTGCGAATCAAATCTTCCATCCCCCAGAAGCAGCCGCCGGCGAGGATGGCAGTCTCGAGGGTGGAGTTACAGCTGGCCTTCTCGCCGGGCGCAGGAGTTGCGCACGCATTCGCAGTATTTGCGCTGGGGGTGTGGCCGCCCTTCTCGAATAGCGCGCGGTATTCACCGTAGCCCTCGACATCCAGCTGGGCGATCGGGATGAAGCGCAGCGAGGCCGAGTTGATGCAATAGCGGAGGCCAGTCGGGTCGGGGCCGTCGTCGAACACATGACCCAGATGCGAAGCACCAGTCTTCGACTTCACCTCGGTCCGTGTGACGCCGAGGCTCTTGTCGGTCGTGGAGATGATGCTCTTCTGATCGACAGGCTTGGTGAAGCTCGGCCAGCCGGTGCCGGACTCGAACTTGTCGGTCGACGCAAACAGCGGCTCGCCGGTGACGATGTCGACGTACAGGCCCGCCTCGTGGTTGTCCCAAAACTTGTTGCGGAAGGGTGGCTCGGTCGCTTCGTGTTGCGTGACTTCGTACTCGAGTGCGGAGAGCTTCTTCTTGATCTCGTCTTCGGAAGGCTTCGAATACGTGCGCTGAGACATGATTGGGACCTCGTTCGCAGTTTCGCCAAGCTTAGCCGCGGATACAGACACAGGCTCGGGCCGTTCGGTGGCAGACGGTGAACAGGCCAGGCCGGCGCCGAATACGCACGCGCTGGCAGCGGACAGCATTCCTATCAGCCCAGAAAAGGCGCGACGAGCGGGAGTGGACATGGCAGCGGTCTTACGGCTGCTAGGCGCGGTCGGTTTCGCTCAGCGGACGGGTGGGCGCTGGCTGAGCGGGATGTCGACGGCGTCGGGCAAGCTGGCCGCCGTTCGCCGCACGAGGTCGAGCGCTGCATGGGCAGCGTGGATCTGCACTTCGTTGCGGTCGCCGAAGAACACGCGCTCGCGAACCACCGTGCCGCCGGGGTGTGCCACTGCCCAATAGACCAGACCCACAGGCTTGCTGGCGGTGCCGCCGCCAGGACCCGCGATGCCTGTGACAGAGAGGCCGACGTCGACCTCACAGAGGCGGCGTACACCTTGCGCCATCGCGGCGGCGCATTCCGGGCTGACGGCGCCGTGGCCGCGCAGGATGTCTTCTGAAACCGAAAGCAGCCGTGTCTTCGCGCTGTTGGCGTAGGTGACTGCGGCGCCGACCAGAAAGTCGCTGGCGCCCGCGTTGGCCGTGAGCAGGTGGGAAATGAGCCCGCCGGTACACGATTCTGCGATGGCGAGCCGCCAGCCGCGGGCTCGCAATGCGCGCCCAGTGATGCCGGCGAGGCTCTCGTCCGCCTCGCCATAGACCACGTCGCCGAGCCGGTCGCGGACGACTTGGGCTGCTTCAGTGGCGCGTTCGCGCGCCTCTCGCTGGGTGGCACCGCGACCGACGACCTTCACATCGAGCTCCGGAAAATGGACTCGATAGCCGAGGCGCACCTGCTCGAAATCACTCTCGATTCCTTCGAGCAGCTGGGCGGCGGTCGACTCTGGCAGGCCGAACGTGCGGAGCCGCACCACGAAGGTGTCGTTGGGCGCGCTGGGGCGGAGGCGCGGCAACACCTGCTCGCGGAACATGCGCTTCATCTCGCGCGGCACGCCCGGCATGAAGAACGCCGTCCCGTGCCCGATCTCGAGGGAAAACCCGACCGCCGTCCCCTCGGCGTTGGGCAGCACTTCTGCGCCTTTCGGCACGTCGGCTTGCTTTTCGTGAAGGACGCTGACAGTTTTTCCGCGGCCTTCGATGCGACGCCGGATCGCGAGCAGCGCGCTCTCGTCGCGCACCAGCTCGACGCCGGCAGCCTTCGCCACGCACGCCGTCGTCAAATCGTCGCTGGTAGGGCCCAGGCCGCCCGTCACGATGATCACGCGGTTGTGCTCGCAGAGCCGCTTGATAGCGCTAACGATGTGCGCCTCGTCGTCGCCCACGGTGTTCACCGAGGCGACCTCGAAGCCTTCTTCGGTGAGTGTCGCCGCGAGAAACGCGGCGTTCGTGTCGACAATCTCGCCGCGCAACAACTCGGTCCCGATAGAAAGAAGGGCGATGGTCATCGGCGTTGTGGGGCCGTGGAGCGTATCACGCCCAGCGACGCTGGAAGCCCGGCAGTGATAGGGTCGCGCAATGGCCCGGCGGCTGCCAGCAAGTGACGCAGTGCGGTCGGAGTGGGGTCGGCGCATCACGGCCGAATACCGCTCTGCCGCCATTACCCAACACCTGACGTTATGGCTGATTCAGATCGGTGCATCGCCGGAACTGATCACGGATGGCCTGCGGATCGTGAGAGACGAGCTGGCTCATGCGAGCATGAGTCATCGCACGCTGTCGGCAGCGGGCGGCGAGGTGAAGACGATCATTGCGCGTGAGACGCTCGGCCTTCGCCAGCGGGAGGGTGAGCCGCTCGAGCTCGCCGTCGCCCGTACCTGCGTCGAAGTGTTCTGTTTGGGAGAAACCGTGGCCGTGCCGCTGTTCAAGGTGTTGCGCGAAGGCTGCTCGGTGCCTGCGGCCAGGCAGACGCTGGACCGGGTGCTGCGCGACGAAGTGAGGCACCGCGATTTTGGCTGGGCGCTGCTCGGGCACCTACTCGAGCTGCCGGCGGCATCGGCGATTCGTGCGCTCGTGCAGCGCGAGCTTCCGCAGATGTTCGTGCGCCTCAGGCGCAGCTACGCGCCGGAGGGGGGTGAGCTTCACGTTGCGATCTCGGACGCGGATCGCGCGTGGGGTTTGATGCCGGTCGCGCGCTATCGACAGATCCTCGAGCGGGCCGTGACGCGTGATTATGTGCCGCGCTTCAAGGCGCAAGGCTTCGACGCTGCCGCTGCCTGGAAGCAGGGGCTCACGCCTCGCGAGGAGACGACACCAGCAGGTTGAGCGTGCCGATCGAGCTTATCTCGATCGCCAGGCGATCTCCTGCCAACAGCGGACCCACACCCTCGGGTGTGCCGGTGAGCACGAGGTCACCCGGCTCGAGCGTAATCACCTCGCTGATGTGCGCGAGCACGCGCGCGATGCTGAAGATCATGTCGCGCGTGGAGCCTTGTTGTCGGATCTCGTCGTTGACGCGACAGGTGATCTCCAGCGCAAGCGAGTCGAGTGCCGTCACCACCACAGGACCGACCGGACAAAAGGTGTCCATTCCTTTCGCGCGCCACCATTGACCGTCCTTCTTTTGCAGATCGCGCGCGGTGACATCGCAGGCGATGGTGAGCCCGAAGACTGCAGCGGCTGCTTCTGCCTCGGAGGCACGGGAGAGCTTGCCTCCGAGGACGACGGCCAGCTCTGCCTCGTGTTCGATCTTGCTGGAGACATGAGCGGGTGGCAGCTGGATCTCTTGGCCCGGGCCGATCAGCGAAGTGGGCGGCTTGTAGAAGATCATCGGCTCAGCCGGGACCTCGTTGCCGAGCTCCTTTGCGTGCGCGCGGTAATTGCGACCGACGCACATGATCTTGCGCGGCTGCACTGGGCACGCGAGCGGGCGGGCGCCGATGCCGAACTGATCGAAGCCCTCGAGCCGCTCGCCGGTGGGGCTACCGCCCAGCCATGGCGCAGCGCCGAGGATGTCGGCGCCGCCCCGAGTCAGCTCGACGTAAACCGTGTCACCGGCGCTTCTTTCGATCCGCGAATACCGCTTCGACATCGATGTCCCCAATTTTGGAAAATGCTCCAGAGCGGGCAGCGACCGGGCGGCCCGTCTCCAGCTGGTCGATGATGCTCGCCAGCGCGTCGAGCATCGACCGGCGCACACGCTCGTACGTCTTGGGCCCGATCTCGCCTTTCTTGCGGGCGCACTCGAGCGAGACGAACTCCTTCAGGAGCGCCTGCTTGGCGTCTTCGAGATCGGCCAACGAGTCGGCGGGCAGGTCGACGCGGTTGCGCCGCGAGATGACATAGGCCGCTGCGGCGGCCGCCGCGGTCAGCGTAAGGCCGAGCGAGATCCACGAGCCGATCGCGCGTTTGGGCAAACCGCTGATCGTGAGCTCTGCATGGGCGATGTAGTCGCTGCGGGTTTTGGCGTTGCGGTAGGTAATGAGCCAGCTCTTGCCCGACGGGTCGGCGTCACGTTTGGCCAGGTCGAAGCCCTTGCCCACCAGCGACATCGCTTTCGACGCTTCCATGCCGACGGCGACCTGCACGATGTTCGGCAGAAAGGGCAACATCAGCGCCTGATCGCCGTCTTTTTCCAAGGGCAAATGGTACCGAAAGCCAAGCTCGACCTGGCCGGGCGGCAGCGTGCCGCGCAGGATGGCGCCGCGCTCCGTCGGCACCATCGCGGGTGACATGCCGTCCGGTGTGGTCAGGGCTTTGAAGCCCGGTGGCAGCACGATCTCCTGTTCGGCGACCCATGCGAGCGGGCTCTTGTTGAAGTAGGTGACCGAATAAGCGACGACGATCACGTCTTCTTTGAAGGACATCTGCACTTCGGCGCGGCCCAAGATGCCCGCCTCTTCGATGTCGGCGGTCGAGTCGAACACGTGCAAGAAGGCGCGGATGCCGCCCTTGTCGGTGAGGCCCATCGGCCCGACCTCGTACGACGCCGGCCCGCGCGTGGACTTCAGCGCGTACGAGTGACCGCTGCCGTACGGCAAGTCGGCGAACGTGACTTCGCCTTCGCTGTTGGTTCGGCCTCGCTTGGACTCGGTCGACTTTCCCGCGGCGACCGTCTCGTGCACGATCAAGAGGTCGACGTCGGCCTCCGGCACTGGCTGATCGAAGGCGTCGCCGAGATAGAGGACGATCGTCCCTTTGGGCACAGACGGGTCGATCTTGCCGCCGTCTTGCGGAGGCTTGTAACCCTGCTGCGGCTGCTGTTGCCCGCCGTGCGGGTTGCCCTGAGGCGCACCATGCGGGTTGTCGGCAGCGTGCGGGTTGTCGGCAGCGTGCGGGTTGTCGGCAGCGTGCGGGTTGCCGCCAGCCGGTGCCGAGCCCGGTGCACTGGAGGGGGGCGCCATCGGTTGCGCAGAAGCCGAGAGCACAACCACCGCGCATGGGAGCAACAGGGCGAACAAGCTTCGCTTACGCATCGCGCTCACCCTTCGCCTTGTCGCCGTCGTTGTTCTCGGCGCGGTCTTCGTCTGCTTTTGCGTTGTCGCCCGCGACTACCACCGCGTCAGTAGGCGCGTCGGGCACTGGCTCCGCGTCGGGTGCCTCTTTCGTGACCCCTTCTGCTGCGGGTGTTTGCTGAGGCTCGGATGCCTTCGGGGCAGTGCTCAGTAGACCGAGCTTCTCGAGCTGCTTGTTCACGAGGTCTTCGGCGCGACTGCGCCTTTCGGCGCTCGCCTCGTCGATTTGCTTGAGCAGGCGCTTTGCGTCCGCGCGGTAGCGCGCGACCAGCACTTTGTAGTCGTCGTCGCTGATCTTTCCGACTGCGCGCTCGAACTCGAGATCTTTCAGCGCGCGGAGCACGGCGCGCTTCTGTTCCATCGCGCCGCCGGTGGTGCCGATGGCGAAGGCTTCTGCGCCGGAGAGCTTCGTCTCGCCGATCATCGTGCGGACGCTGGTCCAGAAGGCGGCGATGCATGCGATGAGCGTGGCCCCCGCCAAGCCGAGCACGACACCTGGGGCGCCGAACTCGCGGCCTGCCAGGCCGAGCCCAACGATCAACGCGCCGACGATGGTGAACAGCATCGGCGCAAGCGGAATCGGCCTCGGCGCCTCGGCGGTCGCCTCGACGTCACCTTTGGCGCGGCGCTCGCCTGCCTCTGGAAGCTGCCGAGCTTTCGTCATTCGCGATCGAGCTCCTTCAGCTCGTCATCGAGTCGCTCGTCGTAGGCGTCGCGTTTCACTGGCCCTTTGGGCTCGGCGTCAGCGGCCGTCTTGGCGTCTTTGGTCCCCTTGGCCGACCACTTGCGCATGAGGCGTACGATGCCGAAAGCGCCCAGGATCAAGGCGACCAGGGGCGCGGCCCAGATCAGACGGCTGGCACCGGAGTTTGGTGGTAGCGCCACGGCGTGGGTGCCGAAACGGTCGCCGTAGGCCTTCTGTACGGCCTGAATGTCCATGCCGGACGCGAGCATCCCGCGCAGCTCTTCGCGGCGTTCGCCGCCGTACTCGCAGGCGCAGGTACCGAGCGTCTCGCGCGGACAGCCACACATACAAATCAGACCGAAGAACAGCTCGCGCTCGATCTCGTTCTGAATGCCGACGGTGCCGCCGCGCGTGACGTGGGCTTGACCAACGGCCTCACTCGTCATCACGGTCGGCGCGATCAGCAATGCCGACCCGAGGAACAAGACGAGGCGCACCCAGCGACGCGCCACCTCGGTGGTGTGTCGCCGGAACGGACGCGGAAAGCTGAGACGCGACAGCAAGCTCATGGCGAAGACGGTGCGATATCAGCGGCCGGAGGTGGCGCCTCGACCGGGAGAGTTGCCCCCGCTGCAGCAGTCTTGGCTGGAGGCCCTGTCGTCACGCGAGGCCATACCACGAGCATGCCACAGAAGATCACCGTCGTGGCGAAGCCTGTGGCGGCACGCATGTAGCTCCACACGGTGATCTCCGGATCCGACACGTCGGGCCACAGCGAGATGAGCGCGCCGATGACCATGATGCCGGCCCCGAACAGCAGCCAAACCGCGAACGGGTTGACGTGAAACTGGAACGTCGCGAGCTCGGTCTGAGGATCGACGTTGGCGAGCGTCGCGTAGAGATCGTCGCGCAACGTGATGTGCCGCGCGACCTCGGTCGACATCTGTCCGCCCATCGATTTGTAGATGAACTTGGACGGGGCGATTACGCCCACCACCTTGCCCTCGGGGCAGCGTGGCCCAGTGGCGACGAAGGGCCACGAGGCCTGGACGCAAAGGCTGCTTCTCTCGATCACCTCGAGCTCGGTGATGATGACGCGCTTCTCGGGGTCGGATTCGACGCGCGAGTCGATGTAGCGGACGGTGTACGCCTCGTCGATTTGCAGAGTGTCGCCTTTGGCAATCGACGTCTCGATGTCGGTCGTCCAGACGCGACCGGCGAAGTGCACGTAGATCAGCACGATGCCGATGTGCACCGTGTAGCCGGCGTAACGGCGGCGCGACTTGTTCACCAAGCGGGCGAGCGCCCAGTACCAGGGCTCGGTCTCGTTGCGCTCTTTTGCAGATCTTTGCCGAGCGCGGACGCCGCGTACGTACTCTTGGATGACGACGGCGATCTTGAAGCCGGCCAGGAAGGTCACCACCGCTGGCAGCTTGCCGTTGATGAAGGCGATGATCTCGCCCAGGTAGTGGATGAGCTTGGCGCCGGCGCTCCCGACAGCGTCCATACGGGCCAGCGAATCGCCAGTCGGCAGGGGGTACAGGTTCGGCAATTTCACGAAGGGCGGCATTCGCATTATGCCGGCGAAGGCGAAGTGCAGCGAGATCAACAAAACGCCCGCGCCGACCGGATAAATGAAGCCTTTTCTGAACAGCTCTGGGCTCGTTTTGCGCCAGCCCAGGAGCGGCGCAACGCACATCAGCGCGAAGATCATCACCAGCGGGATGGGCAGCCAGAAGTTGTAGAATGTCGGGCCGACGGTCGACTTGTATTTCAGGATGCCTTCCGAAAAGAGCGGCCAAGTGGTGGCGACGGCGATGAAGCCACCGCAGCCGAGCAGCGCCCAGTTGTTGCCGAGGAACGCAGCCTCGCGAGACAGTGGGCTCTCGAGCGTGCCCTCACTGCGCAACAGCGGAACGCGCCACAAGATGAGGCCGACACATACGGCCACTATGATGCCCATGTAGCCGAGGAAATAGTTGCCGATGTTGCTCTGCGCGAACGAGTGCACGCTGGCGATCAGGCCCGAGCGCGTGAGGAAGGTGCCGAAGATGGTGAGCCAGAACGTCGCGCAAATCAAAAAGACGTTCCAAACCTTGAGCATGCCGCGACGCTCTTGAATCATCGTCGAGTGCACGAATGCGCTCGCCGTCCACCACGGCAGACAGGCAGCGTTTTCTACTGGGTCCCAGGCCCAGTCGCCGCCCCAGCCGAGCTCTTCGTAGGCCCACATCATGCCGAGCACGTTGCCGATGGTCAGAAAGAGCCACGAAAACAGCATCCATTTGCGGCTCGCGTCGATCCACTCGTTGTCGAGCCGACCCGTCACGAGCGCCGCGATGGCGAACGAGAACGGCACCACCGCGCTGGTGAACCCGATGTACAGGCTCGGGGGGTGGATGATCATGTAGAAATTGCGCAGCTGATAGTTCAGCCCGGCGCCATCGACAGGCGCGCCGCCGATGTTGGTCGCGAACGGTGCTACCGCAAAGATGAGCAGCACCGCGTCGAACGCGAGCACGGTCATCATCGTCGCGATCACGTAGGGCTGAAGCTCGCGGTAGCGGCGCCCCATCCACCACACGCAGATGCCGCAGAAAAAGGCCGTGAGGAACAGCCACCAGAGCCAGGAGCCGTCTTGCCCGCCCCAGAGTGCAACGATCTGGTACGGCACCGACATGCCGCGATCGCTGTAGCGAGACACGTAGTTCAGCCGGTAGTCATGGCTGACGAAGGCGTAGGCCAATGTGAGCACAGCCAGGCCAATCAGCGCGACTGTGCCATACGCCCCGAAACGCGCCGCGGAGAGGAGGCGGGGACGACCAGCGCCGGCTGCCAGCGACACTGCGAAGGTGTACCCGGCCGCCGCAAGAATGGCGTAAACGACCGCCGTTCCGAACTGAGGAAGGGACTGCCACATCAAGGTGCTCCCAGCTTAGGGCGATAGCGGGGCATAAGCCACGTCTCACTCGTGTTCATTCCCGCTGAAGAGCGACCTTTCAAAAGAGCTGCGTCCGGACTCGGGCGGGTTCCCTCTTCGCCTGGGCAGCGAGGTATACTGAGCCATGAACGCCGACGGTGAACGCGAGCGCAGCAACGCCGAGCTCATCTACGATTGGAACGAGATCGGCCGTAAGGGTCGCCTCATCCCCGAGGGCGTCACGTTCTTCGACGAGACGCTGCGAGACGGGCTGCAAAACCCGAGCGTCACCGACCCGAGCATCGAGGACAAGCTGAGGCTCCTCCACCTGATGGAGAAGATCGGCATCGACGTCGCCGACATCGGCTTGCCCGGTAGCTCCAAGCGAGCGTTCGACGACGTGCTGCGCATGTGCCGGGAGATCAGCGATCACAAATTGAACCTGCGCGTCGCCTGTGCGGGGCGCACGGTGGTGGGCGACATCACCCCCATGATCGAGATCTCGCAGCGGGCGGGCATGCCTGTCGAGGTGTACGCCTTCATCGGTTCGAGCCCGATCCGCCAGTTCGCCGAAGACTGGGACATCCAGACGATCGCGAAGAAGAGCGCAGAGGCGATCGACGTCGCGGTGAAGGCCGGCCTCGAGGTCGCTTACGTCACCGAGGACACCACACGCTCACGGCCCGACTCGCTGGCGACGCTGTTCAAGAACGCGATCGATCACGGCGCTTCGCGTCTTTGTTTGTGCGACACCGTGGGTCATTCCACGCCAGACGGCGTGCGCAATCTGATCGGCTTCACGCGCAGCATCATCGCGGGCATGGGCGCCAATGTCGGCATCGACTGGCACGGCCACAACGATCGCGGCCTAGCGCTGGTGAACGCGATCATGGCCCTCGAGTGGGGCGCAGATCGCGTGCACGGCACCGCGCTCGGCATCGGCGAGCGCGTCGGCAACGCGCAGATGGAGCTCATTTTACTGAACCTGAAGCTCCTGCATCAGCTCGAAGATCAGGATCTCTCGCACCTGCTCGAGTACTGCCGCGTGGCGGCCGAGGCTGTGGGTTGGCAGGTGCCGATCAACTATCCGCTGGTGGGCGCCGACGCATTTCGCACGGCGACTGGTGTGCATGCTGCGGCAATCATCAAGGCCCAACAAAAGGGCGAAGCGTGGCTGGCTGATCGCATCTACTCCGGTGTGCCGGCCGGCATGTTCGGGCGCACTCAAGAGATCTGTATCGGCTACATGTCCGGCGCCTCCAACGTGAATTACTGGCTCCGCCAGCGCAAAATCGAGCCCTCGAAAGAGCTCGTCGACGCCATCTTGGCCAAGGCCAAGACCACGCAACACAACCTGAAGGACGAGGAAGTGTTCGCCGTCGTCGACGCCATGCGACCGGCGTCGGCTTAGCCAAGACTTGTGGTGAGCGCGTCTCGCGAGCGCCGTCCGATCTTCGAGCGCGTCGTGGTGGCGTTGGCAGCGCTCGTGTGTCTGTTGTTCTGCAGCTCGCTGCGAGACACGCGCCCCAGTCTGTGGTTGCCCCCACCGATGCAAGTCGCCTTGCCGGCGGCCAAGGGCGACGCGGGGCTCGACGTTCACGTGATCGACGCCGAGGGAAAGCCCCTGCAGAACGCGATCGTGCGGGTGTTCAGCGTCGCGGCAGACGGCGTTCTGTATTTCGCCGGTGAAAAATGGACGAAATCGGACGATGCGCTCTCCTTCGAATCACTGCCGCGCGGTGAGACGTGGGTCATGGCATATGGCGCGCAGAAGACGCGCGCTTCGGCTCGCGTCGTCCTCGGCGAGACGCGTCGCACCGTGACGCTGGCGCTCGCGCCAGCAGCGCTGCTTGCGGTGCGTGTCGTGGATGACGAGAACAAGCCTGTTTTGGGCGCACAAGTCGCGGTGAAGACGAGTGACCCGTTGCTCAACATCGCCTTCACCGACGCAGATGGCCGCATCACTTTCGAACGCCTCGGCCCCCCGCCATGGGGCGTGACGGTAGAAGCAGAGGGGTACGACGAAATCTCGCGCAGCGGCGTGTATCCGGACGTCGCGGCCCTCGAGATCAAGCTGGAGCGCCTTGGCGGCTTCGACGTGACGGTGCTGGACGCCAGCGGCGAGCCGGCGGGCTTCGCCGAGGTGCTCGTGTCCGGTCCGGGCGTGTGGCCAGCGCGCTCGACGATCGCCGACGCCAACGGGCACGCGATGATCTTGGGTCTCTACGCCGGGGTCTTCGATCTGCGCGCCCGTCTCGGCGACGAAGTATCGCCGCGCGACCTGAACATCCCCTTGCCGCGCGGCCGCATCATCGAGCGTACCTTGAAGCTCGAAGCGGGCCGCTTCGTGCTGGTGACGGTCACTGACGGACCGATGCGCGCGAACGGCATCGAGCCGCCGCCGGTGAAAGACGCCGACGTGGTGCTGGTCGAAGAAGGGCTGTCGTCGTTTCCGCTGCAAGCCAAGACCAACGAGAAAGGGACTGCGCTGATTGGCCCGATCAGCCCTGGCCCGGTCAGCGTCTCGGCGCGCGCAGAAGGATACGTAGCGCGCATGGTCGGCCTTCCAGAAGACGACATCGGCGACGTGACGATTCCGCTGCTGCGCGGCGGTGCGATTGTCGGCGACGTGCGCGACGAGCGCGGCTTCCCAGTGGAGGGCGCCAGCATCGAAGTGTTCGGTACCGATATCGATGGCATGCCCATCCAAGAGTCGTCCGATCGCTCGACCTTCCGAGACGACCTGTTCGCCTATTCGCTGGGCGGCCCTGTGCCGCTGGTTTCACGTGGTGAGCTCGGCGTGGTGCCGGGCCCAGTGCCGCCGATTCCGCATGCCGGTGCCGCCTTCAGCGATGACGGGAACCAAGGTGGCGGCGAGCCGTGGGTGACCCGCAGCGACGGAACCTTCCGCGCAGCCCCGGTCACGCCCGGACGTGTGCAGGTGCTGGTGCGGCACCCGGAGTACACCGAGGCGATCACCGAGCTCTACGAGATCGTGCCCGGCGGCGAAGTGAAGGTGAAGATCGTCCTGCGACGCGGCGGTCGCCTCGAGGGGCGCGTGCTGGAAGAAGATCGCACGCCGGTGATCGGAGCGCGTCTGGAGATCGCTGCCTTGGAGGGCACCTTTCAGCTCACCACCTACACCACCGAAGACGGCGCGTTCGCCGCGGCGTCGGTTCCGCAAGGCGTGCTTATCAGCGTGTTTCGCCCCGACTCGGTGGGCGAAGTCGCCACTCGCTTCGAGATGGAAATACCGCCGGAGAAGCGCACGACGATCGAGATCGTCCTGCCCAAGCCGCGTGAGCCCTCTACCTTTCGTTTCAAGGACGCGCGAGGCTACCCTCTGTCGCGAGTCGAGGTGCGTGTCGTGTCTCTCGATCTGGAGACGCGGCTCACGCGCACGCTGTTCTCCAACGACGATGGCGAAGTCCTCGTGGAAGGCGCCCGTGGCTTGCCGCTGCGCATCGTCGCCGAGCGACCGAAGATGGCCGCTTTCGTGACGACGCTGGAAGCCGCAGAGCAAGACCACACCTTCACGATGGCCGATGGTCGCAGAATGCGTGGCTTCGTCACTGGCCGCGGCGGTCGAGAGAAGCTCGAAGCTGCAGATGTCACGCTCTACACGCTGGCCGGTCCGCTGCACGTCAAGACCGACCCGGACGGCAGCTTCGAGGTCGAAGATCTGGCGGTGGGTCGCATCCGCTTTCTCACGCGCGCTGAGGGTTTCGCGCAGGACGAGCGCGTGATCTCGTTCGAAGGCGATCCGGTCCGCACAACCGAGCTCGGGCGCATCGATCTCGCGCCGGCCGGCTCGGTCGAAGGCACCGTGCTGGACGAAAATGAAGAGCCGATCGCTGGAGCCCGCGTCGGTCTCGGCAACGTGCCCACCTATCTGCCGGTGGGTAGGTTGCCGTACGGCATCGTCCAGACCGACGCCGACGGTCGCTTCGAGCTGAAGGGTCTGCCCGAAGGCAAGGTCACGCTCGAGGCCTACAGCCCAGAGCTCGGCCGTGGGCGCAGCGACGAAGTCGACGTGCGCGCGGATCGCACGATTCGCCGCGTAGTCGTGACGATTCCGAGTCAGGCGTACACGCCGCCGAAGGTGCGCGCAGCGGGCTCGCTCGCCATTACCCTCGCTGAGAAGAGCGGCTCGGTGACGATCGTCGACGTGCCGGAGGGCGGCGAAGGCGAGCACGCTGGCATCGAGCCCGGCGATCGCATCATCACGCTGGCCGGGCGCGGGGTGCTCACCATCGAAGACGCGCGCGAGCGCTTGAGCGGGCCGCTTGGTGAAGACGTGATCATTCAGATCGAGCGTGCGATGCCCACTGGCGAACCGCTCGAGCTCTTGCTGCGTGTCCGTCGAGAAAGTGTGCGTCGCTGAACGGCCAGGACCTGGCATACTGTGCGGTCCCTTCATGTTGTTCGCGACGGATCTGGATGGCACCCTCGTCGGTCGCTACGGTCGCATTCACGAGCGCGACATCGCAGCGATTCGCAAGGCACGCGCCCGGGGCGTGATCTTCACGATCGCGACCGGTCGGCTCACCAGTGGCACGCACCCGATCGCGAGAGAGCTCGGCCTGGATGCACCGCTCATCTGCGCCGACGGCGGCATCACGGCCTGCGGCAAGACAGAAGAGCTGCTCGTGAGGCGACCCATCCCGATGCCCGAGGTCGAGCGCATCTTGGCCTTGTTCGCCGAGAAGACGCTGTCCACCTTCGTGTTCACGCACGACACCATCCACGCGTGCGAGCGCGGGATCGTGCATCACCCGTACGTCAGCGGCTGGTCGCCTTCGATCACCACCCACGCGGACGTTGCTTCGGCAGACGCCTGGCGCTCGGGACCGAGCGGCGCCGTGATGATGGTGGGCATCGGAGAGCCTGCGCACGTCGACGCGATCGCTGGGCTGCTCGCGGGTGAACGCTCCGAGCTCGACGCGCTGGTATTCGGTTTCGGGGACCACAGCTCGAAGGTCGTGCGCTTCGTCGCCCGCGGCGTCAGCAAAGGCGCTGCGGTAGCCGCGCTGGCAGAAAAGCTCGGCATCGCGCGCGAGCACGTGGCAGTGGCGGGCGATTGGCACAACGACGTCTCGATGTTCGAGTGGGCCGGTCGCTCGTACGCGATGCCGCACGCACCGCGCGAGCTGAAAGATCGCGCGACCACCACGCTCGAGCACGGCAGCTACGAGAAGGGTGGCGTGGCTGAGGCCCTCGAGCGCTGGCAAGCCGAGCTGGGCTAGCGGCGGCCGAGCGCGACTCCGATCGAAAAGGAACCCATGCTACGAATTCGGCCATGACACAGCCTGAGCGTGAACGTGTGGCGATGTTGGGGGTCGGGATGATCGGCGGCGGCATGGTCGAGGCATGGCTCGCGCGCGGCCTCGACGTTGCGGTCTGGAATCGCTCGCCCGAGAAGGCAGCCGCGTTCGCAGCCAAAGGAGCCCGCGTTGCACTGAGTGCTGCCGATGCTGCGCGTGGAGCTACGCGCGTTCACCTCGCGCTCAGCGACGACGCGGCCGTCGATGCAGTGCTCGAACAGGTGACGACTGATCCCACCTTCGATCCGGCGGGCGTGATCATCGTCGACCACACCACCACAGCCACCGCCGGCACGCGAGCTCGGGCCGAACGTCTGGCTGGCCGCGGCGTCGCGTTCGTTCACGCGCCGGTGTTCATGTCGCCAGCCATGGCCAGCACAGCCAAAGGCACCATGTTGCTCGCCGGCCCGCAGGTGGTGCGTGATCGCGTGCGTGCCGCGCTCGCCGCGATGACTGGTGAGGTCGTCGATTTGGGAGAGCGACCTGACGCTGCGGCTGCTTACAAGCTGTTCGGCAACACCATGATCATCAGCATGACTGCAGGCATAAGCGATGTGCTCACGCTGGCCGCGGCGAACGGCTTCAGCGGCCCCGAAGCGCTGTCGCTGTTCAAGCGCTTCGACATGAACGCCATCTTCAGCGCACGCGGCGCCCGCATGGGCCTCGGCGAGTACGAGCCAGCCAGCTTCGAGCTATCGATGGCGCGCAAAGACGTGCGCCTGATGATCGAATCATGCAACGGGGCCTCTCTGGCCGGGCTGCCGGCGATCGCCGAGCGCATGGACGCGCTGATCGCAAAAGGCCACGGCGCGCTCGACATGGGCGCGCTCGCGATGGACGCGGTGCCGCCGAAGAAGTGAGGGCAGAGCAGAGATCGGATATTTACCGCAGAGCGCGCAGAGGGAAGACGCAGAGGCCACAGAGGGGAAATTTAGGGTTCAGCTCTCGAGGTGGCGCCGGCGTCGAGCCCGCGGAGCGCTGAGCTCGCGCCAAGCAGCGCGGCTGCGCGGCAGGAACCAATAAAATCTTTGCCTCTGCGACCCCTGCGACCTCTGCGTTAAAATCTCTTCTTCGGTGTGAAATCGAAGCGCACAAAACGACGAAGCCCGCGATTACTCGCGGGCCTCAGTCAGTTCACGTAGTCGGTATTACCAGCGCTTGCCGCCGCCACCACCGCCACGACCACCGCCGCCACCGCCGCCACCGCCGCCGCCGCCACCACCACCGCCACCGCGGTTCTGGCGCTCTTCAGCTTCGTTGACCTTGAGCGCACGGCCGTCGAGCATCGCGCCGTTCATTTCGCGGATTGCTTTCTGGGCGGCGTCAGCCGTGCCCATCGTGACGAAGCCGAAGCCGCGGGGTTGCCCTGTCTCGCGATCCGAGACGAGGTGGACGTCGGTGATTTCCCCGAACGTCGAAAAAGCCTGGCGCACGGTGTCGGCGCTGGAGTTGAAGGAGAGGTTCCCCACGTAGAGACGATTGCCCATGATTGTCCTCGATTCAGTTCCGGCTCCAAAAAACCTGCCATCCAATGAGCCGCTAGATCGGAGGAAGGGCTGCGCGCCCACGGTCAGAAACCTACGGGGAAACGAAGCGGAAACGCGACATTAGCGGCAAAGCACCCATTTGCAAGCGCGAACCCCTCGGAGCGGAGGAATTCGGCAAACCGTTCAGGCTTCACGAACTGAAGACGAAGCGATCACTGGTCTCCCGCTTATCTGCCGCACCTCGGGGGAGCCGTCCCAGTCCTTCGAATCATCCGGGTTTCTGCGGATGAAGCCGGCCCGCGCGACCTCTCGCGGGCGATTTTCGCGATCGATGCGATGAAGCGTTTGGCTTTCGGTCGTATCTGTGCAGTACGCCAACCGAGCCCATCACGCGACGCGCGTCTTGACTCCAGTCAAGTCGGACGGCAAACGGCCGGGCGAAGGTAGGCGAACTGCTTCTTCGTCGCCAAACGCTGGCGCCGGGTCGGTGGGCATCGTGGCTGCGTCTACTGCTTCGGCGGCAACGTGCTCGGCTGCGGCGGCCTCGGCGGCGACGCCATCGGCCTCGGCGGCGACGCCATCGACCTTGCGGAACACACCGGAGCCCGGAACGGTCGATGCGGGATTGTTCGACGCGGGTTGAATGGAGGCCAGTTGACTCGATGACGAGTCGAACAGAGCGTCCTTGCTGTCCGTTTCCATCAGCTCCCAGCCGTTCTCGTCAGCGACGACATTCATGTGTACTGCCTCAGTAGCCGCGCTGAATTAGTGACCTTTTCGAAGGGGCGTCAAGGCACCCCGCTCGCCTGAAACCAGCCAGCGGGAGATCGATAGGCGACTCCCTGGTCACGTTTGGGTCGCACTCGCAAAGCCGCGTGATCGCAGGCCGACGTCTGCTGCAACAATACCGCCTCAGCGGTAGCGCTTGGGGCCAGCGCCGCGATTCGATAGAGTTCGTTGGTGCTCAAACGATCTTCCCTCGGCGCATGGTTTTCGGTCGCGCTCGGCGGTCTCGCCGCCTGCACCGGTCAAATCGGTGGCGATGAGCTGCCGCCTGGCAGCGACCCGAATGGGCCCACCGTGCAAGGCTTCGAGCCCCCGGCGCCTACCATGCGACGCCTGCTCGCGCGCCAGTACTTGAACGCGATCGGCGATCTCCTGGGCCCGGAGGCGAAGGCCGCTGCCACCGCGCCGGCTGATCAGCCGCTCAATGGCTTCGACATGATCGGCGCGGCGCAGCTCAACGTCGGTGACGTTGGCGTGGTCGAGTACGAGAAGTCCGCGCGGGCGGCCGCGAGCGCTGCCGTCGATGACGGCTCGCGTATCGACGACTACCTCACCTGTACGCCATCCGGTCCCACCGACGAGGCGTGCCTCGATACCTTCGTTCGCAACTTCGGCCGGCTCGCGTTTCGGCGCACGCTCGCCGACGACGAAGCTGCCGACATCGTTGCCGTCGGCGTCGCAGCTGGCGAGGCGTACAGCTCGTTCGACCAAGCCCTGCAGTATGCAGTCGCGACCGCGCTAGAGAGCCCGAGCTTCGTCTATCAAGTCGAGGTGGGCGAGTCGCTGCCGGGCGACCCGACCGTGCGCAAGCTGACCTCCAACGAGCTGGCGACTCGCATGTCGTTCTTCCTGATCGACTCGACGCCCAGCGCTGATCTGCTCGACATGGCAGAGTCCGGAACGCTCGACAGTGCAGAGGGTCTGCGCGCCGCCGCCGAGTCGTTGGTCGCGCGTCCCGAGGCAGCCCAAGCCGTCGCCGCCATGTACGACGAGATCTTGGGCTTGCGTGCGCTGCCGACGATCACGAAATCGGGCGAGCTTTACCCGGAATTTTCGCCGGCACTGGCGGCTTCGATGCGGCAAGAGACGTTGAGCCTGCTGAGCGATGTGGTCTTCACGCGCGACGCCGACTTTACGGAGCTCTTCACGTCCAACCACACCTTCGTCGACGCCGGCTTGGCGAGTCTCTACGGCGTGACCGCGCCGCCCGCCGGCGAGTGGCACGAGGTGACCTTTCCCGCTGATCAGCCGCGCTCCGGCTTCTTCGGCCAGGCGAGCTTTCTCTCCACGCAGGCGCACATCGAGCTCACGTCGCCGACGCTGCGCGGTAAATTCGTGCGCGAGCGGCTGCTCTGCCAGTCGATCAACCCCCCGCCGAACGACGTCATCACCGAGTTTCCCGACGATGAAGGGTTGAAGACGATGCGCGAGCGGCTCCAGGTTCATCAAGAGAACCCCTCGTGCGCCGGCTGCCACTCGCTCACCGACCCGATCGGTCTGAGCTTCGAGAACTTCGACTCGATCGGGCGGCATCGCTTGACCGAGAACGACGTGACCATCGACGCGTCGGGTGAGCTCGACGATCAGGGCAACTTCGCCGATGGCGCCGAGCTCGCCGACTTGCTCGTGAACGACCCCAACTTCACCGACTGTCTGGTGCGCAATGTGTATCGGGCGTCGCTGGGTCATCTGGAGACCGACGGAGAAGAGGTGGTCGTCGAGCACTTGGTCGGAGGCTTCGACGACGGCGGCCGCCGACTGAGGGCGTTCTTGGTCGAGCTCGTCGTGAGCGATGCCTTTCGCTTCGTAGGAGCCGAGCAATGAGCAAGTTCACTCTCAGCCGTCGCACGATGTTGCGCGGCGCAGTCGGCACCAGTCTCGCGGCGCTTGGCCTGCCCCTGCTCGAGGCGATGATGAATTCGCACGGCACGGCGTTGGCTGGTGGTCAGCCGCTGCCGGTGCGCTTCCTCAGCTGGTTCTTCGGCAATGGTGTGCGGCTCGACCAGTGGGTGCCGTCCGCAGCGCTCGCCGGCAACAACCCCGACGGCGACCAGCCCAAATTCGAGACGGGCTTGTTCCAGGGTGACGCCTGGCAGCTCAGCGAAGAGCTGGCGCCGCTCGCCGAAGTGAAAGAATACCTCTCGGTGCTGAGCGGTTTCTACAACAAGGCAGGCCAGCAAAATCGCCGCGGCCATCACGACGGCGCTGCCGGCTGCCTCTCGGGCATCCCGTTCATCGCGCTCGATTCCGGCAATGCCAATTACGCCTCCAAGTTCGGCGGCCCGACGCTCGATCAGGTGATCGTCAATCGGCTGCAGGCGCAAGGCGTAAACACCTACCTGCCGTCGCTTCACGTCGGCGTGTCCAAACGCATTACCACCGGTGAAGGGCCCTCGCTCCATCACATCGCGCACAAGGGTCCTGATGAGCCGATCGCGAGCGTGCTCAGCCCGCAAGACGTGTACGACCAGCTCTTCGGCAACTTCGTCCCCCAAGACGACCCCTCCGGCGCGCTGCGCACGGCAATGCTCGACGCGGTCGCCGAAGACGCCAAGCGCCTCAAGCAGCGCGTGGGCAAGGCCGACCAGCTTCGCCTCGACGCGCACATCGACAGCGTCGCGCAGCTTCGGCAACAGATCGCGGCGCTACCCCCGACCTGCACCAAGCCGGGCTCACCCACGCAGACGAACGAAGACACCGACGGCAAAGAGCCGCTCGAAGAGGTGGCGCACGTGATGGCCGACCTGGTGACGCTCGCTTACAGCTGCGATCTGACGCGCGTCGCGACCTGGCAGCAAAGCGGCTCGGTGGGCGGCACCGTGTATTGGATGACCGGCGCCACCACCGAAGAGCATGGCCTGAGTCACGAGCCCGGCGGCCAAGACCTGATTCACGCAGCGGTCGTGTTCAACATGACCTGCTTCGCCTACTTGCTCGAGAACCTGAAGAATACGCAAGAGGGCGACTCGACCTTGCTCGACAACAGCGCCATCACGTTGGTGAGCGACGCTGCCCAGGGCATCACCCACTCCAACTTCGACATGCCCTTCGTCGTCGCCGGAAAGGGCGGCGGCAAGCTGAAGTCGGACTTGCACCATCGCTCCGCGAACGACCGCAACTCCGCCAACAACACCAGCGACATCTTGCTTTCGGTGCTGCAGTGCTTCGACGAGAGCGCGACCGAGGTCGGCGCCGACGAGGGCTACTCCAACACGCCGCTCGCCAGCATCAAGGCGTAGCGCTGCTGGCTGCTGGCGCCTCTGCCAGCAGCTGTTCGACCAGGCTGAGCACGTCGGAGTCGACCTTCTTCTTCACCAGGCGAATCTTGCCGCTTTTGTCGACTACCAAGACGGTGGGCAGCTCGCGGGCGCCGAGGGCGTCGGCGACCTTGAACTGGCTGTCGAGATAGATCGGAATCTTCGCCGGCTGCCCATCGAAAAAGGCGCTGACGATGCTGCGCTCTTCGCCGACATCGAGACCGATCGCCACGAACGCTTTGCCTTTGTGAGCCTCCGCCAGAAGCTCGACGTTTTTGCTGACTTCGCGACAAGCCGTGCACCAGGTCGCCCACAGATCGATGACGGCAACCTTCCCGTTCACCACCTCGGCCAGCGTGACCGCTGTGCCGCCCGCGAGCGGCCCGACTGGTGCGGTGGGCAACGCCGACGCGTTCTTCGCGGTGGCCTTGGCGAGCTCGCTGTTGGTGCGCGGCTTCTTGCTGCTACAGGCTGTCGACAGAAGGCCCAGCACGAGCAGAACGGAGAGCGGCTGCCTGAACATCAGAAGGTCCTTCCGTAGCCCAAAGAAAAGAAATCGACGGAGAGCCCGTTGTCGCGTTGGTACCGAAGATAGCCAGCGTCGAAGCGATCTGCCGCGCGGGATGGCGCCGGGCGCGAGCGAGCGATCGACGACCAGCTTGAGGCCGGCCTCGCGTGAGACGAGCTCCTCGAGATCACTGTCGCTGGTTCGGTTCACCTTTTCAGCCGTATCGGTCACGTAGGGAAACAGAAGTCGGGTGCTGTTTGGCTATGCAACCGGCCGTGGCCGCGCAGATATACCCACGGCCCGAGGCACTGAAAGAGCTGCGCTTCGAGAGAGTGTGCGAAGACTGCATTCTCGTCGACGTAGAATCGGTAGCTCAGCTTGGCGGTCGACTTCGACGCGGGCACGTGTTGCGACAAGCGAGCGAAAAAGGCGTTGCGGTTGCGGCTCTTGGGGAAGAGCTCAGCGGTCCGAAACGTCGTTGTAGGGTCGTCTTCGGTGGGCTCGCGGTAGGCGATGACCGAGTTCCAAGTCGTCTGCAAAACCCCCCATTGCTCGGTGGTGCCTGCGGAGGCATCGAACAGCGTCGTCGGCGACAGCACCTGCAAGTAGCTGAGGTTCACGCTGAACGAAGTGCCCGCCGCGAAGCCGTTGTCCTTGCCGATGTACGAGTGGGGGTCGAAGCCATCCGCGCAAAGAGAGGTGCAAAGCCAACTTCAAAGCGCCCTGGAGATACCACTATTCACAATCGGAGAACAGCGCAGCATGTAGCGCCGAACCGACTGCACGCTGGCCTTTCTCCGACCAATGAATGCCGTCTTTCCAGGCGTTGCCCTCGCACGGGATGTCCTCGTTGCCGCAGGCGAGCACGCTGCGCGTGTCGAACGTGCCGTCGATGCGGGCCGCCTTCACCTCCGCGTCGACCCAAGCATTGAGCTCGCGCGTCATGGCGCCGCGCTCCGCGTTGAACGCGTTCATCTTGCCCCACGGTGGCAGCTTCAGCACGTAGGCCTTGGCGCCGCGCTCGTGCGCCCAGCCGACCATGATGCTGATGTCCGCGCCGATCTTCTTGGCTGTGCGGTGGGCCGTCTCGTTGCTCAAGATGTCGCCGAGCCCGCCCAAGATGATCACATGCGTCAGCTTCGGCCGAGCTTCGTCGATGCCTTCGCCGTACACGTCACGCAGGAAGCGCTTGCGCATCATGTTGACCATGTTGCCGCCCTTGCCGAAGCCGAGAAACGTGCTCTTCGGGCACTTCTCGCGGAGCACTTCCAGGTACAGGCCGCCGTGCGACTTGGTGTCGGTGAGCGAGTCGCCGATCGCGCCCACGACGTAGCGCATCTTGGCCCCGCCGACCGCGGCGGGCAGAGCAGAAGGCGCGGGCGCGGCGGCGCTGGCGCTCGGCACCGGCGGTGCGATGCCGCTTGGCGCTGGCTCCGCTGACGTCGCAATCTCGCTTCCTGCGTCTCGCGGCAGGGCCGCATCGGGCGACGCGCACCCACAAACCCAGAGGCTTTGTCCAATGCAGAGGGACCAGCGCACGACTCTAGCCAGCACCTCCGCAGCGTACCGCGAAGCACCTGACTTGCGAGGCTTGCGGCTCGGCCGTGGGTCGTGCGATGACGCCAATCATGAAGTCGCTGGCCCTGGTTCCCCTGCTCGCCGTCTGTTCTCTCGCCGCGTGCGACGCCCCGCCTGCGCCCACGGCCGAGCCCTCCGCGCCGACGACCGTCTCGGCCGCCAAGTCGACGCCCAAGCGTCAGCTACCGCCGCTGCCGCCGCGGCCGACCGCTACCGCTACCGCGGCCGCCGCTGAGCCCGAGCCTGGCGAAGCCAAGGGTCCGTTTCCGGAGTCGACGGACGCGAACCTGAAAGACGTCACCAAGGTCAGCCTGAAGGCGCCGGCCAAGTTCACCGCGAAGTTCGAGACGACACAGGGCGACTTCGAGGTCGAGTGCACGCGTGAGTGGGCGCCCATCGCTGTCGACCGCTTCTACAGCTTGCTGAAGATCGGCTACTTCGACGACATCGCGTTCTTCCGCGTGGTGCAGAAGCCGAAGCCGTTCGTCGTGCAGTTCGGCATTCACGGTAACCCCGAAGTGTCGAAGATCTGGAAGGACGCCAACCTCGATCGGGAAGAAGTCAAACAGTCGAACACGCGCGGCACGTTGACGTTCGCCATGTCCGGCCAGAGCGACACGCCGAAGAAGACGACCGCGACTCGCTCGACGCAGCTCTTCATCAACTACGGCGACAACTCCAGCCTCGACGCGATGGGCTTCGCGCCGCTCTGCATGGTGACCGGCGAGGGTATGTCGGTCGTCGACAAGCTTTACAGTGGTTACGGCGACAAACTGACCAGCAAACAAGACAGACTCGTCAAAGAGGGCAACAAGTTCTTGCGCGAAGAGTTCAAGTCGATCGACTACATCAAGACGGCCCGTCTCGCCGGCGACGAGAAGAAAGACGACAAGAAGAAGGACGAGAAGGGCGCCTCTTCTGCATCGCCCAAGGCGACAGCTACGCCCAAGGCGACGGCTGCGCCCAAGGCAACGGCTACGCCCTAGTCACTCGAAGTCGGCAGTCACTCGAAGTCGGCAGTCACTCGAAGTCGGCAGTCACTCGAAGTCGGCAGAGGCAAGCGCATGATCCGAGTCCGGCGCCAACGGCGCGTCGGGTTCGTGCGGGCCGTGATCACGCAGGGCAGCGTTGTCGATGTTGGCGGCCCGCAGGTGGGGTGAAAGCCCCGCTGATACCAGGATCTGGTCGATGAGCTCGCGCTCGCCGCGATGTAGGACCGAGAACCTGCGGTCCTGCGGTACGAGCTCGAGGCAGGAGCTGAACGCCGCCTCGGGCGCCGCGCCCACGCCCAGCACGATCTGGAGCGGCAACGACGCGACGGTGTCGTTGAAGTCACCGAGCGCGCACACCTTGCGGCCCGGCGTGGCGATCAGGCCATCCAGCAAGCGACGCAGGTGAAGTGCCTCTGCGGATCGCGAGATCAGCGAGCGCAGGGCGGCCTCACCGCGACCGACCGCGCTACCGTCGATGAACGGCTCGCCTGCTTCGTTGCGCATCGGCGCACCGAGCTTGGATTTGAAGTGAACCGTGATCACGTCCACGTGACCGAGGGGGCCCGCGTCGACCGTCAACTGAACCACGCCCCGACGCAGCGGAATGCGATTCGGAAATGGCTCGGGGTCGCTGTCGACGAAGCGGGGGAAGGGCAGCTGATAGCTGGCGAACACCTTTGATTCGATGACGGGCAGCCGCGAAAGCAGCGCGCAGCCGATGCCGCGCTTGTCGCGTGGCCCGAACAGGGGAGGCTGGTAGCCCAGGGAGGCGAGCTCCCTTCCCACCAGGCCTTCGATCAGCTGATCCGAGGCGACCTCTTGCAATGCCACCACGTCCGCGCCGGCCAAGGAGAGTCGCTCCGCGACGTGCGCTCGCTTGGTACCGACGATGTGCTCCTCTTCCGGAGCGCGGGGATCGAAGAAGTCTTTCAGGTTGAAGGTCGCGATGCGGAGCACGCGACCAGCTTACTGCGGAGGTCCACCGAGCGCTGGCGGCTTCGAGGTAGAGGCCCGCCGGCGGGCCAGGGCTTGGGAGCTGCTCGTGTAGTACTTGGTGCAGGTTTCATCGAGCTCTTGCGGTGAATAAACAGCGTGAAAACCGGCGACGACCTTTCGGACGGGCTCACACTCGTTGGGCTCTGCGCCGCTCGTCGGCGAACACATCATCGCGACCCACTGATTGCACGAGGCGGGCATCGAGCCGCCAACAGACGTGCGAGCCATGGTGGAAGCCGCGGCGCCAGGCCTACCCGGCACCGGCACTGTGCCCTCGGCCAAGCTCGGCGCACTGACCGGTACGCTGACTGACGCGCTCGGTGCTTCGCTCGAAGCTGTCGAGCTGGTCGTCGGCGCTGTGAGCGCGGGGAGGACCTCCGCTGTGGCCGTTGCTTGCGATGTGGCACCAAGGTCAGTGGCGCCGGGCACGCTGGCAGGCGGGCGCAACACCAAAACACCCCCGGCAATCGCGCCCGCAAGCGCGCCGACCAGCGCGATACCGCCGCCGATCACCAGCAGCCTGGCGTTGCCAGCAGCCGGGGCTGCATGCGGAGCCGACTGCAACGTCGGGTTCGGCATCACCGGGCTGTTCGTAGTTACCGACGGCAGGGTCTCCTGGGACGATGAAGCCTCCATCGGGACCTGCGAGCTCGGCGGCAGCGCCTGTGGTGGCGTCACGAGCGAGAGCTCGGTCCGGGCGTTGCCCAGCGCGCTCGCGCGACTCGGGCTCGGCCCTGCGGCACGCAGCTGCGCGATCAGCTCGCGCGCCGTCTCTGGCCGCCGGCCGACGTCGACGCTGAGCGCGCTCATGATCACGCGGATATATGGTAGCGGCAGCAACACGCCGCGCTCCGAAGGAGGCTTCGGGTCCAACCGACCGCTCGGATCGTCGCCGTCCCACGGGAGCTTGCTCGTCAGCATCGCGTACAGAACGAGCGTCAGCTCGAACAAGTCGGAGCGAACCGAAGCAGGCTTTCCAAAGAAGCGCTCCGGGGCCATGTATGCCGGCGTACCGCGCATCATCCCCGCCTTGGTGGTGGTCGACGGAGCGCTCGCCGTCTCGCGCGCGATGCCCAAGTCGAGCAGCACCAGCCGCGATTCGTCCTTCAGGAAGAACACGTTCTCAGGCTTGATGTCTCGGTGAACGAGGCCCGCGTCGTGCAACGTGGCGAGGCCTTCAGCCAGGTCCTCGAACATGGGTAGCGCGACGGCGAGCGGCATCGGTCCGTCGCGAAGCGCGGCCGCGAGGGTCGAGCCGCGCAAACGCGGCATCGCGATGTAAGGCCGACCACCCGGCAACAACCCCGCGCGCACCACCGGCACCAGCGCGCGATGTTTCACGCGTCGCATGCGGTCTGCTTCGTCCAGGAAACGGTCCACTTCGCGAGGCTCGAGGCCGATTTCGGGATGCAGTACCTTGAGGGCGACCTCGCGATACCCGTCTGTCGCCGCGTAGACGAAGGCGCTGCCGCCCTCGCCCAACAAGCCACTGATCTCGAATGAGCCGAGTTTCTCGGGGATGTTGCCTGCCGGCGCCGCGGTCATCGTGGCGCCGTTAAAAGGACCCCTCAACGCCCACGAAACCAGGCGCTACGATCACATGCGCGGCTGCCTTGCTGTCGGCGCTGGGCGCCGAGCGGCCGTAATCTACTGCGAACGCGACCACCGTGAGCACTGCCATCGCGCCCGTGACACCGCCCAGCACGTCGGCCGCGATCGCGAATCTGCGCGCGTCGGTGCGGGCCTCTTCGATCACTTCTTGAGTCGTGGGGAAGGTGGTGAGCGCATCGTCGAACGACGATTCTTTGCCGAGCGCCAAGCCGCCCACGACACCGGTAGCGATGCCGAGCGCGCCGGTCACGCCCAGCCCGACCCAGGGCCACGCTGTGTGTTCGATCTCGACGACTGCGGTGCTGCCACCGCCGCCGCCACCGCCACCGCTCAGCGAGGTGAGCACCAGCTCTATCGTCTTCGTCTCGGTGCCGGCGACATCGACGAAACGTGTGAGCGGTGCGTAACCGTCTTTGGTCACCACCAACCGACGGCGACCGGCGTTCATGGTGACTGGCTTCGCGAACGGGGTCTTGCCCACCAACACGTCGTCGACGGTGATCTCGGCGCCAGGCACGCTGGTCGCCAGGGTGATGCGCGCGATCTTTTCACGCAGCTCGGCCACCCAGCCCTCTACCTTCTTGCGGCGCTCAGGCTCGATCGCGCTGCCGCCCTCGGCGAGGTAACGCTCGAACGAGTCGAGCGCGGCCGCGTAGTCTCGCAGCTCTTTCGATGTCTGCCCAAGGTTGTAGAGACCGCGGTAGTTCGGGTCGAGCTCGTACGCCTTCTTGAACTCGACCATCGCGGCTGTGTAGTCGCCGTCCTTGAAGAAGGTCAGGCCGCGATCGAAATGAGAGCTGGCGTCGTCTTGGGCGCCGGCCGCGGATGCCGCCAGCAACATCGCCATGGCGATCGCGACGGCGGACGATTTGGCTGTCACTGAGGCTTCTTCTTGTAGGGGTTCTGCTCGTCGAGCTCGACTGTAGGCTTGGGCTTCTTCTTCCCCGGATCGTCTTCGGGCGGCTTTGTTGGCGGAGTGGTGGCAGCGGCCTCGGCGGTGGCTGGCGGCTTCGTCGTGGTGGTCGGTCGCGCCACGACGAACGGTCGCCCGGGCGCTGCCCTGAGCTCGATCGACAGATCGACGTCCTTGTCGAAAGTCACTGTTCGTTTCTCGGACCTGAAGCCGTCTCGTTCGATCTCGATCTTGTGAAGCGAGCCGTCTTTGGGCACGCGCGCTGTGAACGGGTTGCCCTCTACGTAGCCGCCGTCGAGCTTCGCGCGAGCGCCCTCTGGGTATGCGACGACAATGTTGATCATCGAAGTGTCGGAGGCGCTGCCGGTGGGCGAGGAGACAGCCGTCGCGACGTCTTTGGGAGCGTTGTCCGTAGATTTCGCGGCGCTCGTGGTGCTCGGCTGGCGGTTCTCCGTGCTGGAGCCTCCGCGCAGGTAAACGACAGCGCCAAGCGCTCCCATCGCGAGCACGCTGCCTGCCGCCAGAGCAGGGATGAGCGAGCGCGACTTGGGACGCAGGGGCACGAGCTGCGATAGCTGAGTATTTGAGCCGGTCTGCTGGAGCGCGGGCGGTGTATCGCTGCGAGGCGACCCATAGGGGATCAACACGCGGGCGAGAGAGTCGCTCGTTTGTTTGAGGCTGGCGGGCACGAGCTCGAGGTTGATCGGCTCGCGGTCGGAATTCACGTTCCTGACTTGCTCTTCGATGGTCGTCTTGATGCGCTTGCGCTCGTCCTCGAACGCGCTCACCACCAGGTTGCCGATGTCTTTCGGCCCCACACGAAAATCAGAAGCAGCCAAGTAGCGCTCGAGCACTTCTTGAAATTCGTGAGCCGATTGGAAGCGATCTGCTGGCAGCGGCGCCATCGATTTGTCGCAGATCGCCGCCAGCTCGTTGGGTACGTCCGGCACCACCGCGCGGATCAGTTGATCTTGGCCGGCCATGCGTCGCGCGAGGACGCTCATTTCGTCCTCGCGTGTCACCATGCGCCGACCAGCGATCGCCTCCCACAACATCACGCCGACAGTGAAGAGATCGGCACGCGAGTCGACCGGCTCGCAGCGCGCTTGCTCGGGCGCGATGTAAGAGATCTTGCCTTTGAGCATGCCCTCTTGTGTGCGAGACGACGCGCCCGCTGCTTTGGCGATGCCGAAGTCGACCAGCTTCACCTGGCCGTCGTAGGTGACGAACACATTCTGCGGGCTGACATCACGATGCACGACGCTGAGCGGCGTGCCGTCGTAGTCGCTGAGCTTGTGGGCGTGCTCGAGCCCACCGAGCACCTCGGCCAGAACTTTCAGATGAATCTCGAGCGGGATGTTCTTGCGCCCCACGCGCCGAAAGATGGCGTTGAGCGGCTGCCCCTCGAGATACTCCATGGCGATGAAATGGCGCTCGCCTTCGCTGCCGACTTCGTAGGTCTGGACGATGTTCGGGTGATTGAGGCGCGCAGCCAGCCGCGCTTCATCCATGAACATGCTCAAGAACTCGGGGTCTTGCGCCAGCTCTTCACGGAGCTCTTTGACGACCAGAAGCTTGCTGAAGTTGTGCGAGCCGTGCGCCATCGTGAGCAGCACGCGTGCCATGCCGCCTTGGCCGAGCTTGGCCAAGATGCGGTACTTGCCGATGTGCTCGACGCCCATCGTTACTCCGCCGCCGTTGGTGCGATGGGTAGGTAGCTTATTGTGCCAGCTCTGGATTGGAAGCTGCCGGAACCAATGAACTCATCGGTAGAAGCACGATAGGTGTCCACGCCAGCGACGCCCGCCGGCATGTTCAGAAACCCAGCGGCTCCTTGCTCGTCTGTTTGCAAACTGGACGGGTCCGGCAATGCTCCCTTGAAGTGGAACGCCACCGTGTCCCCGTCGCCACTTAGAGACTCGACCCGGACTCCCGCGGCTCGCTCGTCGAGACAGTTGTTGGTGATGACGACGGCGGCGCCCCGCGTTTGATCCCAAGTTTGACCGGCGGCACCGACCAGGCCCTCGAATGCCTCCATACCGATCATGCGAATGACCTTCTCGCTCTGCGGAATCACGATCGGCTGTTGCAGGAACACGAGCGTGGGCATCGTCTCGGTGCTGGTCACCGTCAGAAAGGCATCCTCCGAAACGCCGAGCTCGAGCACGATGGTGCCGTTCGAATCGGGAACAGGCGAATCGATGGGGCCTGCGCACAGCGTGTCGATGGCAAGGCACAGATCGATCATCAGGTTGGCGGGCACCGTGCCCGGCGATGCCGTCGCAAGCTCGAAGCGGTAGGTGTGAATGATCATGTCGCCGCCGGGGTCGGGCGGCATCACATCGCCAAGACACGCCCACTTCGGGTCGTTCGGCTCGCTTCCTCCGGCGCCGCCGGCGCCGCCGACTTCAGCGATCTCGACGCAGAGGTTGTTCTTACATTCTGCGTTGGCGAATTGATCGCAGTCGGCATTCTCGGCGCACTGCTGGCGATCGAGCTCGAACGCGAGCGAGCACGACCCTGCGCTGGATGAAGCCAGCAGCGCAGCAGTGCACACCCCACCCGCACGCCACCAAGTCGTCACAATCAAAGCGTATCTGTCGCGATCGACTTGGTCCAGGGACCCGTCGAAACTCAACCGTGCGTCGATGAGGTCGTGGGTCGGTCGATCGATCGACCTTCCTGGCTTCGGACCCGGAGAGCTGCCGGGGGCCGTCAGTTCGCCAGCAACCTCGAGCCGATACGGCGCGCCTGATCAGGAGCCGTGGGTGCCGGCTAGGGCTTTGCGGGTGTCCTCGTCCAGCTTACCGGTGACTGGCAGCGTCTCGTGCGCTTGAAAGGCCTTCAAAGCCGAGACGAGCGCGTCGCCGTCGGTTGCATCTTGGTTCTCGATGCCGACCTTCGTCGGCTGGTAGTAGCCCAAGTGAAGCAAGCGTTTGCGCAGCCCGGCGATGGTGTCGACAGGGTCGAGGTCACCGATGCGCAGGCGCAGCGTCCGCTGTTTGCGGGTCAAGATCACTTCGATCTCGCGGACCGTTACGTCGACTTTCGTCACCAAGTGCCCGCGCTCGTCCGTCTCTCCTTCGACCGGGTCTGGACCCAGGCCGAGGATCATGTACGGCTCCTTGGGCAGGGCTTCGCCGCCGATTTGGATCGCGAGATCGATTGGCTTCTTGGGGATGCGCGCTGCGTACCGATTCGACGCGCCAGCGCGGACCGTGAGCTTGCGATGGTCTGCTGCGTCCGGTACCCACAAGAGATCGCCTGGGTGAAGCATGTCGGGGTCTGCGCGGCGGTCGCGCAGGGCGGCGTTCTTCGGGTCGTTCCAAATGGAGAGCGCGTCGAAGCCCATCGTATGGCCGAGCTTCGTGATGTAGTCGCCTTGGCGGATCACATAGGGCCGCATGATCAGGCCTCCCTGGGCTTGTCGACGTCGGGGAAGAAAATCTGTGCGTTTTCGTCGAGCTCGAGCTCCGCTTCACCACGATCATCGAGCACGCCGCTGCGCTCGCTCTTGCCTTCGACAATCACGTAGCGCCGACGCCTTGCGGGTGTGCCGTCCTCGTCGACCAGCTGGATCGTCGTCAGCGGCTTGCTGCGCGCGACGACTGCTGCTTCGTCGACAATGCAGTTGAGCTTCACGCGGTTACCGCCGAGATCGGCGTCCTTGTACAGAAACAGACTCGAGCTCTCGCCCATCGCGTGGAAGCGCTTGCCCTTCATTACGACGCCGTCTTTCGACACCAGCGTGACGCGCTCCTCCGCGCCGGCCTCTATCTGTTTGCCGCTGAAAGTTATGTTCGGCGACAAGATCTCGACGCGATCCGGACCGATGCGCAGCGAGCTCTCGCCGCAACGAAGGACGATGCCCTTTTCTGCGATGAGCTCGGTTGTCTTGCTGGCATAGCCGGCGAGGGTGCCCTCGACGTGCAGGGTCGCCGATGTCGGCCTCTGATCTTCACCCACGACCGCGGTCATGTGGCCGCGCACACGATGGGTAGCGTCGCTGCGGACGAACGTCTCTTGCGCAGCGATATCCGCGCGCTGCGTGCCTTCGATGCGAAGGTTGTCGTCGCCGCTCACGCGGCGATCAGCGTTCCCGCGAACCGCGTCGAGCCAATCACCGAGCACCTGCGTCGTCTTGTGCAGCGTGACCAGCGTCGTTTTGCCGCCCATCACGGTCGTGGTTTGGCTGCCGGTTACGTTCTCGGTCAGTTGACCGTCGACACGCACCATCGAGCTGCCAGCGACCGTGAGTGAATGGTCGAAGCCGACCTCGAGGTTCAGCTTTCGCTGGGCCTTGATGAGTAGCGCCTCTTGGCCTTGCTCGTCGTTGAAGCTGAGCTCGCTGCCACCCTGGCCGCCCGGCGTGCTCTGCGTGCGGAAGCCGCTCTTGGCGCGCTGCTGCGGCAACCCGAAGGGCGCGGGGTGGGTGCCGTTGTAGACGGTGCCGATGATGAGCGGTCGATCAGGGTCCCCATCGAGGAAGGTAACGACGACCTCGGTGCCCACACGCGGCAGAAACTGCGCGCCGAAGCCGGGGCCGGCCCAGGCTTGCGACACACGCATCCAGCAGGATGAATTCTCGTCACGATTGCCCTGCAAATCCCAGTGAAATTGAACCTTCACGCGACCATCAGGATCGGTGAAGACCTCTCCTTCGGCACCGCCGACGACGGTCGCAGTCTGATTGCCGTGCTGCACGCGCTGACGCGTCTCCACTGGTAGTCGCAGCGCCGTTTCGATTGGCGCCGCCTCGAACTCGTTGTGGTAGACCTCCTCCGAGTCCATGCCGCCGAACTCCGGCGAACGCCCTTCGTGGACCACCGCGACGACGACCCAGTCTCGATTCAAGCCTTCGAGGGCATGGCCCTCGAGGCCGAACGAGTGGCCGGGCAACAGCTTGCGCGAGCGGCTGGTGCCGATGACGCTGAGCCCGTCGCTGCGCAGCGACTGCAAGAGACGAGTGGCGTCTTCGTTGCGCTTCTGTGCGCTGGCGGTTGCTTCGTGCTCACCTTCGTGGCCGAACTCGTAGGTGCCCAGGCGCTCGGCGCCGAGATCACCAGCGACCCCCTTGGCGTCTTCGTGAAGCTCGAGCGAGCGCAGCGGCAAGAGGGGGTGCCGGAAGTCGAAGTTACCGATGCGCGCAGCCGTTGGGCGAATCTTACGACGGACGCCTAGCTCGACGACGTCGCCTTCGTCGATCTCGAAGCGCCCCGACCGCATCGCCAGTCGTCCGCGCTGGCCAGGAATGCCTTTGTACATGGCGTCGTCGGTCAGGATGACCTGCTCGACCTCCGCTTCATGGTGCTGCCGGAAGTAGAAGAAGATGCCTTCGCGCGCGAGCAGTCGGCGCACGAAATCGAAATCGGTCTCGTGGTACTGCGTGACGTACGTGCGCGGCGCGTAGCTGCCACTGAGCTCGAAGACGTGCGGCACCTGCCACTCACTCAGCACCTTGTCGACGATGGCGGGAATCGTTTGGCCTTGGAATATGCGCGAGTGCACGCGCAGCTTGAGCAAGCTGAGGCGCGCGCTCAGCTTCAGATGAATGCGCACGGACTCGCGATCGAGGGACCCGCCGACCTCGTAACCAGTCACGACGCCGTGAACGATGCGCGGCACGTCGCGCGCCTCCATCATGACGAGCGAGCCCGGATGGCCGAGCAGCGCTTCTTCCAAAGTGGTCAGCGGGTCGATGTTCTGCGGCGCGACCAGCTCGATGTCGATCTCGTAAGGCTGATTGACGCGCTCTTCGCCTTGGAAGTGCACGACGCGCAGGTTGTGCGCGACCTTGCCCCGCGAAATGAAGTGGAACATGTCCAACAGCGCTGCCTGAGACGGAGCGGCCGTGACCAGGCTCTTGGCCTGTTCCATCGGATCGAAGACTGACTTCATGCTCATCGATCAGGCCTTCTTGTTGGGGCCGAGGAAGGCCGGCAGGTTGGGCGTCGCGACATGGTCGATGTCGACCGTCATCTCGACGTCATCGAGCTGGGCGTACTGCTGCAGCTCTGGGGACACCTTGAACTGTTGCGTGGTCTCGCCCGCATCCGCCGAGGCCGGCAGATCGGCGGTGGAAGGATCGGCGAACGGTAGGCTCAAGTCGGGGTTGGACTGGCGCGTGTAGCCGCCGTAGTCGCCGGAGCCGTAGTCGCCGAAGTCGTTCTGCGCGTAGCCGTTGTACGGTACGTAACCGGCCTGGCTCGGATTGTTCTGCGCGTACATCGCGTTACCGGGACTCTTGAGAGGATAGTCGCCGTACGGAAAGTGCTCTTGCGAGCCGCCCGAAGGGAGCGACGGCGCGTAGGGCTCTGCGCCACCAGGCAACGCGCCACCACCCTGCTGATTCTGTGTGTCGCCCCCAGACTTGGCGCCGGCGGTGCTTTGTTCCATCAGGGTGAGCGTGGCCTTCTTCAGCTTCCATTTCAGCGTGGGGCTGACGAGCTTCAGGTGTGCCGCCGTGACGGCCTCGACCTCGGCCTCGGCGATGCGATTCACCAACGGAAACGACGTCTCCAGCGGGTCGCCTTCCATCCCGGGTATGTCTTGCGTGACGTCGATCTCGGCGGTGCCCCATGCCTTCTTCGCATTCTTGATGATCGGGTTCCAGTCGCTCTTCAGCTTCTTCGCGCTGCCCTTCGGGTCTTTGAAGCTGAAGCCGGCGTCCGGCAATACGGCGGGCAAGGTGTCGAGCGCAGCCAAGCCCTGCACGATCTTGCCGCGCACCTCTTCGACCTGCTCGCGCGCCTTGAGCAGCTGCTTGCCGACCTCGAGCACGCGCGGCGCCAGCGACGCGCTGACGGCCTCGATCGTCCGTTCGAGGACCATGTCCCACAGCGGAAAGAACACGTTGCGGAAAAGGCGAGCGAACACGGTTGGCAGCTGCGCGAGGTGCACCTCCATCGTCAGCGCCTTGTTCGTGATCGCCGTATGGCGGTAGGCGAAGATCATCCCGTAGAGGTCGCGCATGGCGAACTTGATCACGGGGTCGATGAACTCTTCCAGCTTCACCGAGGCGAACTCTTTGGCGCGACCGATCAGCGCGTCGGTGCTGATGGCGACCTCGGCGATCGGAATGTCGAGGGTGATCTTGCGGAGCTTGTTCACGAAGTCGAGCCCGCCGAGGATCGTCTCGATGATGTTGCCGACCAGGTGGCGTCGTGCGGCTTCGACGATTTCGGCTTCGCTGACCGACTCGGTCTCTTTCAGGGTGAGCAGGCGACAATAGACGGCTCGCAGGAACTCGGCGCACACGGTCGAGATCTTGGAGATGATGAACTCGAGGAAGCCGGGCAGATTCGTGATCCCCATCGCGCCCTTGAAGACATCGACGGCCATCTGTCCGAGGCCACCCGACCAGCCGACGCGCGCTCGACGCGCGGCATCCGGCACGTCCGGCGGATCCGGGTCGATCGGGATCAGGAAGATATCGTCCAGGAAAGGGCGGCCCGGCGTGTAGCGATCAGGCCGGCTCAGAAAATCGAGCGTGGTGTCGATGCCGACCTTCTGATCGAAGTCTTGCAATGCGCCCTTGATCGGGTCGGTGATCGGATCGACCGCTTTGTTGACGAAGTCGCTCACGTACTTCATCAGGCCGGAGCCTGGCTTCATCGGGTTGTCGACCTTGCCGAAGATCTTCTGCTCGACGTCGACAGGCAAGCTGTACTCCGGCTGCGGCTCGAGGAACCACACCGGGAATACGGGAAGCGCACGCGACTTGATCGACGCGGCTGTCATCTCACGACAGGCGTCTTCGATGATCGGCTCGAGGCGGATCGCGTATTCGTAGTTGAGACCCGCTACTACGTCCCAGGCCTTGAAGCTGATTTTCTGGACGAGGCTCAAGAAGTCTTGGACGCCAGGCGGAACCAGCGCTGTCAGCTTGGGGACGGCGTCGTGTTTCGCGGGCTTGTTCGGATCGTGATGCCCGCCGAGCCAGTCATGCCCGGCTTGCCGCGACTCGTTCACCTCGTCGACCTGATCATTCAGGATGCCACCGCCTGGCGACTTCGCCGGTGCGTGCCGCTTTTCTGCTTCGGTCACCAAGTACTCGCGATACGCGCGCCGCGCCGTGTGCAGCTCGATGCCCGCTGCGTGCAGCGACGGGTAGTCGACCTTCGCCCTGTTCGTCTTCTTGCCTGCCTCGATCACCTTCTTCAGGTGCGGGTTCAGATCGACAGGGCTCGGCTTGTCGCCGGTGCCACCGGCCGAGCCAGTGAGGTCGCCCAACACTTGCGCGAGCACGCCGATGACGCCCTTGCTCTTCTCTTCGGCGAGGAGGGCGTCCATCTGGGCGCGAATGAAGCCCCCGAGCAGCACCGTTTCGCGATGCATGGCAGCACGCGCCATCAAGCCGTGTGCCGGCAAGTCTGCGCCGGGGTTCGCTGAGTCGGTGGGCGCGATCAGCGTGAGCGCCGTGTCGTCCACCTTCGGGCAAGGGAAGAGCGGCGAGCGATCGAGATACACGCGACCGAAGTGAACGAGCTCGATCGGCTCGGGGAGATCGATCGTGGTGCCGCCAGTAACGCTGGTGTTGACCGTCAGCGCGCCGTCTTCGGCGGCCGTCCAGTCTTCTGCGTTGCGGTACTCGGCTTCCTTGAACTCGACCAGCCGCGCTTTGCGCGTCATCGGTTTGGTGAGGCGCTTGCCCACTTCACCGAGCACGTTGCTGACGCCCCGCAACGCGGGCTCGACTGTCCGCCCAGCGCCCTGGGCGTGGTCGGCGACCTTCTTGATGTCTTCGCCGTCTATTTTCAAGCCTTCGCCGTCCTGTTCAAAGAGAGAGCCAATTCAACCGGAGGTTGATGATCGAACACAAAATCCTCCGTGCCCTCCGGGACAAAAAGGCGCGCCAGCTCTGAGTATTGATCAACTTGGCACGGAGGATTTTACGACGACGGCGCAATTGATTCCACGCCTACTTCGGAACCCGTACGCGCTTTCGTGCGACTTTCTGGTGGGGCTGGCGATCCCCAGTGCTGCTTTTGAGCGCGGCCACCCCTTTGCCCTGGTTGGCTTTGGTCTGGTTGTCGGTGAAGCCGCCGCACAGGTCGCTCAGCTCTTCTGTGGTGGGGATCTTCAGCCGCTCGACCAAGAAGTCGCGCAGCATCGCGACGCGCAACGGAAGGTACCGAGCCGACGGATAAACCAGGTGCATCGCGCCGGAAAAGCCTTCATACGGCATGAGCACGCCGACCAAACGCCCCGCCATCAGGTCCTCGAAACAAGCGCCCAGCGGCATCAGCGCGATGCCTGCCCCGAGCAGCGCGGCGCTGCGCACGAAGGGAAAGTCACTGCCTGCGAGCGGCCCGCGCACCGTTACGCGCTCTTCGCCGTCCGGCCCGTCGAGCACCCAGGTTTGCGCGCCGTTCACCGGGCGAAAGAGCACGCAGTCGTGGCTCACCAAGTCTGCGACGCTCTGCGGGTGGCCGCGGCGCGTGATGTAATCGGGGCTGGCCACCATCAGGCCGCGTGACTTGCCCAAGGTGCGCGCGACCAGGCTCGAATCGCGCAGCTTGCCGGCGCGCACCGCCAGGTCGAAACCTTCTGCCACGAGATCGACGAACCGCGGCGTGAGGTCGACCTCGATGCACACCTTCGGGTAGAGCCGGACGAACTCGACCAAGGTGGGCGCGAGAAAGCTGGTGCCGACGTCGACAGGGCCGGTGATGCGGATCAAGCCGGCGGGCTCTTGGTTGGCCTCGACCGCTACGTCGCTCGCCTCATGCAACTGACCGAGCGCGAGCGTGGCGCGTCGATGGTACTCGGCCCCCGCCTCGGTGAGGCTCAAGCTGCGCGTCGTGCGTTGGATGAGCCGCACGCCCAGCGCTTGCTCGAGTCGCGTCACCCGGCGGCTCAACGCCGACTTGGGCAACCCGACGCGGGCCGCTGCCTTGGTGAAGCTGCCTGAATCGATGACGCTGACGAGCGCCTCGACGTCGTGCAGATCGACTGCAGGCCGGGGAACTGTTGTTCTGCGAGCAACAGTTTTCGATTTTGCCATTGACTAGTTCGTTTCCGATAACGGTCTAGCTTGTCGCCCTATGAACACCATCGGAAAGAAAGCCCCCACGATCGCTCGCTACCTGCTCGGCACGATCTTCTTCGTGTTCGGACTGAACGGGTTTCTGCACTTTTTGCGCCAGCCCCCGCCGGCCAGCTGATGGGAGCATTCGCAGCCTCTGGTTACATGTTTCCGCTGATCAAGGGAACCGAGGTGCTCGTCGGCCTTGCGCTCTTGTCGAACCGCTTCGTGCCGGTCGCGCTGCTCGCGCTCGCCCCGATCACCATCAACATCGTGGCCTTCCACGCCGTGTTGGCGCCTGCGGGCATGGTTCTTCCGATCGTCGTGCTCGCGCTGCACCTCGCCGCAGCATGGGGCTACCGTGATCTCTATCGTCCGCTGTTGCAAGCTCGCGTGAGCACCAGCGCAAGTGAGCCTGTCAGCGCGCGTCGCGGCGATGCTGCACATGCGGCGGCTTGACCCGCGCCGGAGTGGACGGAGTCCACGGAGTGGACGGAGGTCTACGGAGCGCCTTGGCACGAAGTGAACTAAGGTTGCCGGCCGAATGCCGGCTTGGGCAGGTGATGGTTTAGCGCTCGCGTGTGCTCTTTCGTGGGCGGTCTCGGTGCTGTTGTTTCGCAAGCTCGCCAGCGTCGACCCTGATGCGATCAATCTGTTCAAGAACGTGATCGCGTCGGTGTTGCTGCTGCTGACGATGGCAGCCACGGGTGTCGGCTTCGATTGGCAGCGCAGCTCGCACGACTGGATCTTGCTCGGCGTGAGCGGCGTGCTCGGCCTCGCCATCGCCGACACGCTCTTCTTGGCGGGCCTTCGGCGCATCGATGCGTCGATCGCAGCCGTCACCGACTGCGTCTATTCGCCCTGCGTCATCATCGTCAGCATGGTCTGGCTGGGCGAGCGCTTGCGCGTCGGCATTTGGATCGGCGCACCACTCGTTGTCATCGGGTTGGTGTTGGTATCGTTGCGCTCCAAGCTGTCGAAGCCTCCGGACGGAGCAGGTGTCGCGTTGGCGCTCGCCGGCGTCGTCACGACAGCGGTCGGTGTCGTATTGGCCAAACCAGCGCTCGACAACAGCGCATTGGTCGAGGCCACCACGGTGCGCCTCTTGTTCGGCTCTGCCGGTGTGTTCTTGTTTCAACTGGTAACAGGCCGCGTGAAGACAGGCCTTGTACTCTTCAAGCCACAGCCCATTTGGCGCCACGCCATTCCGGCGACCTTGCTCGGTACCTATGTATCGATGCTGCTCTGGCTCGGCGGCATGAAATACGGCACACCTTCGCGTACCGCACTGCTCAATCAAATGGGTGCCATCTTCGTGTTGGTCCTGTCGCGCTTCTTGCTAGGTGAAGCCGTCCCGAGGCGTCGCTGGCTGGGCGCCGGCGTGGCCATTAGCGGCGTTGTATTGGTATTGGCGCTGTAGCGCGCCACGTGACCCAGAGGGATATTTACCGCAGAGACGCAGCGGAGGAGAAGCAGAGGTCGCAGAGGAATTTTTTTTGTTTGCCAACTGCGCACCTGCGCTGCGAGCAGCGATGCCAGCGCTCCAGCGTCCGCCCTGCCGTGCCACCGCGTTCACCGCCGCCTAATCACCCTTTTGCGCCCTCTCTTTCTTCCCTCTGCGCCCTCTGCAGTAAATATCCCTCCCCCCGCTCAGCCGCTGATGACAGCCCGATAACGCACCCGGCCCGCGACCAGCCGCTCGAGGGCGCGCTGCGCCAGTACGAGCGGGTAGCGCTCGACGCGCGGGCGCACCACACCGCGCGCGCAAAGCTCGAGCACGTCGTCGAGATCGGCCTGGCCACCTTGTACCGCGCCAATCAGCGATGCCTCGCGCTGCACCAATTCGAGCGGGTCAATGTCCAGTTGGCCGTCTGCCAAGCCGAGCATCACGATGCGACCGCCAGGACGCAGACCGCGTAAGGCTTGGGCGACGGTGCTCGCCTGGCTCGTCGTCGCCAGCACGATGTCGACGCCGCCGACCTTTTCGAGCGCGGCGCCAACGTCGCCCTCTACCAGCGCAACGCAGTCGGCACCCAGCTCTCGGGCGTCGATCAATTTTTCACGATTGGGCGAGACCGCGATCACCTCGTGGCCGTACGCCCTGGCGATCTGGAGAGCCAAGTGTCCGAGGCCGCCAATCCCCAGCACAGCGACGCGCTCGCCCGCTTGCGGCTGCGCGCGCCGATAGCCGCTCATGACGACATGCCCAGCGCAAAACATCGGTGCAGCGTCGCAATCGTCGAGCCCCTCAGGCAGGCGGGTGCACCCTGCAGCCTCCGCGATCATGAGCTCCGAAAGCCCGCCGCCATTCTCGACCCAGGTGCGCGGCTCGAGGCAGCGCGAGAGCTGCCCGCGTCGACAACCATTGCATAGACCGCAACCTGCCTGTACCCAGCTCACGCCCACGCGATCCCCGGGCAGCAGCGTGGTCACTGCATCGCCGACCGCCTCGACCACACCCACAGTCTCGTGACCGAGAACGATCGGTAGTGGCAATGGGAAGCGCCCGCCGTACGCGTGGGCGTCGGTGCCGCACAACCCGACCGCCGTCGAACGAATCAACACTTGAAGCGGGCCGGGCGCAGGAATCGGCAGGCTCTTCATCTCGAGAGGCGAGCCCGGTGCGCGGAACACCGCCGCGATCATCGAGTCGCTCGGCGGCAATCGAGTGGCCCACTGCCGTACCAGATCGACCGCCACCTCGATCGCCCTGACCTCATAAGACGCAATGTGCTCGTGATACGCCGCGACGCGAGGGTCCGCCAGCAATGCCTCCTTGACTGCGCTGGGGTCGTCTTCGCGCTCCAAGATCGAGAGCAACATCGATTGGTACAGATCTAGCGTCGTCTCGTCGTCGAGCACGAATGGTGGGCGGGCAGGCGCTGATGGAGGCGCGACGGCGCTACTGCCGAAGTGAACGAGCTCGCGCAATCGGCGGTACTCTTCGCGATGAACAGCGGCTTCTTCGCGGCCGAAGAGGGAACGATCGGAGCGCTCGAGGATGACGACCTCGAGCTCGGGACAGCGAGGCAGCAGCGCCGCCAGCAAGGGGAACAAGGCCTCGGGCGCTCTTGCGTCATGGCTGTCCCTGCGAAACGCGCGCTTCTGCGGGTCGGCCTTCGGCCACGAGAGGCCGCCGCCGGCGAAATGGATCTCGCGGACCCGATCGAGCGGATATCGCCCGGCGATCTCGCCCGCGTCGAGCTGGAAGTTCTCGGCTTGGCAGAACAAATTGTGCACGTCGAGCAGCAAGAAGCCATCGCTCTTCGTGAGCAACGCGTTCACGAAGTCTGCCTGCGCCCAGACGTCCTCGCGTGAGAAGGCGAACGCCAAATTTTCGATGCCGACAGGGATGCCGCTGATCTGTCGCAAGCGCTCGATGCGTCGACTCGCGATCTCGAGGGCCGCGCTGCTGGGTGGCAACGGCAATGGTGTGCCCCGCACGAAGTCGCCAGCTGTCATGAACCCGTAGTGCTCGGTCAGATGACAGAACGGCGTCGCTTTCGTCGCCTTCGCCAGCTCGGCCAGCCACTCTCGCTGACGTGGCATCAGTCGCGCTGACATCGGTGACAGCTCTACGCCGTGGGCATATGCCCGGCCGCGACTGGCGTACTCGGCGACGCGCTCACGGATCCAGTCTGGCGGCTGCGCTGGCCCCCAGCCGAAGTCGACGCTCCACTCGATGGCGTCGACGATGCCTTCGGCAAATAGCTCTTCGTTCGCGAGACGCGCGTCCTCGGAGGGCATCAAGGAGAGGCCGACGTGGGCGCGCGGCAAATTTCCTACCTACCCGCGCCCACAAGCAGCCATATGACGCCAGCCGTTCGGCTTCGCAATTGGCTGCACAGGTTGCTGGATTGGCTTCTTCACGATCGGCTTCGGCTGCTCGGGCGGATCTGATGCGATGGCTTGTTGCTGGCCGTCATTCTGCTGAACGGATGCTTGCTTCGTATCACCCGCCGGCCGCAAAAACCAAGGGGTTGGCTCGCCAGATGCGTTGCGCTCGGCGAGCCGCGACTGTTCTTCTCGACGCACACGCGCTTGTTCAGCGGCGCGCTCGGTCTCGCGCTTCTCGGCGCGCTCTGCGTCGCGCTTCTCGCTGTCGTAGGCGTCGTTGTCATCAGCTTGTTCAGCTGCCGGATCGGCCTCGCGCTTGGCGGCATCATCGGCTTTCGAGCAGCCCATCATCGCCAAGGCCAAAGACGTGCCACTCAACCCAACCCGAATCGCCGAAGACCAACGCATGGACGCTCCCTCTTTTCGGGACAGGTGCCTGCGTCCTCACGAGCTGTGACCAAGAAACAGAGAAGATATTCAGCGCAGAGGCGCAGAGGGGAGACTGGAAAGAGCGCAGAGAAGAAATTTTAGGTTTGGCTCTCGAAGTGGCGCGTGCGTCGAACCCGCGGAGCGCTGAGCTCGCCACAAGCAGCGCAGGTGCGCAGCCGGACACCCAAAAAATCTCTGCGTCCTCTGCGCCCTCTTCTGGCCTCTGCGTTAAATCTCCTCTCCCCCCGATCAGAACGAACGCAGCTCCGGCATGAGCCGCTTGGAGATGACGATGCGCTGGATCTGGCCGGTGCCTTCGAAGATGTCGTACACCTTGATGTCGCGGAACCACTTCTCGAGCAGCTGGTGCTCGCTGGCGATCGTGCCGTGGGCGCCGCAGATTTCGATGGCCTCGATACAAGCGGCGATGGCGCTCTTGCCGGCGAGGGCTTTGGCCATGCTGGCTTCTTTGGCGTTGGGGATTTCGCCGTCGGCCAACCATGAGGCGCGCAGGGTGACGGCGCGGGCAGCGGCCAGGTTACGACCGACGCGGGCGAGGCGCTCGGCGATCGCGGCGTAGCGCGGGATGGGGCGCGACATCATGTAGTTGTCGCGTACGAAGTCGCAGGCGTAGTCGTACGCTGCGCGGCCGATGCCGATCGCCATCGCAGCCACGAGCGGACGCGTGTTGTCGAAGGTCTTCATCGCGGTGAGAAAGCCTTCTTTGGTTTGGTACTTCTCTTCACCGCCGAGCAAGTTGGCGGCCGACACGCGGCAGTCGTCGAGCACGAGCTCGGCTGTTTCGCTGGCGCGCAGGCCCATCTTCTCTTCGATCTTGCCGATCGAAAAACCAGGCGTGCCTTTCTCGACGACGAACGCGCGATGACCGGCGCGGCCGAGCGCAGGGTCGACCGTGGCGAACACGACGTTCCACGAAGCGCGTGCGCCGTTCGTGATGTAACACTTGCGACCGGTCAGCACCCAGTGGTCGCCGTCTTTCTTGCAGCTGGTGCGGATGCCCGCGACGTCGCTGCCAGCGCCTGGCTCGGTGAGCGCGTACGCGCCCCACTTCAAGCCGTCGCTCATGTTCTGAAAGATCGAGAAGAAGCGCTCTTTCTGCTCGGGGGTGCCAGAGCCGCGAACTGGCGGGCCGCCGAGACCCGGGCCAGGCAAACACAGCAGCATCGCAGGGTCGCCCCACGAGAGCTCTTCAGCCGCGACGACCGTGCTCACCATCGCGCTACCGCGCTTCTTCTTATCGCTCGACTCGGCCTTGGATTCGGCTGCGCCTGCGCCGAGGCCCTGCACGCCCCACGCGCCTGCAGGGCCGCCCATCGACGCTGCCATTTGTGAGAAGCGGATCAGGAACTCTTCCGGGATGCCGTGTGCGCGATCCCACGCCAGGCTCTGCGGGCGAATCACGCTCTTGGCGAGGCCATGAATGGCCGATTTCAAATCTTGCTGACGCGACGTGATCGAAAATTCGATGGTCATGGCTTCCTCTTGGCGTCAGGTGAAGACAGCTTGCGTCTCGGGGGTGGGCAGCACCAACGCAGGGTCGATCGGCGCGCCGATATCGAGCGCGGCAGCGATCTGATCAGCCTGCTCCGAGGTGAGAAAACAGAGCTGCATCTGTTTGGCGTCGCGCATCCATTTTTCGACCGGGTAGTCGCGCATGAAACCGGCGCCGCCGTGCAGCTGCACAGCGTCGTCAGCGGCCTTCATGGCTGCTTCCAACGCGAACGAGATTGCCCACGCCGAGTCGCGCAGTGCCTCCTTTTCGGAGGCTGCTTTGCCGTCCGCGGCCCACGCATCCCAGCCAGCAGCAGCGCGCCATACGAGGCCGCGCGCTGCATCGACGTCCATCGCGCGGTCCGCCAGCGTGAACGCGACCGCTTGAAAGTGGCCTATCGGCTTGCCGAACGCTTTGCGATTGGAGACGTAGTCGAGCGCCACATCGAAGGCTGCTTGGCTGAGCCCGACGCAGCGCGCGGCGACCTTCAGGCCTTCGCGCGCGAAGAAGCGCAACACGGCGCGATCGAAGTCTCCAGCGGGTGTGAGACGCGCGCTGTCGGGCACGCGCACTGCTTCGAGCACGAGCGAGGCCGACCCGACTGCGTCCAGGCCCAAGGTCGTGTTGCGCTCACGCAGCGCGAGCCCTTTGGCACTCTTCTCGACGACGAACGCGCCGAGCCCGCGCCAACCTTCGGCGACGTCGACCTGCGCGAAGACGACGAACACATCCGCTTGCTCGGCGTTCAGCACGAACGCTTTTTCTCCGCGGATTACCCAATCGTTGCCCTCTTTGGTGGCAGTCGTGATGAAGCCTGCGCGCTCGCGGCTCGGCTTCGCTTCGCTCCACGCGACAGCGCCTGTCTTGGTCGAGTCAGCGAGCTTGCCCATCCAATGTTGGGCTTGCTCCGGGGTGGCGAGCTCGGTCAGCGCGCTGCCGACAGCGCCTGGACCACTCAAGGCGAAGGGCACGGCAGCATCGCCGGAAGCGAGCGCCTCTTCCAACAGCACGGCCGTCACCATGCCGAGCCCGGCACCGCCGTGTGTCTCCGGCACGGCGACGCTGCCACCGAGACCCATCTCGAACGCCGTCTCTCGCAGGTCGGTCGGCAGCGCGCGCGCCTGCTCGATCTCTCGCGTGCGCGCTCGCAGCTTCTCGGCGAGCTGCCGTGCAGCCGTCACCATCAATGTCTGCTCTTCGGACGGTTCGAAATCGATCATCGCCAACCTTCAGGTGCTTCGAGTGCCGAAGGTTTATGTGCGAAACATTCAAGCGCGGCAAGCTCCAATGGTTTCACGCCAGTAAACCGTTCGAGTGTTCAGCTGCTGCGCGCTGTCACCTACCTTCGCACCCGGCAACACCGTCAAAGACGTTGGCAAGCTGTGTGTGCACCGAAACGCTGATGGGGAAGTTCGCCGAGTTCCCCAAGAAGTAGCGTTCGAGCTCAGTACGGCTGCTCGCCGACCCAGTTGCCAGGCGGGTCGTAGTTGCAGACCCAGTTTTGCCAATCTTGGCCGCTACCGAATGGCGAGTTCTGGGAGCAAACCGCGACGCCGCAACCGAGCTTGGTCGAGTCGGCCCACACGACTTGGGTGTAATGGCCGCATACGGCGCCGCCGTCGCAGCTGTTGGACGCGTAGTCGTAGTCGGCGACTTCGGAGACCCAATCTTCGACGATGGTGGCTGGTTGGGTGAGGCCGGTGTTGGCGTACAGGTTCTCGCCGTAGGGGCCGCCGGAGTGCTCGAACACGCAGTTCTCTGCGTACGCCTGCGCGACCGAGGCGAGGGCAGGGTCCCAAGTCAACGGAGTGATCGGCGTGGCTGCCGCTGGATTGACATTGGCGCGCGCCTCGTTGTGCGCGGCTGTGATGCCGTTCAGCTCTGCAGGCTCGCCTGCGCCGGGCGCGCCACCATTCGCCGCGCCGTTGCCACCCTGCGCCGGGCTGCCACCTTGGCCGTTGTCACCTCCCTGCGCGCTGTCGCTGCTGTCGCTGCTGCTGTCGGAGCAGCCGGTGAAGAGACTCGTGAGCCCAGAGAGCGCAAGCAAGCTGATGACGCGCATCTCGCGATTGTCGCACGAGAAGCGCGCCTATCGACAGCACTTCATACGTCTGGGCATTCGTAGCGAGCGATCGTGAAGGGCTCTCTACGCGCCTCTTCGAGCCAGGTTTGGTACGTCGGAGAGCGCCTCGACCGTGTTGCGACAAGTCAACGCGGCACCGCTCGACTCGATGCCGTAGGTGGCGAGCCGCGACAGTCGATTGGCCGAGCGACGACTTTCTCATCGAACAAAATGCCGGACGCCCGCAGGGGGAGCCACGGGCGGACGGACCAAGACGAGTATTTTTGTTGGCCATCACGAGCGTCGGTAGGCCGTGAAGCCTACGACGCTGTGGCGGTCAGGTCACTTGGGGTCAGCGATCTTCTCGCTCTCGACGAGGGCGATGATCGAATCCACGGCGCGCTCTGCGTTGTCGACGGACGAGTAGATCTCGGAGACGGCGATGATCTCGCCATTGCCAGCGACGAGGTGGAAGAAGGCCTGGTCGTAGCCGGTCTCGACCACCTCGAACTGTTCGAGCACGCGGCCGTTCTCGCGAACGCTCTCGATACCGCCGAGGGCGCCGGACTTGTCTTCGTAACCCTCCGACTGCAGGACAATCTCGCCGTTGCCCGCGCGCAGGTTGAAGTAGGTGTCGCCGTCGTTGCCGACGAAGGTGCTGAACTTCGCGCCGCCGGTCTTGGCTGCCTCGATACGCAGCTCTTTGATCACGAGCGCCTTCACGCCGTCCCGGCCCTTTGTCGCGTTCGACTTGGTCGAGTAGGTCTCGCTGGTGCCGATGATCTCGCCATTGCTTGCGACGAGGTTGAAGTAGTACTCACCGTTGGTGGCCTTCAGGACCTTGAAGTTCTTGGCGGCGGCGCCGTTGGTCTTGACCGAGTCGACGCCCTTGGTGGCGTTCTGCTTCGAGCTGTAGGCCTGCGACTTCAACACCTTCTCGCCGTTGGCAGCCAGCAGGTGGAAGTAGTACTTCCCGTCGGCGCCCTTGAACGTCTCGAACTTGCCAGCGCTGCTGGTGACGTTCTGTTCATCACCCGTGGTCGGCTCTTCACCGGAACAGCCAACGAACGCGGGAGCGGCAACGAAGATGGCGAGGGCTGCGGCGATGCGGGTGAAAGAGCGGAACATGAGAGCCTCCAGTCGGTTGGTTGTGCGGACGCCTAGAGCAACCAACATGCCACTGTGTCCCACATGGCCCTCATGAGTGATTTCAATAAGTTTGCTCCATAGGGTTGGAGCAGGTGGTCGCCTTTCAGATGGATCACGCGATCCCCATCGCTGGATCAGCGACCACCTACGCCTACACTATGCTCGGTTCAGTAGACCGGCTGGAATCAACGCTTCCAGCTTGTCTGCGCCGACCACGAGCCGCATTCCTTCAGCTGACCCGCGATGTCCTTCAACGTCTCGAGCTCACGCACGCGCATGAGCACCGGGTTGTCGGCGACAAGCGAGCCGTTTTGGCGAGCTGACGCGTCGCAGCCGCCTCCTCCCTGCGGTGGATGACGTTTGCGGCAGCGGCCTTCTCGGCTTCGATTACCCGGTTGAGCAGGACCTTCATCTCGCCCGGGAGCACGATCTCCTTGATGCCGACGGCAGCCATCTCGACTCCGAAAGCGCGCGCCTGCGGAGCCACCTCGAGCGGCAACCTGCCGATCGCGTCTCGCGCCTCGAGCGGCTCATCGAGCGACAACGAAGACACGAGCGAACGCGCAGCCAATTGCACTGCGACGTAAACGGCGCTGTGGACGCTGGTGACGGATTGAACCGAGCACCGGATCGACGATCGCGATGTCGGCGGTGAGCGTCAGACGCAGCGATACGCGTACAGCACCGCGCCATGGTTGGACGCGCCCGGCCTCAGCGACGCGGGACCCGCCGGCTACTGAACGGGTCGATCACAAACAGGGGTCGAGGGACAGCGACTCCGCGCTGATCTCGGAGACGGTGGTCGGCTCGGCTTGGAAGCCGATGCCTATCGAGATGCCATTGCACTCCGCGCCGGCGCTCTGCGTTTCGCCCAGCTGCATGTCGGACATCTGGCGAAGCTGATTGAGCACATCTTCGACCGCGGCGCCGTCGCAGAACGAGGTGCTGCTGCTGGTGATCCATCTTCGCACTTGGTCGACTGCCTCCTCGGTGCGCAGCACACCAGCAATCACCCCCGACGTGACCCCTGGTGTGGCCCCCACCTTCATGGTGACAGTCGGCTGATGAACCCGAAGGCGAAGCGGCTGACCGGCGATGTTCCAAATCAGATCGATCGCGTCAAGCGAACCCGTTCCCTCCCCGGAGACCCAGACGCTGCTCCGCACGTAGGAGTCGCCGAAGCGCGCCTTTCCAGTGCGCAAGACTGCGTCGAAGTCGGGTGCTTCGAGGTCGGAGACGGATGACTCCGAGATCGCCCACCCCCCGCTCTCGAGCCCATCGACACGATAGATGTAGGCGTCGATCGGGTCGTAGTTCGCCTCCGTGCCCATGTTGCGCAGGTGGATCAAGAGCCCCGAGGTCGCGCCGCCGAGCGCATCGTTGATGCTGTCTTCGACCTCGCCGTTGGAGCTGTTGGCGGCAAAACGCAATATCGGTAGCAGCAGCTTGCCGAACGCGTTGTCGATACCACCAGGACCATCTGGAAACACGTTCGAGGGGTTTGCGCCAGCAGCCGCTGTGCAGTGGTTGTCGAAGTCGTCGACCGTGATCAGCTCATCCAGATCGTAGCCGAACGCTTGCCACGCATCACCGGACTCGACTCCGCTGGCGCTGCGAGCGCCGATGTCGAAGCGAGTGATCGCGTACATGGTGCCTTCGCCGTCGCCCGCGGGTGCCGCTTCGGGGCGGAGTGGCGGTCTCACGCTGATGCCCGGCTCAGGCTCGCTGGGGCTATCGGCAGCGCAGCCAGGCGCGACGGCGATCGATGCCGTCAGTAAGGACCAGGACAGGCACGCCAGGCCGATCTGGCGACAGCTCGGTGCGAAGTGGGGCAAAGCGAAAGTCATGTCGCCCCCGAAGCAACAGCAGTGCCAGTGGCTACTAGGGCGGATTCCGGACGCAGCGAAAGCCGAGGCCTGGTCGCTGATAACCAACGACGGCGCTGCCGCGGTAGGCCGCTTTGATGCCGACTCCGGAGCGATTCCAGCCGCCGCCGCGCACCATGTGGCTGTTCTCGATGTCGCTGACGACGACAGGGTCTTCGGTCAAACCCTCCTCCGGGTAGGGCGCTGTGTTGTCGAGCGTCCATTCCCAAACGTTGCCTGCCAGATCGTGGATGCGGCCCCCCGGCCAAACGCGATCGCCTTTCGGGTGGGTGCCCACCACGGACGCATTGCCGCCGTGACAACCAGCGTCTGCGGCCGGCGCCTCCAGCACGCCCGGCGTGAAGTCGGCGTGCTCACACGTCGGCGTCTCGTTGCCCCAGGGAAACATGCGGCCGTCTTCGCCGCGCGCTGCCCACTCCCATTGCGCTTCGGTCGGCAAATCTTTCTTGAGGTTCTGGCAATACCGACGCGACTGCTTCCAGTCGACGTTGTTGACCGGCTTCTCTGGAAAGCGACCTCCGCTGGTCGTCCACATGGCGACTTTGGTTGGCGAGCAGCTGCCCTGCGCGACACACGCGTCGTAGTCCTTCGCGACCACTTCGTTGGCGTCCATACAGAACGGCTTGCTGAGCGCCACGCGATGAGGCGTGTCGAAGGCCTTCACGTTCGACGGTAAGCGCAGGCCCTTCATGTATTGCTGCGTCTGCTCGCCAGCGCCCATTACGAATCCGTCCTTGGGCGTCTTTGGTACGAAGACTTCGCCAGCCGGGCAAGCTGGCTCGCACGTGCCCGCGCTGCAGCGCTCGAGCGATGAACAGGCGGGCGCGCAGGTGATGGGCGCCGACGGCGCGACGCTGCTCGCGCTTGCCGAGGGAGCGCTCGTCGCTGAAGCGGTGCCATCGGGCTCGCCTTTCTGTGGGGGAGCGCCCTGCACTTCACAAGCGCTGCACAGGGCAACCATTATCGAAAGAAAGAACGGGCGCATCTTGGGGCGCACGCGCGACGTGCGAGCGCGCAGGTCTTCACTATATCCACAAGTTCGTGACAACATCGTCACAGCCGAGCGCGCAACGCCACCGGCGCCGCGTCTGGCTTGTCACCTCGGAACGATCCGACAGTCCGTCGGCGGGTGGCACCGCCCCGCCTCGAGCTCCGCGGCGGCACGGGGAACTCGAACTAGAACCTCGCCTGCGACCACGACTGCGGCTTCGCCTGATGTGGCAATGGCCTGTGCGCGGTGACCTGCGTCAGCGATTGCTTCATCTGTTGCAGTGGCAGCGGCGACTGCGCGCTGGCTTGCACCGACAACGGGGTCGTCGACGGGGACGGGAACGCGCGCCGCCGACTTCAACTCGCGCACCGGCTGACCCTGCACGTGAACGGCAACGCCGAGTGCGATATCACGCCAACGGACGCCGTGTGGCGTCTCTCGCTCGGCGCGGTCGAAAGCCATGTCGCGAGCATCGTGTTCGGCCCGGCCGACATGAGTAACCTCGGCTGCGGTCCGTTCCCGTGACTGCGATCTGAAGGGAAAGCCGTCTGGCTGTCGGTGCGTGTGTGCGGCAGAATGCAATTTCTGCCGTGGTTCCCTAACCGCCCGGCGGGAAATGGAGGGCGCCGGTTTCAGTTGAGCCAGCTTCAGGTTATCTTGTGCCTGCATGGCCGAGGCAAGCGCGGGGCGCGTCATCGGCAGGTACGCGCTGTTCGACGTGCTTGCGACTGGCGGAATGGACACCGTTTATTTCGCACGACTGCTCGGCCCCGTCGGCGCGGGCGTGGCGCTGTTCTTCCTCTGGCCACCGACCGAGGCGAGCGAGACGGAGACGAAGAGCGCCGGGCCGCTGTTGCAGGTCGGCTCGACGGGCTTCCAGCTCGGATGGGAGGGACTCCTCACGTGAAGAAGACGAGCGTCGCAGGGCTGCTGCTCGTGCTGGGCTCGGCGAGCTGCCAGCTGGTGCTGGGCTTCGAGGAGCACCAGCTCGATCCGACCGGCGGCGGACCAACCGCGGGTGGCGGAGGAGCGACTGGCGGTTGCAAGGCCGCGGCGCCGGGAACCTCGTGTGGAGAGCCGAGCTGCAGCAACGGCGCCACGTTCACCCCGACCTGCGACGACAGCGGCAGCTGCGACGACACGAAGCAGAGCTGCGACGGCCACACGTGCAGCGGGTTGGACTGCGGCACCGATTGCATGAGCGACGATGCGCTGTGCGTGGCGACGCACTTCTGCAACGCCGGCTCGTGCGTGGCAGACCTGAATCAGGGCGCTGTCTGCGATCGCCCGGAGCAGTGTCCGGGTGGCAACTGCGTCGACGGTGTCTGCTGCAGCTCGCCCTGCGGCGGCGAGTGTGAGCTGTGCCAGGCCGACGGCGTGTGCGGCCTGGTCCCGAACGGGACGGACGACACGCCGTCGTGTCCCGGCAACCAGACCTGCTGCAACGGCAGCTGCCAGTCCAACTGCCCCTAGGAGTGCGCTGGAGAAAGGATTCGGGTGCGGATCGTCTCGCGTCAGGAAAAGTGGAGAGCCGTCAGCGATCAGCGGTCAGCGGTCAGCCGGATTCCGAGAGCTGAAAGCAACCGCTGAGCGCTTGTCGCGACCTCGGTGCGATCGCGAATATCGTTCTGTCGATGGTGGCGGAATTCTCGGCTGAGCAGCAGTAGCCCAGCCCGATTCGGTCA